>CAJHXS010000042.1_pt1 | contig 17362 bp, 19 predicted proteins | sample 9198591 | NCBI WGS metagenome assembly CAJHXS01 (sample SAMEA7708347, study PRJEB35096) | sediment metagenome | biome: marine neritic benthic zone biome [ENVO:01000025]; feature: sediment [ENVO:00002007]; material: shallow marine sediment [ENVO:03000034] sea grass bed [ENVO_01000059] ... | reverse complement strand
GGCGGTGAGCCCGGTCGGGCCGGCGCCCGCGATAAGCGGCTGTGTCCTCCGCCTCCCGGACGTCGATTGGGGGCTGCCGCACGTCACGGCGCTCGAGGGCGATCGTCCCGTGGCTGCGCAGCGCGATCTCGCCGCGCAGGGTTCCGTCTCCGACGGGCTCGATCGTGTCCGGCGCGGGCGCGGCCGGACCGGCGGGAGCGCAGACCGAGCCCGACGAGGCCCGCGATCGCGACCGAGGCACTCCCGCCCGGCGTCGGCTCGGGGACGAGGATGGCCTGGCCCGCTCGCAGCGCCGCCGCGATCGATGGAAGCGCGGCTTGGGGTGCGCCTTGCACGGAGACCCAATCGGGTCGGCGGCAGTCGTTCGCCAGACAGCCGAAGCTCGCAGCGCTCTGGTCGTCCAGGTCGAAACGGACGAAGAGGTCCGAGCCCAAGGCCTGGGCGATCAGGAACATCCCGAGCAAGCGATTGGCGCGCTCGCGCTCGCTCGTGTCCTCGGCGAAGTAGACGATCGACGTGCCCGCGACCGGGCTGGTGCACTGCACGTGAACGCGGTTCGTGAGCTCGGAGACTTCGAGCGGTGTGCACAGCCCGCTGCGAAGGTCGACGGCGAAGGCTTCCGTCGGCACGGCGAGCACCAGAAACAGCGAGACGATGACTGCACGCATCACACGCATCCCCCTTGGCGGACGGGCCCGGTTGGAGTCCCGCCGTGATCATCTTCCCGACAGGGTCGGTTCATCAAGGAAAATCGGGAATCGGCGCGAAACACCGCGATTCCAACGGGGACCAGGGTCGACAGCCACGCGCTGCGGAGCGGTTCTTAGCGGTGCCGGCGCGAGGTGTTGCGGCGGGGAGCGGCGTCGCGCCGTCCGCCGCGGCGTTCCTGAACCTCTCAGGCCACCTTCGCGTCGTTGGCCTCGAAGCTCGTCGACGACGCCGCGTTCCAGGGACGCTCGAGGTCGCCGTGGGCGCCACCGCGCACAAAGGCCCCGGCCTCGAGCCACTCGTAGAGCTCCCCGTAGTGGTGGATCTCGTTGGGCGCGACCCGTCGCATCAAGTGCCACGGGCGCAGCTCCCCCGGATGGGCGAGGCCGGCCGCTCCCACCAGCTCGAGGGCGGCCCGGAGCGTCTCGGCCTGGTATCGCGCGACCCGCCCCGTCTTGTGATCGACGTCCAAGCCCGCGGTGAGCGAGGGATTCTGGGTCGCGACGCCGACCGGGCAGTCGTTGTGATTGCACCGTCGCGCCTGAATGCACCCCAAGGCCATCATCATCGCCCGCGCCGACGAGCAGAAATCGGCGCCGAGGGCGAGCAGCTTCGCGAGGCCAAAACCGCTCACGATCTTGCCAGAGGCCGCGACCCGCACCCGGTCGCGGAAATCGATTGCGCGGAGCGCGTTGTCCACAAAGATCAGCCCCTCGACGAAGTCGAGTAGGGCCGGGCACACACCCCCGCACCGACCCGGATCCGCGGCAGGGCGTCGGGGACCTCCACGGGCCTCAGCGAGTGGTTGATCCACTCCGTTCCCACGCGGTAGAGGTCGCGCTGCGTGCCAAAGGGGAGCGTGTCGACGGCGCCCTTGGCGCGTTGGTAGATCAGCGAGCGCTCTTCGCGGCTAAAGGGCCGACCGTCGGTGTCAGACTCGACGAAGTACTGGTGGAGCTCGGGTCGAACCGTCTCGAGCAGGTAGCGTGCGTGGCCGATCACTGGGAAGTTCCGTCGCACCGCCTGCCGGGTCTGGGCCATGTCGGCGAGACCGAGCAACACCAGCGGCACCACCAACGCGTACCCAAAGACCGCCGGTGGCCACAGCCACGCGGCGGCGGCCAACCCCGCGCTCATCGACGTGGCGGTGGTGACGAAGATCGCGCGCGCCGAGACCCCAGCGCGGAATACGCTCCCGAAGCCCAGGAGGGCCAGCGGCAGCACCAGCAGGAACGCGAACCCCGCGGGCGGCCAGTGGAGGGTCAAGGCGCCCAGCGCCAGCAGGACGACGGCGTTGGCCGCGGTGAAAACCGCTTGCATAGCGTCCCGCGGGTCGAAAAAGCTGCCCCTCCCTCGACCTGGGGGTCCGCGCGCTTGAGGACGCGGAGAAGAAATGGGGCCTCGCCCGGGCGTCCTCCCCAGGCGCTTCCCCGGCCTTCGCTCGGGCTTTCTCGGGAGCGCGCGACTCGCCCACGCGGCGTCTCAGCGAGCAAACGCGAGACGGACGGGCGCTCAGCGCATCTCCAGGGATCCGACCTGGGCGAGGGGGACGCGGCGGTGGGATTCCATGCGTTTCTGGAATCCGAACACGCGGCGAATCCGGTTGAAGGGGCCTTCGTAAAGATAGCCTTCGACCCAGCCGTCCTCGACGACGAGAAGACGTTCCTCACACGAGAAGGGGCCCCTCCCGTCGGAGTAGGTGTGTGGAGGGGGCGCAAAGGTGGGGAGCGACCCGTCGGGCATCCGGTCCGTGGGCTTCCAGGAACGCGGTAAATAGGGCACGGGGGTCTCGACAGGCTGGAGCGCGACCACGACCTCCGCGCCGACCGGCAGCGCGTGGAGGAGCGTCACCCGCTCGGGCAACTCGCCTTTGAAGGTGCGAAGCACCTCGGCCTCTCCCGGGTGTAGAGGGAGGTCCGCCGTCGCCTGCCCCGCAAGCTCCTCGAGACGCGACACCATCCGCAGGTGCGCGACGATGGGCATCTCGCGGGCGACGCGTTCGAAAGGCTCGATCGTCTCGCACTGCCACGCGGGCACCGGGGTTGGAAGCAACACGGCCCCGATCAGGGCCACGCCAACAACGCATCCGAGTCGATCCCCAGCCATCGCTCTTTTCCTCATTCGCTCCACAAGGTTCGTCGCCTCCTCTCAATCTATCAGCGCCGTGTTCGATTGCCCCATACACGGCGTCGGTCGAAATCCGCTGACGATCAGATCGCCCGCTCGCTCGGATCTGAACGCGTCTCGGAGCTCGCATCGGGGTTTCACACGAGCGCCGATGAGGTTCTCGGCCATCCCGTTAAGAAAATCGCAGCGTGCCCCGATGAGCGAGGAGTGCCGAGCGATCGCCCGCGCTCTGGGTCTTCCTCGATCTTCCTGGCCCGCCAGCCCATCCTGGGCCGGAATCGGGAACGCTTCGCGTACGAGCTTCTCTTTCGGGATTCCCGGCAGGCGTCGGCGGCCGCGTTTCCGAATGCCGCGACCGCGACGGCGCAGGTGATCGTTCACGCAGTGCTCAATATGGGTACCGCCAGCGTGCTCGGCGGCGCGCGCGGATTCGTGAACTGCGACCACGAGATGCTCGCGAGCGAAGCCATCGAAGCTCTCTCGCCCGAACACTTCGTGCTCGAAGTCCTGGAGACTGTCCCGGACTGGGCGACCGAGCGCTGCCGCGAGCTGGGGAAGCTGGGGTTTGAGCTGGCGCTCGACGACTACACGCCGGACGACCCGCGACGGGATCTGCTGGCGCTCTGCGACTACGTCAAGCTGGACCTTCCGAGCGTCCCGCCGGCGCGGCTTCCTGCGCTGGTCCGCGAGCTGCGGCGAGGCGGCAAACGTCTGGTGGCAGAGAAAGTCGAGACGGCAGCGGAATTCGAGCACTGCCGCGAGCTCGGTGTCGACCTCTTCCAGGGCTACTACTTTGCGAAGCCGACGACCCTCTCAGGCAAGAGCTTCGACCCAGACGCCGCAGCACTGCTCGGCGTGTTTCGCGACCTCTCCCGGGACGTCAACTTCGACTCCCTCGAGGCCCACTTCAAGCGGCACCCACAGCTCGGGATCAACCTGTTGCGTCTGGTCAACTCCGCCGGGATGGCGACGCGGAACAAGATCGCGAGCCTGCGCCACGCGCTCGTCTTTCTGGGACGCATCCAGCTACGACGCTGGGTCCTGTTGATGCTCTACGCCGGCGAGCAGGCGGACCTCCGCTCGAACCCGTTGTTGGAAATGGCAGCCCTCCGGGGTCGTCTTCTGGAGCTGCTGGTACCCGTCTGCCGGAACTGCGGGGATCAGAACGTGTACGCGGGCGACGGCGCCTTCCTGGCGGGAATGCTCTCGCTCGCCGACAGCCTCCTGGGCAGCGGGCCGGAGCTCGTGCTCGAGGAACTCCGCGTAGAGCCCGAAATCCGGGAAGCCGTGCTCGAGCGAGCGGGGTTGCTCGGATCGCTGCTGCAAACGGTGGAGTCCCTCGAGACCGGGCGTTTCGCGGAGCTCGCCACGCAACTCGGCGAGCTCGGGATCTCGAGCGAACAGCTCGGCCGCGCCCAGCGCGAGGCGTACCTCTGGATCCAGAGCTTGGACGCGGGCGTCCCGCCCGAGGACGCCGAAACGCCGCAAGCGTAACGGGCGCGTCGGGATCTCGGCTGGGTGAAGTGGAGCACCGGTTTCTCCAGCGGTATCGCAGAAGAACTCGATCTGCGGGCGCAGCCAGGAGACGGCGCGGGCGCCGATCCACGGGGTGGTCGGCGCTTAGGACGGGTTGGGCTTCGGCACTTCGATCGCGCCCCCGAGGCCGGAGCTGCCGGCGCCGGGGCGGACGGCCTCGATAGGGTCGTCCATGTCGCCCCAGTAGCCGATGGCGTAGGCACCGCGGGCGTAGCCGATGAGGCGTTGGAGCGGCTCGGGGAGCTTCTTGGCCTCTTCGACGGGGACGCACAGATATTGGTTCTCGTGTTGGCGGAGCCAACCGCGGGTGTAGGAAAGGATCGTCCCGACGCGCGTCTTGTCGGTGGTGTTGGCACCGCCGCCGTGGAGCACCGAACCCGAGTAGAAGAGCGCCGAGCCCGCGGGCATCTCTGCGACGCTGAGCGCGGACTCATCGACGCGCGGGCGTCCCGTGCTGCGGTGGCTGCCGACGGACACCCGTGTCGCGCCGTTCTCCGCCCTGAAATCGGTGAATGCCCACATCGTCGAGAGCTCGACCTCGTAGCCCACGGGCCAGGGGAAGTGATCCCACGCCCACTGGTCTCGGTGGAGACCCTGGCGGCGTTCGCCGGGTGCGATCGCCACCACCTGGGTGGCATTCAGCTGAACGGCGGTGGCGTCGCGGAAAAGATCGGTCGCGGCGCCCAGCACGATCGGGTCGGTCACCAGCGGGTGGATGGCGGGAACGCGTGTAATGAGTGAGCCGAGCCGCTTCGTGGCGGTGCCCTCGAAGTGCTCCCGTCCGAACGCCCTCGTCGCGAGATACGGCTCGAGACGGCTTCGGATCTCCGAAACGGCGGCCGCGTCGGCCAGGCCCTCGACCACGACGGCGCCGTCCCGACGCAAGGTCTCGGCGACCTCCTCGCCGCGGGTCTGGCCCGCCTGCAGGTAGTGGAGCGCCATCGGGGACGGTGTAGCACGAGTCTGCGTTGCACGATCTGGGCGGCGCTCGGTCAGTGCCCGGCATGCGAACCACGGCGCGGTTCACCCCGACTCGGCCGCCAAACGAAGATTCGAGGGTGAATCTGTCTCAGACCCGCCCGGGAGTGTGGTCCGACGGGAGTGCGGCGCTCGCCACAGCGCTGCTCCCCGCCCGACGATACACAGATTCCGCCCCGCGAAGGGGCGCCACCCGCTCGGGGTTTGCGCAACACCGCGCGGGGCACCCGACGGTCACACCCAGCGCTTGACCGCCTCCACCGAGTCGGTGGGTCCGGTATTGAAGCAGATCTTCGCGTCGGGGGCGTGTTCGTGCACGAGGTTGATGAGCCGCTCGAAGAGCAGGAACTCGTCCGGGTCCGCTCGGACTCCCGCACCGATCAGGATGCAGTCGTACGGGTTCTCGGAGAGCGCCGCCGCGACGACCTCCGCAGCCGTCTCGCCGTGGTCGACGAAACAGATGGCGGCGTCGTAGCCGCTGTCGTTCAGCGCCGCCTCTTCGCGGCGCAGGCCCGCTTCGAGTTTCTCGGGGCTGAGCCCCGGCCAGCGGTCGTAGTTGACGACGCTGGGGTCCAGACCGACCAACAGTACGTTCTTGGTGGACATTGACTTCTCCTTGGTGTGGGCGCGCATCTGGCGGGCTGCGCCGATGGGTGCGTCGGGATGCGCACCGATCGGCGCGCACGCGTCCGGACGGCCGCGTCGGTCGGACGCTCCCGTGCTTGCCCCCTCTACGGGCGGCGGGGCCGCCGCGGCTAGATGTCGTCGAACTGCCCGTGCCGGCCCTTGCCGCCCTTGAAGCGCGACGCGCCGTCGATGCCCTCGCTGGCGAGGATGTCGATGCTGTTGGTCCATTCGCCGCGCATGGCGTCCTCGACGGGGAGCCCGTGCTGGAGGTAGACGGAGCGGCGGTCGGCGCGCACGCAGCCCTGGGGAAAACGCGCGATCTCGGCCGCGAGGCGTTCGGCGGCTTCGCGCGAGGTGCCGTCCGATACCACCTGCTCGCAGGCACCGATCTGCAGACACTCCTCCGCGGGCACCTTGCGACCGGTCAGGATGATTTCGAGGGCGCGCCCGTGGCCCACGAGACGCGGGAGCCGCACGGTGCCGCCGTCGATCAGCGGCACGCCCCAGCGGCGGCAGTAGACCCCGAAGTAGGCGCTCTCCTCCATCACGCGCAGGTCACACCAGAGCGCGAGCTCGAAGCCGCCGGCCACCGCCGGGCCGGCGACGGCGGCGATCACCGGCTTCGAGAGCCGCATGCGGCTGGGCCCCATCGGGCCACGGGGCGCCTCGCCACCCGCTTCGGGGAAGTCGAGCTCGCCGAGCGGGCGTTCCTGCCCGCGAAGGGTGCTCGCGAACTTGAGATCCCAGCCGGCGCAGAACGCCCCGCCCTCTCCCCAGAACACCGCGACCGAGGCGTCGTCGTCGGCCTCGAAGGCCTCGAACGCCGCCACCAGCGCCTCGGCGCTCTCCGGGTCCATCGCATTGCGCGATTCGGGCCGGCTGTGGATGACCGTGGTCACCGCGCCACTCGTCTCGACTCGTACCGTCACTGGATTGCCTCCCTGTCCGCGGTCAATGCGATTCCCGCGGCTCCGAGCGCGGAGTGTAAGCCGAACGCGATCTCCACCGGGCCCGCTGCCGTCGATCGCGCGGTTGACAACGCCGTGTCCGTGCAGCTACCCCGAGGGTGCATCGTTGGAGAGGCCTGCGGACCGCCCGCTCCGAGCCCACGCGAACCCGAGTCTCGGGGGCAGCGAGCATGGCGATCGATCGACGGGAGGCTCAGCGCCCTCCCCCCTCGGCCCGGAAGACCGTGGTGGGGCGGTGCCGCCAGCCGGCGGCCCGCGGCAGCCGATTTCACGCGGACCCGTCGTGCCATACTTCCCGGCCCCGCGGCCGCCGAGAGCCTCCGCGGTTCGGGAGCCGGTCGTGACGGAAAAGCCCCTGGAGCAGCTGGAGCCGGGAGAGCGCGGGCGCCTCGCGCGACGCGAGGCCGCGCCGCCCCCGGCGACCCGCCTGCTCGAGCTGGGCTTCGTCGACGGCACCGAGGTCGAGATGGTGCGCCGCGGGCCCCTCGGCGACCCGGTAGAGCTCTCGCTGCGGGGCTACCGGCTGTGTGTGCGCCGGGCCGACCTCGCGGGCTTCGTCGTCGCCCTGTCGGAGGCCTCCGCGTGACGGCGGCACAACCGCTCCCGCTGCGCGCGGAGCCGCTCCGGGTGGCGTTGATCGGCTCGCCGAACGCGGGCAAGACCACGCTCTTCAACGCGCTCACCGGGCTGCGCGCCCGGGTCGGGAACTACCCGGGCGTCACGGTGGAACGCCGCGAAGGCCGCGTGCGCGCGGGCGGCCCCGACGTCGTGCTGGTCGACCTCCCCGGCACCTACAGCCTGCGCGGTGACACCCCGGACGAGAAGATCGTCTCGCAGGTGCTCGAGGGCCGGATCCCGGGAGAGACACCGCCCGATGTCTTCGTCCTGGTGCTCGACGCCACCACCTTGCGGCGCGGGCTCGCCCTCGCCCACGAGGTGCTCGTCGCCTACCCGCAGACGCCTTGCGCGGTGGTCGTGACGATGGTCGACGAAGTGCGCGCCCGGGGCGGGCGCCCCGACTACCACGCGCTGTCGACCCGGCTCGGCGTGCCGGTCTTCCCCGTCGTCGGGCACCGGGGCGTCGGCCTCGACGGCCTGCGCCGCGCGTTGGGTGAGGCGGAGGGCTGGACACGCGGCGGCCCGCTCGAGCCCGCGGCGAGCCCCGAGGAGCGCTTCGCCGTTGTCGACCGCATCGTCACGGAGTCCGAGCTCCCCCGGCTCCACCCCGACGCGCGCACCGATGCGATCGACCGGGTGCTGCTCCATCCCGTCGGCGGGAGCGCGGTGTTCGCCGCGGTCATGATCCTGCTCTTCCAGAGCATCTTCGCCTGGGCCGTCCCCGCGATGGACGCGATCGACGCGTTCATGAGCGGGCTTGGGCGGCTCTCCCGCGACGCCCTCCCCGCCGGCCTGCTGACCGACCTCTGGGCCGACGGCGTGGTGGCCGGCGTCGGCTCGGTCGTGGTCTTTCTTCCACAAATCGCGATTCTCTTCACGCTGATCCACTTTCTCGAAGACTCCGGCTACATGGCCCGGGCGGCTTTCGTCGTCGACCGCGTAATGGGGCGGGTCGGGCTCCAGGGCCGCTCCTTCGTGGTGCTGCTCTCGTGCTACGCGTGCGCGGTGCCGGGGATCATGGCGGCACGCACCATCCCCAACCCGCGCGACCGGTTGGCGACGATCCTGGTCGCCCCCTTCATGACCTGCTCGGCGCGGCTCCCGGTCTACACCCTCCTAATCGCCGCCTTCGTGCCGGCCGTGGCCGTGGCGGGGCCGCTCGGTCTCCAAGGGCTCGTGATGCTCGGCCTCTACCTGTTGGGTGCGTTCACGGCGATCGCCACCGCCGCGCTCCTCAAGGCGAGCGTCGTCCGCGGCCGCACCTCCACCTTTTTCATGGAGCTCCCTCCCTACCGACTCCCCACCTTGCGGCTGCTCGCGTCGCAGGTGTGGCGCAGCTCGTGGGCATTTCTGCGCCGGGCGGGCACGATCATCTTCGCCGCCTCGATCGTGATCTGGGCGCTGCTCAACTTCCCGCGTCTCGGGCCGACCCCGGCGCTCGACCCGGCCGAGCGCGCGCAAGCGCAGATTCACGCCAGCGTCGCCGGCCACATCGGGCGCGCCCTCGAGCCCGCGATCGAGCCGCTGGGCTTCGACTGGAAGATCGGCGTCGGCCTGGTGAGCAGCCTCGCCGCGCGCGAGGTGATCGTCGCCACCCTCGGGCAGATCTACGCCGTCGGCGACGTCGACGACTTCGAGGGTCTGCGCGGCGCGCTCCGCGCCGACGTCGACCCGGAGACCGGCGAGCCGGTCTTCGACCTGGCGGTGGCGCTGTCGCTGCTGGTGTTCTTCGTCTTCGCCCTCCAGTGCACCTCGACGATCGCCGTCATGGCCCGCGAGACCGGCGGCGTGCGCTGGCCGGCCTTCGCCTTCACCTACATGCTGGCCCTCGCCTACGGGGCGAGCTTCGTCACCTACCAGCTCGCGAGATCCTGGCTCTGAGCCGTGTCGGCCTCCGCGCCCGAGCCCGCGTCGCGATTCCAGCCGGCGAGCGAGCGGCGCTACCGTTGGGGCTCCAGCTGGAGGACCCATGACCCTCGAAGAGCTCGCCGCCCGCGTCCAGACCCTCGAAGACATCGAAGCGATCAAGAAGCTCAAGGCCCGCTACTGCGCGGCGGCAGACGCCCGCGACGAAGACGCCTTCGTCGGCTGCTTCACCGCCGACGCCACCTGGGAGGGCGGAGCCTTCGGGCACTACGACGGGCGCGACGCGATCCGGGGCCTCTTCCAGTCGATCCCGAACACGCTCTCCTTCGCCGTCCACTACGTAATGAACCCCCAGATCGAGGTCGACGGCGACCGCGCCACCGGCCGCTGGTACCTCCTCGAGCCCTGCACCATGCGCGAGGGCGGCGACCAGGCCGCGTGGGGCTCCGCCTTCTACGACGAGACCTACGCCAAGACCGACGACGGCTGGCAGATCGCCACCCTCACCCTCACCCCGGCGTTCTGGACGCCGTACGACCAGGGGTGGGTGAAGCAGCGCTTCGTGGGGCAGTAGGCTCACGAGCCACCATGCCGCTTCGTCACGGACACGACCTGCTCGCGATGCCGGGGCCGACGAATGTGCCCGAGGCGGTGCTGGGGGCGATGCACCACCCGGCGGTCGACATCTACGCCGGGGGCTTGCTCGAGACGACGCGGGCGTGTCACGACAACCTGCGCCGGGTGTTTCGCACGGACCACGCGGTGTACGTCTACGCAGCCAACGGTCACGGCGCCTGGGAGGCGGCGATCAGCAATGTGCTGTCGCGGAGCGATCAGGTGCTGGTGCTCGAGAGCGGGCGTTTTGCCCCCGGCTGGGGGCTGATGGCAGAGGCGCTGGGCGCCGAGGTGCTCACCCTCGACGGGCCGCCGCGAGCGGCGGTCGATCCGGATCAGGTCGAGGCCCGACTCCGGGCCGACACCGCCGGGCGCATCAAGGCGCTCCTTGTGGTCCAGGTCGACACGGCGGCCGGGGTGGTGAACGACATCCCCGCCATCCGCGGCGCGATCGACGCCGCGGGCCACGACGCGTTGCTGATGGTCGACGCCATCGCGTCGCTCGGGTGCCTCCCCTTCGAGCTCGACGCGTGGGGGGTGGACGTGGCGGTCGCCGGCTCTCAGAAGGGCCTCATGACGCCACCCGGGCTGAGCTTCGTCGCGGCCGGGCCCCGCGCACGCCAGGCGCACAAGAGCGCCGGGCTGCGGACCCGGTACTGGGACTGGACCGAGCGCGAGGGGCCCGAGCACTACCAGAAGTACTGCGGCACCCCGCCCGAGCACATGCTCTTCGGCCTCGAGCGGGCGCTTGAGTTGATCCTGGAGGAAGGACTCGACGCAGTCCTCGAGCGCCACCGGCTGCTGGCCGGCGCCGTGCGTCGCGCGGTGGAGACTTGGAGCGAGGGCGGCGTCTTCGAATTCAACATCCTCGACCCCGCGCAACGGGCCGACTCGGTCACCGTCGTGCGCATGGGCAAAGGCCACGAGCCCGCCCCCCTCGTCGAGTTCTGTCGCGATGTGTGCGGGGTCACCTTGGGGATCGGAATCGGCGACCTCTACGGCCGAGGGTTTCGCATCGCGCACATGGGACACATCAACGCCCCGATGATCCTCGGCGTCCTCGGCAGCGTGGAGCTCGCGCTCACCTCGCTGGGGCTCCCTCGCGGCGACAGCGGGGTAGACAGCGCGGTGCGATGGCTCGGGGACGAGCTGCGCTGAGCGGAGTCGTCAGCGCGCGGTCGGCTACACCCGGCGCTGCTGCCGCGTCATCAATCGCTCGAAGTGGCGCTGGGAGTTCATGCCTCGGACGCGGCCGTCCCCCGCCGTGCCCATCAGCTCCGAAATCAGCGGGTCGACCACGGGGATCGCGAGCTCAAAACGCTGTCGTTGCGGCACGTCGCACGCAACCTCGTCACAGGTCTGCCAGCGCAGCGTGCCCGAGACGGTGACCTCGCCCGCGTTGTCCTGACTGATCAACGATCCGTTCACCGCGATGGGGAGCCGGAGCTCGACTCGACCGTGGTGCACCTCGAAGGACTCTCCCGTTCCGGCCATCGTGTGCCGCGCGGGCTCGGGGCGCTCGAGAGGCATCGAGACGATCCGGGGGTGCGGGTCGAGTTCGAGAGCGACACCGACCATCCCGGCAGGCGCGGGTGTCGCGTAGAGATGGCGCCCGTCGGGAACGTCGAAGCGAGCGACGACGTGCCGGACGACCCCGACGGGCAGGGTCTTCCCGTCGAGACCCACCGCGGGAACGAGGGTCTCGCGTCCCTCCGGCTCGGGACGCTCGGCCGCGGCGGCGTCGAGGAACTCCTGGCTGGCTCCGCGGGCCGCGAGCAGCAGCGGCTCGGGGCCCACGCGCATCGCGAAGTTTCCCTCGAAGAATTTGTGTGTGACCGACCCTCCCGCTTCGACCACGTAGGCGCCGGGAAACGGCACACCGAACCACGGATGGTCGGTCTCGTCGATCACTGTGTTGAGGATGCCGAACGCGCGGATCACGCTCGATTCCGGATCCGACAACAGCGAGTAGGTGATCGCGTGGGCGCTTCGAAAATCCGCGAGCGCCTCGGGGTCGTCGTAGCTGAGCGCGTAGACTTGGACGCCCGCCGCGTCGAAGGCCGGCATGCTCTCTTGCAACTCCACGAGTTGCGTACGGCACGGCGGTCACCAGACCGCCGATCGGAAGAACACCAGAATCGCCGGGCCGCCGGCGCGGTGGAGGTGAAGATCGAGGGCGGCGCCGTCGGCGTCCAGACAACGAACCTCCGGGAGGGGCGATCCGATCGCCGGCCCGGTGGGGAATGCGCCGCGGGGGATGATTCGCGGCCCCTCGCCTGCGGCGATCGGCGCGACAAAGCCGTCCTTGTCGAGCCAGCCGCGCTCGGTCTGCTCGCGATGTACTTCGACCTCGATCGCCATGAGCAAAGCCTCCCGGTGGCGCGTCGCAACGCTACCGCAGGGAAGTCGCGACCCACACGCCCGCCTCTTCCCGTTCTCGCGTGCGGGCGAGCGGTCGCGTGCCTGTGGTTGACCGCCGGCCCTGCGCGGGACCACACTGTGCCGAGGCCAACGGGAGGGCAGACGATGGCGCGCGACGAGATCTACCGAGTGATCGAGGAGCGGAATCTCGCGATTCCGCTCCCGGACGGCACGGTGCTCCGGGCGGACCTCTACCGGCCCGAGGGCCCGGAGCGCTGTCCGGTGCTGATCAGCTACTACCCGTATCACAAGGACGATCTGATCGGCGCCTTCTGTGAGTACCCGCGGCGCTACTTCGCGGAGCGCGGCTACGCGCATCTGCTCGTCGACTTTCGCGGTCTCGGGAGCTCCGAGGGCGTGGCGTGGGAGGCGATCGACGCCCGCGAAGACCTCGACGGCGCCGAGACCGTGGAGTGGGCGGCGGTGCAGCCCTGGTCGGACGGCAACGTCGGGGTCTGGGGCATCTCCTACGGCGGTATCACCTCGCTCAAGATCGCCGCGCAGCAGCCGCCGCACCTCCGGGCAATCGTGCCGATCTACGCGAGCGGCGACATCTACCGCGACTACGTCTACCCGGGCGGGTGTCTCAACTGTCTCGGCGCCTTTGGCGCGTGGGGCTCCTTCATGCTGGCGATGAACCTGATGCCGCCGACCCTCCAGGACGCGGAGGGCGAGTGGTACCGGATCTGGCAGGAGCGTCTCGACAGCGGCGACCCCTACATCTTCCCCTGGCAGGACCACCCCCAGCACGACGCGTACTGGCAGTCGCGGGTGATCGCGGCGGAGAAGATCGAAGTGCCGACCTTCTTGATCGGGGGCTGGCGCGACATCTTTCCCGACCGCATGCCCGAGCTCTTCACCCAGGTGTCGGGGCCCCGGAAGCTCTGGATGGGCCCGTGGATGCACACCCCGCCGGACGTCTCGCCCTACGAAAAGGTCGACTATCTGGCGGAGATGCTGCGCTGGTGGGACCGCTGGCTCCGCGACGAGCCCAACGGAGCCGACACCGAGCCCCCCGTGACGGTCTTCGTCCAGGAGCGCGGCTGGAAACACGAGAACGAGTGGCCGATCGCGCGTGGCCAAACACGCACCCTGCACCTCGGCGCCGGGGGCGCCCTAACGGGCGACCCGCCGCCCGAGGAGAGCAGCGACCTCCACCGCGCCGTCCCGAGCGTCGGGGCCCAGGCGGGGCTCTGGGACCCGACGGGGCTCGGCGTGGGACACCCGATCGACCAGGGGCCCGACGACCTGCGCTCGCTCACCTACACGAGCGCGCCGCTCTCCGAGGCGTTGGAGATCTCGGGAGCCCCCGAAGCAGTGCTCGTGGCCGCCCTCGAAGCGGGCGACGACGCGAACCTCGTCGTCAAGCTCTGCGACGTCGCGCCCGACGGGGCGTCGGCGCTGATCACCACCGGGTGGCTGCGCGCGCAGCACCGCGAGGGACACGGACAAGTCCACGCCGTCGCCGCGGGGGAGCCCTGCGAATTCCGGGTGCCGCTGTGGGCTACCTCGTACCAGGTCGCCGCGGGTCACCGGCTCCGGGTGGCCGTGTCGGGCTCGGACTTTCCGCGTGTCTGGCCGACGGCGACCAACCCGGCGATCCGCATCTTCTCGGGGGGTGCGCGGGCGTCCGCGGTGCACCTGCCGGCGATCCCGGGCGACGGCGTCGCGGGCCCGGCGCCGACAGCGCCGGACCCGGAGGTGAACCGCGCCCCGCTGATCCGCGGCTTCGAGCCGCGCTGGACGATCGACCGCGACCTCGCGGGCGGGGCGCTCTCGGTGTCGACCGGCTCGCGGCAGGACATCGCGCTGCCGAGCGGCGGGAGCTTCGAAATGGATCACACCGCCACGGCGCGCGTGGCCGACGAGCGCCCCGACGGCGCCACCCTCGAGGGCACGACTGCGATCCGCCTCGAGCTCCCGGCGAGCGGCCCGGTCGAGGTGGAGACGCGGAGCCGGATCTCGCGGGGCCGCATCCTGCTGACCGCGACGGTGCGGATGGCGGGCGAGGTGCTCTGCGAGCGACGCTGGCAACGCTAGGCGACGCAGCGGCGGCGCCGCGTCGACAGGAGGTACGGATGCCCAGACTCCGAGAGATCACTGAGCCGGGGGGCGACCCGGTCCTCGAGCGTGTCTTCGCCGAGGAGCGCGAGATGTTCGGGGACGTGTTGAACCCGACCAAGCTCGCGGCGCACTGCCCACCCATCCTGAAGGCGTTGAAGGGGCTCTACGCCTCTTTCTACGAGTCGGGGCGGATCCCGCCCGCACTCCACGCCCTGGTGAACGCGCGGGTCGCGGCGATCAACGGCTGTCCGTTCTGACTGGACATCAACTCGTACGGTGCGTACGAGCTCGAGAACGGAGCCGAGAAGATCGCGGCGCTGGCAGACTGGCGCGAGTCTGACCTCTTCGGCGACGAGGAGCGTCTCGCCCTCGAGTACGCCGAGCGCATCACCCGCACCGACGCCCAGGTCGACGACGCGCTCTTCGAGGCGCTGCGCAAAACCTTCGACGAGGCCCAGATCGTCGAGCTCACGGCCGGGATCGCGATGGAGAACATGCGCAGCAAGTTCAACCCGACCCTCGAGATCGCGTCCCAAGGCTTCTGCGTCTTGCCGAACACGGGGTGAGCCAGGGCGGCGGGCTCGCGGGACGTCGCCCCGGCTCAGGCCTCGAAGGTGGCGTCGATCCGCTCGAAGCGGCGGCGGATCGGTGCGCGGCTCTCTTGGTGGGGCAGGATGTAGAGGCGGTTGGCCGCGATCGCCTCGAGCACCTGGTCCGCGACAACGTCCACGTCGAGCACCCGGCCGGCGAGGGCGTCGTTGTCCTCGCCCTGGTCGAGCACCGGCGGCGAGGCTTCCGGGCCGCCCAGCTCGTCGGGGCGGTTGCGCTCCGAGCGACCGATCTCGGTCGCGACCCGCATCGGACACAGCACGGAGACCCCGATGTCGTGGGGGCGGAGCTCGCGTCGCAGCACCTCGGCCAGGGCCACGACGCCGTACTTCGACACACAGTAGGGCCCGAGCCCGACGTTCGGGACCAGACCCGCGAAGGACGCGGTGAAGAGGATGTGTCCCCCCTCCCCCTGGTCGATCATCCGCTGGGTAAAGGCCTCGACCCCGTGGATCGCCCCCCAGAGATTCACCCGCAGGGTCCACTCCCAGTCGCTGTGTTGCATCTCGACGACGGGGCCCCCCACCGCAACGCCCGCGTTGTGAAACGCGATGTGCACGCCGCCCATCGAGCCAAACGCGAAGTCCGCAAGCTGCTCGACCGCGCCGAGATCGCCGACGTCACAGACGACGCCCTCCGCCTCGCCCCCCGCGTCGCGCAGGGCGGACACGGCCCGCTCGAGCCCCGCCTCCTCGATGTCGGCGAGCACCACGCGGGCGCCGCGCCGAGCGAGGGCCTCCCCCGTCGCGAGGCCGATCCCGCTGGCGCCCCCCGTGATCACCGCCACCTTGCCCCGCACCTCGTCCATCGCAGCGCCCTCCCCCCGTTTTCTCGGTGCGGGCGACCATAGGCGGTCGCCGACCAGCGCGGCCACCCTCGAACGCCCGAGGGTCCCCGCCGACGCTTCCCCTCCGCTTCCCGTTTTTGACTGGACCCGGAAGGCTCCTCCGTTTTACACTTCTCGTTGTAGAAGCCCGCGTGTCGGGCGCGGGCGCCCCGGGGGTGGCGCAGCTCTATCCCCGCAGCGCTCATGACGGGAGGGAAGCCGTGTCCTTTATCCGGATCATCGACGAAGCCGAGGCGACCGGGACGCTGGCCGAGGACTACGCGTACCTCGAGGAGTCGTACTCCGCCCTCTTCGGGCCCGGGACGCCGACCCCGAACATGTACCGGACGAACACGATCGTCCCGCCCTACTTCCGCTTTGGCGCCCTGCAGAACCGCGTCCTCACCGGGGACGGCGCTTTCGAGGAGGAGGGCGAAGAGGGCCCGGTGCCGGGCATCCTCGTGATGTTCGCGGTCTCGATGTACAGCTCCTGTTTCTACTGAACGGAGTTCATCGGAGCCGTGCTGCTCCCCTTGTACCCCGACGCCGCACTCCGGGAACAGGTGCTCGAAGACCCACAACACGCGCCGATCCCCGCCCTCCACAAAGAGGCCTTCCGTTTCGCGGAACGCTTCGTCCGCGCCTCCTGGGAGATGGAGGCCGCCGACCTGCAGAGGCTGCGCGACGTCGGTCTTTCGGAGACCCAGATCGTGCTCTGGGCGCAGTCGGCTTCCACCCAGTCGTGGTTTACGATGAGCGCCGACGGCGGCGGGATCGGCCTCGACGGGCCGGCCACGACGGGGGTCATCGGGAAACCGCGGGCGTACTACGAGGCGGCGCCCGAAGGGCTCTTCGCACCCGCGGCGCCCCAGCCGGTGCGTGTGCCCGCCGCGGCTCCGGGGGCCGCCGCCTGGGTCGACCGCGACGAGGAACACCCGCTCCACCAAGAAGCCGCCGACACCGCGCGCGAGCGCTACGGCTTCGTGCCCAACCTGCTGCGCGCGACCTCGCTCCAGCCCCAAGTCCACGCGCGCGATCTCCTCGCCTTCGAGCTGCTCGAGCGCCCGCAGAGCGCGACGCTCTCGCCGCGGCTCCACGCACTGGCCCGGGCGCGCGTCTCGCACCTCACCCGGTCGGCCTACGGGGCCGTCACCACCCGGGCGCTACTCGCCCGCGAGACCGGCGACCCGGGGCTCTGGGAACGACTCGCCGCCGAGACGGCCGGCCCCGAGGCGGACGCGCAGGAACGGCTGGTCTTCGACTTCGCGACCAAGGTGGCTCGCAACCCCTACAAGATCACCGAAAAGGACGCCCTCGCGTTCCGCGAGGCGGGGCTCGGCGACGAGGGCTACGTGGACGTCCTCAACACCGCGTCGATCCAGGTGGCGATGGACCGCCT
>CAJHXS010000096.1_pt1 | contig 17403 bp, 10 predicted proteins | sample 9198591 | NCBI WGS metagenome assembly CAJHXS01 (sample SAMEA7708347, study PRJEB35096) | sediment metagenome | biome: marine neritic benthic zone biome [ENVO:01000025]; feature: sediment [ENVO:00002007]; material: shallow marine sediment [ENVO:03000034] sea grass bed [ENVO_01000059] ... | reverse complement strand
CTCGAAAGAGCGCGCGGTTTGTGTCGAGGCGACTCGCGCTGGCGCCCCGGGCCGCGGCTCGCGGGCCGCACATGGGGCGGATCCCCAGCGCCGTTTTCTCAGGATTTCCCGCTGGTTCGCCGATAACGGGAACACCGGCGCAACCGGGTGGTTCGGTATACTCGGGTCCCGTCGTTGGGCCCCGATCCCCCCCTGCAGCCCACGTGGCGATGCCGGCGACGGAAGGGGGGGCACGGTGCGCGAATCCCACCAGTACCAGCTCGACGATCGCTTTCTCGCCGACCACGGGACGGTGTTCCTCACCGGCATCCAGGCGCTGGCGCGCCTGCCGATCGAACAGCTCCGCGCCGACCGCCGGGCGGGGCGCAACACCGCCGCATTCGTCTCGGGGTATCCGGGCTCACCGCTCGGCGGCTACGACCGCACCATGGCGGCGGCCGCGGCCTTGGTGGCGGAGCTCCCGATCGTGTGTCGCCCCGGGCTCAACGAAGAGCTCGCCGCGAGCGCGGTGATGGGCTCGCAGCTCGCGGCGGCCCAGCCCGATTGTCGCTACGACGGCATCGTCGGCGTCTGGTACGGCAAGTCGCCGGGGGTCGACCGCGCGGCCGACGCGTTGCGCCACGCGGTGTACGCGGGAACGTCGATGCACGGGGGTGCGGTGGCGCTGGTGGGCGACGACCCGACGGCGAAGAGCTCGACCGTCCCGTCGTCCGCGGCGGGGCTCCTCGCCGACATGCATGTCCCGGTGCTCTATCCGGGCGACCCAGCGGAGGCCCTCGAGCTCGGCCGTCATGCGATCACGCTGTCGCGCACCACCGGTTTGTGGTCGGCGCTCAAGATCGTGGCCGACGTCGCCGACGCCACCGCGAGCGTCGAGCTCCACCCCGAGCGCTTCGCCCCGCAGATCCCCGAGCTCGAAGACGGGCCCTACACCCACGCGCCCGACGGGCGGCTGCTCACGCCGCACACCCTCGAACTCGAACGCGACATCGTCGAGGTGCGCTACGAGCTCGCCACCCGTTACGCGTCGATGAACCGGCTGAACCGCACCACCGTCGACCCCACCGACGCGTGGATCGGCCTGGTCGCCTCGGGCATCACCTACCGCGAGGTGCGCGAAGCCCTGGCGCGGCTCGGCCTCGCCAGCGACGAGGCGATCGCCGCCTGTGGCATCCGCATGATCAAGATGGGGATGCCGCTGCCCTTCTATCCCGAGACGATGCGCCGCTTCGCCCGCGGGCTGCGCGAGGTCTTCGTGATCGAAGAGAAGCAGCCCAACATGGAGTCGCTGATCAAGGACGCGCTCTACGCGCTCCCCGAACGCCCCGCCGTCGTCGGCAAGGAAGACGAGACGGGGCAACCGCTGCTGCCGGGCTGGGGCGGGCTCTTGGCCGACGCGATCGTCCCCATCCTTCGGAAGCGACTCGAGCGCGTGCTGCCCGCAGAACGCCTCACGCCGCCCACCCCGGCGCAGGGGCGCGACCTGCTGCCCCTCGCGGTGGCCCGCACCCCCTTCTACTGCTCGGGGTGCCCGCACAACCGCAGCACCCAGGCCCCCGACGGCGCCCTCGTGGGCGCCGGGATCGGCTGTCACACGATGGCGCTCCTGATGGACCCCGAGCGGGTCGGGAACATCGCCGGCGTCACCTGTATGGGGAGCGAGGGCGCCCAGTGGGTGGGGATGTCGGAGTTCGTCGAGCGCGACCACTTCGTCCAGAACCTGGGTGACGGCACCTTTTTCCACAGCGGGCAGCTCGCCGTACAGGCCTCGGTGGCCGCCGGGGTGAACGTCACCTACAAGCTCCTCTACAACGGCACCGTCGCGATGACCGGCGGGCAGGACCCGGAGGGGCAGCTCGGCGTCCCCGATGTCGCGCGGATCCTGCTCGAGCAGGGCGTGACGCGGGTGCTCATCACCACCGACGACACCGAGCGCTACCGCGGCGCGACGCTTCCCGAGGGCGTGGAGGTGTGGGGCCGCGAGCGGCTGCTCGAAGCGCAGGAGCACCTCGCCGCGGCCCCGGGGGTCACCGTGCTGATCCACGACCAGCGCTGCGCCGCCGAGGCGCGGCGCGCGCGCAAACGCGGCCGGGTGCCGACGCCGCCGCGGCGGGTCGTCATCAACCACCGGCTCTGCGAGGGCTGCGGCGACTGCGGCCAGGTGTCGAACTGTCTCTCGGTGCAGCCCCTCGACACCCCCTTCGGCCGCAAGACGCGGATCGACCAGACCACCTGCAACCTCGACTACTCCTGTCTCGAGGGCGACTGTCCCTCGTTCCTCACCGTGACCCCGGCCGCGCCGGGCGCCCTCGGCCGCGCCGCCGGCTGGCTGCGAACACGGCGCGACCCCGACCCGGTGCAGCGCACCACGCCCCCGCCGCCGGACGACCTCCCCGACCCGACGCACGTCGTCCCTGTGGACGAGTTCGCGATGCGCATCACCGGCATCGGTGGCACCGGCGTCGTGACCGTCGCCCAGGTGCTCGGCACCGCGGCCATGCTCGGCGGCTACCACGTGCGCGGCCTCGACCAGATCGGGCTCTCGCAAAAGGCCGGCCCCGTGGTGAGCGACGTCCGGCTCTCGCGCTCGGCGCCCACCGCGACCAACCGTCTCGGCGAAGCCCAGGCCGACCTGCTCCTCGCCTTCGACCAGCTCGTCGCCGCCTCGGCGGCGGGGCTCCTCACCGCGAACCCGCGGCGTACCGCCGTGGTCGGCTCGACCAGCGGCACCCCCACCGGTGAGATGATCACCCACCCCCGGATCGGGCTTCCTCCGGCCGGCGACCTGGCGACCCGCATCGCCGCGGTGACCCGTCCTGAGGCCCAGCACTGGGCCGACGCGGCCGCAATCACCACCGATCTCTTCGGCTCGGCTACCACCGCGAACCTCTTCGTCGTGGGGATGGCAGTGCAGGCCGGCTGTCTGCCCATCGAGGCCGAACTCCTTGAGCGCGCGATCGGCCTGAACGGCGTCGCCGTCGAGGCCAACGTGGCCGCCTTCCGCTGGGGCCGCTGCGCGGTCGCCGACCCCGCGCGCCTCGAGCTCGCGCACCCCACCCCGGCACCTGTCCGTCGCCCGGCCGCGCCGTCGCTCTCCGACGAGCTCGCCGCAAAGGTGGAGGCCGCCGCCGTGGGCGACCCCGCGCTGGGTGCGACCCTCACCCGCTTCGCCGGCGAGCTGATCGCCTGGCAAAACGCATCGGTCGCCGGGACCTACCTCGACACGGTGGGGCGAGTTGCCGCCGCGGAGCGCAAGGTCGACCGGGAGAGCCGACGTCTCGCGGCCTCGGTGGCAGCGCAGCTCTTCCGGCTCCTCGCCTACAAGGACGAGTACGAGGTGGCCCGGCTGCTCACCCACCCCGACGCCGCCGAGGAGGCCCAGAACGCCGTCGGCGGGGGCCGCGCCCGCGTGACGTGGCGTCTCCACCCGCCCCTGCTCCGCGCCCTGGGGCTGCGCCGCAAGATCGGTCTCGGGACCTGGGCCACCCCGCTCGTGCGGATGCTGGCCCGGGCCAAGGTGCTGCGCGGCACGCCACTCGACCTCTTCGGCTACGCGGCGGTGCGTCGTGTGGAGCGCGCGCTCCCGGGCGAGTACTGCGCCGCAATCGACGAGCTCCTCGACCGTCTATCGCCGGACACTCTCGACGAGGCGGTCCGCATCGCCGAGCTCCCCGACCACGTCCGCGGCTACGAGGAGCTCAAGCTCACCCGGGTCGCCGAGTACCGCGCAGAGCTGCGCCGGGCGCTCGCCGAATTCGACCCCGGGGCACCCTAGAAGTACCCGCCTGAACCAGACGGCACCCCTCCGCACCCGACGTTGCGGGGCAGTCGGTGCCAATGCCGAGGACGCGCTCGCGCACAGGCCCTCCGCTTCGCTCAGGGCGACGCGGAGGGCTCTGGCGCCACGCGAGGCGGCCTAGATCGCGTCGTAGCGATCGAGGCTCATCACCTTGGCCCACGCGGCGACGAAATCGCGGACGAACTGCTCCGCTCCGTCGTCGGCGGCGTACACCTCGGCGATCGCGCGAAGCTCCGCGTGGGACCCGAAGACGAGATCGACCGGCGTCGCGGTCCAGCGCAAGGCGCCGCTCTTGCGGTCGCGGCCCTCGTAGATCCCGGGGGTCGCCGACGACTTCGTCCACCCGGTCGACATATCGAGGAGGTTCACGAAGAAGTCGTTGCTGAGGGTTCCCGGGCGATCCGTGAACACGCCGTTGCGCGACCCGCCCGCGTTCGCGCCGAGGGCGCGCATTCCACCGACGAGCGCGGTCATCTCGGGCACCGTGAGCGTCAGCCGGCTGGCCTTGTCGACCAGCATCTCCGTCGGAGAGCGCTGGTTGTCCTCGGCCAAGTAGTTGCGGAAGCCGTCCGCGCGGGGCTCGAGCACGGCGAAGGACGTCGCGTCGGTCTGCGCCTGCGAGGCGTCGGTGCGCCCCGGAACGAAGGGCACCGAGACGTCGTGCCCCGCCTGGGACGCCGCTTGCTCGACCGCCGCGGAGCCCGCCAACACGATCAGATCGGCGAGGGACACCTTGCGCGGATTCGCATCGTTCCAGTTGCGCTGGATCGTTTCGAGACGCTCGAGCACCCGAGCGAGTGCCTGCGGGTCGTTCACCGCCCAGTCCTTCAGGGGGGCCAGCCGGATGCGGGCGCCGTTGGCACCGCCGCGCCGGTCGGTGCCGCGGAAGGTGGAGGCCGAGGCCCACGCCGTGCGCACGAGGTCGGAGGGGCTGAGCCCCGACGCGAGCACGGTCTTCTTCAGCGCGGCGACGTCCGCCGCGGTCAACGGGTCGCCGGCGGGCGCGGGCACCGGGTCCTGCCAGATCAGCACCTCGTCCGGCACCTCGGCGCCCACGTAGCGCGCGCGCGGACCCATGTCGCGGTGGGTGAGCTTGAACCACGCCTTGGCGAAGGCGCGCTGGAACGCCTCCGGATTCTCGTGGAAGCGTTTGGCGATCTCCCGGTAGCTGGGATCCATCTTGAGCGACAGGTCGGTGGTGAACATGATCGGCGCGTGGCGCTTCGAGGGGTCGTGGGCGTCGGGCACGAGGTTCGCGGCCTGTCCGTCGGCCGGGATCCACTGGGTGGCACCGGCCGGGCTCTTGGTCTGCACCCACTCGAAGGCGAAGAGGTTGTCGAGATACTGGGTGGTCCAGGCGGTGGGGTTCACCGACCACGCGCCCTCGAGCCCGCTGGTGATCGTGTCCTTCCCGACCCCGCTCCCACACTTGTTGGTCCAACCAAAGCCCTGCTCTTCGAGCCCGGCGGCGGCGGGCTCGGGGCCCACGCAGTCGGCGGGCGGCTTGGCGCCGTGGCCTTTGCCGAAGGTGTGCCCCCCGGCGATCAGCGCCACGGTCTCCTCGTCGTTCATCGCCATGCGACCGAAGGTCTCGCGGATGTCGTGGGCGGCGGCGATCGGGTCGGGGTTGCCATTCGGACCCTCGGGGTTCACGTAGATGAGGCCCATCTGCACGGCGCCCAGGGGTTTCGTGAGCTTCCGGTCGCCGCGGTAGCGGGCGTCGGCGAGCCACTCGGTCTCGGGCCCCCAGTAGACGAGGTCGGCCTCCCAGTCGTCCTCGCGGCCACCGGCGAACCCGAAGGTCTCGAAGCCCATCGACTCGAGGGCCACGTTGCCCGTGAGCACCATGAGGTCCGCCCACGAGAGCGAGCGCCCGTACTTCTGTTTCACCGGCCACAGCAGCCGCCGCGCCTTGTCGAGGTTGGCGTTGTCGGGCCAGCTGTTGAGGGGCTCGAAGCGCTGCTGCCCACCGGCGGCGCCGCCGCGCCCGTCGGCCACCCGGTAGGTCCCGGCACTGTGCCAAGCCATCCGGATGAAGAAGGGCCCATAGTGACCGTAGTCCGCGGGCCACCAGTCCTGGGAGGTGGTCATCGCCGCCTCGATGTCGCGCTTCACCGCCGCGAGATCGAGCTGGCGGAACGCGGCGGCGTAGTCGAAGTCCGCCCCCATCGGGTTCGACTCGACGGCGTGCTGCCGCAGGGGCTGGAGATTCAACAAATCGGGCCACCAGAATTGGTTGGGCTTGGCACGGCCCTCCGCTCCGGCGGGGGCCGCGGTGGCGAGCGGCGGCGCCGCGGTCGCCGCCGCGACGGCGATCGCGGCGATGGCCACCGCGGCGACGGACAGATGCGAGATCGATCGGTAAGACACGGGTGTTGCCTCCTCGAGATTGGATACCGAGTCTCGCCGGCGTTCTCGGTCGATCCAATCGATTGTTTGTATCGCCCCCATCACTCGAAGTACTCGAAGTGATGGGGCCCGGCGCGGCGCTTCCGTCTACACGGTCGCGAACGAGACCGGCAGCCGCTGGGGCCCGCGGATCAGCCCGGCGGTGAGGGAGGGGATCTCCGCCTCATCGAGGCTGATCGCGGTGCAGCGGCGGAAGAGCTCTTCGAAGACGACCCGCGCCTCGAGACGGGCGAGGGCGGCGCCGAGACAGAAGTGGACGCCGATCGACGAGATCCGGCCGCGGCCGGGGGTCAGCCGGCGAGGGCGCTCAGCGCGAAGGAGACGAGAAAGCCGGCGACGGCGATGAGGCCGCTCCAGTCGCGGGCCTCGGCGAAGGCCTCGGGGATCATCGTGTCGACGATCATCGTGAGGATCGCGCCGGCGGCGACGGCGGTGGTGGTGCCGACGACGAAGGGCGAGAGCGAGCCGAAGGCGGCGTAGCCCACGACGGACGAGAGACCACAGGCGACGGCGATGACCGTCCAGACCCCGAACACATAGCCGGCGCCGCGGCCGGCGCTCTTCATGCCCGCCGAGCTCGAGAGCCCCTCCGGGAGGTTCGAGAGAAAGATCGCCGCCACCGTCGCCACGCTCACCGCCCCACCGTGGAGGATGCTGAGGCCGATGGCGATCGACTCGGGGATGCCGTCGAGGAGGGCGCCGACCGCGATCGCCGCGCCGCTGCCCGCCTGGTCGTCCTCGCTCGGCTGGTGGCCCGCGGAGCGTTTTCGGTGTTTGGCGCCGCGGGCGGCAAGCACCCGATTGGCGGCGGTGTAGATCACCGCGCCGGCGACGCTCCCCGCCACCGTGGCCCCGAGCCCCGCGATCTCGAAGGCCTCCTGCATGAGCTCGAAGGAGAGTGCGGAGATCAGGACGCCGCTGCCGAAGGCCATTACTCCCGCGACCACCGCGCGGGGCACCTGCAACGAGTACCCGATCGCCGCGCCGAGGACGAGCGCCCCTCCGGACACGAAGCCCCACAGTCCTGCCTCCGCCACGGGACCCATCGGTGTCGCCCTCCCCGACGCTAGCTCGGCTGATCGCGGCCCTCGCCGCGCAGCCAGCGCACCGACTCTTCGAGGGCGACGCGCGCCGGGCGGGCGCGGTAGCCGAGCTCGCGCTCGGCGCGGGCCGAGGAGAAGTACATCCGCGTCTTCGCGCTCCGGAGCCCCTCGACGGTGATCAGGGGCTCGTCCGACCCGCCCCGCAGCCGGGCCCAGGCCTCCGCCGCGTAGGCCACCGGGAGCACGAGGCGTCGCGGAAGACGCAGCCGCGGCGGCCTCCGCCCCGCGAGCCGGGCGATCTCGCTCAGGATCTCCCGCAGCGTCATGTCGTCCCCGCCCAGGATGTAGCGCTCGCCGATCTTGCCGCGGTCGAAGGCGAGGAGATGACCGGCCGCGACGTCGTCCACGTGGACCAGGTTGAGCCCAGTGTCGACGTAGGCGGGAATCCGGCCGCGGACTGCGTCCTCGATGACCCGGCCCGTCGGGGTGGGGCGCCAGTCGCCGGGGCCGATCACGGTGGAGGGATTGACGATGACGGCGGGAAGCGAGTGATCGCGGACGAGGGCGTCGACCCTTTGCTCGGCCTGGAACTTCGAGCGTTTGTAGTGTCCGGCCATGTCGGCAAGGGCGACCGGTGTGGTCTCGTCGGCGGGGCCGCCGTCGAGGGCGCGTCCCAGGGTGGCGACGCTGCTCGTGTAGACGATGCGGGTCACCCCGGCGTCGGCCGCGAACCGAAGCAGCCGCTCGGTGCCCTCGACGTTGGTGCGGTAGAGCGCGGCGGGGTGCTGGGACCAGAGTCGGTAGTCGGCCGCCACGTGATAGAGCGCTCGGCATCCGCGGAGCGCGCCGGCCAACGAGGCCCCGTCGCTGAGATCGCCCTCGACCGCTTCGGCCTCGAGGGCCGCGAGGTTGCGCCGGTCGCTCGTCGGCCGGACGAGGAGACGCACCTGCTCCCCGCGGGCGATGAGCGCGCGGGCCACGGCCGAGCCCAGAAAGCCCGTCGCGCCAGTTACCAGTGTCGTCATCGATCGCAGCTCCCCGGATCCTGCCGCAATGTCGCCCCCGGCCTCCCCGGCCGCCAGGGGCGCCCGAAAGGACGCGCGGCGGTTTGCCCCTGTGGGTGGGTTCCATACCTTGGCCGCCCGGCGGCGCGTCCCAGCGGGGTGCATCCCCGGGAACCGGAGAGCGAGGACCCCTCTGCCGTGAGTGAAGCCCCCGGCGAGCCCGACCCGACGGCGCGGGCGGCGTCGATCGACGGCCGGCTCGGGGCGCTCGCGGCCCGTTGGGTCGCCCTGGTGGGACGGCGCAGCGGGGTCGTCATCGCGCTCTACCTGACGGCCACACTCGCCCTCGGGCTCTACGCCGCCGCCACCCTCGGCATCAACTCGAGCGAGATGGAGATCTTCTCATCGGAGCTTCCGGTGATGGCCGAGCGCGCCGCCTACCTGGAGGCCTTCCCCGAGCTCCGCGACCCGGTGGTGGTGGTCGTCGACGCGGCGACCCCCGACCTAGCGAGCGATAGCGCCCGGCGCTTGGCGGCGCGGCTGCGCGCCGAGCCGGCGCTCTTCCCCAGCGTATTCGAGCCCGAGGGCGGCCCCTTCTTCGAGCGCCACGGTCTGCTCTTCCTCGACACCGACGCCCTCTACGACCTGGGCGATCGTCTGGCCCAGGCGCAACCCGTGCTCGCCGAGCTCTCCCGCGACCAGAGCGTGGCGGGCTTCTTCCGACTGCTCACCCGCGCGAACCAGGGCGACGGCCTGGGCGCCGGGGAGGCCGTGCTCGCCGACGTCTTCGACGCCACTGCCGACGCTGTGGACGGCGCCCTCGCGGGCCGCGGGACGCCGCTCTCGTGGCAGACCCTCCTCGAGGGTCGCGATTCCGACGCCCCGGGCGAAGGTCACCACCGTTTGCTTCTGGTGCGGGTGGCGGTCGACTTCGCGCGGGTGCGGCCCGCCGAAGCGGCGCTCCAAGCCCTCGACGGCGCGCTCGCCGAGCTCGGGCTCGACGCCCACCCGAACGTCCGGGTTCGCGCCACGGGCACCTTCCCCCTCGCCTACGAGGAGGCGCGTCACATCGGGGAGCAGGCGACCTGGGCGGGGCTCGCGTCGTTGGTGCTCGTGACCGGCATCCTCCTCCTCGGCCTCGGCGCGGCGCGCCTCGTGCTGTGTTCGGTGGCGGCGCTGCTCGCCGGGCTGGTGTGGACCGCCGCGGTCGCCGCGGCGGCGATCGGCCACCTACACCTGATCTCGGCGGCCTTTGGCGTGCTCTTCATCGGGCTGAGCATCGACTTCGCGATCCACCTCTGCGTGGCGTTCGGCGAGGGTCGCCGCACCGACGCCTCCGCCGCCCAGGCCTTCGACACGGCGGCCCGGCGGATCGGCGGCGCGTTGGTCGTGTGCGCCGTCACCACCGCGGTGGCGTTCTTCGCGTTCGTCCCCACCGACTTCACCGGCGTCGGCGAACTCGGGGTGATCGGCGGCACCGGGATGTTCGTCGGACTCGTCACCAACTTCACCCTGCTCCCCGCGCTGGTGCTGCGCTACGCCGCCGACGCGAGGCCGCGGCCCGGGCGCGCGCTCCCCGTCTGGGCGACCGCGCTCCTCGCGGTGCCGGTGCGACACGCGGGAGCGGTGCTCGTCGCGGCCCTGCTGCTGGCGGCGCTGGCGCTGTGGCGGCTTCCCGCGCTCGACTTCGACACCAACCCGATCCGCGTGCGCGACCCCGCCGCGTCCTCGGTGCAGGCCTTCAGCGACATCCTCGCCCAGGGCGACGCCTACCCGTGGAACCTGAGCGCGATCGCCGACGACCCCGGGGCTGCGCGCCGGCTGGCCGCCACACTCGAGGCCCTCCCCGAGGTGCGTCACGCCCACACCCTCGACGACTTCGTCCCGGCGGACCAGGAGACCAAGCTCGAGATCCTTCGCGACACCGCGTTCCTGGTGCGGCCCTCCCTCGTCGCGGAACCAGACGTCACCCGGACCTCCCCCGCCGACGCGCAGACGGCGTTGGTGGCGCTCCTGCCCGCGCTCCGCGCGCGCGTCGGGGCCTCGGGGGAGGTCGCCGACGCTGCGGCGCGTCTCCGCGACTCCCTCGAGACCTTGCGCGAGCGGCTGCGCGACGACTTCGCCGCGGCGGCGACCCTCGACGCGGTGCGCAGCGCGCTCTTCGACTCGCTCCCCGGGCGGCTGCGGCAGCTCCGCGTCGGGCTCGAACCGAATCCGGTGGACCTCGCGGCCTTGCCCGACGCGCTAACCCGACGCATGGTGAGCCTCGACAGCCGAGTGCGCGTCGAAGCCTTCCCCGCCCGCGACCTGAACGATCCGGGGGCCCTCGACACCTACGTCGCCGCGGTGCGCGGCGCGGCGCCGGGCGCCTACGGCGAGGGTCTCTTCATCGTCGAGACCGGCGCCGTCGTGTTGCGCTCGCTGGTCCAGGCGCTCGCGTGGGCGGGGGCGGTGCTCCTGCTACTCCTCGCCTTCGTCTGGCGCAACGTGTGGGACACCGCACTGGTCGCGCTGCCGCTGCTCCTCGCGACCCTCCTCACCGTGGCCGGGGCCGGGCTCTTTGGCATCCCGTTCAACTTCGCCAACGTGATCGTCGTGCCCCTGCTCCTCGGGATGGGCATCGACAGCGGGATCCACATGGTGCACCGGGTGCGGGCGGGGGCGCTTCCGGCGGGCAACCTACTCCAGACGGGCACCACGCGGGCGGTACTCTTGAGCGCGCTCACCACGACGGCGAGCTTCGGCACCCTCGGCGTGTCCTCCCACCTCGGGATTGCGAGCCTCGGCCAGCTGCTCACCCTGGGAATGGCGATGGTGCTCTTCTGCAACCTGGTCGTGCTGCCCGCGGCCGTCACGTGGGCGCGGGCGCTCCGCGACGGCCGCTAGAGCGCGGCGCCTCGTCGGAGCGCTCCGATCCGGCCGCCGGTTACCCCGCGGCGTCTCCGACGACCAGCACCGGACACGGCACGAGACGCGCGACGCGCTCGGCCACGCTCCCGAGCACCACGTGCTTGAGACCGCTACGACCCCGGGTGCCGACGACCACCATGTCGACTTCGCGTCGCTCGGCGAGCTCGGCGACCGCACCCGCCGCTTCGCCTTCGAGCAGGTGGGCGGTGCAGGCGAGACCCGCGTCCTCGACGCGACGCTGCACCGTCTCGAGCTGGTGTCGGGCGGCTTCGCGCACCTGCCCCAAATATTCGGGCGGCGGCGGCAGCTCCGCGTAGACCGGCACCGCCGGGGTGACGGCGTGGGCGACATGGAGCTCGGCGTCGAGCGCCTCGGCCCACTTGATCGCGACCGCGGCGGCGCGCTCCGCGTGGTCGGAGAAGTCGGTGCAGAGCAGGATGCGCTCGAACGCGCCGGCGGGGAAATGCTCCTTCACGGTGAGCACCGGACAGGGCGCAGTCCGGAGCGTGCGCTCGGCGACACTCCCGAGCAGCAGGTGCTTCAGCCCGGTGTGCCCGTGGGTTCCCATCACGATGAGGTCGGCATTGCGACTGCGCGCGGTGTCGCCGATCACGTCCACCGGCGCTCGCAACACGGTCTCGTGGGACACCGAGCGCCCCTCCGTCTCCAGCTCCGCAGCCCACTCGGCGAGCTTCGCCCGGGCGCCCGTCTCGATCTCCTCGGTCACCGCGGTGGGGATCCCGAACTCGACCGGTGCCGGATAGGGTATCGGCGGCACCGCGTGGAGGAGGTGAAGATGCGCCCCCGTGCGTTCGGCGATCGACGACGCGCGGCGGAGCGCCGCCTTCGAGCAATCGGAGAAGTCCACCGGCACCACGATTTCCCGGATCTGCATCGCACCCTCCTCGGCGGGACTCCGCCTCACCGAGATTGTGGTTCCCGCGCGCCCGCCGACAAGGGGCCTTCGACCCCACCACGCAGAGGGCGGGGGTTTTCGCCGCCGGACCGCGGGGCTCGCGCCGCGCTTGCCGCTTGCTGAAGCGGGTCGATTTTGACCGATGTGGAGGGGACTCGATAGGTGGCTACGCTCGCCGCAGTTGCTGTTGAGCTCTACACGCCCCCATGCTGCTCTCGTCGAATACGACTGCTGTCCTTGTCCTCTCGGTCGCCCTGCTCGGCGCGCCCACCGCGTCCGCCCTATGCGACTTCGAGATCGGTCACGCCGTGGCCTCCGACGTCTCCAACAACATCGACATTGGTCTCGAGGGGAGCTGCGCCGCCGGTCAGTCGACGCTGCTCCGTTCGCAGGTCACGTTCCCCGTGATCGGCCCCGGCGGTAAACCGGTGGTGAACTTCTGGGAGCGGGTGGTGCGGCACGGCGAGGCCCTGCCCCGTCTCATCACCATCGACTACCCCTTCCACTCCCCCACCAACGACCCGATGCCGCGTGGGAAGTCGGTCAAGATCGACCTCTTCCAGGAGAACGCGAAAGTCGACTCCCGGATCCTCGTAATCAACTAGCGCCCGCGTCGCGTCCGCCGCGCGCCCGCTTCCTTCTACACATCGGCGTTTCGCCGGTGGTACAATTCCGCCGCTTCCGGATGTCTCTTCCTCACCCACCTGGAGGTCTCCATGAGCGGCTACTCGATCATCGATGTCGACACCCACGTCACCGAACCGCCCGACCTGTGGACGGCGCGAGCGCCGGCCTCGTTTCGCGACCGCGTGCCGCGTATCGAGGAGAAGGAGGACGGGAGCCTCGGGTGGGTAATCGCCGGTGAATCGTTGCTCGCGAACCCGGGCCTCACGGCGACGGCGGGCGTCGGCACCCTGAAAAACCCGCCCAAGACCTACGACGAGATGCACCCCGGTGCCTACGACGCCGTGAAGCGCCTCGAGTACATGGACGGCCTCGGCATCTGGTCGATGGTGATGTACCCGAACGTCGGCGGCTTTGGCGCCCAGGAGTTCCTCAAGCTGGGTGACGCCGACCTGATGCTGCGCTGTGTGCAGATTTACAACGACTGGCAGACCGAGTGGGCCGAGGCCGACTCGCGCCGACTGCTCCCGATCACCTCGGTGCCCTTCTGGGACGTCGACGCGACCGTTCGGGAGGTACGTCGATGCGCCGCAATGGGTCACCGCGGCATCCTCTTCAGCGGCGCCCCGCAGTCGCTGGGCCAGCCCTTCCTCGGCGACCCGCAGTGGAACCCGATCTGGGAGACGGCGGTGGAGCTCGACCTCCCGATCAGCTTCCACATCGGGTCGGGCGACTTCGGGGTGGAGGAGCTCCGGGCCAAGTCCGAGGTCTACGGACAGATGGCGGCCTTCACCTCGCTGGCGGTCGACGTCTTCCTCCAGAACGGCATGTACCTGAGCGACCTGATCATGTCGGGCGTGCTGAACCGCTTCCCCGACATCAAGTTCGTGTCGGTGGAGAGCGGGATCGGCTGGATCCCCTTCGCCCTCGAGGCGATGGACTACCAGTTCCAGGACAACCAGGTGCGCGACGAGAACCCCGAGTTCAAGATGCTGCCCTCGGAGTACTTCGCCCGAAACATCTACGCCTGCTACTGGTTCGAACAGATCGCGCCGCGGCGCTTGATCGACAAGGTCGGCGCCGACCGGATCATGTTCGAGACCGACTTCCCGCACCCCACCTCGCTCTTCGGCGACGAGGTGCTGCGCCGGATCGACAGCGGGCTCTCGGACTGCGAAGAGTCGGTGCGACGCAAGATCCTGTGGGAGAACGGACGCGACCTCTACAAGATCGTGGAGCCCACGGCGGACGACGAGGCCAAGCGCCTGGTCGCGAACTAGCCCGCCCGGCGACCGAGACCACCGAGGGGCCACCGCCGACACGCGGTGGCCCCGCCTCGTTGAAAGGGGCCCCATGTCCGAGCTGCGACTCATCTCGGCCGACTCCCACTTCGTCGAGCCGCCCACGATGTGGGCCGAGCGCATCGACCCCCCGGTACCGCGACCGCGCGCCCCGCACCGTGAAGGGGCTCGGGGGGCGCGACGGCGAGTTCTTCGTCTGTGAGAACATCGACCCGATGGCGGTGGCGGCCTTCTTCGGCGCCGGGGTGCCGTCGGCGGAGCTCCCCTCACACAACAAGAAGGGCTTTGAAGACGCGCCGCCGAGCGTGTGGGACCCGGCCGAACGGATCGCCGACCAGGAGCGCGACGGGGTCGACGCCGAGGTCATCTACACCTCGATGGGGATGCCGCTCTTCGGTCTCGACGACGCGGGGCTGCGCGAGGCCTGCTTTCGCGTCTTCAACGACTGGGCCACCGAGTACTGTAGCCACGACCCGAAGCGGCTGGTGGCGCTCGGGCTGATCACCCTGGAGGACATCCCGGCGGCCGTGCGCGAGCTCGAGCGCATCGCCAAGCTCGGGATGGGCGGTGCGATGATCTGGGCCGAGCCCCCCGACGAGCGTCCCTACGACCACCCCGACTACGAGCCCTTCTGGGCCGCCGCCCAGGATCTGGAGATGCCGCTCTCGCTCCACATCCTGACCGCGCGCAGCGGCACCGGCACGGGGAGCGGCTCCGGCAACGACTTCCTGCTCTCGATCGCCACGCTCCACCACCAGATCGAGCGGTCGATCGCGGTGCTGGTGTTGGGCGGCGTGCTCGCCAAATACCCCGGCCTACGTATCGTCTCGGCCGAGAACGACGCGGGTTGGATGGCCTATCTGATGCACCGCATCGACACCGTGCAGCACCGGCTGGGAGCGCTCGGCAACCTCCAGCTGAAAGAGCGCGCCAGCGAGTACATCAAGCGACAGGTCTACGCGACCTTTATCGCCGACCCGGTCTTCGCCGACACCCTCGATCGCTACGGCGAGGACAACGTGATGTGGAGCTCCGACTATCCCCACACCGCGGCGACCTTCCCTCGCTCCCGGGAGATCGTGGACAAGCGGCTGGGACACCTGCCGTCGGACAAGCTCCAGAAGATCGTCCGGGACACCGCCGCGAAGGTGTACAAGCTCGACGCCTAGGGCGTGGCGCCCGGCCAGCACCGCGGCGACGCGGCACACTAGAGGTCGGAGGACCCCGATGCTGCGCGCAACCCAGGACCGACCCCTCGCCACGACGATCACGGGATCGCTGCCGCGACCGCACTGGTTCACCGAGAACCTCGCCGGGCGCGCGATGTCGCAGGCCTACCTCGGCGATTTTCAGTTTCACGAGCAGTACCGCGACGCCGTCTCCGCCTGTATCGCCGACCAGCGGGCCGCCGGGCTCGACCTCTTCACCGACGGCGATATGCGGTTCGACATGGACCTCGGGGGGCGCGCCTGGTTCGGCTACGTCTACGACCGCATGACGGGCATCGAAGACCCGGCGCTGCGCTCGCTCCCCTTCGGTGGCTCGCCCAGGGAAGAGCAGGCGGGGGACATCTTCAACGAGATCATGGTGACCCGGCTCCCGCCCCGGGTGACGGGCGCGGTGGGCCCGGGCGATCTCGAGTACGACCTGTGCTGGAAGATCGCCCAGGGGCTCGCGACCCAGCCGGTGAAGTTCGGCGCCTGCTCGGCGCAGCTCGTCGACATGCTCGTGGTGAACGAGTTCTACAACGACCGCGCCGAAACCGTGATGGCGCTCTCCGCCGCCAAGAACCAGGCCTGGCGCGCCCTCGCCGAGGCGGGCTGCCCGGTGATCCAGGTGGAGGAGCCCTGCTTCCACTTTACCGACGACCCGGGCTGGGAGGTCCCCGCCGAGCTCTACGTCGAGGCCTTCAACACCGAGGTCGCCGGGCTGCGCGCCCGGACCGAGGTGTGGGCCCACACCTGCTGGGGCAACCCCTACGCCCAGAACCTGGGCTACGGCGCCCGCTACAAACCGGTGCTCCCCTATCTCGATCAGCTCGACGTCGACGTGATCACCTTCGAGATGAAGTACGCGAACTTTCTCGAGCTCGACGAGGTGGCGGCGGCGGTGAGCGCGGACAAGAAGTTGGCGATCGGCGTGATCTCCCACCGCACCCTGCAGGTCGAGACCCCCGAGGAGGTGGCCGGCGACATCCGCCGGGCGCTCCAGGCGATCCCGCCGGAGCGGCTGATCCTCAGTACCGACTGCGGCTTCGGCCGCCAGGGCATCAGCCGCAAGCACGCCTTCTACAAGATGGTGTCGCTGGTGCGCGGGGCGAACCTGGTGCGCCGTGAGCTCGGCCTCCCCGAAGCCCCGGTGCTGGCCGAGCAGGCCAACCTGTCGCTCCTCTAGCGTCGTGCGTACAGCCAAGGTCGCGGTGATCGGCGGGGGAGTCGCGGGCGCGAGCCTGCTCTACCACTTGACCCGGCGCGGCTGCACCGACGTCGTCCTCCTCGAGAAAAACGAGCTCACCAGCGGCTCCACCTGGCACGCCGCAGGCCTCTGCACCCAATTCAACGCGAGCTACAACCTGATGCACCTGCTGCGGCGGAGCCTCGACCTCTACGCCTCGCTCGAGGCGGAGACCGGCCAGGCCGTCGACCTCCACCGCTGTGGCAGCTTGCGTCTGGCCTGTAGCGAGGAGCGTCTCGACGAATACCGCCACCGCCAGGGCACCGCCCAGGCCCTGGGAATCCCCTTCGAGATCCTGCCTCCGGAGCGGGTCCTCGAGCTCTGGCCGCTGCTCGACGGCGACGGGCTGCTCGGCGCGGCCCACCTGCCGACCGACGGCTACGTCGACCCCTCCAGCGTGACCCAGGCGCTGGTGCGGGGTGCGAACGCGCGGGGCGCCACCGTGCTGCGACACTGCCCGGTGACGGCGATCGAGCGCGGCGACGGGGTGTGGCAGATCGAGACCGCCCAGGGGCCGGTGCGCGCCGAGATCGTGGTGAACGCGGCGGGCCAGTGGGCGCGGGAGATCGGCCGGATGGTCGGGGTCGAGCACCCGATCGTCCCCCTCGAGCACCACTACGTGATCACCGAGCCGCTGGAGGAGGTCGCCGCCCATCCCGGCGAACTCCCGGTGTTGCGCGACGTCGACGCCTCGTACTACGTGCGCGCCGAAGGGGACGGGCTGCTGGTCGGGCCCTTCGAGGAGCACACGACGACCTGGGGGCTCGACGGCATCCCCGACGACTTCCACAGCCAGCTCCTGCCGGGCGATCTCGGCCGGCTCGAGGCGGTCCTCGAGCAGACCGCTCGACGCATCCCGGTGTTCGGCGGGGCGGGGATCCGCACCGTGCTGAATGGCCCCGACGGCTACACCCCCGACGGTCGCTGCTTGATGGGGCCGGTG
>CAJHXS010000372.1_pt1 | contig 17489 bp, 16 predicted proteins | sample 9198591 | NCBI WGS metagenome assembly CAJHXS01 (sample SAMEA7708347, study PRJEB35096) | sediment metagenome | biome: marine neritic benthic zone biome [ENVO:01000025]; feature: sediment [ENVO:00002007]; material: shallow marine sediment [ENVO:03000034] sea grass bed [ENVO_01000059] ... | reverse complement strand
GACGAAGCGGTGCCGGTCGAGCGCCTCGCGCGCGCGCTCGACCCGCGCGCCGCCGAGCTCGCCCGGATCGAAGGGCTGTGTCTGGCTCAGCTCGAGCGTTACGAGGAAGCAATCCCGGCCCTCGAGCGGGCGCACGCCTTAGACCCCACTGGGCCCGGGGTCGCCCTGCGGCTGGGTGTCGCGAACTTCTCCCTCGACCGCTTCGAGGCCGCCGAGCGCGCCTTCGCCGACGCGGCGCGGAATGACCCCGACAACGCCGAGCTGCTGTTCTATCAGGGGCTCCTGGCGCTGCGCGACGAGCGCGCCGCACCGGCCGCCGACCTGCTCGAGCGCTCGGTCGAGCGCGACCGCTACGCGATCGGCGCCGCGGGTGCCTACTACGCCGGGCTCGCCTGGGAGCGCGCCGACGACCGCGAGCAGGCGCGCCGCGCCCTCGAGGAGGCGATCGCCGCCGATCCGAAGTCGACCTGGGCCGACCGCGCCCGCCAGGCGCTCGCGCGTCTCGACGCGGGGCGCACCCGGGAGCGGTGGGCGAGCCTCACCGCGGGGATGGAGTACGACAGCAACGCGGTGCTGCGGGGCGACGGGGTCGACCTCCCGAGCGAGATCTCCGGCGACAACGACTGGCGCGGCGTCTGGCGTCTCGAAGCCGGGACCCTGCTGTGGTCTCACGAAGACTGGTCGAGTGGCCTCGTCGCCGGCTACCAGGGCTACGCCTACATCGACCTCGACGAGTTCAACCTCCACTACCCCTCGGTGTCGCTGTGGCTCGACCGCCGCATCGACGAGAAGACCCTGCTGCGGGTGATGCCGAGCTTTGGCTACGGCTGGCGCGATCAGGAGAAGTACATCTCCACCTACGGAGTGACGGGGGCGCTCCACCGCAGCTTCGACGACTGGGGGAGCGGCCGTCTTTTCGTGCGCTTCGACCGCGACAACCTGCTCTTCGACATCGACGAAGACGGGATCCCCCCCTTCGACGACGAGAAGGTGCGCAACCGCGACGGCAACCGCTGGACGATCGGCTACGACCACCGCTACGTCCTCGACGCGAAGACGGTGTTCCGCGCCGGCTTTGCCCACGAGCGCTACGACTCCCGCGGCCGCGAGTACTCGTTCAACGGCTACCGCCCGTGGGTCGGCGCCTCTCGAGACCTCCTCTGGAGGATCGTGGTCCACGCCGACGTGAGCTACCAGCGACGGGTCTACCGACACCCCTCCTCCTTCCAGGACCCGCCCTTCACCCTGCCGCCCGATCTCTCGAACCGGAGCCGCAAGGAGAACGACGTCGCCACCGAGCTGGCCCTCGAGCGGCGCTTCACCGAGTTGGTGAGCGCGTCGGTGCGCTGGCGCTACCGCAACAACGGGTCGAACCGCGACGTCTACGACTACGACCGGCACCGGGTCGGCGCATTCGTCACGATCGCGTGGGCGGACTGACGCGGCGCCCGCCGCGAGAGGGAGAACGAAGGCATGCAGTGGAACACGAGACGTCTGGGATCGGCCGTGGCGGCGCTCCTCCTCTCGCTGCCGGTGCTCGGCGCCGCGGCCCCGACCCGCGCGGCGGAGCCTGTCGGCTACGTCGCGACCCTTTCCGGGGCCGCTACCGCCGCGGGCCCCACCGGTCGCCGCGCCCTCGCCTGTGGCGACGCGGTCTACCCGGGGGAGACCCTCAGCACCGCCGACGCGAGCCACGTGGGCCTGCTGATGGGCGACGCCTTGGCCCACGTCGACGCCGCGTCGACGCTCCGCGTAGAAGCGGACGGTGGGCTGCGTCTCGAAGACGGCAAGCTCCGCGTCCTCGACGCGGTGGAGGGAGAGGACGCCCGCGCCGTCGCTGCCCTCGAGGCCACGGCGACCCACCGCGGGAACGACACGGAGGCCTACATCTTCTCCGAAAAGACCGGGCGCTACTCGATGCTCTGTGAGTGGGACGCCCCGCTTCCCGTGGCGCGGGGAGACGAGACCCACGTCGCTCCACCCGGAGAGTGTGTGATCGCGAAGCGGGACGAGCCCCTCTACCCCGCCGACGCCCACGACGAGCGCATCGGCCCGATCGACGAGGGCCCCTGCGACGGGGAAATCCCCTTTGGCCCGGTGGCCGACCGCTTCCCGCCCTACGATGTCGGCGCGGGCCCGCCGCTCCCCTTTGCCTTCGAGCTCCCCCAGGGTCCGAGCGCCCCGACCCCCGACCCTTGTGATCAGCCGGGCTCGGGGTGTTTTGGGATCGACACCGCGGCCGGCGGCCCGCCGATCCCGCCGGCCGGGGACCCGCCCAGTGGCCCGCCGGCGCCGCCGCCGATCGTCGAGCCGCCGCCGGTCGACGGGGGCATCCCCGGCACCTGAGCCCGGCGAGACCGGTGGCCGATGGGCTCGGGTAGGGGCGGCGTCGCCGGCGCGGCACACCGAGTACACTGCGCCCCCGTGCCGGCGCCCACCCCGATCGACTGGAGCCCCTTTCTCGGGGCGAGCCGCGCCCCCCGGGCCGGCCGGATCGCCCCGGCCTCCGACGCGCTGGCGGCGATCCCCGACGGAGCGCGGGTCTTCGTCTCCGCGAGCTGTGCCACCCCCTTCGCGCTGATCGAGGAGCTCGACGTCCAGCGCTCGCGGTGGAGCGACCTCGAGCTCGTCTTCGGCAACCTGCGGCGACGCCTCGCCGCGTTCCAACACCCGGGGGCGCCCTTCCGCTTCACCACCCTCCAGGCGAGCGGTGCCCTGCGCGACCTGTGGGAAAGCGGGAACCTCGACGTGCTCCCCTGTCGCTACTCCGACTTCGCGCGGCTCTTTCTCGCCGAGGGCGCCTACCCCGTCGACGCCGCCCTCGTGCAGGTCAGCACACCGGGCCCGGAGGGACGCGTGAGCCTCGGGGTAAGCGTGGGCAGCACCCTCGACCTGGTCCGGGCGAGCCCCCTCGTGATCGCCCAGATGAACCCCCGTATGCCCTACACCTTCGGGGCCGGCGAGCTGCCCCTCGAGGCCTTCGACTTCCTCGTCGAGGCCGAGGCGCCGATCCCCGAGGTACCGGTCGCGGTGCCCGACGACGACGCGCTGGCGATCGCCAAACACGCCGGCGCCGAGATCCCCGACGGCGCCACCCTCCAGTTCGGCATCGGCGCCGTTCCCGATGCGATCCTCCAGGCGCTCTCGGGGCACCGCGACCTCGGCATCCACGGCGGGATGATTAACGACGCCTGTGTCGACCTCGCCGAAGGCGGCGCCCTGACCGGTGCGCGAAAGGGCTTCGGCCGCGGCGTGATGGTGGCGGCGGAGGTGATCGGCACCCAGCGACTCTACGACTGGGTGCACCGCAACCCGACGCTCCAGATGGCGCCGGCGAGCTGCTCCCACGGCGCCGCGCCGGTTGCCGCCTGTCCGGACTTCGTCGCGATCAACTCCGCCGTGGAGGTCGCCCTCGACGGCGCGGTGAACGCCGAGGCGATCGGGCCGCGGCTCGTCTCGGGCCCCGGCGGCCAGCCCGACTTCGCGATCGCCGCGAGCCTCGGCGCAACCCACCAGAGCATCCTCGCCTTCCCCTCGACCGCCGCGCGGGGCACCGTCTCGCGGATCGTCGACCGTCTCGACCCCCAGGCGCCGGTGACGCTCCCGCGCTTCCTGGTCGACCGCGTCATCACCGAGTTCGGCGTCGCCCGGCTCCGGGGGCTCCCGTTGCGGCGCCGCGCCGAGGCGCTCACCCGCGTCGCCCACCCCAATTTCCGCGACGCCCTCGCGGCGGCGGCCCCGTGAGCCCGGCGGCCCGCGGCGTCCGCCCGCGCCACGCCGCAAGCCTCGTCATCTTGCGCCGCGACGACGCGGGGCTGCGTGTCCTGATGGGGCGCCGCGCGCCCAAGAACCGCTTCATGCCCGACGTCTTTGTCTTCCCCGGCGGCGGGGTACAGGCCGACGACGCGGCGCAGCCCAGTGTGAGCGAGCTCACCCGCGGCGCCCGCGCGCGACTCGAAGAGCGCGCGACCCCGCGCGTCGCCCGCGCCCTCGCCGTCGCCGCAGCGCGGGAGACCTACGAGGAGACGGGGCTCGAGTTCGGCCACGTCGTGGGCGGGCGGCTCGAACCCGACCTCAGGGCCCTCGAGTTCATCTTCCGCGCCATCACCCCTCCCGAGAGCCCGATCCGCTTCCACGCCCGCTTCTTCGTCGCCGACGCCGAGCGCTCCCGCGGTACCGTGCGGAGCAACGGCGAGCTCCTCGACCTCGACTGGTTCCGCCTCGATGAAGCGCGCCAGCTCCCCATCATCGACGTGACCGAAGACGTCTTGGCCGAAGTCGAGCGACGCGAGCGGGGGGAGCGCTCGGGAAGCGTGCCGCTCTTTTCGTATCGGAACGGGAAGCGGGTGGTGCGGCGCTAGTGGGCGACCGGCCCGGTTGCCGGTGCGGATTCAGCTTGGTGGACTTCGCGTGGGCTTCGCCCACGCTGCGCGCGGCCGCTTGGCGGCCGCTTGCTATGCGTAGCGGATGACCGAGCGGGCGCCTTCGCCTCTTCCCATTTCGGCGAAGGCGTCGTTGATCGCGGCGAGCTCGATCTCCTTGGTGATCATGTCGTCGAGCTTGAGTTCGCCGCGGTCGTAGAGGTCGAGGAAGCGGGGGACGTCGCGCTTGGGGACCGCCGAGCCGTAGGCCGAGCCAGTGATCTTCTTCTCCGCGAGGAAGGTGCCCGCCTTGAGCGAGACCTCTTCTCCGAACTTCGCGACACCGACCACCACGGCGAGCCCGGTGGGCCGCACCATCCCGTAGGCCTGCTCCATGGTCTCGCGCAGACCGAGGGCTTCGAAGGCGTAGTGCACACCCCCCTTGGTCATCCCGCGCACTTCGCGCACCGGGTTCACTTTGCTCGGGTCGATGGTGTGGGTCGCGCCCAACGACGTGGCGAGGTCGCGCTTCTCCTGCTGGGGGTCGATCGCGATGATCGTCGTCGCGCCCGCGATCCGCGCGCCCTGGAGGATCGAGAGCCCGACACCGCCACAGCCGATGATCGCGACGCTCGAGCCCGGCTTCACCTGCGCGGTGTTGAGCGCGGCGCCCATCCCGGTGGTGACGCCACAGCCGATCAGACACACCTTCGCCAGGTCGTACTTCTTGGGGATCGGAATCGCCGCGCCCTGCGGGATGATCGCGTACTCGGCAAAGGAACCGATCGCACACATCCGGTAGATGTCCTCGCCGCCGGCCCGGGTGCGCACGCTGCCGTCGAGCTGGGTGAACTCGTTCATCGTCTTGGCCATGTCGCGGCACAGGAAGGGCTTGCCCTCTCCGCACATCCCGCAGTCGCCACACGAGGGAGTGAGGACGGCGATCACGTGGTCACCCACCTCGAGCCCATCGACGTCGGGGCCCACCTCTTCGACGATGCCGGCGCCCTCGTGCCCCAGGATCGCCGGGAGCGGACACGGCACGACGCCGTGCACCATCGAGTAGTCGCTGTGACAGATCCCGCTCGCCATCATCTTCACGCGGACTTCACCCGTCTTGGGGCCCTCGATCTCGACGTCTTCGATCGTCAGCGGTTCCCCGGCTTTGCGCAGGACGGCGGCCTTCATCGTGTGCTCCTAGCTGTCTTCTGCTTTGGGTTGGCAGGCGGGATCATACCCCCACCCGAGGTATGATTGCGCCTGTCTCACCACCCCCCGAAGGGAGAAGCACTTCGATGCTCCAATGGAAAATCGGCGACATCAAAATCAGCCAACTGATCGAAATGACCGCGTCCGGCGGCGAGCTCGAGGTGCTCCCCGACGCGACCCCCGCGAATCTGTCTGAGATTTCGTGGCTGAAGCCCCACTTCGTCTCGCCCGAGGACAATCTGATCCTCAACATCCAGATGCTGGTGATCGAGACCCCCGAGCAAAAACTGGTGGTCGACACCTGCATCGGGAACGACAAGAACATCAACATGGAGGACTGGGCGAACCTCCAGCTCCCCTTCATGGACGACCTCAAAAAGATGGGCCACGACCCGGCGTCGATCGACACCGTGATCTGCACCCACCTCCACGTCGACCACGTGGGCTGGAACACCACCAAGCGCGACGGCAAGTGGGTGCCCACCTTCCCGAACGCCCGCTACCTCGTAGTCGAAGAGGAGTTCGCGTTCTGGCGCGACCTCGAGGAAGACCCCTTCGGCGACGTCTTCGGCGAATCGGTGAAGCCGGTGATGGACGCCGGCCAGATGGACCTGGTGAAGCCCGACCACAAGGCGGGCGACGGCGTCTGGTTCGAGTCGACGCCGGGGCACACCCCGGGCCACGTGAGCGTGCGCATCTCGTCTGGCGGCGAGGACGCCGTCATCACCGGCGACATGATGCACCACCCCTGTCAGATCGGGCGCCCCGACTGGGTCACCCCCTTCGACGCCGACAACGACGCCGCGCGGGAGACCCGCAAGCAGTTCCTCGAACGCTACGCCGACCAGCCGGTGCTGGTGCTGGGCACGCACTTCGCGAACCCCGTGGGCGGCAAGATCGTCCGCGACGGGAATACGTATCGCTTTGATGTGTAAGCGCCGGGCTCCGCCCGGCGCGCGCAGCGAAGGCGCAGCCTTCGCGAAGTCCATCGGGACGCGTCTGCGTGAGCGACACGCCCGCCGAAGGATCTTGGGTGGGGTGCGTTCTTCAGCTTGGTGGACTTCGCGTCGGCTGCGCCGACGCTGCGCGCGCCGCGCTGCGGTGCTTGCGGGGTGACGTTTAAGAAGGCAGGTGGTCCACGTTGTCCTACCCAAGAATTCTGGGTGGAGTGCGTTGGCTAGCTTGGTGGACTTCGCGTCGGCTGCGCCGACGCTGCGCGCGCCCGCAGGGCGGGCGCTTGCTTAGAACTCTTTCTCTTGGAGGATCCCGGCGGCGGTGAGTTGGCGGATGTCCTCGTCGCTGCGACCGAGGATCTCGCGGAGCACTTCGGCGTTGTGCTCGCCGAGGGTCGGGGCGTCGAGCTCGGTTTCGTTCGGAAGCTTCTTGAACTTGATCGGGAAGCCGGGGATGTCGACGTCGCCGTGGAGCCGGTCGTGCACGCGGCGCACGGTGCCGCGCTGGCGGTGGTGCGGGTGGTTCACGGTCTGCGCCACCGAGAGCACCGGGGCGCAGGGCACGCCGAAATCCTGCATACGCTTCACGGCGCTCTCGACGTCGGGGAAGCTCGCGAGCCAACCCTCGATCGCCGGCACCACCTCGTCCATCTTCGAGAGCCGCACCGCATCCGTGTTCCACTCCGGGTCGTCGATCCACTCCTCGCGACCCATGGCCTTGCACAGATCCGGCCAGTGGTGGAGGAAGGACATAATGACGATCGAGCCGCCGTTGGCGCGGTAGATGCCACAGGGGCTCAGGTACTCGACGTGGCGGCCGGAGCGGGTGGGCTGGTGCTTGCCTTCGCTCCCCGAGTAGGACGCCACGTTGGCGTCGTGATAGTGGTAGTAGGCGTCGAGGAGGGCGACGTCGAGGTGCTCGCCCTCCCCCGTGCGGTTGCGGTGGTGCACCGCTGCCACCACGGCCAGCGCGCCGTGCACGCCGGTGCTGATGTCGCCGATCGCCGCGGCGGGCATGTAGGGCGCGTCGTCCGGCGGGCCGATCATCGAGGTGATGCCCGAATAGGCCTGGGCGATGAAGTCGTAGCCCGGGAGCTGGGCCAGGGGTCCGGTCTGCCCGAGCGCGGAGATCGAGCACAAGATGATGTCGGACTTGAGCTCGCAGAGCCGCTCGTAGCCGAGACCCAGCCCCTCCATCACGCCGGGGCGGAAGTTCTCGACCACCACATCCATCTGGGGCACCAGCTCGGCCAGCAGCGCCACGCCGCGGGGTTCGTGGAGGTTGAGACACACCGAGCGCTTGCCGCGGTTCTGCTGGACGAAGTAGAGGCTCCGCTCGTTGCGGAACTGCATCGCGGCCATGTGGCGGATCATGTCGCCGCCGGGAGCGCCCTCGACCTTGATCACGTCGGCGCCCATCTCGGCGAGCATCCGGGTACAGGCCGGCCCGGCGGCGGCGCGGGTGAGGTCGAGCACCCGCAGATCGCTGAGTGCGTGGTCGAGTCGGCGCTTGGCCATGGCGGCGTCCTCCGGGCTCCGACCGGGAGCGGCCGGGCCGCAGGAGTGTACGCCGAATCGGCGGGCGGCGACGAGCCGGCCGCGGGACGACCGCGGCGCTAGGCCCCGTCGACCGCGGCGAGAAAGCCCTTCGACGCGCCGGTGCGGATCCCGACGATCTCCTGGTACTCGGGGGAGTCGTAGAAGCGGCGGATCGCCGCCCGGTCGGGGAATTCGATCACCACGAAGCGGTCGCCGGGGGCCCCGGGCTCGAGCATGTCGTGCTCCCCGCCGCGCACCAGGTAGCGGCCGCCGAACTTCTCGACGACGGCCGGGACCCGCGCCCCGTACTCTTTGTACGCGTCGGGGCTGTGGATGTCGATCACGCCGATGATGTATGCGGGCACGGGATTCCTCCGGTCAGCGAACCTTGCGGATTTCGGTGGTCAGCGCGACGAGCGCGAGAAAACCCAGCATCGCGAGCGCGCTGACGCGAAAGGTACCGTGGGGGCCGAGGGCGCGCGTCATCGCGCCGGCGAGCGGCATGCCGACCGCGCCCGCCCCCATGAAGCCCAGGTTGTACACCGAGAGCACGCGGGCGCGGTGGGTCTCGGGCGCCGCCTCCTGGAAGAGCGTGCGGCTGGCGTTGAGAAAGACCGCGCCGCAGATCCCCCAGAGCAGCGAGATCCCGAGGGCCACCTCGTAGCTCACCCCGGTGGAGATCGAGAGCAGACAGAGGGCGCCGCCAGCTTGCGCGAGGAGGAGGGCGCGGCCCTTGCGGCGGATCGCGCCCCGCCAAAACACCACCAACGTCCCGAGGACGGCGGCGAAGGGAAAGGTGGCCTGGAGCAGCCCGAGCTGGCCTGGGGTGCCCTGCCAGACGTCGCGCAGCATCACCGGGAAAGCCACGAAGTAGGGGCCCATGAAGAAGAGCCCGATCCCCGCGGTGAGGAGCATCGGCACCCGCAGCACGGGGTTCCCGAACACCTCGTGAACTCCTTCGAAGAGCTCCGAAGCCCGCAGCGGCTCCCGGGGCCGCGGCGGCGCCGCGCGGACCCGCAGCAGGGCCGGGATCCCCGCGCAGAACACCAGGGACTGGAGCACCAGGGCCGTCGGGGTGCCGACCCACGCGACCAAGCCGCCGCTCGCCGAGCCGAGGGACTGACAGCCCAGCTGCACGATCGTCACCCCCGCGACGGCGCGGAGCAGATTCGGGCCGGCGACCTGGCTGAGGAGGGCGTCGCGGGCGGGAAAGACGAAAGCCTGGATCATCCCCAGGACGAGCGCCAACCCGACCACCGCCGCAAAGCTCAACGCGCCCCGGCCGACGAGGACGGCCATCCCGACCGAGACGAGGGCGGCGAGGCCGTGGAGGCCGACCAGCAGCCGCCGGCGGTCGTGGCGGTCGGCCGTGACGCCGCCGAAGAGGAGGAGGAAGGGCGCCGGGAGCATCATCGCCATCTGGCCGATCCCGATCCGCTCGGCCCCGAGGCCGAGCTCGCCCACCAGCATCCAGGTGATGAGCAGCATCTGGAGCCCCCAGGCCCCGAACCAGGAGGCGACGGCCAGGTTGAAGAGCAGGTAGGACCGCCCCGTCGGCGGAGACGGGGCGAGGCGGGCGCGGGGGTCGGGGGAGGCCGGCATCGGGGCGCGTAGCATCCCCGATTGTCTCGGCCCCCGCCGCTCGGCTCGAGGCCCCGCGTCGTCCGTCCGAAGAGACCCCTATGCGGGACGGACAGCGGATCTGGGCGATCGTGGTGGGCGCGCTCGCCGTCTTCTTCGTGATCGTCGCGGGAATGGGCGCCTACTGGTGGACCCATCGGGGACAGGCCTGGTTCGCCGAGAGCAAGGTCGCCTTCGAGGAAGGTCGGGCGCTCGGGCCGACCGGCGACAACCACATGTGTCTCGACCACGCCCTGCTGCGTTTCAGAGCCTGTGACGGGATGGGCTGCGAGATCGGTGCGATGGTGTTCCTGAACGCCTGTCTCGGCGAGGCGGCGCCGCGTCCTGACTTCTGCGACGACGTGCCGGCGCAGACAGCGGTGATCCGCTCGGTCACCTGGCGCCTCGAACGCTGCGAGGCCGCGGGCTTCGTGGGCGAGACCTGTCAGCAGCTCTTCGCCTCGGTGCAGGGCTACTGCGACGGGCTGCGGCTACAGGGCGTGACCTCGGCGCGAAACGCGGGCGACGCCGCCCCTTAGTTGCAGGGCCCGACCCAGCGACCCGTCCACGCGGTGGAGAGCTCCATCGACTGTCCGCCGACGTCCATCGTCATCTTCATCGTGCCGTTCACCTGCTTGCCGCCACCGCTGGTCTCGATGTTGGCGCGGCCGGTCATCTGACCCCCCGGCGCCTGGCAGGTCATCGTCCAGCTCATCGCGCTGCTGTTGCTCTGGACGTCGGAGAGACTGCACCCTTGGGCGCCCTTGAGAAACGACTCCGGGTCCATGCTCTCGGCGCTTACACACTCGGTGACCGTGAAGGTCTGGGGCTGGCCGGTCATGGGGTTGCTCGTGGTGGAGCTCATCTCCCACGAGCCGGGTTCGACGTCGAGCGCTGCGGCCCGTGCTTGGCCCGTCGACAGCAGCGAGAGCACCGCGACGACGGTGAGGCCCGCCCGCCATCCGGGCGCATTCGGTGCGCTGCCCTGGCGCCGCGCTGTGATCTCCTCCGGCATCGTCCCTCCCCCCAGGTTGGCGTGCAGTCTGGCGGCGCCACGACCGCGCGACAAGGCCGACCGCGACCGGATCGCGCCGACCAGTGGGCGCCCGACCCTCAGGTCGGGCGCGCCACCGACCGATGCCGGGGCGTGACCTGTGCGAGCTGTCGACATCGCTTCTCCTTCCCCGAGTGTCTGGCGGTATGGTTTCCGAGCCGTGTGCCCTGCCCGTCCTGCCGCGCCGTCTGCACGCTCGGCTGGCGTGGATGGGGGGCCCTCGCCGCGGTGAACGCGGCGGGGCTCGTGGTGCTTCTCTGGGTGCTCGCGCAGTGCGCGGTCGGCGCCCTCGCCCCCCACCGCGCCCTCGCGTTGGTCCTCGCGGTCTCGGGCCTCGCGCCCTTCGTCTGGTGGGGCGTGTTGCAGCTCCTCCCGGCGGCGCCCCTCGTCGGCGACCGCTAGCCACCGCCCGGAGCGACGAGACCCCTCCCGCGGACGATCGCTAGACGCTGTAAGCCGGCTACAGTCTCCGCCCGACGCTCTGCCCAAGGACCTGTGCCGCGCTTCTCATCGACACGATCTCTGTGGCTCTTCGCGGCTGCGCTCGTCCTCCTCGGCGCCGTCGCTACGCTCGGCGCGCTGTACGTCGCGGGCTTCGTGCCGCTCCGCAGCCCCGACGCGGGGCGCTACCCCGTGCGCGGGATCGATCTCTCCCACCACCAGGGCGAGATCGACTGGGACGCCGTCCCCAGGGCAGACGTCCACTTCGTGTTCATCAAAGCCACCGAGGGCCGCGACCACCGGGACCCGCGCTTTCCGGAGAATTGGGAGGCCGCCGGCCGGGTCGGCATCCCCCGCGGCGCCTACCACTTCTTCACCTTCTGCACGCCGGGGCCGGCCCAGGCCGACCACTTTCTCGACGTGGTGCCGCCCGGGACGGGTGAGCTGCCGCCGGTGGTGGACGTCGAGTTCACCGGCAACTGCACCGCCTGGGAAGACCTCGACCGGGTGCGCGCAGAGCTGTTGTCCTTTGTCGACGCGATCCGGGCGGCCCACGGCCGCGAGCCGATCCTGTATCTGAACCGGCCCTCATACCGCCGCGTCGTCCGCGGCCACTTCGACGGCTCTCCACTCTGGGTGCGCGACCTTTTCTTCCGGCCGAGCGTCACCCAGTACGGGCGTTGGCGCTTCTGGCAGTACGACGACGACGGCCGCGTCGCGGGGATCCGGGGGCCGGTCGACCTGAACGTCTTCGACGGCAGCCTCCAGAGCTTCGCCGAGCTCACCCGGTGAGCACCCCCGACTCCCGACCCCACTGGATCTCGGTCGCCGGGCTCCAGCTCGAGACCCGCTGGGTGGGGCCCGGACCCGATGAGGCACCGACGCTGGTCTTTCTCCACGAGGGGCTGGGCTCGGTGGGGCTGTGGCGCGACTTCCCCGACCGACTTGCGGCGGCCACCGGGATGGGCGCCTTCGTCTACAGCCGGGCCGGCTACGGCCGCTCCGACCCCTGCGCGCTGCCGCGGCCTCTCGACTATCTCGAGCGCGAGGGCCGCGACCTCCTGCCCCGCGTCGTCGAGGCGGCCGGGCTGCGGGACTACCACCTGGTGGGGCACTCCGACGGCGGCTCAATCGCCCTGGTGTACGCGGGCGCGGCCCCGCGCCCGGGGCTGCGCTCGATCGTCACCGAGGCGGCCCACGTCTTCAGCGAGGCGGTCTGCACCGAGGCCGCGCGTCGGGTCCGCGGGGCCTACGTGTCGGGCGAGCTGCGCAAGCGTCTCGCGCGGCACCACGGGGAAAACGTCGACTGCGCCTTCTACGGCTGGAACGACGCCTGGACCGACCCCGGCTTCGCGTCGATGAACCTCGAGGCGTATCTGCCCGGAGTCACGGTGCCGTGTCTGGTGCTCCAGGGCCGCGACGACGACTACGGCACCCCGGCCCAGGTCCGCGCGATCGAGTCCGGCGTGGCGGGCCCCGCGGAGTCGTGGCTGATCCCGGAGTGCGGCCACACCCCACACCGCGACCAGGCCGACGCGGTGCTCGAGCGGATGAGCCGGTTTCTCGGCACCGGGTCCAGGTGACGCCACCCCGCGGCTGTGCTTCTTTCCGTCCGATGCTCGACCCCCGCCGCCTGGACGAAGACCGCGCCGCCATCGAGGAGAGCTGCCGTCGCCGCGGGGTGAAGGCCGACGTCGCCGCCGCCGCTGCCGCCTATCAGCGGGTGGCGGCGCTGCGCACCGAGCTCGGCGAGACCAATCAGCAGCGCAACGCCCACCAGAAGAGCGGCAAGCGCAAGATGGAGCCCGACGAGCGCGCCGCCCACGGCGAGGAGGGGCGTCGGCTGAAGACCCGGGTGGGCGAGATCGAAGCCACCCTCGCCGAGGCCGAAACCCAGCTCGACGTCCAGCTGCGCGGGCTCCCGAACCTCCTCCACCCCGAGGTCCCGACCGGGGGCGAGGAGGATTCGCGGGAGCTGCGCCAGGTGGGCGAGGTGCCGGAGTTCGGCTTCGAGCCCCTCGACCACGTCGAGCTCGGCCGCCGTCTCGACCTCGTCGACTTCGAAGCGGGTACCCGCGTCACCGGCCCGAAGTTCTACTTCCTGAAGAACGAGGCCGTGCTCCTCGAGCTGGCGCTCCAGCGTCTGGCCCTCGACCGGCTTCTGCGCGACGGCTTCACCCCCTACAGCACTCCCGACCTCGCGAAGCCCGAGGTGCTCGACGGCATCGGGTTCAACCCGCGGGGTCCCGAGACCCAGATCTACTCGGTCGAGAACGCCGACCTGTGTCTGATCGGCACCGCGGAAATCACCCTCGGCGGGCTCCACGCCGACCAGATCTTCGACGAGTCGGAGCTGCCGCGAAAGCTCGTGGGGCTCTCCCACTGTTTTCGCACCGAGGCCGGCGCCCACGGCCGCGAGAGCAAGGGGCTCTACCGGGTGCATCAGTTCTCCAAGGTGGAGATGTTCTGTGTGACCCGGCCCGAAGACTCGCCGGCGATGCACGAGCACCTGCTCGCGCTGGAGGAAGCCTTCTTCACCGACCTCGAGATCCCCTACCGCGTGCTCGACATCGCGTCGGGCGACCTGGGCGCGCCCGCCTACCGCAAGTTCGACCTCGAGGCCTGGATGCCCGGGCGCGGCGACGGCGGGGGCTGGGGCGAGGTGACCAGCGCGTCGAACTGCACCGACTTCCAGGCGCGGCGGCTCGGGGTGCGCTTCCGCCGCGAGGGCGCGAAGCGCAACGAGTACGTGCACATGCTGAACGGCACCGCGGTGGCGATCTCCCGGGCTCTGGTGGCGCTGCTGGAGAATCATCAGACCGAGGACGGGGCGGTGCGGATCCCCGCCGCCCTGCAGCCCTACGTCGGGTTGGAGCGCATTGGCCCGCGATGAGCGCGAGGCGCCGCGGCCCCAGTGGGTCCTCGGCACCGCCGGGCACATCGACCACGGCAAGACGGCGCTGGTCGCCGCGCTGACCGGCGTCGACACCGACCGCCTTCCCGAGGAGAAGGCGCGGGGCATCACCATCGACCTGGGCTTCGCCCCCCTCGACCTCGACGAGGACACGCGGATCTCGGTGGTCGACGTCCCGGGGCACGAGCGGCTGATCCGCAACATGGTGGCGGGAGCTTCGGGGATCGACCTGGTGCTGCTCGTGGTGGCCGCCGACGAGGGCGTGATGCCGCAGACCCGCGAGCACCTCGCCGTCTGCACCCTCCTCGGCATCCGGCGCGGAGTCGTCGCCCTCACCAAGATGGATCTCGTCGACGACGACGTGGCCGACCTCGCCGAGGAGGAGGTGCGCGAGCTCCTCGCGGGCGGGCCCCTCGAAGGCTCGCGGGTACTGCGGGTCTCGTGTCGCGACGGGAGTGGGATCGACGCGCTGCGCGACGCGATCCGCGACCTCGCCCGCGCCCACGACCTCGGCGTCGACCGGGGCGCCGTGCCGCGGCTCTGGGTCGACCGGAGCTTCTCGGTGCGCGGTTTTGGCAGCGTGGTCACGGGCACCCTGTCCGGCGGCGCACTCGAGACCGGGGCCGCCGTCGTGCTCGAGCCCTCGGGTCAACGCGGCCGGGTGCGCGGGCTCGAGAGCCACGGCGTCTCGGTGGATCGCGCCCAGCCCGGCACCCGCACCGCGGTGAACCTGCAGGGCGTCGAGCGCGGCGACGCCGCGCGCGGCGAGCTCCTGACCCTGCAGGGCCGTATCGCTGTCACCCAGAGCTTCGACGCGGAGCTCCACTGGCTCGAGGCGGCGCCGCAGCTCGAGGGGCGCACCTCGGTCGAGCTTCTGATCGGCACCGCCGAGCGCCGCGCCCGGTTGATGCCGCTCGGGGCGCCCGAGCTATCGCCGGGCGCCCGGGGCTTTGCGCGGGTGCACCTCGAAGGCGAGCCGCTCCCGCTCCTCCCCGGCGACCACTTCGTGGTGCAGGGCTTCGCCCAGAACAGCGAAGGCGGGAGCACCGTGGGGGGCGGCCGGGTCCTCGACCCGGCCCCGCCGCGCCGGCGCCCGAGCGACCCGGCGCTGGTGCGCGACCTCGAGGTGCTGGCGACCCTCGAACCCACGGCGTCGGTGGCGCTCCGCGTGACGCGCACCGGGCTGGCCGGGCTGAGCCGGGCCGCGCTGGCCGCCGAAACCGGGCTCGGGTCCGAGGCCCTCGACGTCGCCCTCGCGCCGCTACGCGACGACGCGGTGGCGGAGATCGGCGGCGAGCTCCTCCTCTCGACGACGGCCCTCGAGGATCTCTGCGAACGCGTGACGGAGGGCCTCGGCGTCTTCCACCGCGAAGACCCGCTGCTCCCGGGGCTCGGCCGCGCCGCCCTCGCGGGGCGGCTCCCCGACAACGTGGCGCCGGCGGCGATCGCCCGGGCGATCGCGCTCCTCGAAGAGCGGGGGGTCGTGGCGGTCGAAAGCGATCGGCTGCGGCTCGCGACCCATCGGGCCACCCTCTCCGCCGAGGAGACGAAGTTGGCCGACGCCCTCGTGGCGGGGCTGCGCGAGGCGGGGCTCGAACCGCCCTCGCCCAAAGAGTGGAGCGAGCGTCTCGGCACCGACCTCGCGAAGGTGCGGGCGGTGCTCGCCCACCTGATCCGCGAGGGCCAGGCCACCGCAGCGCCCGGCGACTGGTGCTTCGACCCCGCCGCCATCGACACCCTGCGCGACCGGGTGCGCGAGCACCTGCTCGAGCACGGCGAGCTCGAGACCCCGGCCTACAAAGACCTGATCGGAACCAGCCGCAAACACGCCGTGCCGTTGATGGAGCTCTTCGACGAAGAGCGCATGACCCTCCGGGTCGGCAATGCGCGCCGGCTGCGCGGGGCCGCGACGGCGGAGTCGACGTCGTGAGCTTTGAGCCCTTTGCCGACAAAATGCGCGACGCCGGGCTGCCGGAGGTCGCGGTCGCGGCGTTCCGCCACAGCTACGAGCGGCTGCGCTCCGGCGAGAGTGGCGCGATCGCCGAGGACCAGATCGAACCGGTCGACGCGCTCCCCGGGCTCGACAGCCTCGAGCCCCTGCGCCCCGCCGGCGAGCGCGCCCTGGCCCGCTGTGTCGTGGTGAAGCTGAACGGCGGCCTCGCCACCTCGATGGGGATGACACGCGCCAAGTCACTGCTCCCGGCCCGCGAGGGGCTGAGCTTTCTCGAGATCATCGTCCGCCACGTGCTGCAGCTCCGCGAACGTCTGGGCGCCGCCCTGCCGTTACTGCTGATGAACAGCTTCCGCACCCGCGACGACTGTCTCGCCGCCCTGGCGTCACACCCGGCGCTCAACGGCGACCTCCCCGTCGACTTCCTGCAGCACCGCGTCCCCAAGGTCGACGCCGAGAGCGGTGCCCCCGTGACGTGGGCGCCAAACCCCGAGCTCGAGTGGTGTCCGCCGGGCCACGGCGACCTCTACCCCGCCCTCGAGAGCTCCGGGATGCTGGAGGCGCTCCTCGCGCGGGGCTTCGAGTACGCCTTCGTCTCGAACGCCGACAACCTCGGCGCGACGGTCGACCCGCGGGTCCTCGGCCTCATCGCCGAGGAGGGTCTCCCCTTTTTGATGGAGGTGACCGGGCGCACCCACGGCGACCGCAAGGGCGGCCACCTCGCCCGACGCCGAGCCGACGGCCAGCTGGTGTTGCGCGAGTCGGCCCAGTGCGCGGAGACCGACCGGCCGGCCTTCGAAGACGTGACGCGTCACCGCTACTTCAACACCAACAACCTCTGGGTGCACCTGCCGTCACTGGCGGCGGCGCTGCGGGAGGGCGGGGGCGCGATCGCACTCCCCGTCATCCAGAACCGCAAGCGCGTCGATCCCCGCGACCCGGACTCGCCGCCGGTGATCCAGCTCGAGACGGCGATGGGCTCGGCGATCGGCGTCTTCGAGGGGGCCCGGGCGATCGCGGTGCCCCGCGACCGTTTCGCGCCGGTGAAAACCACCGCCGACCTCCTGGCGCTGCGCTCGGACGCCTACCGCCTCTCGGAGGACTACCGGGTGCTCGCGGCGCCGGGCAGCCGGGCGGAGACCCTCCGCGTCGAGCTCGACCCCACCTACTACGGCCGGATCGACGACTTCGAGCGGCGCTTCGCCGCGGGGCCCCCCTCCCTCGTGGCCTGCACGAGCCTGCGGGTGCGGGGCGACGTGTCCTTTGGCGCGGGGGTCATCTGCCGAGGGGACGCGGTCGTCGAGCACGAAGGTGGGGGCGCCTACGCAGTCGAAGCCGGCCGCGTGCTCGGAACGGGCTAGAAGCGCAGGTCGGCGGCGCTGCGGGCCCAGTCGAGAACCGCGAGGTCGACCACCGCGCCGTTCGGGAAGAGCCCGAAGTAGACGGT
>CAJHXS010000094.1_pt1 | contig 17733 bp, 16 predicted proteins | sample 9198591 | NCBI WGS metagenome assembly CAJHXS01 (sample SAMEA7708347, study PRJEB35096) | sediment metagenome | biome: marine neritic benthic zone biome [ENVO:01000025]; feature: sediment [ENVO:00002007]; material: shallow marine sediment [ENVO:03000034] sea grass bed [ENVO_01000059] ... | reverse complement strand
CTCGTTTCACCGCGACCGGGCGATCCTCCACGGCAAGCGACCCCCGAGCCTCGACCAGGTGAAACGCGCCGCGCTCCGCAACCTCGACCAGCTCCGCCCGCAGCTCGCCTGGGTGGAGGGCCTCGTCCGGGCACGGGAGTTCCTCCTCGGGGCGGAGCCGGGGCTGGTGGATTTCGTCGTCTATCACCCCTTCTTCCTGTTCGAGGTGCTGGGCGGCGACGCCGAGCTCCTTGCGGCCTACCCGGCCCTACGGGCCTGGGCGGCCCGGGTGGCCGCGGTGGGCAACGGGCGGCCCGCGTCGCTCTCGCCCGAGGACGCCATCGCTCGGGCGCTCGTTGCAGAGCCGGCACCCCTGCCGCCGGGTGCGCGGAGCGCCGACGGCCTCGCGACCGAAGTCGGGATCGGCGATCCCGTGTCGGTGGCTCCCGTCGACGACCACTCCGCGCCCACCACCGGGACCCTGTTCGGGGTCGACGACCAGCGGATCAGCGTCCGCCACCGCCACGAGCGGGTGGGCGAGGTGGCCGCGCACTTCCCCCGCGTCGGCTACCGGCTCCGGAAGCTCGACGCGCCTGGGCCCTAGGGCCCGTAGTCGAAGGGCGTGCGGTAGTAGCGGTCGAGGATCACGTCCCGCTGCTCGATCAGCACCGGGTCGACGACTTCGGCCACTTCGGGGATCGCCCCCACCACCTCGAAGATCCCGCGGAGACCCGGGAGGGTCGGCATCGTCTCCTCCGGGAGCGGCGCCACCAGAACGGACATCGCCGCCCAGTAGAGGTCGAGGGCGCTCAGGCTGTCACCCACCAGAAAGACGCTGCCCCGGTCGCGGTTTGCCCGCGCCTGCGCCGCGAGGGTGGCGATCCGCGTGGCCACTTCCCGTGGCGCACGCGCCGCACGCTCCTCGGTGTAGCCCCAGCGCTCGGCGTTGCGGACCATCGGCTCGGGGGCCTGTCCGCTGGCAACGGCGGGATGGAACATCGCGATCCGCCCCCACCAGCCGATCCCGAAGTCTCCCATCACCTCGTGGCTCAGCCCGACGACGCGGATCCGCTCTTCCGGGTCTTCCGGAAGGAGCGCGGGCTTCGGCGCGAGACGTTCGGCGAGGAGCAGGATGTCCATCGCCCGGTGGATCGGCGGCTCGTCGCCGTAGGCGACGACCGGGGCGCTGTTTTGCCCGGACCACGCGACGAGCTCGTCGTGGTAGGTGCCGGGGACGTAGGCCCCGACGGCGTAGTCGAGCCCTTTGTTCTCGAAGATCGCCCGGGCCGCCTGAGACCAGGGGCTCGGCATGCCCTGCACGATCACGATGCGGAGTCCGGGGTGACGGATGAGGTCGGGGAGGGGGAGGAAGTCCATCCTCCAAAGATACTTGATATCCCAGCCCGGTGTCCGTCCGACCCTAGCCCTTGAGGTCGAGGAGCGGGCAGTGCGCGGCGGCGAGCCGGGCGTCGACGTAGGCCTGGTCCGCCGCGCTCAGGTAGCCGCGGTGCCCTCCGACCTCGCCCTTGCGCACCTTGAACGATTCGGGGTCGGCGGCGTCGCCGGGCTGCATCCGGCTGCTCTCGAAACGGCCGTCGCGTTCCATCCGCCGCATGTTCTCGAACTGCCCAAAGCTCACGGCGTCCTTCAGACAGGCCTCGGGCAGCTCCCCCGCCCCCATCGCGCCCAGGACCGTGCGCAGCGAGGCCACGGGCCGGGCGTGGAGCGCCTCGTAGGAGACGAGGGCGAACTGCCGGGGCACCTCGCGGGCGGCGTACCACAGCTCGTAGTAGCGGAGAATCTTGTCGATCCCGTAGTGGGGGTCGCGCAGGAACTCGGAGAGCGTGCCCTCGAAGAGGTCGCGGCGACGGCTCGCCTGGAAGAAACACGAGACCGCGACATCCCGAGGGTCGCGTCGCAGGAACACCACGCGTTTGCCGGTGTACTCGCGTTTGTTGCGGCGCAAGCGCCGCAGGTGCCGCGCTTCGGTATTGCTCGCACCGTCGTGGCTGAACATCGTCGGGCGCAGGCCCGCCCGCCGGCTCAGCGACAAGGTGTCGAGCATCTCCGTCTCGGGAAGCCCGTAGTGGTCGCAGAGCGCCTTGCCCAGCAGGAGCCGCAGCCAGGTCCGGCCGCTCTTGGGGAAGGAGACGATCACCACCTCCGCCGGCGCCCGCTCGCGGCGTTCGCGGCGACCCCGCAGCACCGACTTGGCGTAGCGCGCGACGGGGTTCAGCGGCTCGGACTCGCGGCGTCGCTCTGGACGGGGTGGGCGCGCTGGTCGGGGCGTCGCTCGAGAAAGGTCGGGTCGAGCATCATGCCCTGGGCGGGGAGCCCGAGCAGCATCCGCCCGCCGTCTTCGATGTGCTGGGGCGCCACGGTGATGTGCTGTCGCACCACGCGCACGTCGCGGACGATACGCTCGAGGGCGTGGTCGAGACGGTTGACGGTCGTCCCCGCCGCTTCCGCCACGGTATCGACCGCGTCGACACAAGCGCGCGCGGCGTCGGAGCACGCGATCTGGAACACCGCGCGCCAGCGATCCTCCAGCCGCTCGCCGGCGACCACCGTGGCCCACAGCTCTTCGACCAGCTCGAACACCAGCGCGCGCGCCGAGCGCAGCCGCACCTCGGCCTCGGCGATCGCGCGCTGGGCGTGGGGCCGCTCGCAGAGCAGCTCGCGGCCAAAACGCGGCCGCTTTTCGGTGGCGAGCTCGACGAAGGTGTCGAGTCCGGCTCGGGCCACGCCCAGACACACGCCCACCTTGTTGTAGGAGAGCTTCACGCCCAGCGGGATCCGCGAGAGCGGGGTGTCGCGAGCGAGCTCGATCTGGGCGGGGACGATCACCCGCTCTTCGGGAAGCACCAGGTCCACGAGACGCAGGTCGTGGGACCCCGAGCCGCGCATGCCGCTCACGTGCCAGGTGTCGAGGATCTCGTACTCGTCCTCGAGCGCCACCGCGAAGGCCGGGGGGCTGTCGATCTGCTCGCCGTCCGCGAAACGCGCCACCGTGCCAGCAAAGAGGCTCGCGTTGTGACACCCGCTCACGAACTGCCATTGACCGTTCACCCGGTAGCCGCCGTCGACCCGGTCGGCGCGCCCCATCGCGGAGGTGGCGGCGCAGAAGATCACCATCGGGTCGGCGAAGATCTCCTGGGTCTCCTTCCCCAGGAAGGGGGCGACCTGGCCAAAGGCCTCGATCCCGATCATCAGGTTCCAGGCGGCGCTCCCGTCGGCCGTACCGACTGCTTCGATCACCTCGATCTGGGTGGCGGGGTCGGCGTCGGCACCGCCGAGAGCCGCCGGGGCCCCCACGCGGTAGAGACCGTGCTCGGCGAAGGCCTTGGCGACCACGTCGGACAGCCGCCGCGCCTCCTGGCCGCGGTCGGCGTGTTCCCGGATGAGGGGGCCGAGTGCCCGTGCGTGTTCGACGTAGGAGGGCTGGAGACCGCGGATCCGCATAGACTGGAATTGTAGGCGCCCCGGCGCCGATCCTCGAACCCACCCGGGCGGCACCCCACCGCGGCGGGCTCGGCGGGGAAGGTCCGGTACTCTCCGCGCCATGCCCAAGCTCCTTCTCGCCCTCCTCGTGTCGGCGTTGCTCGTGCCCGCAGCCGCGTGCAAGAACCCCTCCGAACGCCGCGCCGACCGGGCGACCGAGACGGCCCGCGACGTCCTCGCGTTGGACGGGGTCGACTCCTTCGACCGCATCGCCGCAGCCGGTGTGCTGATGAGCGGGGGCTCGGACGAGGCGAACGAGGTGATCGTCGACGCCCTCACCAGCGGCGCCAAGCTCGCGCAACAGGCCGCCATCGGCGCCTTGCTGAACGTCCCCGGAGATGAGGCGATCGAGCGGATCTCCACCTACGCCGACCAGCAGGACGGCAATCTCGACGCGGTGCTCCAGGCGCTGCGCTGGGCGCCCCGGCGGGACGCCCGCAAGTTCGTGTTGGAGGCCCTCGCACAGTCGGGGGACTCCACCCGGGTCGCCGCCTTCGACGCCGCGGCGCTCACCGGAGACCGCGAGCTGATTCCGGCGGTGGTGGCCGCGGCGACGACGGCCCGCGAGGAGCACGTCCACGGCTACGCCGTCTACGCGGCCGCCGCCCTCGGGTCGGACGAGGCCTACGGGATGGTCGAGCCAATGCTCCGCGGCACAGTCTTCGAGCGCGAGATCGCCGCCGCGAGCCTGGGCTTCATCGATACCAACGCCTCCAAAGCCGCCCTCGAGCGCTTCACCGAGGACTCCGAGATCGGCGTCCGGATCGCCGCGTGGGCCAGCCTCTCGAGCCTCGGCGAGTCGAAGGCCACCGACCAGCTCTACGCGGCCCTCACCCAGCCGGACCCGCGGATCGCCTCGCTGGCGGCCGGCGCGATGCGGCGGGCCTCGCCCGACGCGCTCCGGACGATCTCCGAGCGCGCCGGCGATTGGAGCGCGATCGACGTCTACGCCGCCGGCCGGGTGCTGGAGGCGATCGGCTGGAACCCCGACGCCGAAGCGCAGCCCGCCCTCCAGCGCGCCCTCGAGAGCGAGCAGGACGAGCTCCTGAAGCTCCAGAGCCTGTGGGCGGTGGGCTGGCGCGGCCGCGCCGAGGAACTGCCCCTCGCCGAGGCCAACCTCGACGACGAGAGCAACGCGATCCGGGTGATGGCGGCCTGGGCCGTGATGCGCAACCAGCACGGCGGTGGGCCCGCGCTGTTGGCGAACTGACGCGGCCCGCGGCGCCTAGGCGGCCCACCACCGCGACGCGAGTACGACGCAACAGCCGAGAAGCGCCCCGTAGGCGGCCCCCAACGCCAGACGCTGGGGCCACGGCGGAAGCGCGGAACGAGGGGTGGGTTGGGTCGCCATGTCGGTAGGTGCCGCCGGTCACCCGCGGCGTGACGCGCCTTAGCCCAGCCTCGCTCCGTAGAGGTCCTCGTTGAATCCGACCACGACCGTCTTGCCGAATCGGAGGCAGGGCGCGCGCAAGTTGCCGGTAGGCCCGAGCATCGCGTCGACCGCCTCGGTCGGGATCCGGCTCGCCACCGAGAACTCCGAGAGCTTCTTGCCCTTGGCCACGTAGAGCTTGCTCGCGTCCTTGAGCAGCGCCCGGGCGTCGCTCTTGCCGAGCTTCTGGCTCGCCGAGGCCTTCTCCTTCACCGTCACTCCATGGGCGTCCATGAACTTGGACGCTCGGGTGCAGCTCGTTCAGCCGTTTCGGTGGTAGTACCAGTCGATCCGTTTTGCCATCTCGTGCTCCTGGGGGTCGGGGAGGGCTCCATGCTACGGGGGCGCCGCCGTTTGCTCAACCAATCAGTTGTGGTGCGCAACGTGCGCCCGGCACGCGGGATGCAAAGGGGACCGGGATGCGACGCTCCCCTCGTGCCGGTCGCCCCTTCTGCTGTCCGAACCCGCGCTGCGACTTCCACCGCGATTCGCGCGGATGGCGCTATACCCGCAAGGGTTTCTACCGACGTCTGACCGCCCCCCGCCGCATCCAGCGGTACCGCTGTACCCACTGCGGCCGCAACTTCAGTTCACAGACTTTCCATCCGACCTACTGGCTTCGCCGGGGCGACCTCTACCGCCGCCTTTTCTTCCGCCTCACCACCTGCGCTGGGTTTCGCCAGATCGCCCGCGAGTTTCGCGTGACCCACACCACCGTGATGCGTCAGACCCGGCGGCTCGGTCGTCAATGCTTGCTCTTTCACGAACGCCACCGTCCCCGGCACCCCGAGGCGCGCCTCGTCCTCGACGGATTTCGGTCTCTCGAGGCCGGTCACTACTGGCCCTTCGATGCCCAGCTCCTGGTGGGCGCCTCCCACTACGTCTACGGCTTTAACGAGGCGGAGCTCCGCCGCAGCGGCGTGATGCGCCCGGGACAGCGCCGCCACCGGGCGAGACTCGAGGCCCGCTACGGGCGGCCGTCGCCGCGAGCGACCGCGCGTGCGGTCGCGGAGCTGGTTGAACGGGTCGTGCCCCGCGTTTGGCGCGGAGTGCTTTGGTCCGACGAGCACACGGCCTATCCGCCCGCGATTCGGCGTCTCCATCGTTCCGGGCTCGTCCATCGGACGATCTCCTCGAAGGCGGCGCGTACAGTGCACAACCCTTTGCATCCCGCGAATCTCGCCGATCTTCTGCTACGCCACGACAGTGCGAACCACAAGCGGGAGACCATCGCCTTCTCGAAACGGCGCCAGGGGGCGATGGAGCGCCTGGCCATCTGGGTCGTCTGGCGCAACTACATGAAAGCGAGCTCGGAGCGGCGTCAAACGCCCACACCCGCGGAGACCCTCGGGCTCCGCGACCGGCCGCTCCGGTTGCATGAACTGCTCGGGACCCGACTCTTCGAGACCCACGAACCGCTACGGGGCTGGCTCAGACGCTGCTACCTCGGCCTGCTTCCCACCCGCTCTCTGGGCGCCCCCCGGCCTCACCAACCACGCTACGTGCCCTGAACGCCAAATACGAGAGGCAGGACGCTTCCTTCCGCGGCAGCTCGACCCAATTTTCGCACCACGTCTCAACCGATGCGGGCGGATTGGCCGCCGTCCACCGGAAGCAACACCCCAGTGATGAAGCGCGCCTCCTCCGAAGCGAGAAACAGCGCGGCGTGGGCGACGTCCCACGCGCTCCCCATCTTGCGACCGAGCGGCACCTGGGCGTCGCGCTCGGCGATCACTGTCTGCTTGTCGATCTTGCGCGACTGGACGTTGCCCTCGATGGCCATCGGGGTCTCCATCAACCCGGGCAGGATCGCGTTGGCGCGGATGTTGTACTTGGCGTTGCCCAGGGCGATCGAGTGGGTGAGCGCATTGACAGCGGCCTTCGAGGCCTTGTAGGCCAGCATCCCCACCGAGCACACCGAGGCGATCGAGGAGATGTTGATGATCGAGCCGGCGCGCTGCTCGCGCATCACGGGCAGGGCGTATTTGGCGGTGAGGAACATGCTCTTGGCGTTGACGTCGAAGAGCTGGTCCCAGACCTCTTCCTTCAGGTGCACCGGCCCCCGGTCTCCCGCGCCGATGCCGACGTTGTTGTGGAGCACGTCGATCCGCCCAAAGTGCCGGGTGGCCGCGGCGCAGAGCGCTTGGCACTCGGCCTCCTGGGAGACGTCGGCGCCGAAGACCTCCGCCTCGCCTCCGTCGTCGCGGATTTGGGCGAGGGTCTCCTCGGCCGACTCGAGGTTGCGGTCGACCAGCAACACCCGGGCGCCCTCCCGGGCGAAGAGCAGCGCCGTGGCGCGGCCGTTGCCGATGGTGTCGCCGGGGGTCTGCCCGGCGCCGGTCACGATCGCGACTTTGCCGTCGAGTCGTCCCGCCATCTGGGGTCCTCCTAGAACGCGCTCTCCCAGGGCACCGAGAGACGCATCGCCGAGTTGATGAGCCCCACCATCGAGTAGGTCTGGGGGAAGTTGCCCCAGAGCTCGCCGGTGGCGGGGTCGATGTGCTCCGAGAGCAGCCCGAGCGGGTTGCGACGACCGAGCATCTCCTGGAAGAGCTCGCGGGCCTCGCCCTCGCGGCCGACCGCGGTGAGGGCATCGATGTACCAGAAGGTGCACACCGTGAAGGCGTTTTCGGGGTGCCCAAAGTCGTCTGCTCGGGCGTAGCGGAAGATGAGGTTGCCGCGCCGCAGCTCTTCTTCGATCGCGCGGACGGTGGCGACGAAGCGCGGGTGCTCCGCCTCGAGAAAGCCCAGCTCGTGGAGCAACAGCATGCTCGCGTCGAGCTCCTCGCCGCCAAAGGCCGCGGTGTAGGCCGAGCGCTTCTCGCTCCAGGCCGCGTCGAGGATGCCGCCCCGGATCGTCTCGGCGTGGCGCACCCAGGTCGCCGCCTCGCCGCGGCGCCCGAGGCGGGTCGCGATCTTGGCCAGCCGGTCGCAGGCCGCCCAGCAGAGGACGGAGGAGTAGGTGTGGACCGCGCTCTGGGTGCGCAGCTCCCAGAGCCCGGCGTCCGGCTGGTTCCAGCGTTCGACCGCCGTCTCGCCGACGCGCACCAGCCGCTCGTAGAGCACCGGGCCGCCGGGGTTGCGGAGCCGCTGGTCGAAGAAGGCCTGGGCGGCGGCGAGCACCACGCTTCCGTAGACGTCGTTTTGGACGTGCTCGAAGGCCTGGTTCCCGGCCCGCACCGGGCCCATCCCGCGGTAACCGGCGAGCCCGTCGACCACTCGCTCGTTGATTTGGGACTCGAGGGCGATGCCGTACACGGGCTGCAGCGAGCCTTCGAGACCCGCGACGAGGTTGGTCAGGTAGCCGAGGTAGCCCTCGAGGGTCTTGGTGGCGCCGAGACGGTTGAGGGCGTGGATCACGAAGTAGGCGTCCCGGAGCCAGCAGAAGCGGTAGTCCCAGTTGCGCCCGCTCTCCGCCGCTTCGGGGACCGAGGTGGTGAGCGCGGCGATCACCGCGCCGCTTTCCTCGAAGCTGCACAGCTTCAGGGTGATCGCGGCGCGGATCACCGCTTCCTGCCACTCGAAGGGGATCGAGAGGGTGCGCGACCACTCCGTCCAGTACTCGTAGGTGCGCTCGTAGAAGTCGCGGGCGGTGGATTCGAGGGGCCCGGACAGGCTCTCGTCGGGTCCGAGGATCAGCTGCAGGGGCTGCTCGAGGACGAAGGGCACCGACTCGGCGACGTAGGCGACCGGCGCGTCGGTGGTGAGCCGCAACGTGAGGTCCGGCATCACGAAACGCAGGTGGTTGCTGCCGCGGGTGATCTCGGGCCGCGCGGCGCCGTAGCCACAGCGGGGGCGGACCACGACGCGGATCCGGGGCGCGCCGCGCAGCGGGCGCAGCCGACGCACGAGGCTGGTGGGCCGAAACATCCGCCGAAAATTCACGAAGCGCGGGGCGAAGTCGCGGATCTCGAGGGCGTTGCCCGCGTCGTCCTCGAGCACGGTGACGACGATCGCGGTGTTGCCGTCGTAGTGCTGCTCGCTCCGTGCCATGCGGTCGAGCTCGATCGCGAACACCCCCTCGTCGGCCCCGTCGGGGTCGAGGAGCGCCGGAAAGATCGGGTCGCTGTCGAAGCGCGGGAGACAAGCCCAGACCAGACGGCCCTCCCCGTCGAGAAGACCGCCCCAGGTGCCATTGCCCACGATCGCGAGATTGAGGTTCGACATCGCCGGGGGCCAACGGTAGCGGGCGCCGGCGGCGCAAGTCACGCCACGAGGGGTACCCTCGCCGCATGCTGCGCGACGCCGCCGACCATCTCGTGGTGCTGAGCAATCGGCTGCCGATCACGCTCCGCCGCGAGCGCGGGACACTGCGCGCCGAGGCCTCCTCGGGCGGTCTGGTGAGCGCGCTTCGGCCGGCGCTGCACCGTCAGGGCGGCACCTGGATCGGCTGGCCGGGCACCCAGCTCAAAGGCGGAGAGCGGCTTCCCCAGGTGGACCCCAGCGTCGAGCTGGTGCCGGTCCCGCTGAGCGCCACCGAGGTGAAGCGCTACTACCACGGTTTCTCGAACCGGACGCTGTGGCCCCTTTTTCACTCGCTCCCGGAACGGGCCCTCTTCGACCGCCGCGAGTGGGAGAGCTACGAGTCGGTGAATCAGCGCTTCGCCGACGCCGCCGAGGCCGCCTGTCGACGCGGTCAGCTCGTCTGGATCCACGACTACCACCTGCTGCGTACCGCAGCCCCGCTGCGAGAGCGGGTGCCGACGGCGCGGCTGGCCTTCTTCCTCCACATCCCCTTTCCGCCCTTCGACCTGTTTCGTCTGCTCCCGTGGTCGCGGGCGGTGCTCGAGGGAGTGCTGGCCTGCGACCTGATCGGGTTCCACAGCCCGGGCTACGTCCGCAACTTCCTCGACGCCGCCGAGCGGCTGCTCGGCGCGCGGGTCGACCACCGGGTCGGACAGGTGGAGCTCGGCGACCACACCACCCGGGTCGCGGCTTTCCCCCTGGGCATCGACTACGGCGCGTACGAAAAGCTCGCCCACGGCGCGCCCCGCAAGACCCCGACGGAGCGGGTGATCCTCGGCGTCGACCGTCTCGACTACACCAAGGGGATCCCCGAGCGCATCCTCGCCTTCGAGCGCTTTCTCGAGCTCTTCCCCGAACACCTCTAAAAGGTGGTGTTTATCCAGCTCGCCGTACCGAGCCGAGACCAGGTGCAGGCCTATCAGGAGCAGAAGCGCTCGATCGACGAGCACGTCGGCCGGGTGAACGGGCGATTCGGCACCAGCACCTGGACGCCGATCCGGTACCTCTACCGCTCGGTGGCTCCAGAGCGGCTGAGCGCGCTCTACCGCGACGCCGAGGTCGCGCTGGTGACGCCCCTGCGCGACGGCATGAACCTGGTCGCCAAGGAGTACGTCGCTTGTCAGGTCGACGAGCCCGGCGTGCTGATCCTCTCGCGTCTCGCGGGCGCGGCGGAGACGATGCGCGAGGCGCTCCAGGTGAACCCCTACGACACCGACAGCGTCGCGGAGAAGCTTCACCAGGCCCTCGCCATGTCCGAGGCAGACCGCCGCGACCGTATCTCCGCGCTCCAGGCCCGCGAGCGGCGCCGCAATGTCAACCAGTGGCTCGACGGCTTTCTCGCCGCGGCGCTCGAGCCCCGCCGACGCTTTCGTCCAACCACCGAGGCCGAGTTCGACGCTTGGCTCGGCGACTACCTGCGCACCCGGAGCCTCGCGCTCTTTCTCGACTACGACGGCACGCTCGCGCCGATCGCCGAGCGCCCTGAAGAGGCAGCGATCCCGACGCCCACCCTCGACGCGCTGCGCCGCTGCGCCGCCCGCGAGGACACCGACGTCACCATCGTGAGCGGCCGGGGGATCGGCGACATCGGCAAGCGTGTGGCGATCAACGGCATCACCTACGCGGGCAACCACGGTCTCGAGATCCACGGACCCGGCGTTCCCGACTTCATCCACACCGACGTCCGCCACTTCCAGGACCGCGCCCTGGGCCTCGCAAAGACGCTGCAGGCGCTGGGCGTGCGGGGCTCGTTGGTCGAGGAGAAGGGCGCGTCGCTCACCTTCCACTACCGCGGGGTCCCAAAGCCCCAATGGCCCGACACCGTCGCGCGCGCTGAGGTGTGTATCCGCGAAGCGGGCTTTCAGGCGCGATCGGCGCTGTGCGCGATCGAAGCGCGCCCGCCCATCGGGTGGGACAAGGGCCACGCGGTCCTCCACATTCTGCGCACCCGCTACGGGCCGAACTGGTCGCAGCGGCTGCGGGTGATCTACGCGGGCGACGACAGCACTGACGAAGACGCCTTCCGCTCGCTCCAGGGGCTCGCCGTGAGCTTCCGGGTCGGCGGTGCTACCAGCAGCACCCGGGCCACCCGGCGGCTGCCGAACCCCGAGGCGATCTATACGCTGCTCGAGTGGCTGGCCGCGCGGCCGCCCGTGGCCTCGTAGGCCGCCCGTCTAGTTGCCGGCGATCGTGACCCCGCCGTCCACCGCGATGGTCTGGCCGGTGGTCCAGGCGCCCGCCCGCGAAGCGAGGTAGACCGCGATCCCAGCGCAGTCGACGCTCTCGCCGAGCCGGCGCAACGGGGTCTCGGCGATCCGGGTAGCGGACAGCTCCGGGTTCTCCCAGAGCACCCGGGCGAAGTCGGTCTTCACCAGCCCCGGCGCCACGCAGTTCACCCGGATATTGTCGGGGCCGAACTCGGTCGCGAGGTTCCGCGTGAGCTGCATCAGCGCAGCCTTCGACGCGCCGTAGGCACCGAGCTTGGTGCTCCCGCGGATCCCGCCGATCGACGCCACCATGATGATCGCCCCGTCCCGGCGCTCGCGCATTTCGGGAATCACCAATTGGCAGAGCCAATGGGGACTTTCGATGTTGGCCTTCATAATCTTCTCGAAGGCCGTGTCGGGGATGTCGAGGCTCGAGCCGTGAAACGGGTTCACCGCGGCGTTGCAGACCAAGACGTCGATCGCGCCGCAGCGCCGCCGGGTCTCGCCGACCAGGTGCTCGAGTTGGTCGCGGTGCGACACGTTGCAGGGGATCGCCACCGCCCGCTCGCCCCGGGCTTCGAACTCCGCGGCCACCTGCTGACAGGCGTCCTCCTTGCGGCTCGAGATCACCACGGTCGCCCCGGCGGAGGCGAGACCCTCGGCCATCGCCTTGCCGATGCCCTTGGTGGAGCCCGTCACCACCGCCACCTTGCCCTGTAGATCGAAGAGATCGCGCATCGCACCGCCTCGGCTAGACCGGGCGGCGATGCTACCGAACTCGCGTCGGGCGGGAGGGCGCGCGGGGGCGGCGGAGCCGACGCGAAACGACGTCTAGGCGCTGCGCAGACGGTTCAGCAGGCTGCGCACCGGGCCGCTGCGCCGGCGCTCCTGCAGGATGCGGAGCTCGCGCATCGCGTCGGTGCACTTCGGGTCGCACTGGAGCGCGCGCAAGAGCGACTGCTCAGCCTGGGAGAAGCGCTCCATCGCGGCGTAGACCCGCCCCAACAACAGCCACGTGTTGGCGTTGCGCGGCGCGAGCTTGGCGCCCCGCTTGGTGTGCTTCAGCGCCTTGCGCAGCGCTTCCTCGCTCTGCCCGTGGACGAGGTAGTACGTCCATCCGAAGTGGCTCTGGTACTCGCCCTCGTCGGGGTAGAGCTGGACGGCCTCGCGGAACGCGTCGAAGGCGGGCTTCCAGCGGTGCTGGTTCAACATATGGACACCGGTCTGGAAGACGCGCTCCGCCTTGAGCGCGCGCTGCACCTCGTCCGCCGCTTCCTCCTGGTGGAGATCGTGGAGCGGGTCCTTGCGGTAGCGCTTGAGCTGCTCCGGGTCGCTCAGCACCTCGTAAGTGCTCTGGAGCCCCTGGAACACCTTGCGCGCCAACGCGCTTACCGCCTCCGGGAACTTCACAAACCGGTCGGGATGGGTCTCGCAGGCGAGGTCGCGCCAGCGCGCCTCGATCTCGGACACGGACGCCTTGGCTTCGAGACCCAGCCGTTCGAAGGGGCTGGTGGCCCGCAGCTCCCGGGCCAGGGCCTCGAGACGTTGGGAGGCGCGGCGCGACGCTTCGGCGAGGGCGCGTTGCTGCGCTGGGGTCGGCCCAGGCTCGGCCTCGAGCTCGTGGTCCGGCTGATAGGCCTCGGGCTCCGTGACCGAGAGCAACCCGCAGTGGAAGAAAGCGTAGGCACTGCGCCGCTGGCTCTCGTCGAGCTGGGCGACCGAGGACACCGGGGCGCCGGCCCCGAGGGACTCGAGCCATGCGGCCTCCCCCGGCCCGATGTCGACCTGGTCGAACTGCTCGTAGGGCTCGGGGTTGAGCAGGAGCACGCCCTGGAGCCGCTCCTTCCAGAATGTATCGATCGTCTCGATCGACATCCGCTCCGCGACTCCGCGCGCGATCAGCTGGCCCGGCGGCGTCACGACGGCGATCCGCGTGCTGCGGCGGAGCTGCTGGCCCGGGAAAAAACGGAACTTGCCGCGGGGCCAGGAAAAAATCTCGAGCAGCTTTTCGTCGGCCTGCTCGCGCAGGGCGACGGCCACGTCGCTCTCGCTCAGGTAGTCGAGGGCGACCAGGATCTCCCCGAGAAGCTGCCCGTTGCGCGCGAGCTGCCGGTTGGCCTCGTCGAGGGCGCGCCGCTCGAGACGACCGGCCGCGGCGAGGCGGGCGTCGAGACGCTCGCTCGACAGGTTGGACCAGATCGCGAGGGGGTAGCCGTCCCCGAACTCGATCGCCTTTTGCTTCCCACCGGCCTTGAGCTTCAAGACCCCACAGGCCCGCGCCACAAAGAGATTGTGGAGGAGCATGGGAATCGGGCACTCCGGAATGGAGCCGTGGCTGATCGCGGTTCGACCGATGCGGTATTGGGTCAACGAGGCGCTCGCGTTCGGGGTGGTCAATCGAGGTCGCGGTCTCTCGACCGGGGCATCGGGATCTATCGATCCGACGAGCGTGTGGATTTAGACCCAAATCGCCGGTGCGCGGAGAATCGCGGCGCGTTGCTCCACCGCTGCCGGCGACCTGCCTGAAGGGATCGAGCCCCCGCCATGGATCTCAGGAGGCGGAGTCGTCGACGAACACCCGCTCCTTGGCCGCCCAGACCGACGAACGGCTGAAGTCGATGAAGCGCTTTTCGTCTTCCAGGAAGGCCTGGAACGCCCGGGCGCCCTCCCCCTCCGGATCGCCGGAGATCTGCACCAGGTCGTTGCGGTCGAACCACGCCTCGGTGAGGCCGGCGTAGGGGGCCGGGGCCTGCCGCGACGCCCGCAACGTGTCGTTCAGCGGGTCGTCGAGGGTGTGGTTCTGGATGTAGCGCGCAAACCGGGTGCACCCGCTGCGGCGCCGGATCAGGTATCCGTGATCCATATTCCAGGTGCGGTGACAGTCCGCGACGCTCATCCCCGGCGCGGGCTGGAGCAAGTAGCAGAATTTGATCCACGAGCTCTGCGGTGTGGCGACGATCGAGTTCTCGGGCATCGGGTTGATCTGCGCGACCTCCTGCGCGAGCCACAGGGGAGACGCCGAGAGATCGATGAATCGGCGCTCGTCCTCCAGGAGCATCGCCCCCGCCTCGCGACCCTCGGGGCTCGACGAGGCCTCGACCAACCCCTCCCTCGTGTCCCACCACACACTCGCGATCCCGTCGAAGGGCTCGTGCATTCCCGGCCGGGCGGCGCGGAGGGCGTCGTAGATCGGGGCGTCCACGCTGTGCGACTGCACGTAGCGCCGCATCCCGAGCGTCCGGCTCACCCTCGCGACGAGGGGTCCGTGGGTCTCCCGCCAGTAACGCTGGAATTCCTCTCGGCTCAGATGGCCGGCGCGACGCAGGGCAAAGTTGAGGCGGATCATTCGGAGTTCCCTCCCGTTCAGATCCTACCGCGCCCGCGTTCCTCCCCCCGCACCTCGCGGCCTTCCGGCCACCGCGGCGACCGCCTACCGTTGTCCGATGCCTCAACTCACGAGCTTGAACCGATCGATCGCCGGGCGCCGGGCCCTCGTCACCGGTGCCGCGAGCGGCATGGGCCGCGCCACCGCCTACCTCTTCGCCGACGAGGTCGCGCCCCTCGCCCTCGCCGGCCGCGGCGGGGCCGGGCTCGACGCCACCGCCGCCGCGATCCGCGACGCCGACGGCACCGCCCACCCCTTCGTCGTCGACCTGAGCGACGACGCAGCGGCGGCGCGTCTCGTCTCCGACAGTGCGGCCGCCCTCGGTGGCCTCGACATCCTCGTCAACAACGCCGGAATCGCGCCCATGGCCGCCCTCGACGCCGACGACTACGACGCCGCGTGGAACGCGACCCTCCAGGTGAACCTGAAGGCCCTGGCGCTCCTCGTCCGCGCGGCGCTCCCCCACCTCGAAGCGAGCGACGCCGCCCGGGTCGTGAACATCGCGTCGACCGAGGGGCTCGGGGCGACCCCGGGGATCAGCCCCTACACCGCGGCGAAACACGGGGTGATCGGGCTCACGCGAAGTCTCGCGGTCGAGCTCGGCCGCCGCGGGGTGAACGTCAACTGTGTCTGCCCGGGCCCGATCCACACCGGTCTCACCCAGGAGATCCCCGACGCGCACAAAGACAAGTTCGCCCGCCGCCGGGTGCCGCTCCGCCGCTACGGCGACCCGGAGGAAGTCGCCCACGGCACCCTGAGCCTGGTGCTGCCGGCGGCGTCGTACATCAACGGTGCCGTGCTGGTGGTGGACGGCGGTATGACGGCCCAGAACATTTAGGTGGTGTCTCGAAGAATGTGGATGGCCCGGGGCTTGCGGTGGTCCCTGGCACGCCGCGTCGCTGGGATGCCTTCGACCCGCCACGTCTAGACGGCGGGCTCACCAGGTCTTGCGTTCCGGGTCGCCCTTGTAAAGGGTCCGGATGAAGGCGATGAGCTGCCACGCCTCCTCTTCGCTCACGATGTCCCGGTAGGGAGGCATCGCCGCGCGGCCGTCGAGGATCTGAACGAGGAGCGACGGGTCGCTGCCGTCGCCGGTCTTCCACGCCTCGTCGGTGAGGTCGGGGCCCATACCGCCGCCCCCGGCGGCTCCGTGGCAAGCGGAGCAGCTGAGCTTCTTGAAGAGCTTGGCCCCCCGTTCGATCGCCGCGGCGTCGCCCGTGTATGGGTTCGACGACGTCGCGCCGTTTCCCTCGTCTGCGCCCTCCGCGGTGGCGAGACGCCAGCCTCGCTGCGCGGGCCGGGCGTGGGGCTGCCAGACACTCGCCGCGACCGCAGCGCAGCGCGGGACCCCGAACCCGTCGAGCAGCGCGGCGATCTCCCGCTCCCGCTCGACGAGCACGTCGTCGAGGGTGTCGCGCAGGGCGGTGTCGCCCCGCCGCACGCCCATGGCGATCGGGTAGGCAAAGACGTGGCCCTCGACCTCGGGGATCGGCGCCACCCGCAATACGACGGGTTGGCGTTGGGCGAAGAAGCCGGCGATCGGGCCCCAGAGGATCGCGGCGTCGATCTCGCCCCGGGCGACGGCGTCGACCGGAGCGCGGAGTGGGCTCGCGGCGCCGTAGTCGCCGTAGACGCTGTAGCCCACCACCCGATCGACGACCCCGCGCTCGGCGAGGGCGTGGGCCGGCGGACTGTTGGTGTAGTCGTCGCCGATCAGGTGGACGCCGATCCGCCGCTCCCGGAGCCCGGGCGCGTCGAGCGAGTCGAAGGGCACGGGCTCGTCGGCCCGGTACACCCACGCGTAACACGAGCGGTAGTACGGGGCGGTGGTGAGGACGCGGTCATAGGCGGCGGGGACGCCCATGACGACGTCGCAGCGGTCGGAGTCGAGGGTGTTGCGCAGAAAGCCGCGACGCTGGGGCCACCAGGTGGTCTCGACCCGGCGCTCCAGGCTCTCGGCCACCAGCTCCGCCAACCGGTTCTCGAAGCCCTCCCCCGCTTCGTTCGAGTAGGGGAGGTGGTTGGCGTCGGCGCACACCCGCAGCGTCGCGGCGTCCGCGGCAGAGCCCGCGGACGCCGCCAGGAGCAGCGCCAACGCCAGCGCGCCGGCGCGGGCGCGGTGGCCGGCGCGATCGCTCACAGGTCGCCGTCAGTCGCCGGCGGCGAGAAGCGCGTCGTCGAGGGAGAAGACGTAGAGCGTCCCCCCCTTCTGGGTGTCTTGGCCGAGCCCGCCAAAGGCGCCCACCGCGCCGAGGGCGGCGGTGGGGTCGTCGACCGAGAGGTCCGCGGCCACCACGAGCCCAGACCAGCCGCCGATCCCGGACATGATCGCCACGTACTGCTTGCCGTCGGGGCCGCGGTAGGTCATCGGCGCGCCGATGATCCCGGAGCCGGTCTTGAACTTCCACAGTTCGTCGCCGCTCTTGGCGTCGATCGCCTTGAACCAGCCGTCCATCGTGCCGTAGAAGACCACGTCGCCGGCGGTCACCAGGGCGCCGCCCCACGCCGACCATTTCTCCTTGATGCCCCACTTCTTGGTGCCGGTGGCCGGGTCCCACGCGATGAACTCCCCGCGGTGGCCACCGGGCCCGGGGAACATCTTCACCGTGGCGCCCACGTAGGGCACGCCAGCGATGTAGCTCACCTCGGTGCCTTCGTAGTCCATGCACAGATGGTTCGTCGGGACGTAGAAGAGCTTGGTGCGCGGTGAGTACGCCGAGGGCTGCTGATCCTTGGCGCCCATCGCGCCGGGGCAGACGCCCTTGGTGTTCACGTCCTGCTTGCTGCGGTACGCGGCGGCCTCCACCGGCATCCCGGTCTCGAGGCTCACCGACTCCGCCCAGTTCACGTGGGCGAACTTGTCGGCCCGCAGCACCTCGCCGGTGGCGCGGTCGACGGCGTAGGCGAAGCCGTTGCGGTCGAAGTGCACCAGCACCTTGCGGGTGGTGCCATCGACGGGCAGGTCGATCAGCACGTTCTCGTTGATG
>CAJHXS010000185.1_pt1 | contig 17870 bp, 19 predicted proteins | sample 9198591 | NCBI WGS metagenome assembly CAJHXS01 (sample SAMEA7708347, study PRJEB35096) | sediment metagenome | biome: marine neritic benthic zone biome [ENVO:01000025]; feature: sediment [ENVO:00002007]; material: shallow marine sediment [ENVO:03000034] sea grass bed [ENVO_01000059] ... | reverse complement strand
CGTTGGGGGGAAGCCGCGAGGTCAAGATGATCATGGCGTATGAGGTCCCCCTCGTGGTGGCGGTCTGTGTTCCGATTCTCGACGCCGGGAGTCTGCGTCTGGGCGACATCGTCCTCGCGCCCGCGGCGGCGGCCGCGCCCTCGGGGCTGCTCGCGCTGGGCGTCGGCGTCCTCTGCATGCAGGCCATGCTCGGGCAGGTACCCTTCGACCTCCCCGAGGCCGAGACGGAACTCACGGGCGGAGCCCTGATCGAGTACTCGGGGCCACCGCTGGCGATCTATCGGCTCACCCGCGCGATGATGCTGTTTCTCGTGCCGTGCGTTCTGATCGCCCTCTTCCTCGTCCCCGCGGAGCCGGGCGGCACTTGGCCCCTCCTGGCCGTGCTCGCCTACGCGTGCCTGCTGCTGAGCGTGGTCCTGATCCGCAACACCGCTCCGCGGGTGCGCGTCGACCAGGCGTTGCGGTTCTTCTGGGGGCCGCTCATGGGGGTCGCCATCGGCGCGGTCGCACTCGCCGCCGTGGGCTGGTGACGGGGCCGCTGGTGAGTTTTGCGAACCGCATGTTGTCCCGATCGCTCTTCTTGTTTCACATGGGGGGCAGCGCCTGCAACAACTGCGACATCGAGATCCTCGATGCCCTCACCCCCAAGTACGATCTGGAGCGCTTTGGCATCGTCAAGGTCGCGAGCATCCGACAGGCCGACCTGATCCTCGTCTCCGGCGTGTTCAACAAGAAGGTCGCCATCCGAGCGCGGCGTCTCTACGAGCAGGCGCCAAAGCCCGTGTTCGTGATCGGGATCGGCGGGTGCCCGGCCTCCGGCCTGATCTTCCGCGACTCGTACAACTGGGTCGAGCCCATCGGCAACACCATTCCGATCGACGCCTACGTGCCGGGCTGCCCGCCCAAGCCCGAGGCGATGATCGCAGCGATTCTGCAGCTGACGCGCCGGCTGCGGGAAGGATGAGGAAATGACGGCGACGCGCGACGCGTCGGTGGAAGCCCTGCGCGGCGCGCTCGGGGAACGCGCGCGCGCGTTCGAGGACCGTTCGGAGCGACGCGTCTTTGTCGAGGTGGCCGCCGAAGAGATCCTCCCCGTGACGCAGATCCTCCTGGAGTCCTTCGACGCCCGGTTTCAGACGGCCAGCGGAGTCCACACGCCGACGGGGTTCGAGATCCTCTACCACTGGGCATTCGATCGGCAGGCCCTGGTGGTGTCGGTCAAAACGCGGCTGCCGGGCGACGCGCCGGAGATCGAATCCATCGCAACCCGGTGCACCGCCGCAGAGTGGGTCGAGCGGGAGATGTGGGAGCTGCTCGGCATCCGCTTCCGCAATCACCCCGACCCGCGACACCTGCTCTTGGACGACGACTGGCCGGCGGGGCGTTATCCGCTCCGCCGGGACTACGACGACGGGAGGTAGACGCCGTGGCGCGAACGATCGTTCCCATCGGCCCCTACCACGCACTCCAGGAGGAGCCGGAGTTCTTCAAGCTCCACGTGGAGGGCGAGCGTGTCGTGGGCCTCGACATCGAGCTCGGCTACAACCACCGCGGCATCGAGAAGCTCTCGGAGTCCAAAGACTTCGAGGAGACGATCTTCTTGGTGGAACGGATCTGCGGCATCTGCTCCGCCTCCCATCCCATTGCCTGTGTGCAGGCGATCGAAGAGGCTGGCTCGATCGAGGTGCCCGAGCGCGCGCTCTACATCCGCTCGACCATCGGCGAGCTAGAGCGCATCCACTCGCATCTGCTGTGGCTGGGTCTCGCGGGGCATTTTCTCGGCTTCAACACCCTGTGGATGTGGGCTTGGCGTCACCGCGAGGACGTGCTCAATGTCCTCGAGGCGATCACGGGCAACCGCAACCACTACGGCATGATGAAGCCCGGTGGCGTGCATCGGGACATCGAGCGCGACGACCTCCCGATGATCGGCCGCATGGTCGATGGGCTTCGCCGCCCGCTCGAGCTCTTCCGGGGGGCGGTCATGGACGACCCCCTGGTGCACGCCCGCACCGAAGGCGTCGGCGTGCTCACGCAGGAGCAGGCCCGGGCCTACGGCGCTCTGGGCCCCACCGCGCGCGCCTCCGGTGTCGACATCGACGTCCGTCGCGACCACACCCAGTCCGCCTACGGGCTGGTCGATTGGGACGTCATCGTGCGCAACGGAGGCGACGTCTTTGACAAGCTCGTGGTGCGGATCCTCGAGATGTTCGAGTCCGTGCGGATCATCGAGCAGAGCCTCAGGCGATTGGCGACCGCGATCGGCCCGATCGACTCGAACCCCAAGCGGGTGCCCGCGGGGGAAGGGATCGGCCACTACGAGGCGCCGCGCGGCGAAGTGTTTCACTACATCCGCAGCGATGGCAGCAACCGCCCGGTCCGGCACAAGATCCGCGCACCGAGCTACATGAACGTCCCGACCAACCGGATCGCCGTGCTGGGCCAAAGCCTCGCCGACGCCACGATCATCCTGGCCGCGGTTGACCCCTGCTACTGCTGCACGGAGCGGATGGCCTCTGCGGTGCACGCGGACAGCGGCGAGCGATGCCTCTCGCCGGACGACCTACTCCGGCTCTCGCGGGAGAAGACCTCCCGACTCGCACGCGAGCTCGGGTGGGAGGGACCCACGCTGCCCGACCTGCCCAAGCAGCCGAACCAGCGCAACCAGCGGGATGGGAACCGCACGTGATGCTCTGGCACGCGGTCGCGATCCCGCTGGCGGCCGCCCCGCTCTGCCTTCTCTTGCCCGCCGGGTGGGCGCGAAGCCGTTCGCTCTTCGCGGTCGGGGCCCTGCTCGCCACCGTCGTCGCCTTGATCCGCGCTTTCGGGGACCCCGCAGCGCCGGACCGCTTGGCCGTCTTCGTCTCGCTCGCCATCGCCGTTTCGGGGGGGGTTGTCGCCGTCTACTCGGTCGGCTTCATGCGAGACCACCCTCGGCATCGCGCGTTCTGGGGCTATCTGCTGGCGACGGTGGCGCTCGGGTGTGGCGCGGTGCTGGCGGCGGATTGGCTCGTCCTGCTGGTCTTCTGGGGAGGCCTCGGCCTCGCGCTGTATCTCCTGGTGGGGCTCGGTGGCCCAAGGGCTGCGGGCGCGGCGGCGAAAGCTTTCTTGATCGTCGGCGGGGCCGACGCGCTGCTCTTGTTGGGCGTGGTGCTCATGTGGATCGACACCGGAACCACGTCCATGACCGCCCGCGCGCTGGCAACTGGATCCGACGGGGCGAGCCTCGCGCTCGCGTGCTTCGCCGCCGCGGCCTTTGCCAAAGCCGGCGCGCCACCCCTCCACAGCTGGGTGCCGGCCGCCTGTCGGGAGGCGCCGATCCCGGTGGCCGCCTTGCTGCCCGCGGCGCTCGACAAGCTCCTCGCGGCGTATCTCCTCCTGCGCGTCGTTTCGCTGTTGCAGCTCGAGGGCCTTGCCGGCCCGACGCTGATGGTGCTCGGCGCGTTCGGAATCGTGGCGGCCATGCTGCTGGCGCTGGTGCAACGGGACCTCAAAGACCTGCTCGCTTGGTCCACCATCGGGCAGGTCGGATACATCGTGCTCGGCATCGGGACCGGGACGGCCGTCGGGTTCGCCGGCGCGCTCTTCCACGCCGTCAACAACGCCATCTTCAAGACGTGCCTCTTCCTGGGAGCGGGCAGCGTCGAGCGGCGGCTGGGGAGCACCGATCTGGAGCGCGGCGGCGGTCTCGCCAGACCGATGCCCGTGACCTTCGCGTGTTGCGCGGTGGCGTCGTTGGCCATTTCGGGCGTCCCGCCGCTCTCCGGTTTTGCTTCGAAATGGATGATCTACCAAGGGGTGATCGAAACCGGTCACGCCGGATCGCCGCTTTGGATCGGCTGTCTTGCTGCCGCGATGCTCGGCTCAGCCCTCACCCTCGCGACTTTTATGAAGCTCTTGCACGCGGTCTTTCTGCGCAAGGCGCCCGCGGCCGAACCCGGACGGTCGGCGGTGCGGGAGGTCGAGGTCTCGATGTGGGGAGCGATGGTGGTGCTCGCGGCGCTCTGCGTGGCGTTGGGCATCTTCCCGCACGCACTCTTTCTGCGACACCTGATCGTCCCGAGCCTCGGCGCTCCGGTACAGCTCCCCGGTGTGTGGTGGGCCGGTGTCGCCACCGCGACGATGGCGGGCGCCATCCTGGCAGGTGTCGGCCTGTACCTCGTCGGCGTGGGCGGCCGTGTCCGTCGCAGCGAAACCTACATCGGGGGGGAGCGGATGGAGGACACCTACATTCACGGCGTCGCCCGTGACGAGCGTCGGGACGTCGAAGTGTCGGGCGTCGATTTCTACGACACCGTCCGCGATCTGCGTTCGCTGCGCGCGTTCTACGGCGCAGCGGAGGCGGGACGGCTCGACCCCTACGAATGGGGAAGGGCCGGGCTCGAGCGCCTCAGCGCGGTGCTCGGCCGAGCCCATTCCGGCTCCCTCCCGAGGTACCTGATGTGGAGCCTGCTGGGCGTCGCCGCGCTGCTCTACGCGCTCTAAGGGGGTCGCGATGTCCGGCTTGCTGATTCCGCTCCTCGTGCTCATGGTGGTCGGTGCGCTGATCGCCGTCGAAAGCCGCAACCTCCTCGCGGCCATCATCAGCGTGGGGTCGGTCGGGTTCCTCGCGGCGATCGCGTTTGTGCTGCTCGGTGCACCGGACCTGGCGATTGCGCAGGTCGCCGTCGAAATCCTGGGGCTGATCGTGCTCATTCCCGCAACGATCCGGCGCGACCGCGCCGAGGCCGACCGCAGCCGCCCCCTGCTCCCCACGCTTGCGGTGCTGGCGGCCGTGTTGCTCGGCACCGCCGCGAGCTGGCAGCTCCTGGCGGGGATGCCCGCGTTCGGCGTTCCGGTGATGGAGCGCATTGCCGACGCACCGTCGCGCTGGTTTCTCTCCGAAGGGCTCGCCGAGACCGGTGCGACCAACGTGGTGACCGCCGTTCTTCTGGACTACCGGGCCTACGACACACTTGGAGAGGCTTCGGTGCTCTTCTGCGCCATCCTGGGCGTGACGGCCATCTTGCGCAGTGGCGCCGGCCACCCCCCGCGCGGAGGGGCACCGTGACCCAAGCGTCCGCAGCGGAGCGCGGGATGGGTGTCATCGTCGAGACGGTGGCCCACTGGCTCCGCACCCCCATCCTGGTCTACGGAATCTACACGGTGCTCTACGGCCACCTCGGGCCGGGCGGCGGGTTCGCCGGGGGCGTCGTGATCGCGACGGGTCTCGTGTTGCAGGCGCTCGCCCATGGGGAGCCGCAAACCGGGCCGGCTGCGATTCGAGCCAAAGCGGCCCACCTCGAAAGCGCGGGGGCTCTGCTCTTCCTCGCCGCGGCCTTCGTCGGCCTGGCGACGGCCGGCACCTTTTTCGAGAACGTCCTCCCGACCCCCGTGACGCGTCAGTTCACGCTGCACAGCGGCGGTCTCATCCCGCTCTACAACGTCGGGATCGCCCTCAAAGTCGTCTTTGGTCTCTTTGCCGCGTTCTGCGCCCTGGCCGGGATGCAGCGTCTGTTTGCCCCGGGTGGCGACGATCGGGGGCGGCCGTGATCTTCCCGCTGTGTCTTGTGCTGATCGCCGTCGGCGTCTACGGCGTCCTCGCCAAGACGAACCTGGTGAAGATCATCCTCAGCTTGCTTGTCATCGAGCACGGCGTGCGGCTGATGCTGGTCGCCGTCGGCTACCGGGACGGGGGCGTCCCGCCCATCCTGGCCGCGGGCTCGGAGCCCGCAGTGCTCGCGGCGACGGCCGTGGATCCCCTCCCGCAGGCGCTGGTCTTGACGTCGATCGTGATTGGCCTCTCCGTGCTGGCCCTGCTGGTGGCGTTGTGCGTCTCGCTCTACGACCGCTACGGGACCTTTGACGTGATCGAAATGCGAAGGTTGAGGGGTTGAACGCCGTGGTGGTGCTTCCGCTCCTGGTTGCCATTCCCCTGGGCGCGGGGTTCCTGCTGCCCTTGCTCGACCGTCGCGCCAACGCGACGCCCCACCTGTTGGCCGGCGCGGCGCTGGCCGTGTTGACCGGCCTGTCCGTCGTCGCGATGGGGAAAGAGGGCGCGTTCGCGATGGGCGGATGGGACGCCCCGGTCGGCATCCGCCTCCGGAACGACGGCCTGTCTTCTCTGATGCTGCTGTTGATCAACGGGATCGGGTTTCTGGTCGCCCTCTACTCCGCCGAGTTCATCAAGCGATACGGATCGGTCGCCCGCTACTACGGCCTCTTCTTGTTTATGACGGCCGGGATGAACGGCGCCGTCCTCGCCGGCGATCTCTTCAACCTCTACGTATTCATCGAGATCGCGGGCGTGGCCTCGTACGCGCTAGTCGCTTTTGGTAGGAAAGCCGAGGATCTCGAGGCGTCGTTTCGATACGCCGTGCTTGGCAGCGTGGCTTCGACCCTCATTTTGGCGGCCATCGTCCTCGTGTACGCCGTGACCGGTACGCTCGACCTCGACCACGTGGCGGCCGGGCTGGCCGATGTCGGCCGCTCGGGCCCTCTCCATCTCGCGCTGGGTCTGCTCCTCGCGGGGCTTGCGCTCAAAGCCGCGCTGGCTCCCTTTCACGCCTGGTTGCCCGACGCGCATCCGGCGGCCCCCGCCCCGGTGTCCGCGATGCTGTCGGGGGTCTTGATCAAGGCGATTGGCGTGTACGCGATCGGTCGGCTCGTGTTCAATGTGGTGGGGCCGACGGCGGAGATCCTCGCGGCGCTCCGGTGGCTGGGGGTCTTGTCGATGGCGCTGGGTGGGCTGCTCGCGTTGCGACAGCAGGACATCAAGCGAATGCTCGCCTACAGCAGCATCGGCCAGATCGGGTACGTCGTCGTCGGGCTGGGCCTCGGCACGCCGCTGGGCGTTGCCGGCGCACTGTTCCACCTGGTGAACCACGCCGTCTGCAAATCGCTGCTCTTTCTCGACGCCGGCGCCGTGGAGCGGGCCGCCGGTACCCGCGACCTGGGCGAGCTGGGAGGGCTCGGACGCGTGATCCCGGTGGCCAGTCGCACCACTCTGATCGCCTCGCTGTCGATCTCGGGGGTCCCGCCTTTTGGGGGGTTCTGGAGCAAGCTCCTGATCGTCATCGCGTGCATCGAGGCCGGCTCCCTCGGGCTCGGGCTCGCGGCCGTGCTCTTCAGCGTCGTCACGTTGGGCTACCAGCTCCGGCTGCAGCGCGGCTGCTTCGAGCGCCCCGCGCCCGCGGGAGCCGCCGCTCTCGTCGCCGGGACGCCGCCGCTGATGGCGGCGCCGATGGTGGCGCTCTCGGTGCTCTGCATCGGGATGGGGCTACTGGCGCTTCCGGGTCTGGCGCAACCCCTCGGCATCGCGCCGGCCGTGGCGGCCCTGCTGGGCGGGGTGGGGGGCGGGGGATGACCGCTCGCTGGCGCACCGCGCTCGTCGCGCTCGGCTTCTGGCTGCTGCTCGCCTGGCCCGTCGATCCCCGCAGTGGTCGCCTGGACGGGTCCGCCTTGGCGGTCGGCTTGGCCGTCGCCCTGTTGGTGGCGGGCACCGGCCGCCCGACGCCGCCGCCCGCGCTCGCCCGTTGGCTGGAGCCCCGTCGCTATTTCTGGGCCTTTGCCTACGTCGGTGTCTTTTTGTGGCAGGTGCTGCTCGCGAACCTGGACGTCGCCTACCGCGTCCTCCACCCGCGGCTGCCGATCCGGCCCGGCATCGTCAAGATCCGGACGGCGCTGCAGAGCACGGCCGCGAGGACTCTGTTGGCGAACTCGATCACCCTGACTCCCGGCACGCTCACGGTCGAGATGCTGGAGGACGGGTGGCTCTACGTGCATTGGCTGTATGTGCGCAGCGCCGTTCCGGGGGAGGCCAGCTCGCGCATCGCCGGGCGCTTCGAGCGGATTCTGGGGAGAATTCTCGAATGATCGCCGTCCTCGCCGTGCTTCTGGGTTGCTGCGCCCTATGCCTAGCCCGTGCGGGTCTCGGCCCCAGCGTGGCCGACCGGATGCTCGCGATCGACACCTTGGCCACGGTGGTCTTGGGGATGATCGTCGTCGTGTTTGCCATGACCCGGCTCGAGTATCTGATGAACGTGGCCATCGCGATGGCGCTGCTCGGATTCGTGGGAACTCTGGCTTTGGCCAAGCACCTCGGGGGGAACCGCCTCGATGAATAGTTGGATCGGTGCCGCGCTGATCGGCGTGGGGGTCGCCTTCGATGTCATGGGCTGCATCGGTCTCGTGCGTCTGCCAGATGTCTACACCCGGATGCAGGCGGCGACCAAATGCGTCGCGCTCGGCACCCTGTTGATCATCGCGGGAGCCGTGGTGACCGTCGGCACCCCGTCGGCCCTGGCCAAGGGCGCACTGTGTCTGGGCTTTCTCCTTCTGACGTCCCCCACCGGCTCGCATGCGCTCGCGCGCGCGGCCCATCGATCCGGGACGCCGATGTGGAGCGGCAGCGTGCTCGACGAGCTGGCGGCCGATCGGGAGGACAGTCGATGAGGCTGCCGGCGCTCTTCCAGCTTCGAGTGTTGCGAGAGGCGCTGGCGTCGCTCTTCTCGAAGCGGTTCACGACGCGCTTCCCCGCCGAACCCTTTACGCCCGACGAGGCGTTCCGGGGCCGGCCGCGCTTTCGGGAGGAGCACTGCGTGGGTTGTGGCGCCTGCGCGCAGGTGTGCCCTCCCAAATGCATCGAGGTGATCGACGAGTTGGATTCCGAGCGCCCTACGCGCACCCTGGTCCAGCACCTCGACGCCTGTATCTGGTGCGGGCAATGCGAGCGCCACTGCCCCACCGGCGCGGGGATCGAGCTCACCACCGAGTGGGACTGCACCGGTGTCCGCCCCGAGGACTTCGAGGAGCGCGTGCAGAAGGAGCTGCTTCTTTGCGAGATCTGCGGCGGCCCGGTGGCACCGACCGACCAACTGCGCTGGCTCTACCGCCGGCTCGGCCCGCTCGCGTTCGCAAACCCCACACTCATGCTGGTCGCGCTCCGCGACCTCGGGACGGTGGACCCCCCGGTGACGGGCACCTCGCCGGAGGTCCAACGCGCGGACCGACTTCGCATTCAGTGCCCGAAGTGCCTGCGATCGACGTCGGCGGTGGTGTGACGGCCGCCGACCTCGACCGACTGGCGGAGCAGCTCGCGGGCAAGATCTGCGTGGTGGGCGTCGGAAATCGTCTCGCCGGCGACGACGGCGCCGGAAGCGCCGTGGCCGAGCGGCTGGCGAGGCGGAGCGGGGGGTGCGTGATCGACGCCGGCATCGCTCCGGAGAACCACCTCGAGCCGATCGTTCGAAGCGAGCCCGACTCCATCCTGTTGGTGGACGCCGTCGACTTTGGCGGCGCCCCCGGCAGCGCGCGGGTGCTCGACGCGCGCGCACTCGCACCGGGAGGGATCTCTACCCACGCGACCTCCCTCGGTCCTGTCCTCGAGTACCTGCGTGCCCGCTGTCCGGCCCGAGTCGTGCTCCTCGGGATCCAGCCGAGCCAGCTGCGTCTCGGGGCGGCGCTCAGTGACGAGGTCGAACGCTCGGTCGAGCGCATCGCTTGCCACACCGCGCTGCTCCTGGAATCTCGCGACCCACACCGTTCGCGTCACCGACCCCATCGAAGCTCAGCCGCCGCAACGCGGCGATAGCGGCCGCCGGAGCGTCCTCCGCGTGCCCGAATCCGGCGACGACGCTCCGCGGGATCCGAGCTCCGCCCGACGACCCGACGGGTTGTGGGGCCCGACGTCGGAGTCATCGTGCTCTCCTCTCCGGGCAGCACGGGACCGTTTCCGCGTGCACTCGGAAGCCCAGGTGGGCCATCGGGTTCCTGGGAAATCCCCCACGGGGCTGCTACCACTCTCGGCTCCGCAATGCGACCCTGGGTTCGAGCACGAGGGAAGACCGAGGCCCCCCATGAGCAACTTCGTCTATCAGCGACCCGACGACCTCTACCCGGTCCAGGAAAAGGAGCCCGTCTCGGGCGCCTGCAGCGCCTGCGGCACCGAGGAGCTGGCGCGCTACCCGGTGCTCTCGGAGGGCGGGTGGTTCATGGTGGTGAAGTGCCAGGCCTGTCTCCACTCGGAGTCGCGCGAGAAGTGGCACCGGCTGGGACACATCGTCCTCCATACCGACACCATCCCCCACCACGACGACGAACGCCCGGAGTGACCCCCGCGATGATGGCAGTAGACGTAGGCGGCACCTTCACCGACGTGGTGTCCGTCGAAGACGGGAAGATCCGGACCGCGAAGGTCTCGACCAACGTGAAACAGGTCGACGAAGCGGTGCTCGAGGGCGCGAAAGAGCTCAACGTCGAGACCGCGACGGTCTTCAACCACGCGAGCACCCACGGGCTCAACGCGATCATCACCCGCTCGCTTCCGAAGATCGGATTTCTGACCACGTTGGGGCACCGCGACATCCCCGATATGGGCCGCTGCTGGCGTCCGGCCTCGGCGGTGACCGACCCCACGTGGCGGCGCTCCTTCGGCGACGCGATGAAGCCGTTGGTCGAGCGATACCTGCGCCGGGGCATCCGCGAGCGCATCACCGCGGCGGGCGAGATCTTCACCGAGCTCGACGAGGCGCAGGCCCGGGAAGAGATCCGTGTGTTGGGCCGCTGCAACGTCCAGGGCGTCGCGATCTGTCTGCTCAACGCCTACACCAACGACGCCCACGAGAAACGGCTCCAGGCGCTCGTGCGCGAAGAGCTCGGCGATCTTCCCTGCTCGGTGTCGAGCGAGATCTCCCCCCTCGCCAAAGAGTACGCCCGCGCCTCCACCACCCTCGTCGACGTCTTCATGAAGATCATCTACGAGGAATACACCCAGCGGCTCGATGCAGGGCTCCGAGACGCCGGCTTCGACGGCGAGCTCAACTTCGCCGACTGCACCGCCAATCTGGTGCCGGCGCGGGACGCAATGGCCCATCCCTTCCGGGTGGTGTTCTCGGGCCCGGCCGCGGGGACCGTGGGTTGCGCTCACTTCGGCAACATCATCGACGAGCGCAACCTGCTCTGCGCCGACGTCGGCGGCACCTCCTGCGACATCAGCCTCGTCACCGACGGGCGCCCCTTCGTGAACACGACCTTCGAGCTCGAACACGATCTCATCGTGAACGCGCTCTCGAACGACATCTCGAGCATCGGCGCGGGGGGCGGCAGCCTCGTCGCGATCTCCGGCACGGGCGACATCACGGTGGGCCCGGGCAGCGCCGGGGCCGACCCGGGCCCGGCCTGCTACGGCCGCGGCGGCACCCAGCCCACCATGACCGACGTGTGTGTGCTCGCCGGCCTCCTCGACCCCCAGGGCTTCGCCGGGGGCAAGATGCCCCTCGACGCCGCGCTCGCGCGGCAGGCCTTCGAAGCCCTCGACACCCCGCTCGGGGTCGAGCAACGCATCCGCTACGCCTACGACATCGGTCTCAACAACATCGCCGAGGGCATCTTCAACATCGCGATCAAGCACGGGATCGACCCACGCGACTACTCGCTGGTGGCCTACGGCGCGGCGGGGCCGCTGCTGCTCCCCGCCCTCGCCGACCTGATCCGGGTGCGGCGGGTCGTCGTGCCGCCCCACCCGGGGCTCTTCTCGGCCCTCGGTCTGCTCTCCGCCGACCAGGCCTACTCGGTGAGCCGCAGCGCCTACACCGTGCTCGGCCCCGACGCCGTCGACACGATCGCCAAGGTCTACGACGCGATGGAGACCCAACTCCGCGAGCGTCTGGGCGACCCGGAGATCGCCCTCGAGCGCTCCTTCGACGCCCAGCTCGTGGGGCAGACTTGGGAGACGCCCTTCGTCGACGCACCGGGCGGCCCGGTGACGGCGGAAACCCTCGAGGCGATGATCGCGAACTACCACCAGGCCTACGAAGAGCGCCACGGCAACCGCTTCGAGGCGATCCCAGTGCAGGGTGTCACGTACCGGGTGCAGGCGGTGGTGCCGACGCAGAAGGTCGAGTACGCCGAGGTCCCGACGCGGAACGCCACCGGCGAGCCGCTGCGCAGCTCGGGCTCGACCGTCCTGCGTTTCCTTTCCGACGCCGAGCAGCTCGCCCAGGTCTACGACCGCGAGACGCTCCGCGCCGGCGACGAGATCGCGGGGCCCGCGGTGATCCGCGAGCCGCTCTCCACGACCCACATCACCCCGAATCAGGTCGGCCGCGTCGGCCGGTACGGCGAGATCAGCATCGAACGCGCCTAGGCGCGAGATCAGCATCGAACGCGCCTAGGCGCGAGACCCGCATCGGACGCGCCGAGGCGCCTCGAGGAGATCCGAGATGAGCCAACAGATCGCAAGCCCCGCGACGGACGACCGCGCCGACCGGCTGCGCAACTGGACCGAGGAGCAGTTCGAGAAGGCCTATCACTGCGACCGCTTCACCGCGACGGTGATGAGCAACCGGCTGCGCCACGTGACCGAGCACATGGGCACCGGGCTCATGGTGGGCTCGTTCTCGCCCATCATCAGCGACTGGTACGACTTCGCGATCTCGCTCTCGGGCCCGGCGGACATGGACTACCCGATGCCGGCGGTGAGCAGCAGTCTCCTCGTCTTCATCGGCACGATGGAAGACGCGGTCCGCAACATCGTGGGCGAGTACGGACCCGAGCGGCTGAAGCCCGGCGACGTGCTGATCTGCAACGACCCCTATCGCAACGGCCGCCACGTGAACGACGTGTGCTTCATCCGGCCGATCTTCCACGAGGAGAGCGAAGAGCCGATCGCCTTCCTGAACCTCTGCGCCCACCAGCTCGACATGGGCGGGATCACCCCGGGCGGGTTCAGCGCGACCAAGGCGAACGTCTTCGAGACCGGGCTCGTCCTGGCGCCGACGCTGCTCTTCGAGAACGACCAGCCGGTGCGCACCACCCACAGCCTGATCTTCGACAACACCCGCTTTGGCGGGCTGCTCCAGGCCGACTTCATGACCAATCTGCGCCAGCTCCAGCTCGGCGAGCGGCTCGTGAAGGAGATCATCGGGCGCTACGGGGTCGAGGCCTTCCGGGGCACGGTCCGCTACTGCTGCGACGCCTCGGCCGAGACGATGCAGGACGCGATCGAGGTGCTTCCCGACGGCGTCTACCACGCCGAGGAGCGGGTCGACGCCGACGGGGCGGGCGCCGACGAGGAGCTCGTCACCCGCGCCAAGATCACCAAAGCGGGCGGACAGATCGAGGTCGACCTCTCGGGCTCGTCGCGCCAGGCGCGCACCTGTATCAACGCCGGCCCCCTCGACACCAAGACCGCGGTCGTCGCGGCCTTCAAGATCCTCTTCGACCGCACCACGCCCTACACCTCCGGCGCGAACCGCAACATCGACGTGGTGGTGCCGCCCGGAACCGTGCTCTCGGCGATGCCCCCCGACGGCGCGATCATGCTCTACTGGGAGGTGACCCAGGCGCTCCTCGCGGGGATCATGCGCGAGCTCGGCAAGGCCCTCGGCGACCAGGCGGTGGGCGGCGACTACGGCGCGATGGGGGTGCACAACGCCCACGGCACCACGGCGAGCGGCGAGCCGTGGTCGAGCATCGTGACCTGTGGCGGCGAGCACGGGCCCTGGGGCGCCGACCGCGACCACGACGGCGACAGCTACACCCTGCCCCCGATGGTGAACTCCATCGACCCGGCCACCGAGGCCACCGAGCAGGACGCGCCGGTGCTGTTGATGCGCAAGGAATACGTGATGGACAGCGCCGGGCCGGGCGCGAACCGCGGCGGCGCGGCGGTGGCGAAGGACGCGCTGTGGCGGGAGACCGGCGAGCACTACGCGATGCCGCTCCGCTACAAGCGACCGACGGGCTTTGGCACCAACGGCGGCGGGGCCGGCAAGGTCGGCGCCGCGTGGCTCTTCGACCCCGCGGCTGTCCCCGACGACGCCCTGCTCTCCTTCGACGACACGGTCTACGGCGGCTCGACCCCGATGGCGGGGGTGCTCAACCCCGAGACCAAGGCGATCGACGGCGAAGGGGAGTATTTCTACTTCGCCCGGGAGGCCGTCTGGCGCACCAAGCCGGGCGCCATGTCGCGCTACATCACCAACGCCGGCGGCGGCTGGGGCGACCCCCTCGAGCGCGCGCCGGAGCGCGTCCTCGCCGACGTGCGCAACGGCTATGTGAGCCTCGAGCACGCCCGCGACGCCTACGGGGTCGTGATCCACGGCGACCCCGACCGCGACCCGGAGGGTCTGCACCTGGACGCGGACGCCACCCGGGCGCTGCGGGGGCGGCGCAGCTAGACCGTCCAGCGCCCCGGCCGAGGGCTCGCGCGGCCGCGACGTCTGGAGACCGGGTCGGCGCGGGTGGCCCCGCTCGGCGGTCGCCCGGCTCAACAGCGGGCGGCAACGGGCCGATGAAACCCCTATGGAACGTGTGGGTTCCCGGCTTCTCGAGCGCGCGCTCTACGCCGCCGTCCTTTGCTCGGGCGCCGCGGCCCTCGTCTACCAACTCGCGTGGACGCGGCGCCTCGCGAGCGTCACGAGCGCCACCACCACGGCCCAGGCGCTGGTCCTCGCGGTCGTGATGGCCGGGCTCGGCCTCGGAGCCTGGGCGGCCGGCCGCCGGGCCCGCGCGCTACGCGCTCCGGGCACGGTGTACGCGATGGTGGAGCTCGTCGCGGCGCTTCTGGCCTGTCTCTCGATCCCGCTGATCGGCGCCTCGGACGTGGTCCGCAGCGCGGTCGCGCTGCTGGGCGCAGACCCGCGGACGGGTCTCGGCGTCCAACTCGCTGTGTTGCTCGCCTGCCTGGCGCTGCCGGCAACGGCTCTCGGAGCGTCGCTACCGCTGGTGGTCGAAGCGCTCGAACGCGGCGCCCCACGGCGCGACCCGGCGCGGGCGGCGGCGCGCATCGCCATCCTCTACGGCGTCAACACGCTGGGCGCCGTCCTCGGCTGCGGGCTCGCGGGCTTCGCCTTCGTGGAGACCTTCGGGCTGTGGCGCACCACCTGGTGGGGCGCAGGTCTCGCCGTCGTCGCCGCGGCGATCGCGTGGGCCGCGACTCGGGCCGGCCCCACCACCCGGGAGGACACACACCGCGGTGCCCCGCGTCCCTCGGCCCCCTCGCCGGTCGCGAGTCTCGTCGTCGCGGCCGTCGCGGGCTTCGTCGGACTGGGCGCGGAGGTGGTGTGGACCCGCATGGTCTCCCTCGTCGTGCCGAACACGACCTTCGTCGTCACCCAGGTGCTGGGCTGCGTGTTGCTGGGGATCGCCCTCGGCGCTGGGGCGCTCGTCCCGGCCCTGCGCGCGGCGCGGAGAGCGGCCGACCCCCTGGCGGCCCTGCGCGGGCTGATCGCCCTGGTCTGTGGGGTGGGGGCCGTCGCCCTCTGCGCGGTGCCCATGGCGCTCGCGCGTCTCGCCGAGGCGCCGGCGCTCCACGACGCCATCGCGGCGGGGAACTCTCCGCTCGGGGTGCTGCTGCTCGCGTTGGTCTTAGTGCCGGGCGCCGCGGCGGTTTCCGCGGTGTTCCCGGCCACGGTCGCGCTGGAGCGCAGCCGTCGGGGCGGCGCCGAGAGCTTTGGTGACCTCTACGCCGCCAACACCGCGGGCTGTGTCGCGGGCAGCAGCGCGGCGGCGTTCGCCCTGCTCCCCGCGCTGGGCAGCGCCGGCGCGACCCAGACCTTCGCGATGGCGTTGGCGGGCGTGGCGTGGTGGGCCCTCTCACCGCACCCCCCGCGCTACCGCGCGGCCCTGGGGGCGGCCGCCGCCGGAGCGTTGGCCCTCGTCGTCGCGGCGGACGTTCCGCGTTCGGTCTACCGCGCGCGTCTCGCGCCGGGCGAACGGATCCTCGAGTTTCGCGAAGGACGCGACAGCGGCGTCATGGTCACCGAGACCGCCGAAGGCCGACGCCGGATCTGGATCAACTCCGTGTGGGTCGCGGGCACCGGAGGCGGACACCGCGGGCTCGGGCACCTCCCGGCACTCTTCGTGGCCGAGCCGCGCGCGGCCCTGGGCATCGCCCTCGGCACCGGCCAGACCTTCGCCTCGGCACGCCGTCACGGCTTCGCCTCCCTCGATTGTGTCGAGATCGACGGCGGGGTGATCGCGCTTTCGAAGCGCTGGTTCGCCGACGCCACCGACCGGCTTTTTGAACGGCCGGGGGTGACGCTGCATCGGGACGACGGACGCGCCTTTCTGCGCGCCACCCGCGAGCGCTACGACCTGATCGTCCTCGAACCGCTCCAGGCCTGGACGGTGGGCACCTCGAATCTCTACTCGGTGGAATTTTATCGCGAGGCGCTCGCCGCCCTTGCCGAGGGCGGCGTCGTGGCCCAGTGGGTTCCGCTCTACGGACAGGGTGTCACGGAGACCCGGGCTCTGGTGCGCGCCGCCCTCGAGGTCTTTCCCGAGGCCTCGCTCTGGCTCGACGACCGCGACGGCATCCTGATCCTAAAGCGGGAGCCCTTCGTGTTGCAGCCGGAGAGGATGGGCGCCCGGATCGCCGGACGCGGCATCGGCGACGACCTGGCCCGAAGCGCCCTCGACGCGCCGGAGGACTGGCTCTCGCTCTTCGTGATGGGGCCGCGCGGGCTCGCCGCGTGGAGCGCCGACGCCCCGCTGCTCGCCGACGACCGACCCTTCCTGGAGTTCGCGGCGGGCCGCGACGTCGGGCGGGATCAGTCGCGGGAGATCCTCACCGCTGTGCGCGCCGGCCTCGAATTGCCGGAGGACTACCTCGACCCAGACGGCGCGGGGCGTGTCGCCGCCGAGAGCGCGGTCGCGATTCGCGCCGCGTTGATCGACGAGCGCCTGCTCCCCCGCGACGACGCCGCCGCGCTGGCGGAGCGCCTCGAGGCGGGGCTCGCCGCGGCGCCCTCGTCGCTGCTCCGGCGGCGCTACCGCAACCTGATGCTCGGCTGGGCGCGCGGCCTCCAGCAGGCCGGCGACGGAATCCGCGCCGAAGCGGTCTACCGCCGCACCCTCGACCACGCCCCCGAGCTCGGCGAAGCGGCGGTGAACCTCGCGCTCCTGCTCGCCCGCCAGGCGCGGACGGAGGAAGCGCGCCGCGCCCTCGAACGCCCCTTCGCCGAAGGACCGGTCGCCGACTCGGCCCGCCGCGTGCTCGCGGAGCTGAAAGGGCGCTGACCCACGCCGCGTGCTCGCGGAGCGACCGCGCTCTGATAGCATGGCGGCATGGCAGACGAGACGTACCGACTGAACAACGACGAGCTCATCAAAATGTCCAAGCAGGTCGCGTCCGACGACGGCCCGGGGTCGAAGGGCTGGAACGGTGCGGGCAGCGTGACCCAGCGCGTCAACGACGCCGTCATGGCCGAGCTCCGCGCCAACGGCGGCAAACTCTCCGGGGAGCTCGCGGCGATGCCGTGTCTGATCATCACGACCACGGGCGCCAAGACCGGGGCACGGCGCACCGTGCCCCTCGCCTACGCCAGTGTGGACGACCGGTTGCTCTTGATCGCGTCGATGGGCGGCTCGGTCCGCAACCCACCCTGGTACCACAACCTCGTCGCGAACCCGGCGGTCGAGGTCGAGCTCAACGGCGAGACCTTCGAGGCGCGGGCCGAGGTCACCCAGGGCGCCGACCGCGACCAGCTCTTCGAGCGCATCTGCGCCGGGATGCCGATCTTCGCCAAGTACCAGAAGAGCACCGAGCGGACGATCCCGGTGGTGGAGCTGAAGCGCGTCTAACGGCTGCGGGGCAGCCCGCGACGCAGCCTAGCCGCGGGTGACGTAGCGGAGCACTTCGATCACCTGCTCCGGGGTCTGGGCCCAGGCCATCGCGCCCGCGTCGACCTCCTTCAGCGCGTGGACGATGTCCTCGTCGTGGAGGGTGATGTAGGGCTTCCCCCTAGCGGCGCAGAACCCGGCGTCGAAGGCCGCGTTCCACTGTTTGTACTTCTGACCGAAGCGGATCACGGCGACGTCGCAGTTCTCGATCAAGGTCTTGGTGCGGATGCCGTTCACTTTGGACGACTTGTGGTCGCGCCAGAAGG
>CAJHXS010000135.1_pt1 | contig 18075 bp, 12 predicted proteins | sample 9198591 | NCBI WGS metagenome assembly CAJHXS01 (sample SAMEA7708347, study PRJEB35096) | sediment metagenome | biome: marine neritic benthic zone biome [ENVO:01000025]; feature: sediment [ENVO:00002007]; material: shallow marine sediment [ENVO:03000034] sea grass bed [ENVO_01000059] ... | reverse complement strand
GGCGACGCCCACGATCTCCTGGGCGTAGGCCTTCATCTCGTCGAGGAAGTCGTCCGCGGTGCGCTCGCCGTCCTCGACCTCGTGGAGGTGGTGCTCGATCTCACCGGTGAGCTCGGCCGACGCCAGACGGTGGATCTTGATGCGCTCGAGGATGTCGATGAGCCGGATCCCCTTCGCGGTCGGCCGCAACGCCTTGCCAAGCCGGACCGCGTAGCCCTTGGCGATCAGGTTCTCGATCACCTCGGCGCGGGTGGCGGGGGTCCCGAGCCCGCGCTCAGAGAGCGCCTCGGCGAGCTCCTCGTCCTCGACCTGCTTGCCCGCGTTCTCCATCAGCGAGAGCAGACGCGCCTCGGTGATGCGCGGCGGGGGCTTGGTCTTGTTGTCCTCGAGCTCGACCTCGCCGGTCTGCACCGCGACCCCCGACGCCTCGCTCTCGCCGGGGCGCAGCGCCGGGAGCGATGTCTCGTCGTCGCCGACGTTGGGATCGCCGATGCTCCGCCAGCCGGGCTCGACGAGGGTGCGCGAGCGGCTGCGGAACTTGTGCCCCGCCACCTCGGTCACCCGTTCGACCCGCTCCCAGGTGGCCGGCGGGTGGAAGGTCGCGAGGAAGCGGCGGGTCACCAGGTCGTAGAGCCGTTTGTCGTCGCCCGACAGATCGCGGGGCGGGAGCTTGCCGGTGGGAATGATCGCGTGGTGGTCGGAGACCTTGGCGTCGTCGAAGGTGCGCCCTTCGTTCAGCAGCCCGGCGTCGAGCAGATATCGCGAAGCCGCCGCGTAGGCCCCGAGAGGTGTCTCCCCGACGTCCCCCTCGGCCGCCGCGAAGGAGCGCAGCGCCTCCTGCACCTTGTCGCGGTAGTCGTTGGGCAAACAGCGCGAGTCGGTGCGCGGATAGGTGAGGATCTTGTGGCCTTCGTAGCAACGCTGTGCCGCCGACAGGGCGCGGCGCGCCGACCACCCGAGACGGCTATTGGCTTCGCGCTGGAGGCTCGTCAAGTCGAACAGACGCGGCGCGCTCTCCTTGGAGGGCTTGCGGGTCTCCTCGGCCGCCCCGGTCTGGCCCTGCACCGCGTCGAGCATGGCCCGGGCCCGGGCCTCATCGAAGATCCGGTCGTCCCGGGCGTTGGGGACGTCCTCGCTCTGCACGAAGGCGGGGTCGAACCACACCCCCTCGTAGGGATGGCCATCGTGCTCGAACTGGCCCACCAGACGCCAGTACGGCACGGGAATATGGCTCAGGACCTCGAGCTCGCGCTCCACCAAGAGCGCCAGGGTGGGCGTCTGGACGCGGCCCGCCGACCAGGCCCCGCGCTCGCGGCGCCCGCGCAGCCGTTTGGTGAGGGCCCGGGTGGCGTTCATCCCGATCAGCCAGTCGGTGAAGGCGCGACACTCGGCAGCCGAGCCGAGCCCCTCGAGCTCCTCACCCGGGCGCAGCGAGCCCAGACCGGTGCGGATCGCATCCTCGGTCATCGACTGCAGCCAGAGACGCTCGACCGGCTTCTCACAGCGGAAGTACTGCACGATCTCGCGGAAGATGAGCTCGCCTTCGCGGCCGGCGTCGCAGGCGTTGATGACCCGGTCGACGTCGTCGCGCTCGAGCAGCGCCTTGACGGCGCGGATCCGGTCGCGCTGGCGCGTCTTGGGCTTGAGCTGGAAGCCGTCGGGAATGATCGGGAGGGTGTCGAGGGTCCAGCGTTTGTAGGTATCGTCGATCTCTTCGGGCTCGAGCAGCTCGAAGAGGTGCCCCACCGCCCAGCTCAGGACGAACTGGTCGTTCTCGAAGAAGTCCTCGTTCTCGCTGAACCCACCCACCGCGGACGCGATGTCGCGCGCCACGCTGGGCTTCTCCGTAATGATCAGTGCCTTGGCCACGTGACCTCTTCCCGGTGACGGAGCGGCCTCTGCTTAGCCCGGCCTTTTTTCCATGACAAGCTGACGGAGTCGGGCGGCGGCGCGGAAACTTGAGCCGAGCCGGCTCCCCGGCGCGGACGGGGCTGGCGATTGCGTCCTGCTTTCGCGAGCTTGCGGCCTTGGCGAACATGGTTTGACATCGCCGAGCCGCGCCGGACGCCGCGCCGCGGCGCCCGCAGCGAGACGGCGACGACCGCGCCGGGCCGCCGCGACTCTCGCTCCTTCGCGGTCCCCCGAAGGGAGCACCCCGCAACGCGGCGAAGCCGCGGAGGCGACATGAGCGACGACACCATCTTCGGACAGATCGCGCGGGGCGAGATCCCCACCGAGTTCGTCTACGAAGACGACCGCGCCCTCGTTTTTCGCGACATCAATCCCCAGGCGCCGACCCACCTCCTCGTGATCCCCCGCAAGCCGATCGCGATGCTCTCGGCCTCCGAGGAGGCCGACGAGGCCCTGCTCGGCCACCTGTTGCGGGTGGCGAACCGGGTGGCGCGGGAAGCGGGGCTCGAGGATTTCCGCGTCGTGGTGAACAACGGCGCCGGCGCCGGGCAGACCGTCTTCCACCTCCACCTCCACGTGATCGGCGGCCGGCCGCTCTCCTGGCCTCCCGGCTGATGGCCGTGCAGGAGCTCCAGGCCCCGCGCGGCACCCGCGATTTCTACCCGGAGGAAATGCGGCTCCGCAGCTGGCTCTTCGCGCACTTTCGCGCCGTCGCGCGCGCCTTTGCCTTCGAGGAGATCGACGCGCCGATCGTCGAGCACGCCGACCTCTTCATCCGCAAGGCCGGCGAGGAGATCGTCGACCAGCTCTACCACTTCGAGCTCCACGGGCGGCACCTGGCCCTGCGCCCCGAGCTCACGCCGTCGATCTCGAGGATGGTCATCGCCCGGGCCGGCGCGCTGCGGCTCCCGGTGCGCTGGTTCACGATCGGGCAGAACTGGCGCTACGAGCGCATGACGCGCGGGCGCAAACGCGAGCACTACCAGTGGGACGCCGAAATCCTGGGCGAGCCCGGCGTCGCCGCCGAGGCCGAGCTGCTCTCGGCGATCTTTACCCTGCTCGAACGGGTCGGGCTCGGCGACGGCGAGGTGCGCGTCCGCGTCAACAGCCGCGCCCTGCTCGAGGAGAGCCTGCGCGGCGGCGTGCTGCGCGAACGCCCCGAGGCCTTCGGTCCGCTGTGCATCATCATCGACAAACTCCTAAAGATCGGCCGCGACGCCGTCGTCGAGCTGCTCTGCGACCCGAAAGGCGACGTGGGGCTCTCCCCGGCGGCCGCGGGTGAGGTGGTCGACCGGCTGGAGATCGACGACCTCGAGGAGGCGCTCCGCGGGGCGCCGCCGGACTCTGCGGCGGCGGTGGAGCTGCGCCGGCTCTTCGAGCTGCTCGAGGCCTACGGGATCGCGCCCTACGTCCACTTCGACGCGTCGGTGGTGCGCGGCCTCGCCTACTACACCGGGATCGTGTTCGAGGGCTTCGACGCCGGCGCCACCCTGCGCGCGGTGTTTGGCGGCGGCCGCTACGACCGTCTCGTCGAGACGCTCGGGGGGCCGGCCATGCCGGCGGTGGGCTTCGGGTTTGGCGACGTCGTGATCGCCGAGCTTCTCGCCGATCTCGAACGGCTCCCGACACTCTCACGCGAAGTCGGCGACGTGGTGCTCGCGCTGGACGAGGCCCAGCGGCCGGCGGCCCTGCGGGTGGCGCGCGCGCTGCGCGTCGAAGGCCGCTCGGTCGAGGTGGTGCTCGGTGCCGCCCGTCTCAAGCGGGTGCTCGCCGACGCGTCCCGCGCCGGGGTCGAGCGGGTCGTGTTGATCGGACCCGACGAGGCGGCCCGCGGTAAGATGCGCGTGCGCGACCTCGCGTCGCGCGAGGAGCGGGAGCTCGATCTCCCCGCCGACGCATCGGCACGATGAGGCCGTCCCGCCAGGTGCGCCGGGGCCGGAGAACGCGGAGCGACGCCGAGAGATGACACGTCACGTCTGGAGCCCCCAGCAAAGCGCCGCGCTCTACCAGGTCGACCGCTGGGGCGCGGGCCTCGTCGGCGTGAACGAGCGCGGCCACGTCGTCGTCCACCCCCACGGGCCCGACGGACCGACCGTCGACCTCTTCGACCTGCTCCCCTCGCTGCGCGGCAGCGGGCTCGGCACCCCGCTACTCCTGCGCTTCCCCGACCTCCTGGCACGCCGGGTCGCCGAGCTGGTCGAGGCCTTCGAGACGGCCGCCCAGAAGTACGGCTACCGGGGGCGCTACCGGGGCGTCTTCCCGATCAAGGTCAACCAGCAGCGCCACGTCGTCGAGGAGCTGGTGGGCATCGGGAGCGCGGCCGGGATGGGGCTCGAGGTGGGGAGCAAGCCCGAGCTCTTGGCCGCTGCGGCGGTGCTCAACACCGCGGACGCCCTCTTGATTTGCAACGGTTACAAAGACCGCTCCTACATCGAAACGGCGCTGCTCGCCCAGCAGCTGGGGCGCAACCCGATCCTCGTGATCGACCGCTTCGAGGAGCTGCCCCTCGCGCTCCGGGTCGCCGAGGAGTTCGGTCTGTCCCCCCACCTCGGCGTGCGGGTGCGGCTCTCCGCCAAAGGCGCCGGCAAGTGGGCCGAGTCGAGTGGCGAACGCTCGAAGTTCGGCCTCACCCCCGCCGAGCTCGTCGCCGCCCTCGAGCTCCTCGACGCCGGGGGGCAGCTCGGGTGTCTGGAGCTACTGCACTTCCACATCGGCTCGCAGATCACCGCGATCCGCGCCCACAAGGACGCCCTCCGCGAGGCGACCCGGGTTTGGGTCGGTCTCCACGAGATGGGCGCGAGCCCGGCGCTCCTCGACGTCGGCGGTGGTCTCGGGGTCGACTACGACGGCTCGCAGACCGACTTCCATTCCTCGATGAACTACAGCGTGCAGGAGTACGCCAACGACGTCGTCGCGTCGGTGCTCGAAGCCTGCGACGAAGCCGGCCTCGCCCACCCCGACCTCGTCACCGAGGCGGGTCGCGCGATGGTCGCCCAGCACTCGGTGCTGATCTTCGACGTCCTGGGCGTGAGCCAGCAGACCATCGCCGGCGCCCCCGAGACCCGGGTCGAGGAGAGCGACCACCGCGTGCTCGACGACTTGGTCGAGGTGCGCAGCGCGCTGCGCGCGTCGAACGCCCAGGAGGCGTGGCACGACCTGCAGCAGCTCCGCGAGGAGGCGAGCACGCTCTTTGCGCTCGGCTACCTCGACCTCCGCGGCCGCGCCAAAGCCGAGCGTCTCTACCGCCTCGCCTGCGAGCGGCTGCGCGAGGTAGTGCGCTCGCTCCCCGAGATCCCCGAGGATCTCGAAGACCTGGAGACGGCGCTCGCGGACATCTATTTCGGCAACTTCTCGATGTTCCAGTCGCTGCCCGACCACTGGGGGTTCAAACAGCTCTTCCCGGTCATGCCGCTGCACCGTCTCGACGAGGAGCCGACCCGCCGCGGCGTCGTCGCCGACCTCACCTGTGACAGCGACGGCAAGATCGGGAAGTTCATCGACCAACAGGACGTCCGCGACGTCCTCGAGCTCCACCCCTGGACCGGCGAGCCGTACTACCTGGGGGTGTTCATGGTCGGGGCCTACCAGGAGATCCTGGGCGATATGCACAACCTCTTCGGCGACACCGACGCCGTGCACGTGCGGGTTGCCGCCGACGGCACCCCGTCCCTCGAGCACATCGTCGCCGGCGACACGGTCCGCGAGGTGCTCGCCTACGTGCAGTTCGACTCGACCGAGCTCGTCGAGCGCGTCCAGAAGGGGCTCGACCTCGCGCTACGCGCCGGCCGGATCGACCACGAGCAGGCGGCCCGCATCCTCAAGCAGTACCGGTCGAGCCTCGAAGACACGACCTACCTGTCGTCCTGACGCGCCCGGAACTCGGCGTAGTCGCACAGCGCGCGCAGCGCGCGGATCGCGCGGTGGGCGCTCGGGTAGCAGACGCGGCCGGCCGCTTTCACGGCGAGCGGGCCGGAGTTGCCGTACTCCCGATCGGTGTACACCAGCTCGGTCGCCGAGAGCACCGGGGTGCCGTGGCGGGCCGAGGCCTCGGCGGCCGCCTCGGCGTAGCGGCGGTCCTGCTTGGTGTGGAAGTCGGTCATGCGGTCGAGACCGAAGTCGGGGTAGAAGGGACCGTTGCGCATCAGCTCGGCGGTGGCCGCCTGGATCCCCAACCCCAGATGGATGACCGCGTCGACCTCGGGATGCGCGCACAGGAGGTCGAGGACCGCGGTCACGGTGTCGCGGGTCTCGCCGCCGGCCAGGTCGAGGGGATTTCCGCGGCTCCACCGCGCCGGGACCATCTCGTCGACGGCGTCTCGGATGTCGGAGGGGAGCTCCATCAGTTCGAGACCGGCCGCGGCACACGCATCGGCGGAGAGCACCCCCCAGCCCCCCGCCGTCGTGAAGACGACGGTGCGTCGGCCGCGCGGGAGGGGCTGGGTGGCCAGCGTCGCGGCCCACTCGAAGGCCTCCTCGACGGTCGGTGCGCGCAGCACCCCGTGCTGCCGGCAGACCCCCGAGAACACCCGGTCGTCGGTGGCGAGGGAGCCGGTGTGGGAAAGCGCCGCCTTCTGTCCCTCGCTGCCGACCCCGCCTTTCACCAGCACCAGGGGTTTGCGCGGCGTGAGCCGCTCGAGGGCGCGCACGAAGCGCGCGCCGTCGGGCACCCCCTCGACGTAGGTCACCACCGCGTCGGTCTCCGGGTCCTCGGCGAAGTAGTCGAGGTAGTGGGCGACGTCGGTCTGTGCCGAGTTGCCGGCGGAGACCGCTTTGGAGATCCCCACCCCGGTCTGGGTGGCGTAGTTCAGAAACGACGAGACCAGGTTGCCGCTCTGGCTCGCGACCGAGATCCGTCCGGGCGGCGGATAGGGCGCGACGATCTGCGCGCACATCTTCGCCGGGGTCGAGATCAGGCCCTGGCCGTTGGGGCCCGCGAGCAGGATGCCGAGCTCGTCGGCGACGGCGACGAGCTCGTCTTCGAGGACCTTTCCGTCTTCGCCGGCCTCGCGGTAGCCCGCGCTCGCGACGAAGGCGGCGCGTACCCCGGCCTTGGCGCAGGCCCGGAGCAGCTCGACGTTGGCGGGTGCGGGGGTGCACACGAACACCAGGTCCGCCTCCCCGGTAGGCACCTCCGACACGTCCCGCAGGCTGGGCGCGCCGAGGATCTCGGCGCCCTCCCGGTTTACCGGGAAGATCGCTCCCTCGTAGCCACAGCGACGCAGGTTGTGGAGGGCGACAAAGCCGAACTTCCCGGGGTGGGTCGAGGCGCCCGCCACGATCACCCCCTTCGGGTGGAAAAGCGGCCGGAAGCGCTCGCGGATCGCCTCGCCCGAGAGCGGCGGTGGTGGGGTCGGGGCCGGCGTCGACACCGCGCTGCGCCGCACGACGAGGGCGTCGACCGCCACCGGGGCGCCCTCCCGGAGGATCAGCGGGTTGACGTCGATGCTCTCGATGCCCGGGTCGGCGACCGCGAGCTCCCCGAGCGCGACCAGGACGTCGGCGATCGCGTCGAGATCCCCGGGGCCCTCTCCGCGGAAGGGGCGGGTGACCAGGTGGCTCGCCGACAGGCTCTCGACCATGCGGCGCCCCTCGGCGCGGTCGAGCGGCGCGGCGCCAAAGGCCACGTCCCCGAGGGCCTCCGCCAGAATGCCGCCCAGCCCCACCAGGACGCATGGGCCGAACTGGGGGTCGCGCACTACCCCGGCGATCAGCTCTCGACGCCCCGCCACCTGCTCGGAGACCAGGAGGCCCACGTCACCGTCCTCGGACCGGCGCTGCGCCCAGAGCGCATCCGCAGCGGCTCGCACCCCCTCCGGGGATAATAGATTCAACCGCACCAAATCCCGTTCGGTTTTGTGCGCGATGGCGGCGCCGCAGAGCTTTACGACCACGGGAAACCCCAGGGTCTCGGCGGCCTCGACGGCCCCAGCGGGCCCGTCCACCAGCCGCTCCCGGCTCGCGGGCACCCCGACCTCACGCAGCAGGGTCTTCGAGTCGAATTCGGAGAGGGTCGTCCGGGTGCTCATGGCGCCGCGTATCCTGCCAGGCCTAGCGCCGGCGCGCCCGTGGCCCGGGGAGCTCTTCTCCCCCTGGGACCACCCGGGGGGGATTGAAGTGTCGCGCCGGCTGGGTCACCTTGAACACCCCCCCACGACGAGCGGGACGGGTTTTCCCGCGCTTTGGCTGTGGGCGGAGAACCGAGCCAAACTATATACCCGGGCGGTGAGACCCCCGATTCCGTCGGGGCGAACGGGTCCTATCGGACGGCGAGACACCGTGCGGAAGGGTGGACGAGGCCCTCGGCCCCGACACCGTCGACGCGACGCGCGGCATCCGGCGCAGAGCGGGGGGAAGGCTTGGCAACGACGGCCTCTGAGTTTGGCGACAACGCCTGGGCGGTAATCCTCGGCGCCTCCAGCGGGTTCGGGCTCGCCACCGCGCAAAAACTCGCCGAGCACGGCATGAACCTGTTTCTCGTGCACCGCGACCGACGCGTCGCCCTCGCCCGGATCGAGCCCGAGTTCGAGAAGCTGCGCAGCCTCGGCGTCCAGGTGCTCACCCGGAACACCGACGCCCTCGCCGACGACAAACGCGAGCAGATTCTCGACGCCCTCCAGGAGGCCGGAGGCGCGGGCTGTGTACGGGTGCTGCTCCACTCGATCGCCTTCGGAAACTTGAAGCTCGTGGCGCCCCAGGTCGAGGAGGAGCGCGCCGGGGTGGGGGAGCTCGCCGCGCGGCTCGGCCTCGACGCGGACACCGTGCAGGAGGCCGTCGACGCGCTCTTCGACGAGGGCATCGATACGATGGTGTCCCTCGCGAGTCTCCCGGACTATTCGCACCGCTCCTTCATCGACGACGACGACCTCGGGCGCACCATCCACAGTATGGGGACCAGCCTGCTCGGCTGGACCCAGCGTCGGCACCAGCGCGGCCTCTTCGCGGACGACGCCCGCGTCTTCGGTCTCACCAGCGAGGGCAACACCGTCGCGTGGCGCGGCTACGCCGCCGTCGGCGCGGCGAAGGTGGCCCTCGAGTCGGTGGCCCGCTCGATCGCCGTCGAGTTCGCACCCTACGGCGTGCGCACCAACGTGATCCAGGCCGGCATCACCGACACCCCGGCGCTGCGCGCCATCCCGGGCAACGCGCACCTGAAGGCCGCCGCCCGGTCGCGCAACCCCTTCGGACGCCTCACCACCCCCCGCGACGTCGCCAACTGCATTTACCTGCTCGCGCGTGACGAGGCGGCGTGGATCAACGGGGAAGTGATCCGCGTCGACGGCGGCGAGCACATTTCGGGAGCCATGCGATGACGCTGTACCTGCACGGACTCGGCCACTTCCACCCGGAGCACGAGATCAGCAACGCCTTTCTCGAAGAGCTCGACATCGGCACGACGGATCAGTGGATCATGGAGCGGGTGGGCATCCGCTCCCGGCGCACCGTGATGCCCCTCGACTACCTGCGCGAGACGCGCAACGCCGAGCCCCGCACCGCCCTCGAGGTGGCCACGTACAGCAACGCCGACCTCGCCAAGAACGCCGCGTTGATGGCGATCGAGCGGGCTGGGATCGAGACGAGCCAGATCGGCATGGTGATCGCGGGGAGCTCGGCGATCGACACCGTCTCCCCCGCGGACTCCTGCAATATCGCCGGTGCGCTGGAGCTCGAGGTGCCGGCCTTCGACATGCTCTCGGCGTGCACGAGCTTCTACGTCCAGCTCTACATGCTCCAGCAGATGGACCCGCAGCGGTTGCCGGACTTCGTCCTGCTCGCGGTGCCCGACGCCCTCACCCGCACCGTCGACTACCGGGACCGCGCCGCCGCGGTGATCTGGGGCGACGGCGCGGCGGCGGCGGTCGTCTCGACGCGCGTGCCGGCGCCGGTGGAGATCCTCGGCAACACCCTCTCGTCGAGCCCGGCCGGGGCGGACAAGGTGGTGGTGCCGCGCTTCGGGCACTTCGCCCAGGAGGGCCGGGTCGTCCAGACCTTCGGGATCAAACGCATGACCCGTCTGGTGCGGGACATGCGCGACGAGTTCGACGACGAGACCCGGCGCTTCCACTTCGTCGGGCACCAGGCGAATCTGCGGATGCTCCAGAACGTCTGCAAACAGTGTGCGATCCCCGCCGACCGACACCACAGCAACGTCGAGTGGTTCGGCAACACCGGGGCCGCGAGCTCGGCGAGCGTGATCTCGATGCACTGGGAGAAATGGGAGGCCGACGACGACATCGCCGTCGCGGGGGTGGGCGCCGGCCTCACCTGGTCGAGCTATCTGATGCGCTTCGAGGGCCGTGCGTGAAGTACCAGGAGTTCCAGACCCGCGACGCCTTCGATCAAGCAGAGCTCCTGGCCTTCGCCCACGGACGTCTGATCGAGGACGCGCCGCCCGCCTTCGGTGCCCGGCTCCCGGTGCCGCCGATGCTGATGCTCGACCGCGTGGTCGAGGTCCTGGGCGACGGGGCGCGCGGGCGGATCGTCGGCGAGCGCGACGTGCGGCTGGACGACTGGTTCTTCCAGTGCCACTTCCTGGGCGACCCGGTGCAGCCGGGCTGTCTGGGGCTCGACGGCGTCTGGCAGCTCCTGGGCTTTTACTGCGCCTGGCGAGGCGGGCTGGGCGCGGGGCGCGCCCTGGGGTGTGGGGAGGTGGAGTTCTACGGACAGATCCGGCCCCACGACGGCGTCGTGCGCACCGAGATCCGGGTGCGACGCTTCACCGAGCTGGCGGCGGCCGGCGCCTCGATGGTGATCGGCGACGCCACGGTCTCGGTGAACGGCGAAGCTGTTTACAGTATCGACCGCGCCAAGGTGGGGACCTTCCGCGACATCGACTACCCCGACTACCCGAGCCTCAGCGAGCGCTCCCGGGGCGGGAAGATGGATCGATGAGCGAGGACGCTGGGCTCAGCCCCGCCCAGGTGCTCGCGGCCCTCCCGCAGCAGGAGCCCTTCCGCTTTCTGGACGAGATCGTGGAGCTCGACGCCGACCACATCGTCGCCCGCTACCGCTTTCGCCCGGAGTCGGACTTCTACCGCGGCCACTTCCCGGGCAACCCCGTGACGCCGGGCGTCATCCTCCTCGAGACGATGGCCCAGGCGGGTGTCGTGGCGCTCGGCATCTATCTCGTGTCCCGCGAGTCCCCCGACGATCTGGGCAAGCTCGTCACGCTCTTTACCGACGCCAACGTCGAGTTTTCCGGGGTGGTCCACCCCGGGGAGACCGTGACGGTGCGCGCCGAGAAGGTTTTCTTTCGCCGCAGAAAGCTACGCTCGCGGGTGGAGATGCGGAGCGGCGAGGGCGTAGTGGTGTGTTCCGGCGAGATCTCCGGAATGGGAGTCGCAACATGAGCGACCGGCGTGTAGTGATCACGGGACTCGGCGTGGTGGCCCCCAACGCCAACGGCGTCTCCGATTTCGAGCTGGCGCTGCGCAAGGGCGCGTCGGGGATCCGCGCGGTCGAGCAGATGGCCGAGCTCAAGTTCGGCTGCCAGGTCGCGGGCATCCCGGAGGGCGCCGACGAAATCGCCAAGAGCTACTTCAGCGAAGAACAGCTGATGGCGATGAACCAGGCCCACCGCTACGCCTCGATCGCTGCGGTCGACGCCTGGACCGACGCGGGCTTCGCCCGTCCCGCCTACGACGACGACCAGGTCGACTGGGACACCGGCGCCGTCCTCGGCACCGGAATCGGCGGAATGGACACGATCGCCGACCGGGTGGTGCCCTTCGTCAACGAGGGGCGGGTCCGGCGGATGGGGAGCACCGCCGTCGAGCAGGTGATGGCGAGCGGCATCTCGGCCCGGGTATCGGGGCTGCTGGCCCTCGGCAACCAGGTCACGACCAACTCGAGCGCCTGCAGCACCGGCGCCGAAGCGGTGTCGATCGGCGCCGAGCGGATCCGGGCGGGTCTGGCCAAGCGGATGCTCTGCGGCGGCGCCGAGGGCGCCTCGGTCTACATCTGGGGGGGCTTCGACGCGATGCGCGTGCTCTCCCGCAAGTACAACGACGCCCCCGAGCGGGCCTCCCGGCCGATGAGCGCCAGCGCCGCGGGCTTCGTCCCGGCGGGCGGCGCCGGGGTGCTGCTGGTGGAGAGCCTCGAGAGCGCCCAGGAGCGCGGGGCTCGGATCCACGCCGAGCTCCTCGGGACCGGGGTGAACTGCGGCGGCCACCGCGGGGGCGGCAGCATGACCGCCCAACCCAGAGGGAGTGGTCCGCTGTGTCCAGGCCGCCCTGCGGGACGCCCGGATCGAGCCCTCCCAGGTCGACGCCATCAGCGGACACCTGACCGCGACGGGGGCGGACCCCCAGGAGATCCGCTCCTGGGCGACCGCGCTGGGCTGTACGCCGGAGGACCTCCCGGCGGTCACCGCGACGAAATCGCTGATCGGGCATACCCTGGGGGCCGCCGGGGCGATCGAGTCGGTGGCGGCGGTGCTGATGGTCCGGGAGGGCTTCGTCCATCCCTCGGTCAACTGTGAAGATATCCACCCGGAGATCGCGCCCTACGCGGGCTCGGTGACCCACGAGTTGCGCGAAGCTCCGGATCTAGAGATCCTCGTGAAGGCGGGGTTTGGATTTGGTGATGTCAATGCCTGTCTCGTCCTCCGGAAGTGGAAAGACTGAGACAGACGGGGAATCCTGCGCGGACTGGATGAGGAGATGCGCATGACAGAGAAGGATGTGTTCGAGCAGGTCGTGAAGATTCTCACGCCCTATGTGAAGAACCAGAACGCCCTCGCCGCGGTGGGCCTCGGCACCCACATTCTCGACGATCTCGAGGTGAACTCGGCGCGACTCGTCGACGTCGTGCTCGAGTTCGAAGACGCCTTCGACATCGAGATCGCCGACGAAGACGTCGACGCCGTGGAGAGCGTGGGCAACGCGGTGGAGCTGATCCGCTCCAAGATCGGCTAGTGCGAGGCGCGGGCGCACCGCCGCGCACCTATACGGCGGACGCACTCGCGTTGCCCCCCTCGGGCCGGCTTCGCCTCGCGCTCCAGCGCGAGATCGACCGGCTGCTCTCGCCGCTCACGACCGCGCTCACCGCGCTCACCCTGCGTTTTGGCTTCGGCTTTCGAATCGAAGACGGCGACGAGGTGCGCCGCCTCTACCGACAGATCGCCGACGCGCCGGGGCCGCTGCTCGTCTGCGCAAACCACCTGACGATGATCGACTCGTTTCTGATCGGATGGGCCCTGGGCCATCCCTTCTACTACGTGCGGCGCTTCTCGCGGCTGCCCTGGAACGTGCCCGAGCGGAGCATCTTCGCGTCGAACCTGCCGCTGCGTTTCTTCGCCTACGTCTTCAAATGCATCCCGGTGGTGCGCGGGGGCAAGCGCGCCGAGGTGGCGCGCAGCCTGGCCCGGGTCGTGCACACGCTGCGCCGCGGCGAGACCACCCTGCTCTTCCCCGAAGGCGGCCGCAGCCGCTCCGGCCGGGTCGAAATGGAGAACGCCGCACCCGGCGTCGGCCGGATCTACCGCGCGGTGCCCGGCTGCCGGGTGCTCTGCGTCTACCTGCGCGGGCGGCGGCAGAGCTCCTTCTCGGCGGTGCCCACCCGGGGCGACCGCTTCCGTGTCGCCCTGCGGTTGATGGAGCCCAAGACCGACGAGACCGGGCTGCGCGGCTCCCGCGAGGTCGCGCGACAGATCACGAGCACCCTGATCGAGATGGAACGATCGCTGTCGTGATCGGCAACGACGTCGTGGACCTGGGCCAGGCGGACACCCGCGAAAACGCCCAGCACGCCGGCTTCGACCGGCGGGTGTTCGACGCCCGCGAACGCGCGGCGATCGCCGCCGACGCGGAGCCTCGGCGGCGGCGCTGGATGCTCTGGGCGGCGAAGGAGGCGGCGTACAAAGCGCTGCGCCGCGACCACCCGGGCTTTGTGTTCTCACCCCGCGCGCTCCGCGTCGAGCTCGGGCCGGACGGCCGCGGGACGGTGCACACCGCCGCCGGCGCGGTCGCCGTCCGGGTCGCGGCCGACGGCGACGCGGTGAGCGCGCTGGCGACAGCTCCGGGCACCCCGCCCCGGGCCGTGTCCGAACACACTCTCCCGATCTCACCGGGGCAGGCGGGCTCCCCGCCCCGCGACGCGATCCGCGCGGCCCTCGCCGAGCGGCTGTGTTCCGAGGCCGCGCGGCGAGGCCACGGCGAGGGTGCGACCCTCGAACGCCGCGACCGGGTCCCGTCGCTCCGCGTGGGCCCCTACCGTTTCCCCGTGTCCATTTCCCATCACGGCCGCCTCGCCCGGGCGGCGGTGTTGTGGCGAACCGGCGACCCCTCTCGCCCGAGAGGTGTGCAATGACCCCGGCGGATCCGCAACCCATCCACCGCCTGGCCATCGTGAACCGCGGGGAGGCCGCGATGCGCTGTGTGCGCTCGGTGAAGGCCCTGCGCGGCAGCGAGGGCTCGGCCATCGAGTGCGTCGCCCTCTACACCGAGGTCGACCGGGGCGCCCCCTTCGCGCGCCACGCCGACCGCGCGGTACTGCTCCCGAGCCCGGGTGGCGCCCTCGCCGCCTACCTCGACCGCGACGCGCTCCTCGGAGTGCTGCGCGAGATCGAGGCCGACGCCGTCTGGCCGGGCTGGGGCTTCCTCGCGGAGGACGCCCTCTTCGCCGACTCACTCGAAGCCGCGGGGATCCGCTTTCTCGGGCCCCGCGGCGACGTCATCCGCTCGGTGGGCGACAAGATCGGCGCCAAGGAGCTGGCCGAGCGGGCCGGCGTGCCGGTGGTCGAGTGGAGCCGGGGCGCCGTCCGCGACGAGGCACACGCGGCCGAGGTGGCGAACGAGATTGGTTATCCGCTCATCGTGAAAGCGAGCGCCGGCGGCGGCGGCCGCGGCATCCGGGTGGTCCGGGAGGCGCACGAGCTCGACGAGGCGTTCCGATCGGCGGGCGCCGAGGCCCTCACGGCCTTTGGCGACGACCGGCTCTTCATCGAGGGCTGGGTGCGCGCCGGCCGCCACATCGAGGTGCAGATCGCCGCCGATACACACGGGGGGGTGGCGTCGCTCGGCTGCCGCGACTGCTCGGTGCAGCGCCGCCACCAGAAGGTGCTCGAGGAAGCGCCGCCCTCGGCTCTCAGCGAGGCGCTGACCCAGACCCTCGAATCGGCGGCCGTCCGCATCGCCCAGGAGGTGTCGTACAGCGGCGTCGGCACGGTGGAGTTCCTGGTGTCCGGGGACCAGTTCTGGTTCCTCGAGGTGAACCCGCGTCTGCAGGTCGAGCACGGGATCACCGAGGAGCGTCTGGGGCTCGACTTGGTGGAGATCCAGATCCGCATCGCGCGCGGCGAACGTCTGCCGGCGATCCCCGAGCCCGCCCCGATCTTCGCCATCGAGGCGCGGGTCTGTGCCGAGGACCCCGAGGCGGACTTCCTCCCCGCCCCCGGCGCGATCGCGCGTTTCGATCCCGCCCTGGGGCCGCGGGTGCGGGTCGACTCGGGGGTCGCGGCCGGGTGCCGGATCCCCTCCGAGTTCGACTCGCTGATCGCCAAGGTGATCGCCACGGGCAACACCCGCGAAGCGGCCCGGGCGCGGCTCGTGGCGGCGCTGGCCGACTTCGACCTCGTGGTGCGGGGTGGCGCCACCAACAAGGGCTATCTGATCGACCTCCTCGAGGACGCGGCCTTCCGCAACGCCGAGGTCGACACCCAGTGGATCGACCGCAGCCCCGAGCTCCGCGAGGGATCCCTCGAGTACGCGATGCCGGCGCTGGTCGCCGGCGCGATCCTCTCATACCAGCGGAGCCGCGACACCGCGCGCCGCGCCTTCTTCCGCGACCCGGGCGATCTCTCGCCGGCGTCGATCCCGGCGTCGACGGGGCAACGGGTCGATCTGAGCTTCCGCGGCCAGGGGCTCGAGCTCCGGGTCTTCGGCGTCGGCGCCTGGCGCTACCGCGTGCACCTCGACGGCCGCGCGGTGGGCGCCACGCTCCATTCGAGCGAGGACCACGTCGCCAGCCTAGAGGTCGGGTCGCGCACCTACCGGGTGCTCCACGACGTCACCGACAGCGGGATGCGGATCGAGATCGAGGGCCATCCCTACCGCTTCGGGAGCGAGCTCGCCGGGCAGGTCCGCGCGGGGACCCCGGCCATGCTGATCGGCCTGCAGGTCGAGGTCGGCGAGAGCGTCGAGGCGGGCCAGCAACTCGGCCTCCTCGAGGCGATGAAGATGGAGATCGGGTTCCAGGCGCCCGTCTCCGGAATCGTGAAAAGCATCGCCGTCCGCCCCGGGCAGCAGGTACCCGCCGGCGAGCTCCTGCTGGTGATCGAGGCCGACGACGACGGCGCCGGTGCCGCGGGTGGGGGGGCGATCGAGCTGCCCGCCGACCCCGACCCCCTCGACCTCTTCTCGGACGCAGAGGGCACCGTCGACCTGCTGGCGGCGAGCCGCGCCTCGCGCCCCGCGCAGCGCGCCGCCTTCGCCGCGGCGCGGGAGGAGATTCGCCGCATCCTGATGGGCTACGACGTGAACCCCGACCGCGTCGAGAAGCTCTCGGCCTTCCTCGCCGCTCCGCTCCCGGAAGGTCTCAGCGCCTCGTTCTGCGGCGACCTCGCCGAGATCCGCAGCGAGCTCGCGCTCTTCGCGGACCTCGAGGAGCTCTTCGTCCGCGCGCCGCGGGACACGATGTCGGGGGAGACCGGACCTTCCAACTACGCGCGGCTCCGGATGGTCGTGCGCCGTCTGGCCGCCCAGGGAGCCGGGGTCGCCGAGGAATTCCTCGCGTTGGTGCGCCGCGCCCTCGCGCACTACGGCGTCGACGACCTCGAGCCCACCGACGCCATGCAACGCGCGGTCCTGCGGCTGCTCGCCTCGCAGCGCTCGCCCGCGCTGCGACACCAGCTGGTGCAGCACATCGTGCGACGGCTCGAGGCGCTGATGGGCCAGGGAGTCGCGCTCAGCGACGACGCTTCGGTGCGCGACGCCCTCACCCAGATCGCCGGGATGCGCGGGCTGGTTCCGGACCCGCTGGCCGACGCGGCGACCCTGGCGCGCTACGCGATCTTCGAGAGCCCGGTACTCGAGCAGCAGGCCGAGCGCACCACCAAGGAGGTGGAGGGCTGGCTCCAGGACGCCGAGTCAGAGCTGCGGCCCCCGCCCAAGGCGGTGCTCGTGCACATCGCCGACGCGCCCAAGACGATCTTCGACCGGGTGGGGCGCTGGATCACCCACAGCGATCCGCGGCGGCGGGCGATCGCCGTCGCGGCGTATCTGCGCCGGCTCTACGCGCCTGGGGTGGTGGGCGAGCACACCTCGGGTGCGGTCGCCTCGGTGCAGATCGAGCGTCTCGACCTGCCCGACGGCCGCATCGTCGTCGGCGGCGCCGCCCTCCTCGAGGAGCTTCCGCGCACGCTGTCGCGACTGTCGAAGGCCGCGGCCGCTGCGGCCTCGAGCGAGGGCCTGGCGCGCTCTCACGCCATCGAGATCCTCGTGCCCGGCGACGCACCGGGCGACCTGAAGAGCGTGGCCCGCGACCTCAAGGCCGCGCTCCGCGACGAGCTCGGCGCCGACCGGCTCACCCTGAGCTTCGTGCCCGGAGAGGGCCCCTCCATCCATCGCACCCTGGTGGAGCAGGACGGGGCGTTGACCGAACGCGAGGGGCTCCACGGGCTCCACCCCGAGGCGGCCTCGCGGATCGATCTCGACCGGCTCTGCAACTTCGACCTCGAGCCGCTCGCCGGCCCCGACGATCTCTACGGCTTCCACCTGCGCAGCCGCGATGTCCCCGCCGACGAGCGGATCTTCGTGCTCGCCGAAGTCCGCGGGCGATCCCCCGATTCGGGGCACGCGATGGAGCTCCACCTCCCGGCCTTCGAACGCGCCTTCTTCGAGGCGACCCGGGCGATGCGCAACTGGCTGGCGCTGCGCGACCCGAGACGCCGGCTCCAGTGGAACCGGATCGCGATCTTCGTCGCGCCGCCGATGATCCTCGACGCCGACCTCGTCCCCCGGCTCGCGCGCCGGCTCGCGCCGGCGACGCGTCACCTCGGGCTGGAAAAGGTCGTGGTGCGGATCCGCGTGGTGCCGCGGGAGGCGCCCCAGAGCGAGCCCGAAGACCTCGAGATCGTGATCGGCGACCCGACGGGCGGGCAGATGGAGATCTCCTCGCGGCCGGTGCACCGGGCGCCGCTACTGCCGACGCAGGACTACGAGCGGAACG
>CAJHXS010000157.1_pt1 | contig 18165 bp, 20 predicted proteins | sample 9198591 | NCBI WGS metagenome assembly CAJHXS01 (sample SAMEA7708347, study PRJEB35096) | sediment metagenome | biome: marine neritic benthic zone biome [ENVO:01000025]; feature: sediment [ENVO:00002007]; material: shallow marine sediment [ENVO:03000034] sea grass bed [ENVO_01000059] ... | reverse complement strand
GGCCTGGGCGCCATCCACTGCTGCACCAAAGAGGAGCCGGTCGGCCCCCCATCTAGCGAGAATGGGCTATGAATCCGGCCCCGGGGAGGACACGGTGGTCGAGACCTACACACACGATGTGATCGTCGTCGGCGGCGGTGCGGCGGGCCTGCGCGCCGCGATCGCGGCGGTCGAGTCCGATCCGAACATCAGCGTCGCGATGGTGTCCAAGGTGTACCCGATGCGGAGCCACACGGTGTCCGCGGAGGGCGGGGCGGCGGCGGTCGCCCGCGAGGACGACACCCTCGAAATGCACGCCTATGACACGGTGAAGGGGTCGGATTTTCTCGCCGACCAGCACACCGTCGAGTACTTCGTCGAGGAGGCCCCCAAGGAGCTCACCCTCCTCGAACACTGGGGGTGTCCCTGGAGCCGCAACGACGACGGGAGCGTCGCGACCCGCGCCTTCGGGGGGATGACGACCAAACGCACGTGGTACGCCACCGACAAGGTGGGCTTCCACATGCTCCACTCGCTCTTCCAGCATTCGATGCGCTTCGACCGTATCGTCCGCTACGACGAGAACTTCGTCACCCAGCTCGTGATCGACGACGGGGCGGTGCACGGGGTCGCCGCGATCGACATGCGGACCGGGGAGATGCGTCTGTTCCGCGGCCGCTCGGTGGTGCTCGCCACGGGGGGAGCCGGAAAATGCTTCCCGTTCACGACCAACGGGAACATCAAGACCGGCGACGGGATGGCGCTGGCCTACCGCGCCGGGGTCGGGCTCAAGGACATGGAGTTCGTCCAATACCACCCCACAGGGCTCCCGGGCACTGGCATCCTGATCACCGAGGCGACCCGCGGCGAGGGCGGCTACCTGCGCAACGCCGAGGGCGAGCGCTTTCTGGTCGAGCGCGACTACGGCGTCGGACAGAAGGCCGAGCTCGGCCCGCGCGACATGATCTCCCGGGCGATCATCCAGGAGATCGAGGCCGGGCGCGGCATCAAAGGCCGCTACGGAGAGTTCGTGCACCTCGACCTCACCCACCTGGGGGAGGACAAGATCGACTCGCGGCTGCCCTTCGTCCGCGAACTCGGGCGGACCTATGTCGGCGTCGACCCGGTCCACGAGCCGATCCCGATCCGACCCGTCGTGCACTACATGATGGGGGGCGTCGACACCGACATCGACGGTGCCACCGCGATCCCCGGGCTCTACGCCGCCGGCGAGTGCGCCTCCGTCTCGATCAACGGCGCCAACCGTCTGGGCTCGAACTCGCTCACCGAGTGTCTGGTCTTCGGCGCCCGCGCGGGCGTGAACGCCGTGCGGCACGCCGCCGGGGCCGGAGAGGGCGACGAAGGCCGCGCGCGGCAGCAGGCCGAGGAGGAGGGAGCGCGGATCGAAGGGCTGCGCGGTCGCAAGAAGGGTGGGGAGCGCATCAGCGCCATCCGCCACGAAATGCAGAGCTCGATGGAGTCGGGCTGTGGCGTCTACCGCGAGCAGGGCCCCGCCGACGAGACCTGCCGCACCCTCGCCCAGCTCAAGGGTCGCTACGCCGACCTCGGCCTCGACGACGAGAGCAGGGTGTTCAACACCGAGCTGATCGCCGCCCTCGAGCTCGGAAATATGCTCGAGATCGCCGAGACGGTGGCGGTCGCCGCAGCGAAGCGCCAGGAGTCGCGGGGTGGTCACGCCCGGCGCGACTTCGCCCACCGCGACGACGAGAATTTCCTGTTTCATCAGGTCGTATACCGCGACGCCGCGGGGCCGCGGCTCGAGCGCAAGGACGTGCGGATCACCCGTTGGCAGCCCGAGGAGCGCAAGTACTGATGAGCGTCGAGAAGAAGACCTTCGTCGTCACGCGCTTCGACCCCGACCGCGACGAAGCCCCGAAGAGCCAGAGCTACGAGGTACCGGTGCAGCCGGACTGGAAGGTCCTCGACGCGCTCAACTACATCAAGGACGAGATCGACCCGACGCTCTCGCACCGCTGGTCGTGTCGGATGGCCGTGTGCGGTAGCTGTGGGATGGACGTCGACGGCGAGCCCAAGCTCACCTGCAAGACCGCGCTGGCCGACTACGGCGACACCGTCGAGGTGGGCCCGCTCTCCAACTTCCCGGTGATCCGCGATCTCGTGATCGAGATGGACGGCTTCATGGAGAAGTTCAAGACGGTGAAGCCGTGGATCGTGAGCGCCAAGGAGAAGGCGGTCGAGGAAGGGACCCACCGCCAGTCGCCCGAGGAGCTCCAGGCCTTCAAACAGTTCAGCATGTGTATCAACTGCATGCTCTGCTACTCGGCCTGCCCGGTCGTCGCCAAGGAGCCCGACTTCCTCGGCCCCGCGGCGGTGGCGTTGGGCCACCGCTACAACATGGACACCCGCGACGAGGGCAGCCGCGAGCGCAACGAAGTGTTCCGCGGCGACGGCAGCGTCTTCCACTGTTCCTACGCCAACGAGTGTAGCGAGGTCTGCCCCAAGAACGTCGACCCGGCGGCCGCGGTGAACCAGGCGAAGCTGGGCGCGGTGGTCGACTGGGCGACGTCCTTTTTTGTACGGCGGGAGAAGTAGATGACCCGCCCCGTCGATCCGAAAGCGATGACCCCGAGCACTCCGGGCTCCACCCGGACCGCGCCGCCCACCGTGGACGACGCGTTCTGGAGCCGGCCGCGGATGCGGACCTACCTGCTCTTCGACGCGACCGGCATCGTCTACACGCTGATCGGCTTTGTCGCGCTGCGGGTGGCCTGGGCGCTGCGCGACGGCGCCGAGTCGTGGAACGCGATGATGGCGAGTTTCGCCCACCCGCTCTACGTCGCCTTCCACCTCGTGGCGCTGCTCTCGGTGCTCTTTGTCGGCGTGCGTTTCTTCCGGCTCTTCCCGAAGGCGCAGCCGGCGCGGCTCGGCCCCGCAAAGCCACCACCGCCGCCGGTGCTGCTCGCGATGCTCTACGCGGCGTGGATCGGCGCGACCCTCGTGCTCCTCGCGATCCTCGGAGGGATCTGGCCGTGAGAACGCTGTTGCTCCGTCTCGAGCCGATCATCTGGCTGCTCTTTGGCGGCGGGATCATGGTGGGGACGATCCTCCTCCCCGGATTTCTCCTCACCGTCGGGCTGGCGGGGCCGCTCGGGCTCTTGCCCGAAGGTGCTCTCGATTTCGACCGGGTCCACGCGATCGCGTCGCACCCGGTCGGTCGCGCGGTATTCCTGGCGATCATCGTGCTGCCGCTCTGGAAGGGCGCCCACCACACCCGCTCGCTGATGGCGGACTGGCTCGGGCACGGCGCCGACGGCGTCGTGGGCAGCCTGCTCTACGCCATCGCCGTGGTCGGCAGCGTGCTCGGGATCGCGGCGGTTCTCGCGATCTAAGTAGGGCGGGTGGCTAGCCGCTCGGCGCGGGTAGCGCGCCGAGCACCGGCGCGCGCCGAGCACCCGGCTTGGCCAGGAGCAGCTGCGCGTCGAAGACGTAGCGCTCGTCGAAGGCGCCCTCGCAGGACGCGAGATAGAACTCCCACATCCGGACGAAGGTCTCCGGGAAGCCGAGCTCACGCACGGCGCCCAGATTCTTGTAGAAGCGCTCGCGCCAGCGCCGCAGCGTCTCGGCGTAGTGCTCGCCGATCTCTTCGACGTGGATCAGCCGGAAGTCCGTAGCGCGCCGCGTCGCGTTCGCGATCGTCTCGTGGCAGGGGAGTTGGCCACCCGGGAAGATGTACTTCTTGATGAAGTCGGTGTTGCGCAGCGAGAAGCGGTAGCGCTGGTCCGAGGTAAGGATCGCCTGGAGACACATCAGTCCGCCGGGCTTCAGCCGCTCACTACAGACGCGGAAGTAGGTCTCGAGGTAGCGGTGCCCGACGGCCTCGATCATCTCGATCGAGACGAGCTTGTCGAAGACGCCTCGTAGGTTGCGGTAGTCCTCGAAGAGCACCGTCACGCGGTCGCCGAGCCCGGCCCGCTCCACACGCTCCCGCGCGAGTGCGTACTGCTTTTCGGAGACCGTGGTGGTGGTTACGCGGCAGCCGTGATGCTCGGCGGCGTGGAGCGCCATCCCGCCCCATCCGCTTCCGATCTCGAGGAGGTGGTCGTCCGGGGAGAGATCGAGCTTGCGGCAGATGCGTTCGTATTTGGCGTGCTGCGCCTCCTCGAGGGAGAGGTCGGGGTGCTCGAAGACCGCGCTCGAGTAGGTCAGCGTCGGGTCGAGAAAGAGCGAGTAGAACTCGTTGCCGAGGTCGTAGTGCGCCGAGATGTTGCGGCGGCTGCCGTGCCGGGTGTTGCGACGGAAGGCATGGGTCAGCGCGCGCGCCGGGCGGGTCGCCCAGCTCACCTTGCTCTCGAGCCCGAGCAGTGCCTCTTCGTTTCGCGAGAGCACCCGGAAGAGCGCCGCGAGGTCGTCGCAGCTCCATTCCCCGGCCATATAGGACTCGGCTGCACCCACGCTGGCGCCGAGCGCCGCGCGGGTGTAGAACGCGCCGTCGTGCACGGTGATCCGCGCGCGGGAACGGCAGGCGGGGGTCGTGCCTCCGAAGCGGTGGGCGCCGTCGGCGTCGACGAGCACGATCTCGCCCTCCGAGATCCGCCGCAGCGACCACGCGAGCGCGGCGCGTGCGAGGCGGGCGCGGGTGCCGAGCGCCGCGGTGGGGGGCGTTGCCTCGACGGCCGACTCGGTGACGGGAGAGGCAAGGGGCATAGGGAGGACCTCTGTCGGGTGCGTTGCCCACCGGGGGGCCGTGACGGCCGACCGAAGTATCTCAAAACGGTGTTCTCCGGGGCAAGTTGCCTGTCTCTGGGCGTGGCTCCGGGCCGCGCAGAGGGGGGTCTACGGCGCCGCCCCGCTTCGGCGCGCTTGACGGGTCCCGGGAGGTGCTTAGATCTTTCGCAGCGCACGAGAGCCAGCCGGAGATCGGGTTTTCGCCGCGATCAGGTGGGCTCGGCGCGACGACCAGGAGGTATCCGATGGCTCTTCCCGTTCTTCTTCGAACCACTCCGCTTCGCCGCCCGCGGCGCCGTTCCCTCTGGAACCTGAGCAGCGAGATGGATCACCTCTTCGAGGACCTCTGGCGCGCCCCGAGCGCGCAGCGCGCGGCCTACGCGCCCCGTATCGACCTCGTCGAGACCGCATCCGAGATCCGCGTGAGCGCGGAGCTGCCCGGCCTCGGGGCCGACGACTTCCACATCGAGTTCGAGGACGGCGTCCTCCGGGTGCACGGCGAGAAGGCCGCGCCGGCGCGTTCCGAGGACGAGCAGGTCGATTGGCACCGGGCCGAGCGCAGCTACGGCCGCTTCGAGCGGGCGATCCGCATCCCGGTGGACATCGACGCCGATGCCGCCAAGGCCCAGTACAAGGACGGCGTGCTCCACATCACGATGCCGAAGACTCCGGCGGCTCAGAGCCGGGAGATCCCGGTCGAAGCCGCGGCGTCCTAACTCTCGATGACCACGATGACGGGGCGGCGTCGCGTCGCGGCGCCGCCCCGATGACTCCCGAAGAGCGCTCCGCCCGGATCGACGCGCTGTTGCGCGAGACCCTCGCGGCGACCCATGTCGAGGTCGTCGACGACAGCGCAGCCCACGCCGGGCACGCCGGCGCCGCGAGCGGTGCGGGGCACTTTCGCGTGAACGTGGTGTCGAGCCGCTTCGAAGGACAGAGTCGGGTGGCCTCGCAGCGTCTCGTCTACGGCGCTTTGGCGGAGCTGATGGAGCGCGAGATCCACGCCCTCGCGATCCGCACCTTTACCCCCGACGCGTGGGCGGCCCGCGACTGAGAACCGAGTCGGCCCGGCGACGCTAGGGGCCCGTCCCGGATCCGGCCCCGATGAACTCCTCGAGCCAGCGACCCAGCGACACCTGAAAGCCGGCTGCGTTGCGGTGGCCCCCGCCACCGTAGCGCTCGGCGATTACAGAGACGTCGTCGTCGCCGATCGAGTAGAGCGTCGCCAGGACCCGGTCGTCCCGCACCCGGTAGACCAGCGCGTAGGCCCGTCCGTAGCTCCGCCGCCGCGCGATCTCGTGGCCGATCCGGCTGCGGTGGGCCGAGGCGTTCACGGCCTCGACCGCGGCGTCGCCGAGCTGGACCCGGTGGGTCGCGTGGAGCGCCCGCTGCACCTCGGTGTGCTCGGCGCGGACCAGCGGGGTGCCCTGCGCGCGGAGCTCCGCGACCGTCATCCCCGACAGCCGTCCCCACACCTCGAAGCTGCGCGGGTAAGAATTGATCGCCGCGTTCACCTCCGCCGAGTGGGGGAGCGCGAAACGCCACAGGTCGACGTCCTCGACATAGCGCAGCAGGTCGGGCGGCTCGCGTTGCGGCGAGAAGTGGTGCCAGGCGAGGACGGCGCCGGAGTGCTCCATATCGAAGTGCACCCGGTGTCCCCGACCGTCGAGCGTCTGCGCGAGGCCGGGCTCCGCGGTCCAGCGCTCGCGGGCGGACCAGTGGTGATCCAGCACGGTGAGTCCCGCGGCCACTTCGGAGAGCGCCGCGAGGGTCTCGCAGCTCGGCATAATGTCCGCGAAGACGAGATCGGCGCCTCGGTACGCCCCCGGATCGGGCCGGTCGTCGTGGCCGAGGGACACGTAGTCGCCCCCGGGGCCCCAGACGCTCCACGCCGACCACGCCGCGCCAAACCCGTCGGGGCAGCCCGCGTGGTAAAAGCAGACGCGTCTCACATCGCCCGTCTCAGTGGAGCGCGACGCGTTTGTGCGAGACGAGGTCGACGAGAATCCGCAGCGCCTCGTCGAGCTGCGGGGTGTTCGCGTCGTCGTCCTCTTCGCCCTCTGCTTCGGCCTCGTCACTCGATTCCGGCTCGAGGAGGTCGGCGATCCGGACCACCTCGTTGTCGGCGGCCTTGACCCGGAGCTCTTCGATTTCGGTGAAGCGCGCGTTGTCCGCGATCCGCGTCGCCGACCGCTCGCGCAGATAATCGAAGACGTCCGGCGACAACGGGCGGTAGCCGAGGTCGAGACCCCCGTCGCTGCCCATCTTCGGGACGAAGGGCGCGATCCGTCGCGCCTCGAGCGAGTAGGGCTGGTTCACCTCGCCGAGCTCGTCGGAGGCGGTGAGCGACGGTAACTGGATGTCGGTCTGCACCCCGGCGCGCTGGGTGGACGCACCACCCGGTCGGAAGAAGAGGTCGGTGGTGAGCTTGAGCGCACCGAGCCCCGGCCGCAACGGGATCACGGTCTGGACGCTGCCTTTGCCAAAGGTGTGGTCGTCGCCCACGACGACGCCGCGCCGGTAGTCCTTGATCGCGCCCGCGAGGATCTCGCCTGCCGAGGCCGTCACCCGCGAGGTCAGCACCACCAGCGGGCCGTCGTAGAGGATCTTGTCGTCGGGGTCGCGGTAGACCCGGGCGTGTTGGCGCGAGTTCCCGACCGCCACGATCCCGCCCTCGGTGAGAAAGAACCCCGAGATTTCCACGGCGTAGTCAAGCAGCCCACCACCGTTGCGCGACAGATCGAGAACCAGCCCGTCGGCGCCCTCCTCCTTCACCTGTTTGAGCAGGCGTTTCATGTCGGTGCTCGCCTGGCGGTGGGTCGGGTCTTTGTCGCCGTAGAAGGTCGGGAGCTCGATGACCGCGACCTTGAAGTTCGCGTCGCCCTGTTGGATCTCTTCGTAGTGGAGCTTGGCGGCGCCCTGCTCGAGGTTGATTTTGTCTCGCACCAGCGCCGCGGTGAAGCGCTCGGCGCTCGAGCCCTGGCGCAGCACGGCGATCCACACGGTGCTGCCCTTCTTGCCCCGGATCAAGCGCACGACATCGCGAAGATCCATGTCGACCACGTCAACCAGGTCGCTCTCGGCCTGCCCGACCGCGAGGATGCGGTCCTTGGGCTTGAGCCGGCCGTCGAGGTCGGCGGCACCGCCCGGGACGATCTCTTCGACCAGGGTGTAGCCGTCGCGGGAGGAAAGCACGGCCCCGATCCCCTCGAGCTGCAGGCTCATGTGGATGCCGAAGTCTTCGTAGCGGTCGGCGGAGAAGTAGTCGGAGTGGGGGTCGAGGGAGTTGGCGAACGAGCCGAGGAACTGGGAGTAGACGTCCGCCGCGTCGAACTCGAGCGCGCGTTTTCGCATCAGCTCGTAGCGGCGCACCAGCTTGGTCTTGGCCTCCTCGAGCTCGGTCTCCCCGGCGACGTAGTTCGCCATCTGGAAGTGGATGAGCTTCAAGTACAGCGCCTCTCGGGCCGCCTCGTCGACCGGGAACCCCCGTTCCTCGGGGTCGATGATCAGCACGGCGTCGCGGTCGATCGCGTAGTCCTCGGCGGTCACCGTCTTGCGCACGAACTCTTCCATCAGCCCGTAGCGCGCGACGACCAGACGCTGGAGCGAGTGGAGCTTCTCGCAGCGGCCGTTCTCGATGTCGGGCAGGACACCGACCAGCGACTTGCGCACGGTCTCGGCCTCGCCCGCGAGTAGCAGGGCGCGCGAGGAGTCGAGACGTCGCAGGTACGATTCCGCCACCCGCTCGCGGAGCTCGGTCGACAGGTCGCGGAACTCGATGTGGTGCTGGAGGTAGGTGCGCATCAAACTGGGCAACGTCTCGCAGCCCAGCGTCATGCCCTTGCGGGGGGCGGCGTTCGCAGCTCCGGCCGCGACGAGCTGGCCGAGAGACAGCGCGGCGGCGAGCAGCAGGGACGCCACACCCCGACTCGCGCGGCGCCGCGCCCGACGGGGATCCTGGATGGCTCGGGCCACGCGACTCATCTTGGCCAGCATAACGCAGGGGCACCTCCTGCCCTGAGGGCCCCCTACACCTGGGGCTCCGGGTTCCGATACAGAATCGGCAACTTGGGGGTCGGGATGAAGACACCGCGACCGGGGCTGGCAATCTGCGTGCTGGTGATGGGGGTCGCGCTCACGGGGTCGTGGGTCGCTTCCGCCGAGCGCGGCCCGGCCGACGAGGCTTCGCTCCACCGACTCCGCAGCGCGCTCGCCGTCACGCTGATGCGCATGGCCCAGCGCAACGAGCTCTTCCCGACGGTACGTCTCGAGACGCCCCGGGTCCTGGCCCTCGAGGCGCGGGCGGAGGTGCGCCGGGTGTGGGTCTCCGTCTACGACCGGTTGCTGGCCCTCGAGGGCATCGCCCGCGCCCACGGCGATCTCGCCGGGGGCGCACGGGGGTTCGCGCTCCACCACGCCGCCAGTCTCGCCCACTACCGCTACTCCCTCGACTTCATCGAGCGGGTCGAGCGCGACCCGGGGCTCGACGCGGTGCTCAACGAAGCGGACCCCGAGCTCGGGCTGCCCGCCGGCTCCTACGGCGCGCTAAAGGACGAGATCTTGAACGTGGTGCGCGCCGGGGCCTTCGCGTCGCGGCGTCTGGTGGACCGGCTCGCGATCTCGGTCGACGCCCCCGGTCTCGAAGCGGCGACCCGCAGCGACGCCGAGCGGATCTGGGAGGTGGGCGGCGCCGACGGCCCGCTGCTCACCGGTCGCCATCTCGCCCAGCGCGCCGGAGAGGCCGGCGCCGAGGCCGCGCTCCCGGTGCAGGAGGGCGTCGCCCGCAGGATGGCCGAGGTCCGCGTGCACCGGGTCGGGGGCGCGCTGATCTCAGACCGCCAGGTCGAAGAGCTCCAGGAGCAGCTCGCGCCCGGCGACGTCCTGCTGACGCGGCGCGAGTGGTACGTCTCGAACGTCGGGATTCCGGGGTTTTGGTCGCACACGGCGCTCTACATCGGCGACGAGGACGAGCGGCGGGTCTTCTTCGACACCCGCGAGGTCCGCGCCTGGGTCGCTGCGCAGGGCGAGGCGAGCGGCGACTTCGAGAGGCTGCTGGCCACGACCCGCTCTGCCGCCTACCGACGCGCCGCCGCGTCGGGGCCGCCCCCCGCGCGGGTGCTCGAGGCGATCGCGGAGGGCGTTGCCTTCACCCCCCTCGAGCGCGCGGCCCACGCCGACTCGATCGCCGTGCTGCGCCCGCGCCTCGACCGGGTGACGAAGGCGCGCGCCGTATGGCGGGCCTTTCACTACGCGGGGCGCCCCTACGACTATCACTTCGACTTTCGCAGCGACCAGGCTCTGGTCTGCTCGGAGCTCGTCTACAAGGCCTATCGGGAGCTCCCGGGGGAGCCGGGCCTCGCGCTGCCCCTCGAGCGCACCCTCGGCCGACCGATGATGACCCCGAACCGGCTCGCGCGGATCTTCTCCGAGGAGGGCCCGCAGCGTTTCGAGCTGGTCGTCTTCCTGGACGGCGACGAGCGCGCCGGTGCCGCCCGGGTCTCGGACGCCGAGACCTTCAAGAGCACCTGGTCCCGGCCCAAGTGGCACATCCTGCTGCCCGGGAAGGACGGCGCTCCCGGGCCGCCGGCGGCCGCATCGGCTGCCCCCGGAAGCGCAGGCCCCTAGGGGCCGCCCCGCGGCGCGTCCTGCGGGGCCTCAACCCCCCACACGGTCTGACCGATGAGAGTGCCGGGAGGTGCCATGCGCCATTTCACCCTCGCGCTCGCCGTCGCGCTGGGGCTCTTCGGGGCCCAGCCCGCCTTTGCCGACGAGAAGACCTACATCCTGCACACGCCGGGCGTCGTCTGACAGGGCACCGCGGCGAGGGCCCGTGAGGCCCTCCTGTCCACGGAAGGGGTGACCCGTGTGGAGCCGAGCGCGCGGCGTCACACCGTGAGCATCGACCTCGACGAGTCGGTGAGCGACCTGGACGACGTGTTCGACGCGCTCGGCGAGGCCGGCTACTCGGTTACCCGCTTCGAAAAAATGGACTAAGCATCTCGCCCAGAGGTCCGGCCTCCGGGCCCGCGAAGCATCGCGGGGCCCGCCGCAGCGCCGGGGTCCTCCGGGAGGGAGCGATGCAGACCCTCAAACGGGCGATCGGGGTCCTGGTGGCGGGTGTCGTCCTGCTGGTGGGAGCGATCCTGTTGGCGTCGGAGTCGGGGGAGGTGGTCGTGCTCACGACCACCGACGCGGAGGGATCCGTTCGCGAGACCCGGCTCTGGGTGGTGGAACACGACGGGGCCCTGTGGCTGCGCGCCGGTGTTCCCGACTCGGCCTGGCTACAGCGGCTGCGACGCGACCCCGAGGTGCGGCTCGAACGCGCCGGCATCGTCGACCGCTACCGCGCCCTCCCGAGCGACGACGCCGGCTTGCGCGCCGCGATCAACAGCGAGATCGCGGAAAAGTATGGATGGGCCGAGTCGCTGATCGCGCTCACCCGGGACGGCTCGTCGTCGGTGCCGGTCCGGCTCGAGACGCTCGAGTAGACCGACCCCCGTGACCCCGGTGCTAGGGTCCGGTCTCCCGCTCGGAGGAGGCATCGCCCATGGGCGATCCGATCGTGCTCGACGGCAAAACCCTCGCCAAGGTCACCGAGGCCGAGCTCGCAGTGCGCGTGACGCGCGTCGTGGAGCGCGCGGGTGGGACGCTACCGGTGCTCGCGACGATCTTGGTCGGCGACGACCCGGCTTCGGCCACCTACGTCAAGATGAAGGGCAACGCCTGCCGGCGGGTGGGCATGGATTCGCGCCGGGTCGAGCTCGCGGTATCCACCACCACTGACGAACTCCTCGCCGCGATCGACGCGCTCAACGACGACCCGCAGGTGCAGGGGATCCTGCTCCAGCACCCGGTGCCGCCCCAGATCGACGAGCGTGTCTGCTTTGACCGCATCGCCCTCGAGAAGGATGTCGACGGCGTCACCTCGTTGGGCTTCGGCCGGATGGCGATGGGCGAGCCGGCCTTCGGCTCGGCCACCCCCGCTGGCATCATGCGTCTGCTCGATCACTACGAGATCCCGATCGAGGGACGCCGCGCAGTGGTCGTGGGCCGGAGTCCGATTCTCGGAAAACCAATGGCGGCGATGCTCACCAACCGAAACGCGACCGTGACAGTGTGTCACTCGCGCACCCGGGACCTTCCCGCGGTGGTCGCCGAGGCCGAGATCCTGGTGGGGGCCGTCGGCCGCCCCGAGTTCATCCGCGGCGACTGGGTGCGGGAGGGCGCCGTCGTGGTCGACGCGGGCTACCACCCGGCGAAGGTCGGCGACATCGAGCTGAAGAGCGCGATCCCGCGCTGCTCCGCCTACACCCCGGTGCCCGGCGGAGTCGGGCCGATGACGATCGTCACCCTGATCGCCCAGTCGGTCGAGGCGGCCGAGCGCCGTTTCGGGATCGGGTCGTGAGCGGGCCGGGCGAGGGCGCGGCGGTCCACCCGGCCGCGACGGTGCTGCTGTTGCGCGACGCCGACCCGGGGCTCGAGCTGCTCTACCTCCAGCGCAACGCCGACCTCGCCTTTCACGGAGGCGCCTGGGTCTACCCGGGCGGCCGGATCGACCCCGAGGACTTCGAGCGCGACCCCGCCGACCTCGACGCCGCCGCGCGGCGGGCGGCGGTGCGGGAGGCCAAGGAGGAGGCGGGGCTCGATGTCGACCCCAGCTCGATGGTGCCGCTCGCCGAGTGGACGACCCCTCCGGTCCGCCCCAAGCGCTTCCGCACCTGGTTCTTCGCCGCGCGTGCCACGAGCCGCGAGGTCGAGGTCGACGGCGGGGAGATCCACGGGTTTCGCTGGATGCGCCCCCAGGCGGCGCTCGAGCTCCAGCGTCGCGGCGACATCGACCTCCCCGGGCCGACCTACGTCACCAGCCACTGGTTCTCGGCCTACGCCGACGTCGACCAGGCCCTCGGCGATTTCCGCGGGCGACCGGTGCCGCGCTACCTCCCGCGCACCCGGAAGATCGAGGGCGTGAAGGGGGGGCTCGTGTCGATCCTGCCGGAAGACGCCGCCTTCGACGGCGGCGACCTCGACGGCGCGGGGCCGCGGCACCGGATCTGGATGGTTCCCGGCGCCTGGCGTTACGAGCGCTCCTAGCCCGCGGGGACCTCGGCGCCGCCGTCGGGCTCGCCCGCGCGGCGCGCGCGCTCCAGCATCGAGGTCTCGTCGGCGGCCAGGGTGCGCGCGGAGAGCGCGAGGAAGAGCGCGGCTGCGAGGTTCGCCGTGAGCGCCGCCATCAGCCCGAGCCGCAGGTCGCCGCTGCGGTCGGAGACGAAGCCCACCGTAAAGGGACCGAGGGCGAGCCCGATCAGCGTCACCGTGAGCACGAAGACGGCAATCGCGCTGCCGCGCATCCGCGGCAGCACCAGATCCTGCACCGTCGAGCCGCCCACCCCGAGCCAGGCCGCACCCGTCGCGGCGACCACGGCGTAAAGTGCGTAGGCCAGGGCGGTCGACTCCGTGTAGAGCATCCACAGCCCGGTGGGCACCGGGACGAGTGACGCGATGATCGCGACGTAAATCCGCCCACGCGGGTTGCGCGCGCGCCAGAGGTCGGCGAAGACGCCGCCCAGGGTGATGCCGAGGAACCCGAACCCCGCGGTGATCCCGCCGAGGGTGAAGCCGAGGTCGCCGATCGCGACGTCGTGGTGACGGATGAAGAAGGGCGCGGCGAAGTAGCCGAGCCCATAACCCGAGAAGGCGAGGAAGGCGAGGCCCATCACGACGTTCACCATCGAGGGGGTCCGCAGGATGAGCGCGGCCGCCGGCGGATCCCGCAGTACCAGCCCCTGCGCCCAGGAGATCGTCGCGTAGACACCGATCGCCAGCGCGATCCACTGCGCCGGGTTTCCGATCGACGCGACCAGCACCCAGGTGAGGGCGACGAGGGCGACGGCGGTGCCCAGGTTGACCGCGAAGTGTCGCGGCCCCGCACCCCGCCGGCGCAGGCTCACCAACGTGAGGCCCGGGAGCACCGCGCAGAGCTCCTGGCCGAACTCGCGGAAGGGGTGGGGATGAGACGGGGTCGGCATCCCGTCCATCGCCCCGCGCACCGGCTCTCGCAACGTCCGCACCCAGATCGCGAGGAGCAGCCCCGGGAGCCCGACGACGAAGAACGCGACCTGCCAGCCCGCGAGGTCGAAGGGTGCGCCGCCGCCCGCGAAGGCGTTGTTCCAACGCTCGACGACCTGGCCGCCGATGAAGATCCCGAGCCCGGCGCCGATGTAGATGCCGCTCGCAAAGATCGCCACCACGGTCGCGCGCCGCGCCGGCGAGAACGAATCGGCGAGCAGCGAGTACGCCGAGGGCGCGGCCCCCGCCTCGCCGACCCCGACCCCGATCCGCGCTAGGCCGAGGTGCAGAAAATTCTGGGCCAACCCCGAGAGCGCGGTGGCGGTGCTCCAGAACGCCAGGGAGTAGGAGATCAGCGTGCGGCGCACCCACACGTCGGCCAGCCGGCCGAGGGGAATCCCGAAGAGCGCGTAGAAGATCGCGAAGGCGGTGCCGTAGAGAAAGCCCATCTGGGCGTCGCTCAGCCCGAGGTCGCGTTTGATCTCCTCGTTCAGGATCGAGAGGATCTGCCGGTCGATGAAGTTGAAGACGTAGACGAGGACGAGAACGCCCAGCGTGTAGCACGAGTAGCGGAACTCGGCGGCGCTCTGGACGGGCTTCTCGGGCGACACAGAGCGGCAGTATACTCGTGGGATGGAAACACTCGCCTCCGGCTACGGTTTGATCGAGGGCCCCCGGGAGGACCGCGACGGCCATCTCTACTTCAGCGACGTGACGAACGGGGGTGTGTACCGCCGCGCACCCGACGGAAGCGTCGAGACCGTCGTCCCGAAACGGCGGGGCGTAGGGGGGATCGCGCTCCACCGCGACGGTGGCGTCGTGATCTCGGGCAAGAACATCTGTCACGTGAAGGACGGCGAGACCCGGATCGTCTTCGCGGTCGACGGCGTGCCCGGCTTCAACGACCTTTACACCGACCGTGCGGGCTGTGTCTACGTGGGTTCGCTGCGCTCGGACCCCTTCGCCGAGGGCGAGCAGATCCCCGGCGAACTCTACCGTCTCCGGCCGGGGGGCGGCTCCGAGGAGCTCTACGGCGACGTCGGACTCACCAACGGCATCGGCTTCTCGCCGGCCGGCGATCTCCTCTACCACTCGGACTCGGCGATCCCGGCGGTGACCGTGGCCGACGTCGGTGCCGACGGGAAGGTGTCGGGGAAACGCATCTTCGCGCCGATCGAGCGGGGCATCCCCGACGGTCTCGCCGTCGACGAAGAGGGCGGGGTCTGGGTGGCGATCTACGGCGACAGCGGGGCGCTCCGCTTCGCGCCCGACGGCAGCCTCGCCCAGCGTGTCGACGTCCCGGCGGTGTCGGTGACGAGTCTGTGTCTGGGGGGCGCCGACCTGCGCGACCTCATCATCGTGACGGCGGACAACAGCGAAGCCGCCGAACGCAAGGGGACGATCTTCAAGACCCGCGTCGACGTGCCGGGGCTGCGCGCCCCGCTGGCCGCGGTATAGGGGGGGACGGGGATGGCTGGACCGCTGACGGGGTTTCGCATTCTAGAGTTTGTCGGGATCGGCCCCGGTCCCTTCTGCGGGATGATGCTCTCGGACGCCGGCGCCGAGGTACTGGCGATCGACCGCGCCGCTCGTGTCGGCAAAGAGCCGAGCTTTCCGGTGACGACCGACGTGATGGCGCGGGGACGCCGCAACGTCGGGGTCGACCTGAAGAGCGACGCCGGACGCGAGGTCGCGCTGCGGCTGGTGGAGAGCGCCGACGCGCTCTTCGAGGGCTTTCGCCCCGGGGTGATGGAGCGTCTGGGTCTCGGGCCCGACGTCTGTCTCGAGCGGAACCCGCGTCTGGTCTACGGACGCATGACCGGCTGGGGTCAGGAGGGCCCGATCGCTCACTCCGCCGGCCACGACATCAACTACATCGCACTCGCCGGCGCGCTCCACGGGGTTGGGCGCCCGGACGCGCCGCCGACCCCGCCGCTCAACCTCTTCGGCGACTTTGGCGGGGGCGGGATGCTCCTCGCCTACGGTGTGGTGTGCGCACTCCTCGAGACGCAGCGCTCGGGCAAGGGGCAGGTCGTCGACGCCGCCATGGTCGACGGCGCCGCCGCCCTGATGGCGATGATCTACGGCGGCCACGCCGCCGGGTGGTGGAAGGACGAACGCGCGTCGAACTTCATCGACGGGGGCTCGCACTACTACGACAGCTACGAGACCAAGGACGGCAAATACATCGCGCTGGGCTCGATCGAGCCCCAGTTCTACGCGGAGCTCCTCGAGAAATCCGGGCTCGGTGAGGAAATGAACCTGCCCAAGCAGAACGACCGGCTGCGCTGGCCCGAGATGAAGGAGCGGGTGGCGGCGATCTTCCGCACCCGGACCCGGGACGAGTGGTGCGCGCTGATGGAGGGGAGCGACGTGTGCTTCGCGCCGGTGCTGAGCCTCGCCGAAGCACCGCGGCATCCGCACAACGTCGCGCGGAGCACCTTCGTCGAGCTCGAAGGCACCGTACACCCGGCGCCGGCGCCGCGCTTCAGCCGCACGACCTCCGAGATCGCGTCGCCTCCGGCGCCCGCCGGCGCCCACACCCGGGATGCTCTGGCGGAGTGGGGCTTCGAGGCGGACGAGCTCGACCGTCTTTCCGGTGCGGGAACGATCGCGTAGCGGGCGACCCACCGCGGTGGCTCGGCACTAGGTCGCGGCGCGTCCGAAACGCTCGGCGATGCGGTCGCGGCGGTAGTCGAAGATGGCGTTGAGGGCGCGGCGCACGGCGACCGTGTGGGCGAGACGACCGACGAAGCCCAGCGGCAGCCGGTAGCGGACCTCGTCCACCATCCGCACCGCGCCGCCCTCGGGGTCGAAGCGGTGACGGTGTTCCCAGAGCGCGTAGGGACCGCGCTCCTGCCGGTCGACGAAGCCGTTGGGAGGATCCCATTCGACGATCTCGGTGCGCCACCCGAGGGGGAGCCCCGCCAGACGGATCGTGTAGTCGAGCCGCAGCCCCTCGGCCATCTCGACGGGCAGCGGGGTGCGGATCGTGAACCCGAGCCACGGCGGGGTGATGTCGGCGAGGTTGCCGGCGTCTGAAAAGAACTCGAAGACCCGCTCGAGGGAGGCGTCGAGGGTCTGCTCGCGGCGCAGTCGGTAGTCCAGCCCGGGTCTCCTCGGTGGGCGCCGCCGGGCGATCGACGGCGGCGACGAGATCGGCGAGTGTCTGGGAGATGACGATGGCACACGCGGGGAACGGAAGCGCCCTGGCCGCTGGGGCGCCGACCGGTGTCTACGAGGCCTTGCGTTGCGTGGACGCACCGCGGGCGCACCACGAGGTGGGAACGATCGCGCTCGACGCCCCGCTCTTCGAAGCGGTGAACCGGATGTGGTGGCGTCAGCGCGGCGCCGTCGCCGTGACCGAGGGCGACACCCTTGTTGGCTGTCTGTCGGAGGACGACGTGCTGCGGGTCGCCCACGCGGCGATCCGCGGACACAGCGAGGACGTACACGCCAAGGGCGCGAGCCTGTTGATCTGGGACGACCTCTTCCGCGACCTCCGCGTCGCAGACGCCATGAGCCCGATCGACGAGCTCGCCGTGGTCGACGAGCACGCCTCGCTACTCGCCGGCGTACGCGAGACCTTCCAACAGAAGAGCAGCGGGGCCCGGCGACGCTACATCTTCGTGGTCGACGCCGACGGCCGCGTCGTGCGGGTGGTCTCGATGCGCGACATCTGTCGCTACCTCATTGCCGTCTACGACGGTACCGAGGCGTCGGTCGGCCTCCCGGTCGACGGGATGGCGAACGTGCGCCGGGCGGTTCGCGAGACCCTCGACCTCTCGATCGGGGTGATCCGCGCCGGGCGTCGGTTTGGCCACGAGCCGGTGTCGGCGTCGATCGAGGATCTCGGCGCCGCGATGATCGAGAAGATGTGGGTCGGGCAACGCGGCTACGTCCTGGTGGCCTTCTTCGACGGCGCGCCCCAGGGCATCTGCACCCGGCGCGACCTGCTCCGCGCGCTGCGCCGCCCCCACTGCCGGATCCGCGACCTGGCGGTTTCACACTTGATGAGCGCACAGGTCAAAGCGTCGAGCCACCTGATCACCCTCGGCGGCGTCTTCAAGCTGATGGCGATCGGCGGGTACCGCCACATGCCCCTAATCGGCCCCGACGGCGGCGTCGAGTGCGTGCTCTCGATGTGGGAGGGCGTCTCGCTCTTCGCCTCCCCGCAAGCAACCGCGTAAGCGGTTGCGCGCAGCGAGGGCATAGCCCTCGCGAAGTCCACAAGGCCGACCCCGGTTCGGCACCTCAGCAAGCCCGAAGCTCCCCCGCAAGCAACCGCGTAAGCGGTTGCGCGCAGCGAGGGCATAGCCCTCGCGAAGTCCACAAGGCCGACCCCGGTTCGGCACCCCCGGCAAGCCCGAAGCTCCCCCGCAAGCAACCGCGTAAGCGGTTGCGCGCAGCGAG
>CAJHXS010000434.1_pt1 | contig 18173 bp, 18 predicted proteins | sample 9198591 | NCBI WGS metagenome assembly CAJHXS01 (sample SAMEA7708347, study PRJEB35096) | sediment metagenome | biome: marine neritic benthic zone biome [ENVO:01000025]; feature: sediment [ENVO:00002007]; material: shallow marine sediment [ENVO:03000034] sea grass bed [ENVO_01000059] ... | reverse complement strand
TCTGCTCGCCGCCGTCCGGGGCCAGCGGCGCCGCGCGTCTAGCGCTTGATCACGTGGATGAAGTCGCGCGGCGCCGCGGCGCGGGTGTACCCCGCGCGCGTCGCGCCGGCACCGTGGCGTTCACTCTACGCCAGCGTCGACATCTGCCGCATGAAACGCCGCGCGTTCGGGTCGAAGCGGTCGCGGCCGTGCATGAGACCCATGGCGTCGAAGAGGACGAGGTCGCCGACCTTCCACTGGTGGACGTAGATGAGCTCCTCGCGGGTCTGGTGCGCGTGGAGCTCGGCGAGGAGGGCCTCGCTCTCGGAGGGCTCGAGACCCACGAGGCCGGTGGTCATCCCCGGGCTCACGTAGAGCATCTCGCGGCCCGAGTCGGGGTGGCGGCGGATCACGGGATAGTCGCTGCTCGGGATCGGCGTGTGGGTCTTGCCGGTGCGGCGGTTGCGGGCCTGTTTGCGGCGCACCGACTCCTCCATCAGCGCGAGGTCTTCGTCGGGGACGGCGCGGCGGACGTCGTGGTGGGCGCGCAGCTCGCGCAGACGCGTCACGGTCTCGGCGGGGAGCGTCTCGAGAGCGGTGTAGCTGTCGCAGAAGTAGGTGGGGCAGGGCGTGTCGGGAATCTCCACCGCCTCGAGCAGGGTCTCCTTCGCGGTGCGCGGCATGTAGGAGTAGTCGAAGTGCCAGTTGAGGGCGGCGCTGTCGGCGGTGCCGAGGGGGTCTCCCGCCTCGTCCTTCAGGTTGGTGATGGGGAGCACCTCGGGGCGGCTCGAGGGGTCGCCAAAGATCGTGGCGCCGGGGGCGAGCTCGCCAAACCGGGTGCCGAATTCGACGAGCTCGTCGTCGCTGGGCTGCGGGTGACCGCGGAATACCAGGACGAGGTGACGGCGCAGAGCGCGTGTCGCGGTGGCGACGTCGTCGTCGCTGAGCGGCACGCCGGGCACCCAGCCGCGCACCTCGGCGCCGAGGGGCTCGGCGAGGGGGAGGATCTCGAGGCTCATCGCGGTTCCCTCCGGCTATTGGCCCCGGAAGACAGGGGCGCGTTTCTCGCGGAACGCGAGGACGCCCTCTTTGTGGTCTTCGGTGAGGCTGCACTGGCTCTGGCGACGCGCTTCGAGTTTGTAGGCGTCGCGGAAGCTCGATTCGCCGGCCGTGCGCATGATCTCCTTCGTGTACGCCATCGCCATCGGCGCCCGCGCCGCGAGACGCTGGGCCCAGGCCGTCGCTTCGCCGGGCAGGTCGGCCGCGGGCACCACCTTGTTACAGAGCCCGAGCTCGAGACAGCGCGACGCGGGGATGCGCTCGCCCTCGACGGCGATCTGATAGGCGAGCTTGTGGCCGACGGTGCGGGTCAGCAGCCAGTGACAGCCGCCGTCGGGCACCAGCCCGATGTTGCTGAACGCGAGGAGGAGGTAGGCGTCGTCGGCCATCACCGAGAGATCGGCGGCCAGCGCAAAGGCGGCGCCGACGCCCGCCGCCGCGCCGTTCACCGCGGCGATCACCGGCTTGGGCATCTCGATCAGAAGCTCGATCGCGGGCAGAAAGCCGTTCATCAACCCGTCTTCGGGATCGCGCCAGCGCGACTCCCGGTCGACCAGATCTGCGCCCGCCGAGAACCCCTTGCCCTCGCCCGAGAGCACCAGCACCCGGACCTCGGGGTCGTCGGCGATCTGCCGCAGCGCCACGCCCACCTCATCCACGAGCGACTGGTTGAAGGCGTTGCGCGCCTGGGGGCGGTTGAGACGGAGGGTCGCGACGCCGTTCCGGCGTTCGACGAGCAGATCTTTGAAGTCCACGGGCGGCTCCTCGCGGGGTGGGCGATGGGGGGGAGGGGCAGGGTACCAGGGATGCCGGGGGCCTTCCCAGGGGAGGAAGGACGACCCTGCCGCCGGCCGTTGGGCGCCACAGCGGGGTCCACTCGGCTCGGCAACCTTCGACTTCACGGGGCCTCAGGCCCCGGAGCTCCGGTCAACGTGATCCGCGGGGAGCTGGCGTTGCCGGATCCTACCCATCGGAGCGCTGCGCCAGCGGCTCCCCGCCTCCCTCCCCCATGAGGGATTATTCAAAAAAGGACGTCCCCGGCGGTGGCGCTGCTCGCCGCCTGCGCCAACGTCAAGCGCTCCAGCGACGAGGGCGTCGGACGCGACGGCTGGAAGCATCCCGTGCGCGTGGTCGAGAGCCTCGCCATCGCGCCGGGGGCGCGCGTCGCCGACCCCGGTGCCGGTGGGGCTACTTCACCTTTCGGTGGTCCCGCTCGTTCACCTCGTGACTGACTCCGCGTCGGACAACGGCCTCGTCACGCGGCCGGAAGGAGTACCAGATGATGGACACCCTCGGCGATATCGGCGACTTCATCGGTGGGATCGGCGTCGTGGCGACGCTGATCTACCTCGCGGTGCAGGTACGCCAGAACACGCGTCAGCTGGACCAGGCCACGAAAACGATCTCGGCGTCGTCCCACCAGGGCCTCACCGAGCTCATGACCACGCTTCGATCGACCCTCGTGAGCGACCGCGAGCTCGCGGCCTTGGTGGTGGGGGCGCGCGGCGGCCTCACGGGCCTCGACGAAGTCGATCAGTACCGGTTCGGCCTGGTCGCGGGGATGGTGTTCCGCCTCTTCGACAACATCCACCAGCAGCACGCGCTGGGCCTCTTGACCGAGACCGAATGGGACAACTGGGCGCTGCTGCTCCGTCAAAACCTCGGGAGCGCCGGATTTCGCGAGCACTGGCGGGACAACTCGCAGTACTACTCCCGGGGGTTTCAGGCGGAGGTCGCGCGGTCGTTGGAGCCGGGTGGCTGACCGCCCGATCGAGAACGAGCGGGATCCGGCGACTCGCGGGCCGCGGGTCTAGATGCCGAGAAACTTCGTCACCGCTTCGAGAAAGGCGTCGGGGTCTTCGATCTCCGGGCGGTGACCCACGCCGGGGATCTCGGCCAACTGGGCGCGGGGGAGCGCGTCGGCATAGCCGGTGACGCAAGCGCGGGGCACCACGAGGTCGCCGTCACCCCAGACGAGAAGCACGGGGAGCTCGGCGACCGCTTCGAGCCGCCGGGGCAGTGAGGGGCTGTACATGAAGGGCTCCCAGCCGATGCGCGCGCTCTCGGCCCGGGCGTCTTCGAACCGTTCGAACTGCTCGGGGGTCATCTCGCCGCCGTAGATCTCGGCGAACTCCGGCGCCTCGTGCCTGGCGACCGTCGCCGCGACGTGGGTGCGCAACGTGAGCGCGAAGAAGTCGAGGATCTCGCCCTCGGCGGGTCGCACGCCGAGGGGCGCGACCAGCACCAGCCGGCGGAAGAGGGTCGGGTCGGCCGCGGCCATCTCGGCGGCGAGGTGGCCGCCGGCGGAGAAGCCGATCGCGTCGACGGGCCCGCTCCCGCTCTCCCGGAGCCACCGCGTGTAGAGACTCGCGAGATCGCGGTAGTCCATCACCCAGTCGGCGCGGGGGCTGTCGCCAAACCCCGGCTGCAGCGGGATCCAGAGCTCGCGCAGGTCGCTGAGGGTCTGGTTCCAGGTCATCCAGCCCGGGTACCCGAGCTCGTCGTGGAGCACGAGGAGTGGGTCGCCCGCGCCGCGTCGCAGCACCCGCAGCTCGTCGTCGCCAACCCGGACGGCGCTCGCACGCTTCGCTTCTTCGGCGGGGACGCTCATCGGAACCTCCAGGGCGACGCGACACAGAGTGCGGGGAGGTCGGGCCCGCGCGGGCGCTGCTCCCGAAGAGGCCAACCATACCGAGGGCGGGAACGGCCGCCTAGCCGGGGTGTCGCCGAGGGAGGGATGGGCCGCCTAGCTGGGGCGTCGCCGAGGGAGGGATGGGCCGCCTAGCCGGGGTGTCGCCGACGGCGGGGCAAGACGGGGGCGCCTAGCCGGGGTGTCGCGAGTCGCGCTGCGGGGCTCGCTACCAGGGGCTCGCCTCGGGCCCCTCTGCGCGGTGGACGAGCACGCCGTCGCGCTCGAGGGCGTCGAGGGCCGCGGCGTCGAGCCCCAGCAGTGCTTCGAGGACGCGCCGGTTGTCGGCGCCGAGCGCGCGGCCCCCGCCGCGGGCGCCGTAGTCGGCGTTGGACATCCGAAGCGCCCCCCGGTTCACCCAGACCTCGCCTCCCTCGTCGCCGGAGGGAACCTGGACGAAGGCCTCCCGGGCGACCGCCCAGTCGGCGTCGCGCACGTCGGCCAGCGGGGTGACGCGGCCCAGCGGCAGTCGCGCCCCCTCCGACATCGTGCGCTCGAAGCTCTCGAAGTCGGGAAAGGTCCGGGCCATCTCCCGCGCCGCGGCGAGACACGCGTCGAGGTGGTGATTGCGCGACTCGAGGCTCTCGAAACGCTCGTCCTCCATCAGGTCCTCGCGGCCCGAGAGCCGTGCGAGCACCGGCAGGACCCCGGCCGGGCTCCCCGGGATCTGCACCCAGGTGCCGTCCGCGACCTGGACGATCGCGGCCTTGCCCGGCCGGAAGATCGAGCGGTCCCAGTCGACGCCGCCGTTCGCCTCGGCGGCGCTCCACTCGTTGGCGGTGAGCATCGCCTCCGCCATCGACGCGTCGATGTGGCAGCCCTCCCCGGTGCGCTCGCGGTGGAAGAGCGCCGCCAAGACACCCTGGGCCGCCTGCATCCCGACGGCGAGGTCGGCGTGACTCACCGGCTCCGGCAGCGGCTCGGTGTCGCGCTGGGTCGCCTTGTAGTGGATCAGCCCGAGCTCGGCGTGCACCACCGGCGCGTAGGCGCGCCGGTGCGCGGCGGGACCGGTCTGGCCGTAGCCCGAGATCGAGCAGTAGACGACGTCGGGGCGCCGCGCGCGCACCGCCTCGTATCCGACCCCCAGCCGGTCGGCGATGCCACCGCGAAAGTTCTCGACCACGACGTCGCAGCGCTCCGCCATCCGCAACACCAGCTCGACGGCGCCCTCCACACCGAGGTCGACCGAGAGGAAGTGCTTGCCCGCGTTCTGCTGGGTGAAGACGACGGCGACGCCCCCGACCCGGGGGTTGGCGCGGCGCAGCAGGTCGCCGTCGGGGGGCTCGATCTTGTAGACGTCGGCACCGAGGTCGGCGAGGGCCCGGGTGCAGGTGGGGCCCGCGACGACCCGGGTCAGGTCCAGCACACGGATCCCCGAGAGCAGACCCGAGTGGGCGCTCACTCCCGTCTCCCCGGCCCGGCGGCGAGGGCGCCGGCTGCCGCAGCGGATTTCGAACCTTCCAGAGACAGGACCTCCCGGGGGCGCGACCTTACCACGGGCCCACCCGATGAGGGGTGAAGGAGGGCAGACAGGCTGGGGCTGGAGCTAGGACGCCAGCCCGCGAGCACCGGCGAGCTACTCGAAGGGGTTGCTTTGGGTGTCCGGCGACTGGAGCAGGGCGACGAGCACGCCGGGGACGTCCTTGGGCGCGATGAAATGGCAGAGGTTGCCCGCGGTGTCGTGGAAGGGCTCCTGGCGGGCGAGGTCGATCCCCAGGGCAGTGAGCGCCTTGGCGGCGGCGTTGATGTCCTGGACTGCGAAGGCGATGTGCTGCACGCCGGGCCCCCGCTGCTCCAGAAACTCGTGGATCGGCCCGTCGGGGCCCAGGGGCTCCAGCAGCACGATCGGCTCGCTCTGCCCCAGCCCGTAGGCGGCCCACCGGGCGTTGAGGCCGGGGTAGCCCTGGTCGGGCTCGGGCCCCACCGAACCCTCTCGACGGCGTTCGAAGCCGATGCGCTCGAGCCGCTCGCCGCTCTCCTCGAGGTTGGTGACGGCGATTCCCACCCGGTCGAGGCGAAGCAACTCTGACATGAAAGTCCCTCTCCAAAATGAAGGATACCGCTCCTCGCCGCCGCCACGAGATTCTGGCAGATTGCGACCCGGAGACCCGAACCCCCGGGAAGGCGAACCCGTGACCTGGCAGATGCTCCAGCCCGTCTCTCTCGCCGCGGCACGGGCCGAGCTCCACGGCGCCGCGGTGCTGCTGGGATCGGTCGCCGACGCGCTGCTCCCCGACTGCGACGACGACAGCCAGAGCAACCTCGGCCTCACCGACGCCCCCCGAGGGTTTGCGACCCACGACCTCGGGGGCGCCGTCCTCGCCCTCGACGGCGCGGCACAAACCCTGGTGTGGAGCGCGGGAGGAGCCCCCGAGCGCTTCGCTCTGCCCGGCCACACCATGGAGCAGGGGCTGGCGTGGGTGACGGAGCGCGCCCGCCAGAGCCTGGGCCGCGACCTCGCGATCCCGATGCGCGAGTACGACGATATGCCAACGATCGGCGCCCTCGACGGAGGGCGCTTCGAGCGCGCCGGCGACGCCGCGCTCGCGGCGTTCTTCGACTGGTACAGCAACGCCTTTGCGCTCTTCGAGGGGTGTCGGGCCGAGGCCCCGGCGCTTTCGGAGGTGAGGATCTGGCCGCACCACTTCGATCTCGGGGCCCTGCTGCCGGTTTCTCCCCCCGAGGCGGTGATCGGAATCGGGCTCTCCCCGGGCGATGACACCTCGCCCGAGCCCTATCTCTATTGCTCCCCCTATCCGCAGCCCGCCGACGCCGAGACGCCCTTGCCCCGTCTCGAGGCGGGCGCATGGTTGCGTGGGGCGCCCACCACCGCCTGGCTGCGGGCGGAAGTACTCACTGCGGCGCAAGACCAGCACGCCCTGGCGGAGCGTTACCTCCGGGGAGCGATCGCGGCTTGCCGCGCGATCGTCGGTTAAGGGCGGCGGGAAACCCGCCGCATTAGTACGCATCGATTCGCGTCGAACACGCGGAGGGTGGGATGTTCGACCACGAGGCCTACGCAGCGCACGAGCAGGTGATCTTTCGCGAAGACCGCGCCCTCGGGCTCCAGGCGGTCATCGCGATCCACGACACCACGCTGGGGCCCGCCGCGGGGGGCTGTCGGCTGTGGCCCTACCCCGACGCCCACGCCGCAGCCCGCGACGCGCTGCGGCTCTCCGAGGCGATGACCTGGAAAAACGCCCTCGCGGGGCTCGCCCTGGGCGGGGGCAAGGCGGTGATCCTCGGCGATCGCCGCGGCGCGACGCCCGATTGGTTCCGGCGCTTTGGCGAATTCGTGGACGAGCTCGGCGGCCGCTACTGGACCGCCGAAGACGTCGGCGTGGGCTTCGAATCGGTGGCCGAGATCGCGTCGACCTGTCGCTACGTCTTCGGCCGCCGCAGCGGCGACCCGTCTCCCTTCACCGCCTACGGAGGACGGCTCGGGATCGAGGCGAGCCTCGCCCACCGCCGCGGCAGCGCCGCACTCGCCGGCGTCCACGTGGCCGTGCAGGGGTTGGGCAACGTGGGGAGCCACCTCTGCACGCTGCTCCACGAAGCGGGCGCCGAGCTCACCGTCACCGACGTCGTTCCCGACGCCGTCGCGAAGGTGGTCGCGTCGACGGGAGCCCGCGCTGTGGCCCCCGACGAGATCTTCGACGTCGACGCGGACGTGCTCGCGCCCTGCGCCCTCGGAGGGGTGCTCGGCGACGACACCATCCCGCGGCTCCGGGTGGAGATCGTCTGCGGGCTCGCCAACAACCAGCTCGCTGCGCCCCACCACGCCGCCGCGCTGGCCGAGCGCGGCGTGCTCTATGCCCCCGACTACGTGGTGAACGCCGGGGGCATGCTCGCCGTCTCCGCCGAGATCTTTGGCGACGCGGTGCCGGGCGAAGCCGCGCTCCGCCAGCGGGTGGACGCGATCCGCCCGCGTCTCGACGAGATCTTCGCCCGCGCCGACGCGGAGGGAGCCCCTCCCGCCGCCATCGCCGACCGCCTGGCGCGGGAGCTCGTCGGGCGCGATTGAACCCGCCGTACTCGCCCGCGGGTGTGGTGTGACTCAGCCCTTCGCCGAGACCGGCTCGCCGTCATAGCGGTCGAAGGTCGCGAACTCCCCGACCGGCTTGCGCGCGAGCTTGGTGAGCTGCTTCACCGGCTTGCCGAGGGGCACCATCGCCGCGACGGCGTGGCTCTCGGGGAGGCCGAGCTCCTTGCGCGCCTCCGCCTCGGCGCCGGCGAGGAAGGTAGTGAGCACCCCGCCGTAGCCTTCGTTGCGCGCCGCCAACAGCAGGTTCCACACGAAGGGATAGATCGAGGCCCCGCTGATCACGCCGACCCGCGGCAGGTCGGCGTCGAAGGAGGCCACCACGCTGAGGTCGACGGCGACGACGAGGAGCGCCGGCACCGTCTCGATGTGGTTGAGCAGCGGGAAGTCGACCGTCACCTTGGCGACGTCGGCCTCGCTCACCCGGCTCGGCACCACCGTGTTGAAGGGGCTCTCCCCCGCCTGCACCTGCGCCAGGTAGCGCTGGAAGGTGGGGATGCACAGATCGGCGAGCCGCCGCCGCGCCGCCGGGTCGCGCACCACGATCACCCGCCAGCCCTGGCGGTTGCCCCCACTCGGCGCAAAGCGCGCGTGCTCGAGAATGCGGTAGAGGGTCTCGTCGGGGATCGGGTCGTCGGTGAACTGACGGGCGGCAAAGGTGGTGCGGGAGACTTCGGAGAAATCCATGGTGTCCTCGGGCTCGGGGGAGGCCCGAGTATACGAGAGGCACTGATCGGACCGAGAGCCACGGCGCCCGCCGCGTCAGCGCGCTGGGCCCAGTGCCCCGGCGTCGCGCAGGGCGGCGCGTTCGGCGTCGTCGACGCCGAGCTCGGCGAGGATCTCGTCGCTGTGTTCGCCGTGGAGAGGGGGGCGGCGCTGGATGGCGCCCGGGCTCTGCGAGAGCTTCACCGGGAGACCGGTGGTGACAAAGGTGCCGACCTCGGGATGCGGAAGCTCGAGCCGCATCTGCCGGGCGAGGACCTGGGGGTCGGAGAACACCTGGGCCAGGTCGAGCACCGGTCCGGAGGGGACGCCGGCGTCGTTGATGCGCTCGACCCAGGTGTCGACGTCCGCGGTGGCGAGGATCGTCTCGATGGCGGCGGTGAGGGTCGCGCGGTTGCGGATCCGCTCGGCGGGGCCGCGGAAGCGCTCGTCATCGCGCCATTCGGGGCGGCCCAGCGCGTCGCAGAGCCGCGCCCACATCGTGTCGTTGCCCGCGGCGATATTGAGGTAGCCGTCGCGGGCCTGGAAGCGCCCATAGGGCGACGAGAGCGGGTGGTGCTGGCCGGCGGGTCCCGGCGCGTCGCCGCGCTCGAAGAACATGCCCGCGCCCCAGGAGAGGATTCCGATCATCGCCTCGAGGAGCGAGGTGTGGACAACCTGCCCCCGCCCGGTGCGCTCCCGGTCGAAGAGTGCGAGCTGGATGCCGTGGGCCGCGAAGATCCCCGCGAGCAGGTCGCAGATCGCGATTCCAGCCCGGGTGGGCCCGCTCTCCTCGGTGCCGGTGAGACTCATGAAGCCGCTCATCCCCTGGGCGATCTGGTCGAAGCCCGGCCGGTCGCGGTACGGGCCGTCGGCGCCGAAGCCCGAGATCCCGCAGTAGACGAGCCGCGGGTGGAGCTCGAGGAGCCGCTCGGCGCCGAGCCCCATCTTCTCCATCACCTGGGGCCGGAAGTTCTCGACGAGGACGTCGAAGCGCGGCAGAAGACGTTCGACGAGGTCGCGGCCCCCCTCGGTCTTGAGGTCGAGGGTGAGGGAGCGTTTGCCCCGGTTACTCGACAGAAAGAAGTAGTTGTCGCTGCCGGCCTTTGACGCGCGGAACTCGCGGCCCGTGGGCGACTCCACCTTCACGACGTCGGCGCCGTAGTCGGCGAGGAGCATCGTGCAGAAGGGCCCGGCGAGATACCGGGTGAGGTCGAGGACGCGGATGCCGGCGAGGGGAGGGCTGGGCATCGGCGCATGGTGCCACGTCGGGTCCGCGCACGGCCACGGCGTCCATGGACTACGATCCGGCGCACCCGAGCCCACCCGAGCGAACGAGGTGCCCGATGCACGAGGACAAGGTCAACGCCCTGCAGAGCCAAGCCGAGAGGATCCGGCGCGAGATGGGCGGCGCCGACAAGCTCGAGCGAATGCGCGCGCGGGGCGAAAAGACGATCCGAGAACACATCGACGGCTTTCTCGACAAGGGATCGTTCCGCGAGCTCGGCACCTTCGCGCGGTCGATGCGCCCCGAGGTGCGCGACTCGACACCGGGGGACGGCAAGATCGGCGGCCACGGACGGGTCGACGGGCGCCCGGTCTCGGTGTTTGGCGACGACATCACGGTGCTGCGGGGCTCGAGCTCGGTGGTGTCGACCCGCAAGGAACACCGGCTCATCGACCGCGCCATGACGATGGGCATCCCGATCGTCCACTTCGGCCAGACCGGCGGCGGGCGCATCCCCGATCTGATGGGCTCCGAGGGGATCTCCGAGGCCGGAGAGCTCTTCGACCTCGCCAAACGCCGTCACCTGGTGCCGATGGCGACGGCGATCGTCGGCCGCTCCTTCGGCGGCTCCTCGTTTTTGTCGGCGCTCTCGGACTACGTGGTGATGGTGCGCGGCGCCTGTCTCGCCGTGACCTCGCCCAAGGTCTTCGAGATCGCGACCGGCGAGGTGATCTCCTTCGAGGACGTGGGCGGCGTCGACGTCCACGCGCGCAAGACCGGGCAGATCGACCTCGGCGTCGAGACCGACGAAGAGGCCTACGCGGCGATCCGCCGCTGGCTTTCGTACCTGCCGAACAACGCCCACGAGCAGGTCGCCCGCGTCGAGCCCACGGGGAGCTTTGACTCCGACCCCGGCATCGGCGAGATCGTCCCCGAGCGCCGCACCCGTGGTTACGACATGCGGAAGCTGGTGGCGCGGCTCTGCGACCCGGACACAGTGTTCGAGCTCCAGCCCACCTATGCCCGCAACGTCGTGTGCGCGCTGGCGCGGCTGAACGGCTTTTCGATCGGCGTCGTGGCGAACAACCCGATGTACCAGGCCGGCTCCCTCGACCCCCAGGCCTGTCACAAGGTCATCCGCATGATGACGGTGTGCGACGCCTACAACCTGCCCGTGATCTTTCTGATCGACGTGCCGGGCTTTATGGTGGGGCAGCGGGTAGAGCACGACCTGATGCTCCACTGGGGTATGCGCATGATGCAGGCGTTGCAGAACGCCTCGACGCCCACTCTCACCGTGTGTGTGCGCAAGGCCTTCGGGCTGGCGTGGCAGGCAATGAACGGAGCGCAGATGGCGAACAAAGGGCTCTACGCGTGGCCGAGCGCCGAGATCGGCTTCATGGACCCCGAGGTCGGGGTGAACGTCGCCTTCGGCAGCAAGCTCGACGAGATCGAGGACCCCGAGGCGCGTGAGGCCGAGCGGATGCGCATGGTGCGCGAGGTCGCCGAGGCGACCAGCCCCTTCGAGGCCGCCGGGACGATGCGCATCGACGAGATGATCGCCCCGGCAGACACACGCCGCGTGCTGGCCGACGACCTCGAGATGCTCGCCAACCGCCCGGTGCCGCCCCCGGAGGCGCGGCCGCTCTCCTATTGGCCGAGCTCCTAGCCCCCGGGGCGCCGCCGAAGCTCCGCGGCGAACGGGTTCGTCTCCGCTCGCCCCCCCGGCGGTGGCCGCGACCCCGGACGAGTGGCTTGGAGCCGTCCGGCCGGGGCAGCTACTTCACCCGGGTCTTGAGCCGTGTGATGTCGTAGAGCCGCTTCGCCGCGCGGGCGTCGAGGCGGTTGGCCTCGGACGCGAAGCTCTGGCTCAGGTTGGAGACGTCGTTCTGGAGGTTCACGACACCGCCGGCAGAGATCAAGACGACGCGCATGCCGCGCCGGTTGACGTCGCCGCCGGTCTCGCTCCAATCGCCGACATACCAGGTGAGGCGCAGCGGCTTCTGCTCCGGGTCGTAGGAGAGCGCGAAGAGCGGGGCCAGGCTCTGTTTGTCGTACCAGAGCAGCCGACGCGAGTAGGGGTGGTTGGCGCGTTTGGGGATCTGCTCGAGGGTCACGACGTCGCGCACCTGCCAGTCTTCGTCGACGAACGGGAGCGCTTTGTAGGGGCCGTAGGCGCAGTGGTGGAAGTGGCCGTCGTCGCCGACCACGCCGTCGTTGCCGCGGTCCCAGTCGGGACTGTTGAGCGGATAGCAGTCGCGCCGCGTGTCCATCGCCGCGATGTAGCGGTGCTCGCCGTGCACCTTCCACTCCTGGTCCCACACGTAGCCGGAGAAGAGCAGGACGTCTTCCAAGGTGAACTCGCTGCCCTGGAGCGAATCGGCCTTTTGCTCGGTGGAGATCCTCCGCACCCGGCGCAGCGTCGGGACGTAGGCCCAGGCGTCGTCGCCGCGCGCGACCGAATCGCGGTAGCGCAGCACCATGAACATCGTGCCGCGGATGTCGAAGGGGGCGTGCATCTCGGAGAACTCGGCCCATTCGAGCTCGGTGCCCGCGACGAGCTCCGGGCTCGCGGGGAGCAGGTCGGCGCGTCCGCTGAAGTAGGTCCGCTGGTAGCTCCCCTGGGCGATCTTCCAGGTGTTGTCGTTGGCGGCGCGCCAGAAGCTCTGGCCGAAGTGCATCTTGATGCCGCCGCCGTTCCAGCGGTAGTTGACATTCCACGCCATCTTGAGCGCGAAGTGGGGGTCGTCGGGGCGGAGGTCGCAGGCGTGGTTCGTCACCGCGGTCGCCCAGTCCGAGTAGGGGAAGGGTTGGCCGGCGGTGTAGTTCCGGAGCTGGCCGTGCTCGTCGAGGGTGGCCTGACACGCGTACTTGGCCGTGGCCTCGATGTACTTCGGGTGTGGTCGGTAGTCCTCGGTGGCGACGATCCGCATATCGAGGTCGGAGAAGCCGTCGATCGTGAAGGGGTGGATCGCTTCGGGGAGGTAGTGCCGGATCCGCTCGATCTCTGCGGCGCGGATCTGGGTGCCTGGTGTCAGGGTGGGTTCGTCGGCGCTCGCGGCGGTCCCCGCGCACCACACGGCGAGCGCCGCCGCGACCAGGGGATGGTAGATCGTCTGTCTCGACACGGGTCTCCTCTGCCGGAGGCCGCGTCCGCGCGGGCTCCGTACCTTCGTTCCGGGCGGCGTCGGCGAGATCCGGTCGGGCCGGTTCGCCGCGGCGCGCGGACATCCTAGACTTCGCCGATGCGTGGCGCTCTCGTCTCCGCCTTGGTGTTGGCCGCTGCCCTGCCCCTCGCGTTTCGGGCCGGGGCCGGCTACGAGCGCGAGCGGTCGACGCACTTTTTGTTGCTCCACGACGTCGAGTTCGAGACGCGGACGGGGCGCGGCGGCTCGGGGCGCTTCGAGCGCGGTGTGCTGCAGAGCCTCGAGGAGTCGCACCGCGCCCTCGACGCCCTGCTCGCGATCGCGCCGCGGCGCCGGGTGGACGTGGTGGTACACGACCCGGGTCGTTTCGACCGCGACCTGGCCTGGCGCTTCCGCTTCCCGAGCGCGGGCTTTTACGGCGAGCGGATCCACGTGCGCGGGAGCCACGAGGTCGACGCCGGCCTCGAGGCGGTGCTCGCCCACGAGCTGGTCCACGCGGCGGTCGACGAGCAGGCGCCCTCGCGGGTGGTGCCGGGCTGGGTGAACGAGGGCCTCGCGATGTGGTTCGAGGCGCGCCGGGCGGGCAAACGCCGGCTGAGCCCCGGGGAGCGGAGCGCGCTCTACGAGGCCGCGGCCCGAGGCGGCTGGATCGGCCTCGACCGGCTCTCGACCCCGAGCTTTGCGGCCTTCGGCCGCGGGGAGGCCCACCGCGCCTACCTCCAATCCTACGCCCTGATCGCGCACCTAGTGGAGCGTCGCGGCGAACGCGCGCTCCGCGACTTCGTGCGGCGGGTGCTTCGCACGGGCGACCCTGGAAGCGCCTTGCGGCGCGCGGCCCGTATGGAGCCCGCCGAGCTCGACCGCTCGCTGCGCCAGTCGCTCGGCGGCTAGCGCGTCTAGGACACGAAGCGGATCGTCAGCGGGTAGCGGTACACCTCGCCCCGTCGCGCCGCGACGGCGGCCAGCACCACGTACACGATCTGGAAGACGGCGAGCGCCGGGAGCAGCACAAAACCGATCAACACGAAGAGCAGCAGGAAACACGCGACGGCGTAGATCGATACCGAGAGCTGGAAGTTCAGCGACTCGCGCGCGTTGTCGCCCACGAAGGACGAGTGCTCGCGGCGCATGAACCAAAGGATCAGCGGCACCAGGATGTTGCCGAAGGGGATCGCGTAGCCCACAAAGGCACCGAGGTGGGCGAGCACGCCGAGGTTGCGCTCGTCTTTCGACACGTCCTCGGGGGCCGGGTGGGGCAGCTCGGTGGGCGCCTGGGGCGCGGCGTAGGGGTTGGTCGGGGGCTCGCCCACTAGCGGCCCTGCCAGTCGGGGGGGCGTTTGTCGGCGAAGGCCCGCGCGCCTTCGCGGGCGTCCTCGGTGTCCTGGAGCCAGAGGTAGAGCTCGCGTTCGACCTTCAGCGCCTCCGGGAGCGGAAGGTCCATCCCGAGCTTCACGGCGCGTTTGATCTTCTGGACGGCGAGGGGGGCGCTCTTCTCGATCTCCTCGGCGATCGCGAAGGCCTTCTCGAGGTGGCGGTCTTTCGCGACGAGGTGGTCGATCAGCCCGAGCCGGAGCGCTTCCTCGGCGCCGATCCGGTTGCCGGTCATCAGCAGCTCGAGGGCGCGGCCGCGGGGGATGAGGCGCGGCAGCCGCTGGGTACCGCCCGCCCCCGGGAGCCAGCCCAGCCGCACCTCGCCGAGGCCGAACTGCGAGTGCTCCGCGGCCACCCGCAGGTCGCAGGCCAACGCCTGCTCGAGCCCACCGCCGTTGGCGTGGCCGTTGATCGCCGCGATCAGCGGCTTCTCGAGCTCGTGCATCAGCGGGAAGAGCTCGCTCTGGGGCTCCTCGCCGGTGGGTCGGCTCACGTAGTTCGACTTGACGTCGCTTCCGGCGCTGAAGGCGCGGTCGCCCGTGCCGGTGAGAATACCCACACGGAGGGCCGGGTCGTCGCGGAACTCGGCCCAGATCTCGGCGAGACGCCCGTAGGTCTCGAAGTCGCAGGCGTTGAGCCGCTCGGGGCGGTTGATCGTGACGAGCGCGATCCCGCCGCGCTTCTCGAAGAGCACCTTGTCCATCGACGCCTCCTCCGCGCTGTCTCTCCAGTCTCGCGCGCTCCGGGCAGCGCCGCCAAGAGCGCCGCCCGAGCCGTCGAGACGCCCCCGCGGCTCCGCTACCGTCGGGACGACACCGCGCAATGTCTCACGGCGCGACCGACCCGGCGTCGCGCACTGGACGCACCATGGCCCCGACGACGTCCGTCTCGCTCCCGACCTTCGACGCAGATGCACCGACCGCGACGATCGCCGCCGCGCTCGAGGTGGACGGGGGCGCGATCGTCCACGACCTCGCCGCGCCGGCGCTCATGGACGAGGTCTACGACGAGGTCCGACACAACACCACGGCCGCCGACCTGGCCTCCAGCACCAAGCTCTGGCCCGAGGGCAACAAGACCGTCGGCGCGTTGGCGGCGCTGAGCCCGACCTACGCGAACCACCTGCTCGTGCACCCGACGGTGCTGGCTCTCGCCGACGCGATGCTGCGCCCCGCGGCGCCGATGGCGCCCGGCGCCGCTCCGGGGGACGCGCCGTCCGATCGCGACCACTACCGGGTGCACAAGAACACGAGCGGCGGCGCGCAGCTGGTGGTGCGGGCGCCCGACCCGGCGGCGGGACCCAACTGTCACCACTACCACCTCGGCGCGTCGGTGATGCTCGAGGTGCACCCGGGCGGGGAGCACCAGATGCTGCACCGCGAAAACGGTATCTATCAGCCCTACATCGAGGCGCTCCCGATGCACGAGTTCATCCTGTCGGTGATGTGGGCGGGCACCCGCTTTGGGCGCGACAACGGCGCGACGCGGCTGGTGCCGGGAAGCCACCGCTGGCCGGAGACGCGGATCGCCGAGGAACACGAGATCGCGTCGGCCGAAATGCCGAAGGGCTCGGCGGTCTTCTGGCTCTCGCGCACGCTACACGGAGCCGGCAAGAGCACGACACCGGGCGGTCGGACCGGTTTCTTCCACTCGATGATTCCCAACTGGTTCCGCCAGGAGGAGAACCAGTACCTCGCCGTCCCGCCCGAGACCGCGCGGCGGCTGTCGGAGCCAGCGCTGCAGCTCATCGGCTATCGGGCGAGCCGCGCCGTGGGTTGGGTGAAGGGCCGCGACATCGACAATCTCCTGAAGCCGGGAAGCGGCGCGCCGATCTGAGACGGCGGCGCGACCCAGTCGGCGCGGCACCTCCCGCCGACGCGCGTCGCGTGGCGAGCGCGCTTCGCGGTACTCTCGAAGCATGCAGCGTTTCGAACACTCCACCGTCGCCGTCGCCGACGCGCCCGAGATCGGCGAGCGCAACCCGATCCACGGCGAGCGCGCCCGCGCCTACGGGTACCGGGACGGCATCGTCTCGGGCATCGTGACCTACGGTTGGGCGACACCCGCCTTCATCGACGCGCTCGGCGAGGGCTGGCTCGACCACGGGTGGGCCGAGGTGAGCTTCCGCCGCCCCGTCTACGGCGGGGATCCCCTCACCACCACCGTCGAGCTGGCTGGCGACGGCGTCGGGACCTTCGTGCAGCGCAACGGCGAAGGCGCCGCCGTGCTGCAGGGACGGCTCGGTCTGGGCGACGCGCCCTGGCTCGGCGAGCTCGAGCTCCCCGCCGACCGCACGCCGGTGCCGGCGCTCGAGGACCCGCCGCTGATCGACGCCGAGGCGCTCCCCGTGGGCCACGATTACCGCCCCATGCGGGTCGACGTGAGCGCCGACGGCGCGCGCGCCTGGGCGACGAAGCGCGCCCACGACCCGCACCCCCGCTACCTCGACTCGGAGACACCCCGGCTCCATCCCTCGTGGGTGGCCGGGCAGATCACCCCGCTCGTGTGTCACAGCTATCGCTATATCGCGGGGATCCACGCCAGGGAGCAGATCCAGCATCTGCGCGGGGCCCGCGCGGGCGGCGCGATCACCGTCGCGGCGCGCTGGGTCGACGCCTTCGAGCGCAAGGGCAAGCGCTACGGCATCAGCGACGGCGTGCTCGTCGACGAGGCCGGGCAGGAGCTGGCCCGCGTGCGCCACCACGCGATCTTCCTGCCGGCGCTCTAGGCCACCGCCCGGCGGCGCGCAGACCCGCGTCGCCCGCTAGCCGCGCTGGAGCGCCGCGATCCGCTCTTCGAGGGGCGGGTGGGTGAGGAAGAGCTTGCGGAACCCCCCGGCCTCGCCCCCGGAGATCCCGAAGGCGGCCATCTGGTCGGGGAGCGGCGCCGGGTGGGCGCGCTGCAGCGCCTGGAGCGCGCCGATCATCTTCTCGCGGCCCGCGAGCCGGGCGCCCCCGGCGTCGGCGTGGAACTCGCGGCGGCGCGAGAACCAGTTGACGATCACGCTGGCGAGGATCCCGAACAGGATCTGGCAGGCGATCGTGGTGAGGAAATAGCCCATCCCCAGGCCCTCTTCGTTCTTCAGCACGACCCGGTCGACGAAGTGACCGACCACCCGCGAGAGGAAGAGGACGAAGGTGTTCACCACCCCCTGGATCAGCGTCAGGGTGATCATGTCGCCGTTGGCGATGTGGCTGATCTCGTGGCCCAGCACCGCGTCGACCGCGTCGCGGTCCATTTGGTGGAGAAGCCCGGTACTCACCGCGACCAGCGCGTTGTTGCGGCTCGCCCCGGTGGCGAACGCGTTGACTTCCGGCGAATCGTAGATGGCGACTTCGGGCATCCCGATGCCCGCCGCCTGGGCGTGGTGCGAGACCATCTGGAAAAGCTGTTGCTCGGAGGCGTTGCGGGGCTCGGTGATCACCTTCGCGCCGGTGGCCCGCTTCGCCATCCACTTCGAGATGAGGAGCGAGATGATCGAGCCCCCCATGCCGAACACGGCACAGAAGATCAGGAGGTTGTTGTAATTGAGGCCGACCCCCTGCTCGTCGAGGATCTGCTCGACGCCCAGGAGGCGGAGCACGATCGAGAGCACCACCAGGACGGCGATGTTGGTCATGATGAACAGCGCGACGCGTTTCAAATCGGGTCTCCATGCGATGGCCGGGGCGGCCGGTGAGAAGGCGCGCTCGAAGGCTCGGGTCTCGGACCTTTGGACGCCCGCCCCCGAGGGCTATTCGAAGCGGTAGAGGCCCGCGGAGGATAGCCGCAAGAGATCCTCTAATCTCTTCTCGCGGACGCGCCGATTGCTCTTGCGACACCCCGGCGCGGACGCGACACGCCCCGCGCATCGACCCGAAAGGAGGGGCCGGGTGGCCCGACCCCGTCTGCGCAGTACCAAGATCGTCGCCACGATCGGCCCCGCTTGCGACTCGCTCGAGACGATTCGCGACCTGA
>CAJHXS010000035.1_pt1 | contig 18178 bp, 18 predicted proteins | sample 9198591 | NCBI WGS metagenome assembly CAJHXS01 (sample SAMEA7708347, study PRJEB35096) | sediment metagenome | biome: marine neritic benthic zone biome [ENVO:01000025]; feature: sediment [ENVO:00002007]; material: shallow marine sediment [ENVO:03000034] sea grass bed [ENVO_01000059] ... | reverse complement strand
CACCTCTCGCTCCTCGACCCCGAGGCCGCGGTCGCCGAGCTCGAGCGCTCGCGCACCGCCGGCTGTCGCGGGATCTACCTCTCCCCCGACATGCAAGCGCGGGGAGGCCGCTTCCTCGACGACCCGGCCTACGACCGTTTCTGGTCGGCGGCTCAGGACCTCGAGATGCCGGTGGCCTTCCACGTCGTGGTGCGCGACCGCGCGAGCTTCGAAGAGTGGAACCCGCCGGTGGGCGAGAAGCGGCTGCGCTTCGCGCTCTTCAACTTCGCCTTTCTCGCCCTCGACGTGATGGCCGCCTTCACCCAGCTCCTGACCCTGGGGGTGCTCGAGCGCTACCCGCGGCTCAAGTGCGCCGTCCTCGAGACCGGCGCCAACTGGATCTCCGCCTGGCTCGACCGTCTCGACCACAAGCACGAGGTGATGGCCTCGGTGACGCCGATCTCGATGAAGCCCAGCGAGTACTTCTACCGACAATGTGTGGTGTCGGCGGACCCCGACGAGAGCCTCACCGCCGACGTCGTGCGTCACATCGGCGCCGACTACTTCATCTGGGCCTCGGATTACCCCCACGTCGACGCGTCGTTCGGCACGGTGCAGGAGATGCGCGAACGCGTCGCCCCGCTCCCCGTGGAGGACCAGCGCAAGGTGCTCGGCACCAACGCGCTGCGCTTCTACGGGCTCGACTACGAAGGGAGCTCCGCATGATCAAGGTGGCCGCGTTCTTCAAGCGCAAGACGGGTTCATCCGTCGAAGACTTCCAGCGCTACTGGCGCACCACTCACGGCGACATCGCCAAGCAGCTCCCCGGGCTGCGGCGCTACGTGCAGTGCCACACCCTCCCCGGGATCTACAAGAAGCAGGAACCGGTCTACGACGGGGTCGCCGAGATCTGGTTCGACGACACCGACGCGCTCCGCGCCGCGGCCGCCTCCGATGTATTCCGGGCCGTGAAGGACGACGAGCCCAACTTCATGGACGTCTCGACCTACGGCGACATCGTGACCGAGGAGCACCTGATCAAGGACGGACCGATGCCCGCCGACGGCGTGAAGAACATCGAATTCGTGAAACGACGCCCGGACCTGTCGGTGGAGGCCTTCCAGAAGCACTGGCGCGAAGTCCATGGCCCCCTCGGGGGCGCGATTCCGCCGGTGCTCCGCTATGTCCAGTGCCACACCCGGCTCTCGGGCTACCGCGACGGCCGGGTTCCCATCTTCGACGGCCTGGCGATGACCTGGTTCGAGGGCGTTCATACCATGCGGGCATCTGCAAAGACCGAAGAGTATGATTTGACCCGAGCGGACGAGCCCAACTTCGTGGCGGGCGAGCTCCCCTTCCTGATCACCACCGAGCACGGGATCGTGACCTAGGCCCAGGCGCGCGTCCCCGGAGGCCCACGATGCACGTCGGATACAGCGCCGTCTTCCAGAACCCCCAGAACCAGCTCTCCGACGCCGAGGTCTACCGGGAAGAGCTCCGTCTCGCGGAGCTCGCCGAGCCCCTGGGCTTCGAGTCGGTGTGGTCGGTGGAGCACCACTTCACCGATTACACCATGTGCCCCGACGTCGTGCAGTTCCTGAGCTACATGGCGGGCCGCACCAAGAACGCGCTGCTGGGCTCGATGGTGGTGGTGCTCCCCTGGCACGACCCGATGCGGGTGGCCGAGCAGATCTCGCTCCTCGACCACTACTCGGGAGGTCGGATGATCCTGGGCCTCGGCCGCGGTGTTGGGCGGGTCGAGTACGACGGCTTCCGGGTCGACATGAACGAGGCCCGCGGCCGCTTCATCGAGTACACCGAGATGCTGGTCGACGCTCTCGAGACCGGGACGATGAAGCGCGAGGGCGAGTTCATCCAGCAGCCGCCCCGCGACATCCGCCCCAAGCCCTTCAAGAGCTTCAAGGGCCGCACCTACGCCGCCGCCGTATCCCCCGAGTCGCTCCCGGTGATGGCGCGGCTCGGGATCGGCATCCTCGTCGTGCCCCAGAAGCCGTGGAACGTCGTGCAGAACGACATCCTCACCTACAACGAGCTCTTCGAGAAGGAGAACGGCCACCCGGCACCGCCGCCGATCGTGGCCGGCTGGACCTTCGTCGACGAGAACGAAGACCGCGCCCACGAGCTCGGCCGCAAGTACATCACCGATTACTACGAGTCGGTGATCCAACACTACGAGTTCGACAGCGACCACCTGAACAAGGTGAAGGGCTACGAGTTCTACGGGAAGGGCTTCCAGCAGAAGATCCAGGAGATGGGGAAGGACGGCGTGATCGACTTCCTCGTCTCGCTAGCCGTATTCGGCACCCCCGAGCAGGTCTACGAACGCATCCTCCACTACCGCGACCTCACCAGCATGAACGGCTTCATCGGCGTCTTCTCGTACTCGGGCATGCCCTGGGCCGAGGCCGAGCGCAACATCCGCTGCTTCGCCAACCAGGTGATGCCGGAATTGAAGAAGGTCGAAGCCCCAAAACTCGAGGCAAGCGAAGCGGCATAGCCGCTTCGCGCGCAGCGTGGGCAACGCCCACGCGAAGTCCACAAGGCTGGAGACCGCCAAGCCACCGAGCGGCGCTCGGCCCCGCACGCGGCAACGCCCACGCGAAGTCCACAAGGCCGAATCCGCCCCCTCGGCCTACGACCTGGCCGACTCCGATCCCTTGGGAGCACAGACACACCCCCGGCGCCGCTCTGCCGACACCGGCGCCCCGCGCGCATCGACCTCGAATTTGCAGCACGCCTGGAGGGTTTCGCGGAGCCGGGCGCGGGCGCGTTGGACACGGGATTTCATGGCGGTGTAGCTGATGCCGAGCCGCATGGCGGCCTCCTTCTGGGTGAGCTCGCCGAGGTCGGTGAGCTCGAGCGCTTCGCGGTCTTCGGGGCTCAGGGTGGCGAGCAGGGGCTGCATACACCCCGCGATGTCGCGGCGCATGCGCTCGGCATCGCCCTCCCCTTTGCCACTTTGTTGGACACGCTCTTCCTCGAGGGCCCGGCTCATGGCCTTCGCCTCGGTGGCGCGTCGCCGGAAAAAGTCGGTGCTGGCGTTCGCCACGACGCGGTGAAGCCACGCCGACGCCGGGGCCCCGTCGGGCACGGCGTCGGGGCGTGTCGCCAGACGGATCAGCACCTCCTGGGCCACGTCTTCGGCGTCGGCCTCGCTGTGGAGGCGGCGTCGCACGAGGCGCACGAGCTCCTCGCGAAACGCCGCGCTCCCGGTATCGGTGCTCGCCAGCACGGCGCTATTCGGACCCGGCGCAGCAGACGGGGCCCGGCGTGGTCTCCGCGCAGCAGGCCGTCGACTTCGGCGCGACGGCGTCTTCCACCGGCGTGTCGTCGGTGATGCGGTACCACTCGAAGCGGATCCCGTCGGGCTCGAGCGACCAGATCTTGTTCTGCGTCGCGTGACAACAGGTCTCCTCGCGCTCCTCTTCGTGGATGAGCCCGGCGCCGTCGAGACGCTCGCGCACGACGTCGAGCTCGCCCTCCTTCTGCACCTCGACGCCCAAGTGGTTGAGCCGCTCCGGGGCGTCCGGGTTCTCGAAGAGCACCAGCTTGAGCGGAGGCGAGTCGATCGCGAAGTTCGCGTAGCCCGGCCGGCGCTTGTGGGGCGCGGCGCCGAAGAGGTCGCTGTAGTAGGCGACGGCCTCGTCGATGTCGCGGACGTTGAGAGCGAGTTGTAGACGCATGGTGACCTCCAGGTGTCGGGCGCGTTCTACGGGGTTAACGCGAAGATGCTCGGAGGGATGCAGGGAAATCTGGCTGCCGGTCGCCTGCCCCCGGGCTGCGACCCACCGAGACCGCGGACGCAGGGCGCCCCTCCCAGTGTATCAGGCGCCTCCTCAGGAGCTTTGGGCTTCGTTTCGGGTCGGCCGCGTCGTATCATGGCGCCCGCTTGAACCCATCCCGATCCGATCCGGGATTCACAAGGAGCACCCCCCGATGGACGCCAACGAGGTCGTGAAGCAGTTCTGCGAGAGCTTCGAGGCCGGGGATATGGAGAAGACCCTCTCCTACCTGGCCACCGATTGCCGCTACCACAACATCCCCCTCGAGCCCGTGGAAGGCGCCGAGGCGATCGCCAAGACCTTCGAGGGCTTCGGCCAGATCATGACTTCGCTGCGCTTCGAGGTGTTACACCAGACGGCCAGCGGCAACATCGTGATGAACGAGCGCGTCGACTACTTCGAGCTCACCGACGGCCGCACCGCGAGCCTCCCCGTCACCGGGATCTTCGAAGTCGAGGACGGCAAGATCGCCGCCTGGCGCGACTACTTCGACACCCGTCAGTTCGAACAAGCGACGGGGATCACCCTCTAGCCGAGCAGGCGACGGCGCGGGCCTGCCACCCGCCGCCGCTCACGCTGGGAACGCGGCCGGCCGATGGGAGACCATGGCCGGTCGCGTCGCCCTACTCGTCCTCCTCGTTCCCTACGTCGTGTGGCTCGTGTTCGACTACGAGTACCACTTCCTCGACGGGGTAAACCTGCTCTTCCACGAGGCGGGACACGTCTTTCTGTCGTTCTTCGGGCCGACCCTCCAGTTCCTGGGCGGGACGATCGGCCAGCTCTTCTTCCCGATCGCCTGCGCCATCCACTTCCTGCGTCAGGGCCAGCGCTTCGAGGCCTGTGTAGTCGGGGTTTGGGGCTGCGAGAGCGGCATGTACGCCGCCCGCTACATCGCCGACGCCCAGGAGCAGATCCTCCCGCTGGTCGGGGGCCACATCCACGATTGGCACTGGCTGCTCTCGCGCTGGGGCGTGCTCGGCGCCTGCGAGGAGATCGGCTGGGGCGTCCACGCGCTCTCGTCGCTCGGGGCGATCGGGCTGCTCGGGCTCGGCGCCCGCATCTGCCTCACCGAGTACCGCGAGGACCGGGCGCGCGAGCTCGCCGCTCAGTAGTCGTCGGCGCCCCGGTTGGGGTAGCCGTGTTCGCGCATACAGCGCGCGTAGGACGAAGCGGCCTGGCGGTAGTCGCGCGCCTCGCGGCGACACATGGCGTCGATGCCCTCGAAGGTGGTGGGGTGGTTCGGATCCGTGCGTTGGATCCGCACGCAGCCCGCGGGTCCCGCGAGGAGCAGGGCGAGTGCCAGGGCCGCGACGCCGCGGCGGCCCATCAGCCGAGGAGCTCCTCGGCGCGACCGAGCAGCGTCGGGATCGAGTCGCCGATGGTCTCCCAGGTGGGGTCGACGCGTTTGCCGCGGCGGTGCAGGCTCAGGTTCAGCCCGGAGATGATCGCGAACTTGTAGCCCGCGAGGGCGCGGAACCAGCCGAGGTCCGGGAGCGGCGCGCCCCAGGCCTCGCGGTACATCTCGCACAACGCCTCGGCGTCGGGCATCGCACCGCTCGGCCCAGGCAGCGAGGGGTGCGCCCAGGCCGGGGCGTCGTTGAAGGTGGCGACCCAGCCCAGGTCGTTCAGGGTGGCGCCGATCCCGGTGAGCTCCCAGTCGATCACCGCCCGCAGCTCGCCTTCGTACGAGAAGAAGGTGTTGCCGAAATGGTAGTCGCCGTGGAAGACGCCGATGTGGGCGTCGTCGGGGGCACGGTCGAGGAGCTTCTGCCGCAGGGCCGGCGCGCGGGCGAAGTCGTCGGGCCGCGCGAGCTTTTTCATGAAGCGGTCCCAGCGGGTCACGTCGACGTCGAAGGGGATGGGCTCGCCAAGACGACCCGCGAGGGGCTTCCAGTCGAGCCGGTGGATCGAGGCGAGCGCCTGCATACACTGGCGCGCCATGGCGACCCGCGTCGTCTCGGGGAGCTCCGCGGTCCACTCCCCCGGCTCGGTGCGCGCGACGTCGCCCTCGAGGGCGGGCACCACGAAGTAGGGGCGCCCGAACCACTCGAGGTCGTCGCCGGCCCACTTCACCGGGCAATGCGGCACGTCGGTGTCGTCGAGGGCGCGGAGCACCGCGACCTGGCGCAGCACGTCCGCGGTGCCCTCCCATTTCACCCCGGGCGGCGGCAGCCGCAGGAACCACGACTCCTCGAACCCACCGCTGCGCACGCTGAAGCCGTAGGAGAAGCCGGCGTGGCCCGGCATTTTGTGGACACCGTAGACCTGGGCCTCCGGGTCGTCGTAGCGGTCGGCGGCGAAGGGTCCCAGCCGTTCTTCGAGCTCGGGTAGTTCCATCGCTACACCGCGACGAAGCCGCCGTCGACCGGCATGGCGACGCCGGTGACGAAAGAGGACGCGTCGGAGAGCAGCCAGGCGACCGCCTCTCCGATCTCCTGCGGCTGGCCCAGGCGGCCGATCGGCTCCTGGCGCTCGAAGACCTCGCGGTCGAGCTTGGTCGACTCCATCATCCGCTCGACCATCGGGGTCTCGATCACGCCCGGGCACACCGCGTTCACCCGCACGCCCTTGGGCGCGAACTCGAGGGCGGCGGTCTTGGTGAGCCCCACCACACCGTGTTTGCTCGCCACGTAGGCGCAGCCGCCCCGCGAGCCCACCAGCCCCGCGACCGAGGCCGTGTTGACGATCGACCCGCCCCCACCCTGGCTGAGCATCTGGGCGATCTGGTCGCGCAGACACAGCCACACCCCCTTCAGGTTGATCGCGATGGTGCGGTCGAAATTCTCTTCGGTGCAGCGGGTGGTGGAGGCCCAGTCGCTCTCGATGCCCGCGTTGTTGAACGCCCCGTCGAGCCGCCCTTCCCGCTCCGCGACGCTCGCCACGGCGGCCCGCACCTGGTCGCCCTGGGAGACGTCGCAGGGGACGAAGCGGCCCTCGGCGCCGGCCGTCTTCACCTGATCGAGGGTCGCGGCCGCCTCGGTCTCGTTGATGTCGGCGATCACGAGCCGCGCGCCCTCCCGCGCGCAGCAGAGCGCCGCCGCGCGTCCGATTCCGGTGCTCCCCCCGGTGATCAACACGACCCGTCCGTCCAGGCTTCCGGCCATCTCTCGCTCTCCCCGTGGCTCCCCGACCCCGCAGCCCGCCGAAGCTAGCCCGTCTGTGCCGCGTGCGCGGCCTCCTCGAGCAGCGCAAAGCAGCGCTCGAGATGACGGCGTTCGGTGCGCGGATTCCCGATCGAAACCCGCAACGCGAGCCGCCCGGTCAAACGCGTGGCCGACAGATAGACCTCGCCGGTGTCGTTCACCGTGTCGAGGATCCTTTGGTTGACGGCGTCGAGCGCCGCGTCCCCTCGCGCGTGCAGCGCCGGCGGCGCGTAGCGAAAGCACAGGGTGGAGAAGGGCACCGGGGCCAGCCGTTCCCAATCGGCGTGGGCGTCCACCCAGCCTGCCCACTCCTGGGCCCAATCGCAGTGCTGCTCGACGCGCCGGGCGATCCCGTCTTCGCCGAAGTAGCGCAGGATCATCCACACCTTGAGGGCGCGGAATCGGCGCCCGAGCTGGATCCCGTACTCGTTGAAGTTGTGCACCTCCGGGGTCTCCGGGGTGCGCATGTAGTCGGCCGCCAACGAGAACGCCTCGCGGAACACCTCGGGGTGTCGGAACAGGAGCAGCGACGCATCGAGGGGGGTGAAGAGCCACTTGTGGGGGTTGATGACCAGCGAGTCGGCGCGTTCCCAGCCGCGGAGGGGCTCGCGAAAGCGCGGGGAGATCGCCGCCGTGCCCGCGTAGGCCGCGTCGACGTGGAGCCAGACGCCGTGGCGCGCGCAGCAGTCTGCGATCGCCTCCACCGGGTCGACGCTGGTGCTCGACGTCGTGCCGAGGGTCGCCACCACACAACAGGGGAGCGCGCCGTCGCGGCGATCGCGCTCGATCGCCGTCTCGAGCAGGTCGGTCCGCATCCGGAACTCGGCGTCGACGCCGATCTTGGTCACCCCGTCCCGGCCGATGCCCACCACGATCGCCGCCTTCTCGACCGACGAGTGCGCCTCCTCGGAGCAGTAGAGCCGCAGGGGCCCGACCTCGGGGCGGCCGGCGAGGCCGCGGCGTCGCGCGTCGAGCCCCGGGAGCGCTTGACGCGCCGCGACGAGTGCCGTCAACGTCGAGACCGACGCGGTGTCGGTGAACATGCCGTCGAAGGCATCGGGGAGACCGACGAGTTGGCGCAGCCACGCGACCACGCGTTCTTCGAGCTCCGTCGGCGCCGGGGCGTTCTGCCAGAACATGACGTTGGCGTTGAGCCCGGCGGCGAGCCATTCGCCGAGGATCCCCGGCCCGCTCGCCACGGAAGAGAAGTAGGCGAGAAAGCCCGGGTGCTGCCAGTGGGTGATGTTCGGTTCGATCAGCGACGCGTAGTCGCGGAGGATGTCGTCGAGGGGTTCGGGCGCCGCGGGCGCGGCGTCGGGCAACGCGGCCCGCACCGCCCCCGGGCGCAGCGCCGGGCGCACCGGGTAGCGCTCGAGACCCTCGAGGTAGTCGGCGACGAGATCGGCGACCCGGTGCGCGGCGACCCGGAACTCGTCTGCGCTCATGTCGCCCCACCGCTCGGGGTGCTCCGTTTGCGTCACCTGTTCTCCCTCCTGTTCGGTACCTCGCGGGCCCGGGAGCGCCCGGGCGTCGCGTCGGGCGCGGTCGCCCCCGCGCGGAGGCTCGCGCGGTCTAGGGCAAACGCCGAGCCGGGACCCGGCCATGACCCCAGCCCGAGCGGTGTTCGACCGAGCAGACATCCGCCTAAGTGCCAATTCTAGCTTGGGAATTTCGTCTGGAGTCCTCAGTCCGACCGGTGCCACTCCGATGAGAGACACAGGGTGTTGGGAGCGAATGCAGCGAGAGCGCGACGAGCAGAGGGGCTACCGGGGCGGCGAGTTGGGCGCCCTGCGCGCGCGCGTCGGGGAGCTCGAGGCGCGGCTCGCGAAACTCACCCGCACCGACGCCGAGCTGCGCGACTCCCGTGAGCGCTTCGAGCTCGCCGTCGCCGGCTCGTCGGACGGGCTCTGGGACTGGGACCTCCGCACCGACCGCGTCTACTACTCCAGCCGCTTCAAAGAGCTGCTCGGCTACGGCGACGACGAGTTTCGCGACGACCTCGACGCGTGGATCGAACACATCCACCCCGAAGACCGCGACCTCGTGCTGGCCCAGCTCCACGAGCACCTCGAACAGGACACACCGTTCCGACACGAGTACCGGCTTCGCTCGAGGGCGGGCGCGTACCGCTGGTTCTTCGCCCGCGGCGCCTGTCTGCGGGACGATACCGGTGCCGCGATCCGCATGGCCGGCTCGATCACCGACATCACCGAGCAACGCGAGGCGGCCGCCGCGGTGCGGAAGTCGCAGAACACCTACCGGGCGCTCTTCGAGACGATCCGCGACGGCATCGTGATCACCGACCTGGGCGGCTCCATCCTCGAGGCCAACCCGGCCTTTCTGCGCATGCTGGGCTACCCGGCCGACGAGTCGCCCCAGATCACCTACCAGAGCATGACACCTCCAGAGTGGGCCGAGCAGGACGAGCGGTCGCTGCGCAAATGTCTCCAGCGCGGCTACTCGGACACCTACGAGAAGGAGTACATCCGCCGCGACGGCTCGCGAATTCCGGTGGAGATCCGCGTCTGGCTGGCCGACCCGGTGGACGACCCCCAGCACGGCGAGCGCCAGCTCCTCGCCGTGGTCCGCGACATCTCGGAGCGCAAGATCGCCGAGCAGCGAATCCGCCACCTCGCGTACTTCGACGGCCTCACGGGTCTCCCCAACCGCCAGCTCTTCCAGACCCGTCTCGACGAGGCGCTCGAGGAGGCGACGACCCTGGGCGAATCGGTCGCCGTGCTCTTCATCGACCTCGATCGCTTCAAGCAGGTGAACGACACCCTGGGCCACGGCGCGGGCGACCGGCTGCTCTCGGCGGTCGCGCGGCGCTTTTCGAAGGTCGTGCGCAGGAACGACCTCGTCGCCCGCGCCAGCGAGGACGGCGACGAGCTCCCGATCTCGCGGCTCGGCGGCGACGAGTTCACGGTCATCCTCCACGTGAAGGAGCCCGACGACGCCGGCATCGTGGCGGAGCGTCTGCTGCGGGTGCTCCGCGACCCCTTCCGGATCGAGTCTCACGAGGTGTTCATCGGCGCGAGCATCGGGATCGCCACCTTCCCCGACGACGCCTCCGACGCGGAGACCCTGACGCGCAAGGCCGACACCGCGATGTACAGCGCGAAGGACCGAGGTCGGGGAATCTTCCAGTTCTACTCCGAGTCGATGAACGCCACGGGCCTGCGCAAACTCGAGATGGAGATGAACATGCGCCGCAGCCTCGAGGAGGGCGGCTTCGAGGTCCACTACCAGCTCCAACGCAACGCCGTCCACGGCCACGTGAGCGGGTGCGAAGCGCTGTTGCGCTGGACCCAACCCGACGGCGAGCCGGTCTCGCCGATCGAGTTCATCCCGATCGCCGAGGAATCGGGGCTGATCAACCCGCTCGGCGAGTGGGTCTTGCGCGAGGCGTGTGCGCGCTCGGTCGCCTGGGAAGCCGCCGGCTACGCGTCGATTCCGGTGAGCGTCAACGTCTCCGCCCGACAGTTTCGCAGCGACGACTTCCCGACACGGCTCGAGGCGGTGCTCCAAGACACCGGCATCGATCCCCACCGGGTCGAGCTCGAGATCACCGAGAGCGCCTTCCTGATCGACGAGCAGTCGATCGCGACGGCCTTCCGGCGGATCAAGGACCTCGGGGTCCGCATCGCCCTCGACGACTTCGGCACCGGCTACTCCTCGCTCAGCTATCTGCGCCGCTTTCCCATCGACCGCGTCAAGATCGATCGGAGCTTCGTGCGCGAGATCTCCACAAACCCGAGCGACCGCGCGCTGATCGACTCGATCATCGCGATGGTGCACACCCTCGGGATGGGGGTGGTGGCCGAAGGAGTGGAGTCGCTCGAGCAGGCGGAGATCTTGCGGGCCGGCGGCTGCGACGAGCTCCAGGGCTATCTGTTCGCCAAACCGGTGCCGGCGGAAGAGTTCGAGCGCTACCTCGAGCGGATCAAGGAAGAGGAGCCGGCCTAAACGGCGAGGCGGCGCTCCACGCGTCGCCGTCGACCGGCGACGGCCGCGAGCGCCAGCAGGCCCGGCAGCGCGGTCGCCACCTCGGGGACGAAGTCCGCTTCGAGCTGGATCAACGGGTGCTCGAGGCCGTTGTCCGGGTCGAGCACCATCGCCCCTCCGACCTGTAGCGACGCCAGGATTTCGTCCACCGAGGCCTGGTCGTCCTGCTGGCGGTAGAGCGCCCAGGCGCCGGCGACGTGGGGGGTCGCCATCGAGGTCCCACTCAGCGTCGCGAAGGTCTGGCCGGGAAAGGCAGAGACGATCAAGCTCCCGGGCGCGAGCAGATCGAGAAAGTCGGCGGAGTTCGAGAACGAGGAAACGTTCGCAGCCTTGGTCACCGATCCGACGCTCACCGCCGATGAGAGACAGCCGGGCGCAGAGAGGGCGTTCACGTAGCCGTCGTTGCCTGAGGCGATGACGGTGGCGATGCCGGCGCCCCGGAGGTCGTCGATCACCGAGAGGATGAAGCCGTTGGCCGCGTCGCAGTCGCCCTGTGAGGTGTAGGCGCCGCCGCCGAGGCTCAGGTTCACCGAGGCGATCTGGTGCTGATCGCGCAGGCCGTAGACGTGCTCGAGCCCGCGGATGATGTCGGAGGTGAAGGCGAGCGCGCAGGGCTCCCCGCTCGAGCACGAGGCCGGCCCGAACTCCGAGAACACCTGCACCGCGATCAGCCGCGCGCCGGGCGCAACCCCGGTGTAGGTCGCGTCGTCGCCGATGGCGATTCCGGCCACGTGGGTGCCGTGGTAGCACCTCTCGACGTTACAGGGCGCCGCGGAGCCCGGCCCGGTCTGCTGTGGGCTGCCGTCGGGGCAGTCGCCGACGAGGCCCTGCGGGTCGGGAAACTCTCCCAACGCGAAACAGGCCTCGGCGTCGGTGCGCCCCGCGAGGGCCGGGTGGTCGGTTTCGACACCGGTGTCGAGTACGGCGACGTGCCAACCACTGCCGTCGAAGCCCAACGACTGCACCGTCGCGGCCTGTACCAGTTCGGTGCTCTCGGCGAGGGTCGTCTCGAAGACGCGGTCGCCCTCGATCCGGGCGACGGCGCCGCTCGTCGCGAGCTCCAGCATGGCCTCGTGGGGCACCTCGAGGACGACGAAGGGCAGCGTGTCGTAGCGCCGCAGCACCCGCGCTCCGCTGCCGCGCAGCCCGCGCTCGAGCGTCTCGCGCATCCCGTGGATTCGCGCCCGTTGGGACACCAGGGCGCGCCGGCTCGGGAGCCGCGCCTCGGGCACGGCATGGACGTCGAGCTCGACGATCACCCGCAGCGGCGGCGGCCCTCCCTGAGCGGCGGTGGGCAGCGGCGCGAGCGCCACCAAGGCGACGAACGCGGCGATCGCCGCGGGACGGGCCCGGCGCCCGGGCGCCCGATGAGATGTCTGGGTTCGTTGCGTCATACGTGCCGTCCGCCGTCCAGCGGGGACGTGAGACGCTTTCGACGCCCGCGAGAGGCCCCGGAAGTGCACCGCGCACCGACCCGAAAAAATCCGCTATATCGGTGGCTTCACGGCGAACTTGCACGCCGGCTGCGCGCAGGACGGACGCAGGGCCGGGCGCGTCGGGCGGTCATCGCGGAAACTCAATCCGACGGCGGTCCTCCGACCGTAGTGGAGACAGGATGCGAGACTCTCGCGCTCCGCAGCGCCGCCCTGCGGCACGAGCTCCGGCGCGGCCCCAGCTCCCGGCGGCGGCCCCGACACCCCCCGACGCGGGGGACGAGGCCCTGGTGCGACGGCTCTCGGTGGGGGACGCCCGCGCCCTCGGGGCCGTCTACGACCACTACTCGCCGCTGGTCTACGGCGTGCTGTTGCGCATGCTGCAGAACTCGGCGGCGGCCGAAGAGCTCCTCCAGGAGGTGTTCTGGGCGCTGTGGACCCGGCCCGAGCGCTTCGACCCCGCCCGCGGGAGCCTGCGCGTCTTCCTGTTCCAGCTCGCGCGCAGCCGCGCCCTCGACCACCTGCGGCGCGAGCGCCGCCGGAGCGGTCTGCTGCGAGAACGCCCGATCCTGGCCCCCCAAGAGAGCGAGGCGGGCGCCCAATCGAATCCCTTCCTTGCCGCCGTATCAGCAGAGGACCGCACCCGGGTGCGACGGGCCCTGGCGGCCCTGCCCGCCTCCCAGCAACGGGTGCTGGCCCTCAGCTACTTCGAGGGGCTCAGCCACAGCGAGATCGCCGAGCAGCTGGGCGAGCCCCTCGGCACGGTGAAGACCCGGATCCGGGGTGGCCTGGCGCGGATGCGGGCCCGATTAGGTGGTGACGACGGCGGAACGGAGCGCAGCTGGAATGAGATGTGACATCGCGCCCGAAGATCTCTGGCTGCTCGCGGCGGGGGAGCTCGCCGGCGAAGAGGCCGAGCGGCTGACCCTCCACACGGCCTCCTGTGCGCGCTGCAGCGAGCGGCTGGCACAGGCCGGTGCCCTGTTTCGCAGAGCCGGGGTCGACGCGGTCCGTCCGGTGACGCCGCCGGCGGACGCCAAGGCCCAGCTACTGGCGCGGGTCGCCGCGACGCGCCCGCCCCGGTCGCGCTGGCGGTGGGCGGGGCTCGCTGCCGCCGCCGCCTTGGTCGGTGCGGTGCTCGGTGCCGGCGTCGCGAGCCGGGTCGCCGAGGAGCGCTTCGCCCCGGTGGGCGACAAGCTCCGCTTCGAGCTCGCGCTCGTGCGCGAGAGCTACCGCAAGCAAGAAGCGCAGGTCGATCGTTTGAGTGCGCGGTTGGAGGAGCTCGAACGCGACGGCGCCGACGCCGCCTTCCTCGCCCGTGGCGCGCCGGCAATCGGGCTCCCGACCGAGCGCGGACAGGCCTGGCGCGCCTTCCTCCAGTGGGCGGAAGAGTCGCGCCCGCGCCCGGCGGGGTGGCGCCCGACCCTCGATACGACGGCCCAGGTGTTTTGTCTCGAGTCGGAGGGTCTCTGCGTCCTGCGGGCGGCCGGGCTCCCGGAGACCCAGGGCGACCAGTCCTACGCGCTGTGGCTCACCAACGTCGCGGGCCGCTACCACCTCGTCGGAACCTTCGAGGCCGACGACAACGGCGAGGCTTCACTCCTGGCCTCCGCCCCGGTCCACGTCCGCGACGTGACCCGGAGCCTCATCACCCTCGAGCCCGGCGAGGCGGGCTGGCGCCCCGAGGGCTCGGTCGTGCTCGTCGACGAGACGCTGGCGAACTAGCCCGCACCCGGACGGCGGACGCGGGCGGAGTCCCGGGCGGGCCCGGGCCTAGCCACCGTCGACGGCGGAGTCCTCGGCGGGGGCGTCGGGTCCGGGCGAGGCGGCGGAGCCGTCGTCTTCGCGGGGCACGGCCTCGCCTTCGGCGTTGCAGGGATAGGCTTCGTGCAGCGACTGGATGATCAGCACCGCGGCGGGGCGCTCGAGCGCCTCGGGGTGGGCCTCCATCCAATTGAACGCGACCCGCTCGAACTGCTCCTGGGTGATCCCCCGCGGCAGACAGTAGAGGTGCAGGCCCTTGCCCATCGCGGCGTAGATGCTGTGGGTGTCGGACAGACCCCGGAAGAAGCCGTGACACAGGGCGAGGTCGGGGGCCTGGTCGCTCTCGCAGAAGGCGATGATCCGTTGGCCCGTGACGTCCTCGGCCGCGGCCGGCGCGGCAAGCCCGCAAAAGGCGAGCGCCAGCGCGACACACGAGAAGCGAAGCGTCGGACTCAAGGGATCACCCCTCCTCAGCGCGAGAGTTGTAGCGCTCAGGCCTCGGGGTTGCCGTCGACGGCGGCGCTTTCCCGTCCGTCCTCAGCGCGCGCCTCGGCCTCGAGGGCCGGCACCGCGAGCGTGGGCTCGAGGGCGTTCCACGCCCCGCCCTGCCCGCCGGCGTCCGCGAAGTCGCTGCCCACCGAGCGCACGTGGCGGTCGGCGGCGGAGTAACCGAGCGCGCTGCCGTCGAAGGGGTCGTGGGGAGCCTCGGACAGATAGTCGGGCACCAGCGCGTCGAGGCTCTCGGGGAGCCCCCCGCGCTCCTCCTCGTAGGCCGCCAGCGCGAGCACCGTGCGTGTCACCTCGAGTCGTGCGTCGGCGGCGCAACGCGCCGCCCCGAAAGCGGCGAAGTGCTCGACCCCCGCCTGGAGCAGCAGCGAGCCCACCCCGTTCGGCGAAAAGTGCACCTCGCGGCGGGCCCACGGGTCGCGGAAGTCGACCTCGGCGAAACGGGGCCGGGTCTGGGCCGAACAAGGGAGCGCGGTCTGTCGGGCGCGGGCCCGGAAGTAGCGGGCGAACTCGCCGCGGGTGCGCCGCGGGTGATAGACGTAGGCCTGGGGAAGCAAGCGCCGCAACAGCGACGAGTCGTCGAGTTGGGTGTGGAAGATCACCGCGATCTCCTCGGGTGACGCGTCGAGCACCGCTTTGAGCGCTTCGTACTCGCCACGCCAGAGCGCGGCCCACACTTCGGGCTGGCTGCGGAAGGCCGGCATCGCCACCGCGAGCTCCTTCCCGATCGCGCGCGGGAGCAGGCCGGCGTCGACGTGCTGGTAGATCGATTGCAGGGCGAGCTCTCGGAGCGACAGGCCGATCTTCGCGGTGAGCAGGCTGCCCTCCAAGGCCTGCTCGACGCGGGCGCCAAAGGTCAGGACTCGCTGCCAGTCCGAAGCCGCTGCCCAGGGGTCGCCCTCCGCAAGCGCCAGCCCCGCGCGCAGCACGAGGAGTTTCGCGAGACGCTGCCAGCCGATCATCGCCGGGCTCGGCGACCCGGAGGCCGCGGGCGCCTTGAAGTAGGTGGCCGTGAGCGCCCCGTCGAGGGTGTCGAGGGCCGCGGCGTTGCGGGTCAGGAGGTCGTGCACCGTCTCCGCGTCCCAGTGCTCGTCGGCGGGGCTCAGCGCCGTGAAGCGGCTCTCCTCCTCGCTCAGGTCGAGGAGCTCGACGGCCCGGTCGAGGACCAGCACGCCGTCGTGATCGACGGGGACTTCGTAGCGTTTGGCGACGAGATCTCCGTCATCGATCTGCGGCAGATCGCGGCTCTGGAGCCATACCCAGCCGGGCAGGGTCACGGCCACAAGGACCACTCCCCACAGGATCGCACGGCTGAGGAAACGCATGACCCGCCCTCCGGTCAAGCCCGGGTGCTCGCTCCGTCCTCATCGGCCGGACACTCGGCGGGGTGTAGGGGCGGCCGATCGACGAGACGCCCCCACCTAGGACGCCCCGGCCCACCCGGGCCGCTCCGGCAGTCGAGCAGCAACCGGTGCGCGGGGTCTGAGACGTTCCCGTCGAGAGTCCGCGCCGCCGCTGCCGGTGTCGGGAAGCTGCGGCTATCATCCGGCCCCAATGAGCTTCCAATATGAACTCCCCAAAACCCTGTCGGACGCGGTCCAGCTCCTGGGGCGCCACGACGGCGCTCGGGTGTTGGCAGGTGGTACCGATCTCCTCGTCCAAATGCGCACTGGCGCGCGCGCGCTCCCGGCGGTGGTGGACGTCAAACAGATCCCCGAGCTCCTCGAGGTGGATCTCGGCGGCGAAACGATTCGGATCGGCGCCGCCGTGCCGTGCTGGGACCTCGGGTTGCGCGACGACCTGAAGGCGCTCTTCCCGGGCGTGATCGAGTCGGCCGAGCTGATCGGCTCCATGCAGATCCAGGGGCGAGCGACGATCGGCGGCAACGTGTGCAACGCGTCTCCCGCGGCCGACACCACCCCCGCCCTGATCGCCTGCGACGCCGCGGCCGCTGTGGTCGGCCCTCAGGGCAAGCGCGCGGTCCCCGTCGAAGACCTCTTCGAGGGGCCCGGCAGCACCGTGCTCGGGGCCGACGAGATCCTCGTGGGCTTCGACCTACCGCGCCCAGGCGCGCGGAGCAGCAACGCCTACCTGCGTTTCATCCCGCGGGGGGAGATGGACATCGCCGTGGTCGGAGCGGGCGTGAGCGTGACCCTCGACGGATCGGGCCAGTGCACGGCGGCCCGGGTGTCTCTGGGCGCCGTCGCCCCCACCGCGATCCGCGTACCCGCCGCCGAGGCGGCTCTCGTCGGGTCGAGCCTCGACGACGCGGCCCTCGACGCCGCCGCGGCCGCCTCGAGCGCCGCCGCCTCGCCGCTCAGCGACAAACGCGGCACCGCCGACTACCGGCGCCACGTCAGCGGAGTCTTGACCCGGCGCGCCACCACCATCGCCGCGGCGCGCGCGGCCGGAGCCCAGACATGAGAAAGATCCACGTCGCGACCCAGATCAACGACGAGCCCCACGAATTCCTCTGCGACCCGAGCGAGACTCTCCTCGAGGTACTCCGCGAAACCCTTCGTCTCACCGGGACAAAAGAGGGATGCGGCACCGGCGACTGCGGCGCCTGTACGGTGAAGATGGACGGACGGCTCGCCTGCTCGTGTCTGGTGCTGGCCGCGGAGGCGGAAGGCAAGGAGCTCGAGACCATCGAGGGGCTGGCCCAGCGCGACGAGAGCAGCGGGGAGCCGGTGCTCCACCCGCTGCAGCAGCACTTCCTTCAGGAGGCGGCGCTCCAGTGTGGAATCTGTACGCCGGGCTTCCTGGTCGCGGCAAAGGCGCTGCTCGACACCGAGGACGATCCCTCGGAAGAGCGGATCCGCTATTGGCTCTCCGGCAACCTGTGCCGGTGCACGGGCTACGACAAGATCGTGCGCGCCGTCCAGGAAGCGGCCGCCGAGCTGCGCGAAGCGTAGAAAGGGACCACTGAGATGAGCGATGCAACCAAGTACAAGTGGGTCGGCACGCGGTCGATCCGTCCCGACGGCGTCGACAAAGTCACCGGCCGGGCCAACTTCGGCGCCGACCGGAGCGTGCCGGGCATGCTCTACGGCTTCATCCTGCGAAGCCCCCACGCCCACGCGAAGATTCGCAGCATCGACACCTCGAAGGCCGAGGCGCTCGAGGGAGTGAAGGCGGTGCTGACCGGCGCCGACTTCCCCGACATCGCGCCGGGGCAGAAGGTGCCGGGCGAGACCCCGATCGACCTGCGCGACACCGCGCGCAACGTGATCGCGCGGGACAAGGCGCTCTACGAAGGCCACGCGGTGGCCGCGGTCGCGGCGACCAGCGCCGCCGCCGCCCGCGAAGCGGCGCGGCTGATCGAGGTCGACTACGAGGTGCTCGAGCCGGTGATGGAGGTGCTCGCGGCGATGAAGCCCGACGCCCCCCTGCTCCACGACGACCTCTTCACCAAGGGCGTCGACCCGGCCCCCGAGAAGCCCTCGAACATCGCGTCCCGCGGCATCTTCGAGCGCGGCGACCTCGACGCCGGCTTCGCCGAGGCCGACGTCGTGGTGGAGCGCGAGTTCCGCACCGAGACGGT
>CAJHXS010000412.1_pt1 | contig 18237 bp, 22 predicted proteins | sample 9198591 | NCBI WGS metagenome assembly CAJHXS01 (sample SAMEA7708347, study PRJEB35096) | sediment metagenome | biome: marine neritic benthic zone biome [ENVO:01000025]; feature: sediment [ENVO:00002007]; material: shallow marine sediment [ENVO:03000034] sea grass bed [ENVO_01000059] ... | reverse complement strand
GACGCGAGCGACGCGCAGCGGGAGCAGGTGCTCGCCATCGCGGCGGAGACCCGGGAGGCGCTGATGGCGTTGCGGGGGGAGGGGGCGCCCCACGAGGCCTTCATGGAGCAGCTCGTCGCCGACCTCGGCGACGCCGAGGAGCTCGAGGCGCTGCGAATGGAAGGGATCGACCGGTTCGACGAGGGGTCGCGCATTCTCGTCGACGCGCTGACGCGGGTCGCCGAGGTGCTCACCCCCGAGCAGCGGGAGACCCTCGCCGCCCTCCACCGCGAGCGCCGCGAGCATCACCGGCGCTGGCACCACTAGGGCGACGGCCCGCTACCGTCCCGCGAATGAGCGCGACCCGCGTGCTCCTCGTCGAAGACGACACCCGGCTCGCCGAGATGCTGACCCAGTATCTCGGCGAGCACGGGTTTGCGGTGACCCCGGTCGAGCGGGTCGCGGCGGCCTGGGCGGAGCTCGAGGCGCGGCCCCCCGACGCGGTGCTCCTCGACGTGATGCTCCCCGACGGCGACGGCTTCGAGCTCTGCCGGCGCATCCGCGCCGGCTCCGACCTGCCGATCGTGATGATCACGGCGCGCGGCGACGAGACCGACCGCATCGTGGGGCTCGAGCTCGGCGCCGACGACTATCTGCCCAAGCCCTTCAACCCGCGCGAGCTGCTGGCCCGCTTGCGCGCGGTGCTGCGCCGCGCCGCCGGTGCCCGCGCCCAGACCGGCGACGTGCTGCGCTTCGGCGCCCTCGAGATCGACCGCGGCGAACGGGTGGCGCGGGTCGCGGGTGTGCGCTGCGACCTCACCGGCCACCAGTTCGAGATGCTCCGGGTGCTCGCCGAGCACGCCGGACGCGCGCTCTCGCGCGAACGGCTCTCCGAGCTGGTGCGCGGCGAGGGCTACGGCCCCTTCGACCGCAGCATCGACGTGCACGTCTCGCGGATCCGCGCCGCGATCGAGGCCGACCCGAAGCGCCCGGCTCGAATCCAGACCGTGCGCGGGGTGGGCTACCTATTCGCGCGGCTCGCGGGCGACGAGGCGGCCGGGTGAAGCGACTCTACGTGCAGATTTATCTCGGCTTTCTCGCCATCCTGGTCGCGATCGTCGTCGCGGCGGGTGTACTGGGCGCGCTGCTCCGCGACGGCGAGCGCCCGGGGATCGCGTGGGCACAGGGCTTCGCGGCGATCCTCGCCGACGACCTCCCGGCCGACGCCGACCCCGCGGCCCTGCGCGCGACCCTCGAGCGGAGCGCCGAGACCATGCAGCTCGACCTGGCGCTCTGGGACACCGCCGGGCGCGCCGTCGCGACGACCGGCCCGGCCTGGCCCGACCCGCCCCCCGAGCCGGGGGTGCGTCCGCGGCGGCGCCCGGGGCCCCCGAGCCTCGTGGTCCGGCTGGACGACGGGCGCGCCTTGGGCATCCGGATCCGCCGCGCCCCGGGCCGCCATCTGGGCTTCTTCGCCGGGCTCTTCGTGGTGGCGGGGGTCGTCGCCGCCGGGGCCTACCCCCTCGCGCGCCGGCTCACCCGGCGGCTCGAGCAGACCCGGCGCGGGCTCGAGGCCTTTGGCGCGGGCGACCTGGCCGCCCGCGTCCCGGTGCGCGGGCGAGATGAGGTCGCGACCCTCGCTCAGAGCTTCAACGACGCGGCCGAACGAATTGAAATCCTTGTGGAAAGTGAGCGGCGTCTCGTGGCGAACGCCTCCCACGAGCTGCGCTCCCCACTCGCGCGGCTTCGGGTCGCGCTCCACCTCCTGGCCCCGGGCCAGGACGACGAGCGCTACCGCGAGGAGGCGGAACGCAACATCGATGAGCTCGACGCGTTGGTGGGCGACCTGCTGCTCGGGAGCCGGCTCGAGGCGCAGCGCGGCCGGGGCGACGACCCGGTCGTCGACTTCCGCACGATCGTCGAGGAAGAATGCGCCCGTGCGGGGGTGGCCGCGCACTGTGAAGACGTCTCGGTGCGCGGCGACGCCAAAGCGCTGCGGCGTCTCCTCTCGAACCTGCTCGACAACGCGGAGCGCCACGGGGGCGGCGCCGAGACCGTCGAGCTCCGGGTCGACCGCGGCGCCGCGGCGGCGCAGCTCCGGGTCCGCGACCGCGGCCCGGGCGTCGGCGACGTCGACCCCGAAGCGCTCTTCGAGGCGTTTTCCCGCGGCCCGGGCGCCGGCGCGGACGGCACCGGCCTGGGCCTCGCCCTGGTCCGCCAGATCGCCCGCTACCACGGCGGCGAGGCGCGTCTGGTCGCCCGCGAAGGCGGCGGTTGCAGCGCGGAGGTCGACCTACCGGTGGAGCGTCCGCGCTAGGTGTCGAGCCGCGGTGGACGCCCCACCGCGAGGTATGCCGCGGCGAGACGTCCACCCAAAAGCGGTAGGCGACCTCGGGCGCGAGGCAACACGGGCCCGCGCGCCCGCGGCACCGCGGGCGCGGGCGCGGGAGGAGCTGCGGTATCGTTCGCCCCCCGCGCAGACGACGGGGGAGTGCATGGTGGACCTCGCCGCGATCCAAGCCCTCACCTTCGACGTCGGGGGCAGTGTCTTCGACTGGCAGACTGCCGTACGCGCGCGGGTGGGCACACTGGCCGCGGAGCGCGGCGTCGAGGTCGACGTCCCGCGCTTCGCCCTCGATTGGCGCACGCGCTTCTTCGAGCTGCTGGCCGAGGTGCGCGCCGGGCGCCGCGCGTGGTGCAGCGCCGACGTGCTCCATGTCGCCGCCCTCGAAGACCTCGGCCCGCGCTACCCGGCGCTGACCCTCGACGACGCCGACCGCGCCGAGCTCGCCCGGGTGTGGCACGCGATGTCCACCTGGCCGGAGTTCCCGGCGGCGCTCGAGCGCTTGCGGCGGCGCTACCGCGTGATCGTGCTCACCGTGATGAGCTTTTCGATCGTGGTGGACAGCTCTCGGCACAGCGGCATCACCTGGGACGGCATCCTCTCCGGGGAGTTCATGGGAGCCTACAAACCCGACCGCGAGGCCTACCTCGAAGGCGCGCGACGCCTCGGTTTCGCGCCGGCCGAGGTGATGATGGTGGCCTCCCACCCGATGGATCTCCGGGCGTCGATGGCCGCGGGGTTTCGCACGGCCTACGTGCTGCCCCGCCTCGACGAGCCCTTTGGCACCGACCGCGGCGACCCCAACGACTTCGATGTCCGCGCCGACGACTTCACCGCTCTCGCCGACGCCCTCGGCGTCTGAACCTGTCGAAGGAGCCCCCCGTGCAGCCCCTCCTCTCCCCCTCCGCGCGCCGGCGCTCCGCCCGCCCCGCCGCCCTGCTCGTGGCGGCCCCGCTCGCCGCCCTGGTGACCTGGATCGGCTGCTCCGGGCAGGCGCGGCAGCTCCCACGCCCCGAGCCGATGGCGGTCCACGCCAACAGCACCCTCTCCGACGGTCAGCAAAAAAAGCTGGGCGACATCCGCCGCTTTCTGGGCCCCCGCGAGCAGGCGCTTCTCGAGCGCTCGATCGAAGACCTCGCCAACGACCCGCGTGTGCCCGACGGCGTGGGCGACGCCGCACTGTCCCGCGCGCTCAACCGGATGGGCGGGGTGTCGAACTTCTGCGATCGCTTCGTCGAAGAGCTCCAGCCGGCGACGCTCAAAGGACCCGAGGCCGCGGCGCCGGAGCGGGTGGCCTACGCCGTCTCCACCGACGAGGCCTACGAGCGCTGGGTCACCGACGCGACCCGCTCGCGCTACGCGAGCCCCCTCGAGCTGGGCCGCGCGATCCGCGCAGGCGAGCTCGAGGCCAGTGCCTTCAACGCCGGGGCGCCGCTCGGAGCGCCCGGGCGACCGCTCTTCGTCACCGACGCCGCCGTCTTCGACACCAAGGGCGCCGGCGCCGCGGGCATCCTGTGTCTCGCGGGCAAGCCGGCCGCGAGCTACGTCGTCGCGGTGATCCCCACCGCGCAGCTCGGGACCCTCCGGGTCCCGACCGCCGCCGACGGTGCGTGCCGGCCGCGCTTCCAGCTCTCGGCGCCCGACGCCACCGCGGGCGCCACCTGCACCGGGCGCCCGGAGTTCGTCACCGCAACCCCCACCCTCGGTAGCGTCGAGAGCTTCCGCATCAGCCGTTGAAGCGACGCGGGCGGCCTAGACCAGCCCCTGCACGGCGCAGAGCTCGCGGAAGCGTCCCTGCGGATCGGAGACCAGCGTGTCGAAGGTGCCGCGTTCCACCACCCGGCCCGCGTCGAGGACGTAGATCAGATCGGCGTCGCGGATCGTCGAGAGCCGGTGGGCGACGACGAGCAGCGTGAGCTGCCCGTGGAGACCCTCGAGGCTCTGCTGGACGGCGCGTTCGCTCACCGAATCGAGGGCCGAGGTCGCCTCGTCGAGGATCAGCAGCTCGGGCTCGCGGTAGAGCTCCCGGGCGATCGCGATGCGTTGGAGCTCGCCCCCGGAGAGCCGCGCGCCGCGCTCATCGAGCTCGGTGTCCCAGCCGTGGTCGAGCGCCTCGATGAAGGTGAGACAGTTCGCGAGCGCTGCCGCGTCGCGGGCGCGGCGCTTCGCCTCGGGGCCCACGGGCCCGTTCCATTCCATCGTGATATTCCGCGCCACCGAGCCCGAGAACACCACGGGCTCCTGGGTGACGTAGCCCAGACGCGAGCGGTACTCGCGCTGCGAGAGGCAGCGCAGGTCAACGCCGTCGACACGCACCGCCCCGGTGGTCGGGTCGAGACACGCCGCGACGAGGTCGATCGCGGTGCTCTTGCCCGACCCCGACGCCCCCACTAGCGCGACCATCTGGCGTTTGGCGACGACGAGGTCGACGTCGCGCAGCACCGCGACCCCGCCGTACGAGAAGCCCACCTTGTCGAGGGCGATCTCTCGCTCGAAACGCACCGGCGCCCCCGCGTCCTCATCGACCTCGGCGGCGCGAAGCTCGACACGCAGCCGTTCGTAGGCATCGATCGAGCCCACCCGAGCGGCGAAGTCCTGCCAGTAGTCCTGGAGAAAGCTCAGCTCGATCGAGACGCGGTAGAAGAACAGGATGCCGTCGGTGATGACCCCGAGGCTCTGGCGCAGGACGACGACGAAGAGATAGAAGACCGCGCCGATCCACGCGACCAGGAGCGGCTCGCGGATCGCCCAGCGGAGGTGGTCGACCACGGCGGCGCGGTCGTCGACGGCGCGGGCCTCGCGCGCCGCCCGGCCGAAGGCGCCCTGCAGGCCCGGGAAACGCCCGGTCGCGCGCAGGTACTTGAAGCCGCGCATGGTCTCGACGGCGATCGACGCGAGCGACGCCGACCGCTCGGTCGCGGCCCGAGAGATCCGCATGCGCGCGCGCGCGATCTGGCGCACGAGCGCCAGGGTCGCGTCCCCCGAGAGCACGAGGACGGCGCTGAGCGCGGGGTTGAGCACCACGGCGATGGCGAAGAGCGCGAACGCGGCGGTCGCCGACCCGAGGGCCGCGCAGAAGCGGTCGGTGGCGTGCGCGGCGTTGTCGATCTCGTGCACGATCAGGTTGCCGAGGCCGCCGAGCCGCTGCCCCGCGGCTTCCCGGATGTGCACCTGGCCGAGGGCGCCGAAGAGGTCGACGCGCAGGTGCTCGCGGGCGCCGCTCACCACGCGGGTGCGGTAGACCCCGATCGCGAAGAGCAGCGCGCCCTTCACGGCGAAGAGCGCGACGAGGAGCGCGAGCAGCCCCTCGATCGAGAACCCCGCCGCCCAGTCGCTCACGGCCGCCGCCAGACGACCCGGCGCCGCGGCGCTTCCCTCCGAGACCAGCCGGGTCAGGATCGGGATGAAGAGCAGGATCCCGAAACCCTCGACCGCGGCCGCCACCAGACCCAGCCCCCACATCGAGTAGAGATGCCGTCCGACGTGCGCGCGGGCAAAGCGGAAGTAGCGACGCAGGCCGCGAAACGGTGTCACGGGGCCGTCCGCCCGTGGCGCCCGCGTTCGAAGCTCCAGATCCCCATCCCCAGCACGCCGAGCAGAGCGAGGATCTCGACCGCGCCGTAGCGGTGTTCGCGGATACAGCGGGCCGTCACCCCGAGCCGTTCCCCGAGGTTCAGCGTGCGGTAGTTCGTCGCGCGCCGCACGGCGTCCGCGTAGCGACCGTAGCGCCCGAGCTTGGGCAGGAGGTCGGCGAGCCTCTCGACCTCGAGATGAGTCACGACGGCGTCGGCCAGGTAGCAGAGCTCGGGCGACTCGAGCTCGTCGACGGCGCGGTGCAGGATTTCGGTATCGCCGACACACGGCATCGGCGGAAACAACCCCAGCGCGTCGAAGAGCGAAGCGCGGACCGCCATGTTGCCGCCGTGACCGTACATGCACTCGCGGCTGGGCGTCTCGAAGCTCCACCGCGTCTTGGTGTCGTAGTAGTCCGCGTAGCGCTGCAACCAGACGCTCGCGGTCTCGGGGTACGCCAGCCGCCCCACGGCGATGTCGGCGCGATCGCGGCGGAACGCCCGCTCGATCCGCTCGAGCCAGTCCGGGGCGGCCGCGCAATCGGCGTCGGTGAACGCGATGATCTCGCCCGCCGCGGCCTCGATGCCGCGGTTGCGCGCGAGATAGGGATCGCGCCGCGGCTCGTCCAAACGGCGCACGTCGGCCCACTCCGCCAGAATCTCAAGCGTCCCGTCGGTCGAGCCGTTATCGACTACGATGACCTCGAATCGCCGACGGGACAGCGTCTGCCGATCCAGCGCGCGCAGACAGGCCTCGAGATAGGGCGCCTCGTTGAAGACCGGGATCACGACCGAGAGTTCGATCACGACGCCCCTCGCGACGCCGATGACCGGCACATGAGCGACGGGATCCTCGTGGTCTGCCCGATCATGCCGTCACCGGACGGGCCCGGCCTGGCCATGCGCGCCGATCGGATCGTGCGGGCCCTCGCCCGGCGCGGCGATGTGCACCTTCGCGTCATCCCGCTGCAGGACCTCGACCCCCACGCCCCACCCGCGTGGCCGCCCGGGCTGCGCGTCGCCTCCCGCGAGCGGGTGTGGACGGACGCCGGCCTCCTGCGGCGCTTGCGCTTCCGACGCGTCCCCGAATGTGCACGGCTGAGCCCGCGGCTCGCGAACCTCCTCCGAGCCTCGACCTCGGGTCTCGCGCCCCGGGTGGCGGTCATCCTCCGCCACTACCACGCCCCGCTCGGTCTCACCCTGCGCCAAGCGCACCCCCGACTGCGCATCGTCCTCGACCTCGACGAGCTCGAATCCCACACCCGCGAGCGCATAGTGGCCCTTCACCGGCGGCGCGGCGAGCACCGCGCCGCGACGTCGTTGGCGCGTCAGGCCGCCCACTTCCGACACCGCGAGCAACGCGACCTCTCCCGGGTCGACCAACTGTGGGTGAGCTCTCCGATCGAGGCGGATCGCGTCGACCGACAGCTCGGGCTCGGGTGTCGCGTGGTGCCCAACACGATCGATTGCCCTCCCGTGATGGCTCCGGACGAAATGCCCCCGGGGGCCGCGGCGCGGCGAACGCTGTTGTTCATCGGCAGCCTGGGCTTTCTGCCGAATCGAGACGCCGTCGAATGGTGCGCTCGGGAGATCCTTCCACTGTTGAGGGTGCAGGGAACCGGGTCGGTGGTGTTAAGGGCGGTGGGCCGGGTGCCCCCCGCGGTCCGCCGTCGGCTCGGCGGGATTCCGGGTCTCGTGCTCGCCGGCCCGGTCGCCTCGCTGGCCCCCGAATACCAGCGCGCCGACCTGTGTGTGGTGCCGCTCCGGGCGGGAGGCGGAACGCGCATCAAGCTGCTCGAGGCGCTGGCCTACGGGCGGCCGGTGGTGACCACGAGGCTGGGTGCGGAGGGCCTCGAGCTCCAGGACGGACGGGAGCTCCTCGTCGCCGACGAGGCGGCCGACTTCGCTGCCGCCTGCGCGCGGGTCCTGGAGCACTCCGACCTCGCCTGCGATCTCGCGCGCGACGGACGTGCACGGGTTGCCGCCCACTACGGCGCAGACGCCCTCGACGCCGCGGTCGGCGCCGCGTTGGATGCGGTCTCGTGAACGGTCTGCACTACATCTCGCTCCACGGCGATTCCGGATACGCCGAGGCCGGACGCCGGGTACTGCGGGCCCTGCTGGCGATCGGTGTCCCCGTCACCTGGACGCCGATGGTCCAGGGGATGGGCTGGGGCCTGGGGTACGAGCCGGCGCGCCCCGGGGACGTCGACGTCCCTGCAGACCTCGCGCCGATCTGTCACCACCCGCTGGCCTGCGACACCGCGATCCTCCACACCGTCCCGGAGTACTACCCCCGCTGGCGGTCCGAGCTCTTGGGGCGCGCGGGCCCCCGCCCGCTGCTCCTGGCCCACACCGTCTGGGAGACGACCGCTCTCCCCACGCACTGGCCGGCGCTTCTTCGGCACACCGACGCGGTGCTCGTCCCCGGCGAGTGGAACCGGCAGATCTTCGCCACCGCGATCCCCGAGCTCCCGGTGGCGACGCTGCCCCACCCCTGTCTCCCGGCGGAGCGAGCCGACCCGCCGCGGCGCTCCCGCGAGCGACTGCGCTTCTACTCCATCAACACCTGGTCGACGCGCAAGGCGCTGGACCGGCTGGTCCACGCGTTTCTGCAAACCTTCGACGCCGACGACCCGGTGGAGCTCGTCATCAAGACGACGAGCGAGGATCGGAGCCTGCGCCGCAACCGGCTCGCACACGCGCTGTTTGGGCCAGCGACCTCCGCCGCGGCGTTGCGGCGCGTGGTCGAGGGCTACGCCAATCCAGCCCGCGTCGACCTCATCACCGAGCGCCTGGACGACGACGAGCTCCGTGCGCTCCACGCCCGGGGCGACTGCTATGTGACTCTCGCGCGCGGGGAGGGGTGGGGCCTCGGGAGCTTCGACGCCGCCACCCACGGGCGCCCGGTCGTCGCGACGGCGTTTGGCGGCGCCCTCGACTACCTCGACGCCGAAACGAGCTATCTGGTGCGCTACCAGAGCGTGCCGGTCGACGATCCCCAGGGTGGACGATCCTACACCCGCGACCAGCGGTGGGCGGAGCCCGACCTCGACCACGCGGGCGCCCTGCTACGAGAGGTGGCCGACGACCCGAACCGCGCCGGTGAGCGCGCTCGGCGCCTCGCGGCCCGCATCCAGACGCGCTTCGACGGCGCGTCGGTCGCGCGTCGTCTTCTCGCGGACATCGAAGCGATTCGCGCGCTGAGGCGGAGCGCCGCGTGACGACGCCGCGCACCTTTCACTTCGTGTTCGGGATGAAGCCCCAGACCGAGCCCTTCCATCTCGCGCACTACTTGTGTCTGGCGTCGTGTCTCGAGGTGAACCGACCGGAGCGATTGATCCTGTACCACCACTTCGAACCCTTCGGCCGCTATTGGGAGCTGATCCGCGAGCGCATCGAGACGGTCCGAGTCGACCTCGCCTCCGAAGTCAGCGACTTCGGCTACACCGACCCCGCGATCCGCGACGTCTACCGCTACGCCCACCATTCGGACTTCGTGCGGATCGACCAGTTGATCGAGCACGGCGGCGTCTACGCCGACATGGACACCCTCTTCGTCGCTCCGCTCCCGGATTCCCTCTTCACGCCCCCGGTGGTCATGGGGCGCGAGAAAGCGGTGTTCGACGAGCGCACCGGGCGCGAAGAACCCTCGGTGTGCAACGCGTTCATTCTCGCGCACCCGCGCGCCCCCTTTCTGGTGGAGTTGCGGCGCCGGATGACCGACGCCCTCGACGGCACTTGGAGCGCCCACTCGTGCTTTCTCATCCGCGAGGTCGCCGACGCGATGCCCGGCGCGATCCAGCTTCTCGACCCCCGCCCCTTCTACCGCTTCATGTGGACCCGCGAAGATCTGCAGCTGCTCTTCGAGGGCCTCGAGCGCAACCTCGCGGGCATCTACAGCATCCACCTGTGGAGTCATCTGTGGTGGGAGCGCCGCCGACGGGACTTCACGCGTTTCCACGCCGGCCTCCTCACCGAGCGGCGGATCCGCCGCGTCGACACCACCTACAACGTGCTGGCCCGGCCGTTTTTGCCGCCTCCTCTTCGGCGTTGGTGGTCGCTCCGCCGCGGCGTCTGAAGCAGAGCCCCCCGGGGCGCCCATCGTGCTCGTGAATCCTCGCCCGCTTCGCGCGGTCTCAGAGAAGCGTCCTGCTGGGGCGAGACGCCGCGAGGTGTTGGATCCTTGGGTCCAACACGGAATCGAGGGGTGGGAAGGATCATTTCGACACGCGTGTAGGGCCGGCCGCGTTGTTGGGGAGGTTGCCGTTGTCGAACTCGAGTGACGACACACAGGTCGCGTATCCGGAAGTGTTCACCCTCCACTGGGAGGGGCCGACCCAGACGGTCGACGAAGCGAGCACCGCGTTTCCCCGCTGCGACGAGGAGCGCGCGTCGCGCCGCGAGTCGGAGGTCGACGCCGAGCGCGGCGAGCGCCGGGCGCGCGACCGCGGGCAGGCGCTCTGGGACCAGATCCGCGCCGAAGCCACGCGCCGGGGCGACCCCGCGCTCTGGGAGCAGCGCCTCGAGGCCTTCCGTTGGGTGAAGCTCGAGGCGCAGGGCAACGCGAACGAGTACGCCCGCGAACGCGATCTCAACCACGCGACGGTGCGCACCTGGATCGCCGACGTCGCGAAGCTCGCCTACCAGGTGGGCTTCCGTCTCCACGAAGACCGGCTGCTGCTGGTGGGCGAGGCGCCGGCGGCCCTCGACCGGCTGCGGCGGCTGGTGAACGGCGATGCCGGGTCGGAGGCGGCGTGGCGCGAGCTCCTCGCGCTGGAGGACGAGTTCCGCGGGGTCGACGCCTACTTCCACCTGAACGAGGGGCACGTGCTCCGCGCCCGGGGCGCGCTCACGGCCTCGGACGACACGCTGCGCGAGGGCCTCACCCTCGCCGAGGCGCGGCGGCTGCGGGCGCTGCTCTGGAACGCCCGGGGGCAGACCTTCTGGGACCGCGGCCCCGACTCGCCGGAGCCACTCGGCGACTATCTCGAACGCAGTGAATGGGCCTTCCGACGCGCCGCGGTGCTCGACGGCGGGCTCTACTTCCCCTTCGTGAATCTCACCCACCTGGCCCTCGAGGCCGGCGACACGCGACGCGCCGAGTATTGGCTCGGCGAGCTCGCCACGGCGCGCAAGACGATGGACGACACCATGAAAGACGACCTCGCCCACTACCTCCGCGAAGCGCCCTGGGCCGGCGCGGTCGACGCCACGCCGCTTTGGAAGAAGGGGCCCGCGCGCTGGATCCGCGAGGGCGCGAAGCGGGGCGCGGCGGTCGTCGCCGCCCTGTTGATCGCCGCGGGTGCACTCGGCTACGCGACGAGCGCGAGCGCCGCCGGCGAGGACACGACGCGACCCGTGGTGTTCGAGCCCGGCAAGCCGGCCAACGGAGGAGCGGGCGGCAACTGACCCGTCCCGGTCACCGGAGAGACGATCAACGCCCGGCCTCGGCCGGGCGTTTTTCGTTGACGCCCGCGTCTCTTGGACGCCCACCGCGACGCTGCGCGCGGCGCCCGCGCCGCGCCGCCGCGCGGTGTTGACCGCGCCCGGTCCACGCCGTGTCGACGGGTGGGGGGTGAGGGAGTGCAGAGCTCGAGGAGGTTGTGTGATGAGTGAGTCGGGAGTCCCGAACAGGTTGGAGCGGACTACCACAGCAGCACCGGGACACCCGGCTCGGGCTGCGGCTGGTGGGGCGGCCGCAGCCCTCTGCCTCCTGCTCGCGCTCGGCGCGGCGGGGTGCGCCTCGACGGCGCCCCCGCCGCGCCCCGCGCCGGCGGGGTTCGTCGAGAGCGAGGCCGAGGCTGGAGCGCGGCTCTACCGCATCGGCGACTACACGCTCGCGGCGCGGCGCTTTCGGGCGGCCGCCGACGAGGCGGAGCGATGCGGCGAGCCGATGATGGAGAGCGAGCTCCGCGTCGGCGAGTGCACGGCGTGGCTGCGCGGCGGCGATCTCAACGCCTTCCGCCACTGCACGGCGCGGCTCGAGACTCTGCACCGCGAGATCGGGCGCTCCGAGCCGGGGGTCAACACCCTGCTCGCGCTCGGCGCCATCGCCCGCGGCGAGGCGCTGCCGCCCTTCCGGCTGCCGGCCGCGGTGCGCCCGCTGCTCCTCTCGACGGCGTCGGGGGGCAAGTGATGCGGTGCACGGCAGCGATCCTGGCCCTGGTGCTCGTGGCGCCCGCAGGCTCCGCGTCCGCCGAGCGCGGTCGCGAGCGGGCGATCGAGCTGATCCCCGAGCTCATGGGGCGCATCCTCGAGACCCAGGAAGAAATCCGCGAACGCGACGAGGCGGTGGCCCAGGAGGTGCAGCGCTTCGACCGCAAGCTCGAGCGCTCGCGCGACGCGATCGAGAACGCGCCCAGCGAAGACCAGGCCGCCGAGGCCCTGGTCGACTACATCGAGGCGTATTCGGCGCGGCTCGACGAGCAGCACGCCGGGCTCATCGCGATCGAAGAGTCGGTGATGCGGATGCGCGGCGACGCCCGCGAGCTCGCCCGGATCGCCGAGGTGACGAAGCACCCCGACTACTCGCCCCGGGAGCGTCGCGAGTTCTTCGCCGACCACTACCAGGGCATCGCGGCGGGCACCGGCGCCCTCGCGAAACGGCTCGGCCGCGACGCCGACGCGTCTTCGGTCGGCTCGGTGCTGCGCGCGAGCTGGTCGCTCCACGGAGGGCTCGAGATCCCGATCCCCGAGGTGGGGCCCGACGGCGCGATCGCCTTCGCGCGCAAGGTCGACGGGCTCTACGCGCGGGTACAGGCGCGTTCGAATCAGCTCCGCGCCGAGCGGCGCTCGGTGCGTCACCTGCTCGACGTGATGATCGAGCGGCGTCTCGCCGACCGCCTCGACCAGCTCTTCGACGAGGGCAACATGACCAGTCTCGGCGCCCTGCTCGCCGGCGACGGCCAGAGCGCGGATTGGGGCGACCTGAACGACCTCGTGGCCCAGACCCTCGGTGTGCCCGCCGACCGCGGCGGGGCCGGGGGCGCCTACTCCACCGGGCCCGAGCCTTCGCTCGACCGGCTCGACTTCTTCGCCCACGGCGAACACCGCGACTAGGAGCGCTCTTATGCACCCGATCCGCCGAAGTGTCACGACGATCGCCGCCCTGTGCGCCGCGCTGCTGGGGAGCGCCGCGGCGGCGCCCCCGAGCCGCGCCGATTCCGACGCCTGCCGCGAGTGGCGGGTGGAGCACCGCGAGTGGAAGGTGGAGGCGCTCCAGGCCTTCCTCCGCAGCCGTCCCCGGGCCTCGCAAGACGAGACCCTCTTCGAAGTGTTGCAACGCGAGGCCTACCTCACCTCCTGCGACCCCAACCTGCGCGCCACCCGTGCGGAGATGGTGGGGTGGCGTCTGGTGGGGCGCAGCGCCGACGAGTACCCGGTGGCGCTCACCGAGTCGGTGCTCGCCGCCGGCGGCTTCGACCTCGAGCTGCGTCACCTGGGTGCCGTGGGCGCCGTCGAGCCGCGGGCGCCGCGACCGCGGCGCGCGCGCTTCCCCGTCGCGCAGCGCGCGGGCGACCGCTAGTGCGCGCGAGCGCGGTCGGCGCGTTGCTGGCGCTCCTGCTCCTCACCCCCATGGTGGCGAGCCTCGTGCTCGGAGTCGGGCCGTTCGCGGCGCTGCAGCTCGCGGCGACGGGGTTCGCGTCGGCGCACCACAGCGTGGGCTGGGTGCTCGCCCCGCAGCTCGTCCTCGCGGTGGGCGTCCTGGCGCTGCTCCTCGAGCGCCTCGCCCAGCGCGCCGCCGGGCTGCCCGAGCGCGACGCCCCCCGTTGGCTCGAGCCGGCGGTGGAGTCGGCGCTGCTCCTCGGCATGCTCGGCACGATCAGCGGCATGGTGCGCGGGTTCGCCGGGATCTCCCCCGAAGCCATGGAGCCAGGCCCCCTGCTCCACGCCCTCGGCACCGCGCTGCGGAGCAGCTTTCTGGGCTTCGGCATCGCGCTGGTGGGCGTCTGGATCCGGGACGCCGGCGCGCCGCCCGCCGAGGTCACACCGTGAGCCAGACCCTCCCGCTACCGCGCTCGGGGCTCTACTTCATCGACGTCCTGGCGTGCCTGCTCTTCTGTCTGACCCTGGCTTTGGTGGGCGCGCGTTTCGCCCGCGACCACGCCGTCGAGATCGAGCTCCCGACCGCGCCCGCGGCGGGCGACCCGGGCGCAGCCCTCGACGCCGAGACGATCACCGTGCGTAGCACGGCGAGCGGCCCCGAGTTCTTTCTCGCCGACGAGCCGCTGAGCCTCGCCGAGCTCGAGACGCGGCTACGCCGCGCGCCGCCGACGGCGGTGCTGATCCGCGCCGAGCGCTCTGCGCTCTCGCTGGCGATCTCCGCGGCGCACGGCGCCGGGGTCCACGACATCCAGCTCGCCTACGAGCAGGACGACACAGGAGGCGCACCGTGATCCGCGCACTCTTTGGCTTTGTGATGACGATCGCCCTCGCGGGCGCGGCCGCCCTCTGGGCCCTGGGCCTCCTCGACCCCGTCGAGCGGCTCCAGGGGCCGCCGCCAGTGTCGCGGACGGTCGAGCTGCTCGCGGCCGATCTCGCGGAGCGGCTGCCCCCGCTTCCCCCGCTGCGGATCCCCGAGGCCGTCGAGGCCGAGCTCCCGACGGCGGGCGAAGCGCCCAATGCGGAGCCCGACGACGAGACCACTGGGATCGCGACGTTGCGGGCGCGGGACGAAGTCGTGGAGGACGGCGATCGCGGCGAGCTCCGACCCCACCCGCTTCCCCTCGACCCGAGCGAAGAGGACCGGGCGATCGCCGCCGCCGACGTGCCCCCGGCCGGCCCCGGGTCGGACGATCCCGGGGCGCGCCGGGAGGCGCTCGCCGACTCCGCGATCCTCGTGCGCCGGATGCTGGGCCTCTACCAGCAGGCGCTGGACCCGGAGTGAGCGGCGTGGGGGCGCTGCGTCTGGCGTGTCGCGCGGTCGTGGCCGTGTGGGTGGCGGGCTACCTCGGCTGGACGGCGTTGGCCACGGCACCCGCGGAGCCCGAGGCCACGGCGTCGGCCGCGGCGCGGGTGCGACCGCGGCCGCCGCTTCCCGCGGCGTCGTCACCCGCCGAGCCGATCGCCGTCGGCGCTGCGGACCTCGCCGCGGGGCGCGCGCTCCTCGACGGGGACGGCGCGTTTCCGGCGCTGCACTGTAGCTACGATCGGTTCTCCAGCTTTCTCGACTACGCCCGGGCGATGGAGGGGCTGGGCGCGCGCTTCGTCGTGGTGCGCGATCGCCGCATCGTGGGCGCCTGGGATCCCCGGGCCAACACGCTCGGCGAGACGCCCGTCGACGCGAGCTTCTCGCCCCGCGCGCGCGACTACAGCGACGAGCCGGCGCTTCGCGCCGTTGCGCGCGCCGCCGGCGACCGTTTCGGACGCGGAGCGGAGGTGATGATGGTGGTGCCCCGCGCCCTCGACGCCGGGCTCTTCGGTGGGATCGCCCGCGCACTGCGCGAGGCCGGAGAGCGGCACGGGGCGTTCCGCGAGCTCCGTGGGCGCTACCGCCCGGCGCCCGACGGGGGGGTGCGGATCGAGCTGGTCTCGGGGCTCCGAGACGACGGCAGCGAGGTGCCCTTCCGCGCGCTCTTCGACTTGCGGGACATCGCCGGCCTGGACGGGGTCACGGGATGAGACCCCGCGGCCGCGCGCGGCGCGTCTGCTCGGGGGTTTGTGCGGCGGTGCTCTTCGCGGCGGCGCCGGCCCACGGCGACCCCGCGGTCGAGCGACGCGTCGCCGCCCTGCGCGCGCTGATCGCCTACGGGCCGGTAGAACGCCAGCCGGCGCCGCCGCCGGTGGAGCGGGTCGAAGGCCCCTGCACCCGCGACGCGTGGTGGCGGCACAGCGAGCACTTCCCGCGCAAACGCGTCGCGCGGGCGATCCGCGAGGCGGCGCTGCAGCACGGTGTGCCGTCGCGGCTGATCCGCAGCGTGATCCGCCACGAGAGCAACTTCGCGATCGACGCGGTGTCCCACCGCGGCGCGCTGGGGTTGATGCAGCTCATGCCGGCGACCGCCGAGATCCTGGGCGTGCGTTGCCCCTTCGACCCGCGGGAGAACATCCTCGCCGGCACCCGCTATCTGCGCGAACAGTTCGACCGCTTTGGCACCTGGCAGATGGCGCTCCTCGCCTACAACGCCGGGCCCACCCGGGTGGCGGAGGGGCGGATTCCCCGAGAGTCGCGGGTCTACGCCCAGCGTGTCCTCCACACCTGGAGCCCGCAGCGCTACCCCGCCGCGCGGGGCTAGGGGCGGCGGCCGGCCTCGGGCGCGGGCGTACCGGCGGACACCGCCGGGAGCTCGGCGTCCTCCGTCTCCCGCCGGAGGAGGCGCCCCAGGGCGACTAGCTCGGGGACGGCGCCGGAGTGCGCAGACCCCGCGGTCGCCGCCATCTGCACTCGCTCCGCGAGCCCGGCGGTCTACCCCGGGCGAAGCTCCTTCGCCGCGGTGACCTTGGCGTAGGGTGCCGAGAGCGCCGCCATGAAGGCGGCGTGCACTTCGGCAGCCGGCAGGGTGCGGTCGTCGAAGACGAGGTCGCGGGTCGCGCACGCGTCGCTCGCCACGCTGCAGGTGAAGCCCAGGTCGAAGGCGGCCCGCGTCGTCGCGTCGATGCACATGTGGCTCATCGCCCCGACGATGACGAGGTCCGAGACCCCGTCGCCCCGCAGTCGTTCGGCGAGATCGGTGTCGCGGAACGAGTTCGGAAAGTGCTTCTGGGTCAGCGACTCGCCGTCCCGGGGCGCGATCGACTCGTGGATCTCGACGCCCGGCGTCTCGGGCACGAAGAAGGAGGCGCCGGGCTGGATCGCCAGGTGCTGCACGAAGTACACAGGTCGACCGGCGTCGCGGAAGGCCCCGAGCAGTCCGGCCGCGGTGTCGGCGGCGCGCTCCATCTCGACGAGCTCCATCGCGCCGCCGCGGAAGTAGTCGTTCTGTATGTCTACGAGCACCAACCCTGTGGTCGCGGTGGACATCCCGGCACTCCTCGTCTTAGAGCCAGATCTTGAAGTGCGACCCGGCGTCGTGAAATCCGTTGCGGAGGTAGACGGGCTTGCCCACCGGGCTCGGCCCGTTGACCTGGAGCTCGCGGCAGTTGCGGCGCCGCGCCTCCTCGATGGCCGCGCCGAGCAGGTGTTTGGCGAGCCCCTTCCCCCGCTGGCTCTCCGCGATCAGGAACTCTTCGATCATCGCGTAGGGCCCGCCGAAACGCATGACGTGGGAAAGCCCCATCGTCACGATGCCGACGATCTCCCCCGCGTCGTCGGCGACGAAGATGCTCCCCTTCTCGCCACCCAGCAGCTCGCCGTAGATCCGCCGACCGTCGTCCCAATCGATGTCGGGCACTTCCGGGTCGTCGGGGAAGGTCTTGAGCAGGGCGATCACGCCCTCGAGGTCGTCGGGCTTCGCGGCGCGGACGGTGGCCATCGCGGGAGTCTATCGGAGGCCGGGCGCCGTGGGGCCGGCCGCGCGGGCGGCCGGGAGCCAGCCCCGGAACGAGCCGGTAGCCTTGTCCGATGTTCTACGAACCCGACCTCAAGGGCACCCACGGCCTGCCCCACGACCCCTTCAAGTCGCTGGTGGTGCCGCGGCCGATCGGGTGGATCAGCACCCTCGACCGCGACGACAACGTGAATCTCGCTCCCTACAGCTTCTTCAACGCCGTCTGCTACGACCCCTGTATCGTGATGTTCTCGGCGAGCGGGCTTCCCGACGACCCCCAGAAACACTCGCGGCGCAACGCCGAGGAGACCGGCGAGTTCGTGTGCAACCTCGTCTCGGAAGCGCTGCGCGAGGCGATGAACCTCACCTCGAGCCACGTGGCCCGGGGGGTCGACGAGCTGGCGCTGGCGGGCCTCACCCCCGAGCCCTCGAAGCTCGTGCGACCGCCGAGAGTCGCCGAAGCCCCGGCGCACCTCGAGTGTCGCACCCTGCGAAGCATCGAGTTCGAGAGCACCCTCGAGAACCAAAGCCACGGCGTCGTCTTCGGCCGGGTCGTCGGCGTCCACATCCGCGACGAGTTCCTGAGCGACGGCTTGGTCGACATCCTGAAGATCCGCCCGATCGCGCGGCTCGGCTACCGCGACTACACCGTCGTCGACAACGTGTTCACGATGCCGCCGCCGGACACCAAGACCGGTGCGGCGCCGCGAAAGACCGGCTTCTAGCGCCCGCGTCGCGGGCCGGGATGGCGGTGGACGGTTACTGGCCGCAGTCGACGCCGGGCGGGGCGTAGAGGACAGTGCCGTTGGGGCCCATCATGCACGAACCCGAGGGTTTGCGGGTCGCGGTCTCGGCCTGCGGCTTCACGCGCCGCGGGCGGGGCGTCGGTGCCGGCGCGGCGTTGGCGGCGGCG
>CAJHXS010000174.1_pt1 | contig 18475 bp, 13 predicted proteins | sample 9198591 | NCBI WGS metagenome assembly CAJHXS01 (sample SAMEA7708347, study PRJEB35096) | sediment metagenome | biome: marine neritic benthic zone biome [ENVO:01000025]; feature: sediment [ENVO:00002007]; material: shallow marine sediment [ENVO:03000034] sea grass bed [ENVO_01000059] ... | reverse complement strand
GCGGACTTCCAGATCGTCTCCTCGGGCCGGAGACCGGCCGGGAGGAGCTCTTCGGGGTCGGCGCGGTCGCTGACCAAGCGCCACCGACCCTGCCCAAGCGCAATCGAGCTCAATATCTGGTTCCATCCCGCCGGCTTTTTGTTCTCGATTGCGCTTGGGCAGGGTCGGTGGCGCTTGGTCAGCGACCGCGCCGACCCCGAAGAGCTCCTCCCGGCCGGTCTCCGGCCCGAGGAGACGATCTGGAAGTCCGCGTTTCGGGTGCAGCACCGCCAGGTCGGGTCGTACCGACGTGGGGCGGTCTTCTTCGCGGGCGACGCGGCTCACGTCCACTCACCGCTCGGTGCGCGGGGGATGAACATGGGGATCGCCGACGCAGCGACGCTCGCGTGGCTCATCTCGATCGGCCGCGAGGCCGAGTATCACGACCGCCGCCACCCCGTGGGCAAACGCACCATCGCGCGCGTGAAACGCCAAACCCTCCAGGCCGCGTCCGCGAGCCGGCTCCGTCTGACGCTGGCGCGCTGGGTGGCACCGGCCGCGCTCCGTCTCGGGCTGCTCAACAACCTCGTCGCGGGCTTCGTCGCTGGTCTCGACGAGCCAACCCCGCCGTGGCTGCGCGAGGGCGCAGACGTCGAGCGATGAACGGCAGGGCCAGCACCCGCGACGAGTCCCGGGTCTCTCATCGCGACCGGGGTCGCATACAACCTCGTCGATGCGAACACGCCGTAGGCGCCGGGTCTAGAGCTCTCCCAACACTCGATCCAAGGTGTCGAGGACGAGCTCTGCGTGCTCGTTGGCGAAGACCATCGGCGGGCGGAGCTTGAGGACGTTGTCGAAGGGGCCGATGCGGCCGAGGAGGACGCCCTCTTCCCGCATCCGGTTGACGACGCGGCCGCATTCCTCGGTGGCGGGCTCTTTGGTGACGGGGTCGCGCACCAGCTCGACGCCGACCCAGAGGCCCCGGCCGCGGATGTCGCCGATCACGGGGTGGCGGCGCTGGAGGCGCCGCAGCCCCCCGTGCAGCACCTCGCCGACCCGCGCGGCGTGGTCCACGAGGTGCTCCTCCTCCATTACATCGAGGACGGCGTTCCCGACGGCGCACGAAACCGGGTTGCCACCAAAGGTGTTGAAGTAGAAGACCTCAGCGCGGAACGCGTCGACCAGGTCGCGGCGGGTCACCACGGCCGCGAGGGGGTGGCCGTTGCCCATCGGCTTGCCGAGCGTCACGACGTCGGGCACGACACCCGCCCACTCGTGCCCCCACATCCGACCGGTGCGTCCAAAGCCCGCCTGGACCTCGTCGGCGATAAAGAGACCGCCCGCGGCGTGGACGCGCTCGACCGCGAGCTGGAGAAAACGCGACGAGACCTCGGGCAGGCCTTCGTTCGCAAAGATCGGGCACACCAGCATGCCGGCGAAACGCACGCCGTCCCGCTCGAAGGCCCCGATCGCGCGGCTGACCTCGTCTGCGTAGGCCTCCGCGCGGGCGGGCTCGGCGAGGCCGCGGAGCGGCCGGTAGCCGTCGGGAAAGGGGATGGTGCGCACCCGCGGCGTCGCGCTGTGCCCACCGCGGAAGAGCGGGGAGATCTCGTCTACGGCCTCCGTATTGCCGTGATAGGTCATGTCGGTGCACACGATGCCCTGCCCACCGGTACAGTGACGGACGAGACGCAGGGCCTGATCGTTCGCCTCGCTCCCGGTGCACACGAAGAGGACCGAGGAGAGCGGGTCGGCGAAGGTCGCGCACAGACGCTCTCCGTAGACGACGATCGTTTCGTCGAGATAGCGCGTGTGGACGTTGAGCCGTGCCGCCTGCTCTGCAAGGGCCTTCACGACGTGCGGGTGACAGTGCCCGACGTGGGGCACGTTGTTGTAGACGTCGAGGTAGCGCCGGCCGTCCGCGTCGTAGAGCCACACGCCCTCGCCGCGCACCAGGTGCAGCGGGTCGTCGTAGAAGAGCGGTGCTCCCGTCCCGAGGAGGCGTTCGCGACGAGCGAGCAGTGCGGCGTTCTGCATTGCGGCAGCCCCCGGGTCTTCGCCCCACGGCAACGGTACACGATACAATCGGGAGATGGCCGAGCGCTTCGAGGCCCTCGACGCCGCCGCGAAACGCGCCCACCTCCACGCGGTGGCGACACGCGCCCTTCCAGCCTGGGGCCTCTCGCCCGACGCGCGTCTCACCCTGCTCAATATCTCGGAGAACGCGACGTATCGGGTGGACGAGCCGGCGGCGTCCGAGCCCACAATCTTGCGGGTGCACCGCACCGGCTATCACAGCCGCGACGCCGTGCGCACCGAGCTGGCGTGGATGCAGGCGCTGCGCGAAGAGGGCGGTGTCGACACACCGCGCGCGATCAGCGCCCGCGACGGCGAGCGTATCCAGCGGGTCGTCACCGAGGCGTTGCGCGAGGAGCGCTTCGTCGTCCTCTTCGAGTTCGTCGAGGGCACCGAGCCCGCCGAGGACGCCCTCCTCGGCCCCTTCGCAGACCTGGGGGCGATCGCCGCGCGGATGCATCGCCACGCGCGGCGCTGGTCGCGTCCCCCCTACTTCGAACGGCTGTCTTGGGATCTCGACGGCGCCCTCGGCTCGCGTCCCAACTGGGGGAATTGGCGCGAGGGCCCGGGGCTCGACGCGGAGCGCATCGCGTTGCTCGGCCGCGCCGTCGACCTCATCGCGGCGCGGCTCGCGCGCTTCGGCGACGACCCACGGCGCTTCGGCCTGGCCCACGCCGATCTTCGGCTGGCCAACCTCCTCGTCCACGAGGGCGCGATCCGCGTGATCGACTTCGACGACTCGGGCCTCACCTGGTTTCTCTACGACCTCGCCACCGCGCTCACCTTCATGGAAGACCGGGCGGACCTCGAGGAGCTGATCGCGGCCTGGGTCGGTGGCTATCGCCGGGAGGCGCCGCTCTCGGAGGCCGAGGAGCGAGAAGTCCCGACCTTTCTGATGCTGCGCCGCCTCACGGTCCTCGCGTGGCTCGGATCGCACGCGGACACCGACCTCGCCCGCGAACAGGGCGTCGCCTACACCGACGCCACGATGGGTCTCGCCGAGCGCTATCTCGCTCACTTCGGCTGAAAGGAGCACCCGATGCAGTCTTCCAGACTCTGGACCCCGGTCGCCGTGACCCTCGTCGCGCTGTCGATGGCGCTCGCGTGGCCCGCGGCGGCCCAGCCGGGCTGGACCCAGTCGAAGTGGGGGCCGGCCGATGAGGTCGGTGCCGCCAACTACGTCACCCCCGAGCGGGTCGTGCGCGCCGCCCAGCTGGTGAAGACCGGCAAGCTCTACCGTCTCGGCGCGGTCACCAACGCGGCGACACCCGCGTTTCCCCCCCGCGAGTACAAGATCCATGTCTGGGAGCAGTCCATCCCCTCCTCGAACGCCCTCACATACACCGACGACATGGTGACGGCGTGGCTCGGGGTGGGGAGCCAGATCGACGGCTTCGGCCACATCGGCGTCGACCACGTCCACTACAACGGTCACAAAGCCAGCGACTTCGTCACCATGACCGGGCTCACGCGCTTCGGCGTCGAAAACATTCCGCCCCTGGTCGCCCGGGGCATTCTCCTGGACATGACCAAGCACTACGCGGTGCCGGCCGTGCCCAACGGAACGGTCTACGGCCCGAAGGAGATCGAGGCCGCAGCGACCCGCCAGGGCGTCGCGATCGAAGAGGGAGACGTCGTGATCTTCCACAGCGGCTGGCTCCAGAGTTTTCTCGAGACACCCCCGGCCACCGCCGACGGAATCTTCCCCGAACCCGGCCCCGGCGTCGCCGGCGCCCGCTACCTGATCGAGCGCGGCGTCGTCGCCATCGGCGGCGACACCTGGGCGGTCGAGGCGATTCCCTTCGAGAAGGAGGACGTGCTCTTCCCGGTCCACCAGGAAGCCCTCGCGAAAAGCGGCACCTATCTCCTCGAGAACATGAATACCGCCGCCCTCGCCGCCGACGGCGTCACCGAGTTCATGTTCGTGCTCGGCGTCCCCCGCACCGGCGGCGCGGTCCAGGCGATCATCAACCCGGTCGCGATCCGCTGAGGCGGCGTCGCCCTCGGCAGGTCCTGGAGCGCTTCTGGTCCAGATCGACACCCAGGACGTCGCGGACAGGGCCGCGTTCCGGTTGACACGCGCGGGAGGGTGCTCAGGTTAATCGGGCGTGCAGGGAACCGCGCGGGAGGGACGAGGTCATGGCCATTCTGGAGCCGATTCGCCGAGGCGCGCACGAGATCGCGGAATCGATCGGAGAGGGCTGGGACTGGCTTCGGGACCGCAGCGCGGCCGCGCTGACGCGCTTTCGGCGGACCCGCGAAGACGACGAGGCACTACCTCCGCGGTATCGGGAAGATCGCTGGAGCCTCCTGCCCTCAGACCTCGTGGAGCTCGACGAGGAGGTCGTCGTGCGGATCGAGGCCCCCGGGCTCGAGGAGAAAGACTTCTCGATTTCGATCGTGGCCGGCCAGCTCGTCGTGCGCGGCCAAAAGCGCTTCGAGCGCTCGAGCCGCGAAGGCCACTACCACCTCTTCGAATCCGCGTACGGTGCCTTCGAGCGCGCCTACGCGTTGCCGTGCGAAGTCGACAACGAGCGCGCCGAGGCGAAATACAAGAACGGCGTGCTCACGATTCACCTGCCGCGCGTCGGGGGTGGCCAGCGTGGGCGGCGAATCCCGGTTCGCGCCGGCTAGGCCGCTCCCTCTCGCTCATTCCCTGAAGAGCCCCAGAAGGCGTTCGTTGATTCCTGAGCTCGGCCCAGCCGGGGAGTGATCGCACCCTTTCCATCGAGCAGACGAACTCGTGACCCTCCGGATCGTCGCAAGGGTGGTCTACCCTTTCCCGACCACACGCGAACGAAACGCGGGAGGCGCCGAGGATGATCTCACTGAAGGACTACGCAGGGGCCGATGCCACCGAGCTCGCCCGCTGGATCGAGCAGGGCGAGGCCCGCGCGGAGGACGTGCTGGACGCGGCCCTGCTGGCCATCGAACGCCTCAACCCGAAGACCAACGCCGTGCTTCAGGTCCTCGGCGAGCGGGCCCGCGAGGAAATCGCCAAAGGGCTCCCGGCCGGGCCGTTTCGCGGGGTTCCCTTCTTCTTGAAAGAGCTCGTGTGCCACGCCGCGGACGTGCGCTGTGACATGGGCAGCCGGCTGGCGCAGGGCTACATGCCCCCGAACGAGACCGAGCTCTACGCGCGTTTCCGTCGCGCAGGGTTGGTTCTGGCGGGTACCACCCAAACCCCGGAGTTCGGCTACAACCCGACCACCGAAACCGCGCTGTTTGGCCCCGTCGACAATCCCTGGAAATCGGGTCACAGCGCCGGCGGCTCGAGCGGTGGCTCCGGAGCGGCCGTCGCGGCGGGGATGGTGCCGATCGCGCACGCCAACGACGGAGGCGGCTCGATCCGCATCCCGGCGGCCTGCAACGGCCTCGTCGGTCTGAAGCCCACCCGCGATCGGGTGCCGCTGGGCCCCGACGTCGGCGACGCCCTGTGTGGGCTGGCCTGCGAGCTGGTGGTGACGCGCACGGTGCGCGACACCGCCCTCGCCCTCGACGCGGTGGCGGGTCCCGACGTCGGCGGGCCCGCGTGGATCCAGGCCCCGCCGCGCGCCTATCGCGACGAGGTCGGCGCCGACCCCGGGACGCTCCGGGTCTCCTGGACCGCGGCGCACCCGGGCGGGGGCGAGATCGACCCGGAGTGCGCGCGGGCGGTCGAGCGCACGGTCGCGGTGCTGGAAGATCTCGGCCACCGTTGCGAAGAGCGCGCGCCACGCTTCGAATGGCAGGAGTTTCTCGATCGCACCCACGTGATCTGGACCACCTTCAACGCCGCGATGGTCGACGATCTGGCGGCGCTGATGAAGCGCGAGGTGTCGCCCGAGACCCTCGAGGCGGTGACCCTCGCCTGTGTCGAAGACGGGCGCCGGCGAGGCGCCAAAGAGCTCATCCAATCGATGGACTACATGAACCAGTTCTCGCGGGCGATGGGCCGCTTCTTCGAGGCCTGCGACGTCTTGGTGACGCCGACACTGGGGCGGGAGCCCGTGCCCCACGGCGAGGTCAACCAGAACGCCGCCGGCATGAGTGCCCGCGAGTGGACGGAGCAGGTGTTTGGCTACTGCTGCTTCACGCCCCAGTCGAACAGCACCGGCCAGCCCGCCATCTCGCTTCCGCTCCATCAGTCGCCCTCCGGTCTTCCGGTCGGCGTCCAGTTGGTGGGCCCCTTCGGCGACGAGTCGCTGCTTCTCCGCCTCTCCGCGCAGCTCGAGGAGGCCATGCCGTGGCGCGACCGACGACCGCCGCACCACGCCTCGGTCGTTTGACCCCACCACGGCGGGCGGGCCACGGCGCGGGCTCTGCGGGTTCCGCCCAGCTCGGGCGGTCCCGTCCCAGGACGAAACGGCCGCCGACAGCGTCGATCCGGCTCGCGGCGAGGTCCGTCAACACTCCTAGCCCGCGGGCGGGCGGGGAGCGCGGTGCTCGTACCCGTTTCGCAAACGCTGTTCTAGGACGATTGCCTGGGTTCAAAGAAAGAAAAAGACAAAAACCACCCTTGATCGTTAGCGACGTAGTGAACTCTCTGTAACTTTCTCAGGGGTGTTTTTGCCCCGAATCAATTCTTCGGTACCCGCAGATTCGCCGATAGGGCGCCGGTCCTCAAAGATCTTCCGGATTGGATGTGTCTTCTACGACACATCGCGACGATCCAAGATGAGTTTTGGATAAATTTCTAAATATTTGGACGCTCCCCTTGCGCTTTTACCGGGTGCAAAATAAAACGTGTCCCGAACCACACGTTTAAAGCTCGATCGGGTCGTGACCACTGCGTAAGTGAACAGGGAGGGCGCCGCACTCTCCCTGTCGCGTTCTTCGCAGAGGAAGCCCTCCAAACGGAACCGAACTCGAGCGACGCCCCGGTAGGAGCATGATTGTTGGCGAGCGTCCGCTCTCGTCGCGGTGTTGCGGAGCCGCGTGCCCGTTTTTTCTCACACGCAAATCGAAACAGGCTCCGATCCGCGCTCGCGTCGTGGATCCTGCTCGTCGGGGCCACGGTCGGCGCGGTCGGCGCGGTCGCCGGTTTGGCGGTCGAAACTCAGGCGCGCACCGAAACCGTCCGCTGGACGCATCCCAGTGCATCGAGCGTGGACGGGTTCCGGATCTTCGTCCGGCAAGAGGGCCAGGGGTACCAGTTCCCTTCCTTCGACGGCTTTCCCGCCCCAGTGGGTGGCGTCTTCGAAACGGATTTCGAGGTCGACGACGCCGCAGACGTGTTCTTCGTCGCCACCGCGTACGACCAAGTCGAGGAGAGCGTCTTTTCAAACGAGATCGCCCGGTTCGCGCCGTTTTGCGGCGACGGCGACCTCGACGCGGGGGAGAGCTGCGACGACGGCAACAACGCCAACGGAGACGGGTGCGATGCCAGCTGCGGCGTCGAATCGAGCCCCGGAGGCGGTGGCGCCAGCGTCGGTGGAGAGCTCGCCACCTGGCACGAGGTCGATATTCGGTTTTCGGGGCCGGTCCACGCGGAGTCCGACTCCAACCCAAACCCATTTTTGGATTACCGGCTGCAGTGTCTGTTGACCGGGCCCTCCGGCCAGACCTACGACGTGCCGGGTTTCTTTGACGGAGACGGTGCCTCGGGCACCACGGGCGATGTCTGGCGGTGCCGCTTCGCCCCGGATGAAGCGGGGCTCTGGACCTACAGGGCCTCGTTTCGAGACGGCCCCGGGGTTGCGGTCTCGCTCGACCCCCAAGCGGGGAGTCCGCTCTCCTTCGACGGCACCACGGGCACCTTCGCGGTGCAGCCGAGTACCAAGACCGGAGACGATTTTCGGAGTTCCAGCCGGGGACGGCTCGTCAACGCGGGCGACCACTTTCTCACCTTCTTGGGCAGCGGAGAGCGTTGGATCAAAGGGGGGACCAACGTCCCCGAGAACCTTCTCGGCTACCAGGGTTTCGACAACACGCCAAACGCGGGCCACAGCTTCAGCGCCCACACGGGCGACTGGCGCAGCGGCGACCCGGACTGGGGTTCGGGCGCGGGGCGGGGTCTGATCGGCGCGCTCAACTACATCGCCGACACCGGGGGGAACAGCGTCTACTTCCTGCCGATGAATATCGGGGGCGATGGCGACGACACCTTCCCGACGATCGCAGCGCAGGACAAAATCCACTACGACACAAGCAAGCTCCGCCAGTGGGAGACCGTGTTTCGCCACGCCACCTCGCACGGCATCTTTCTCCATTTCCAGCTCTCCGAGACGGAACGCGCGAACGAGCAGTATCACGACGGGGGACAGCTCGGCCCCGAGCGTATGCTGTTCTACCGCGAGCTCGTCGCCCGCTTTGGCCATCATCCCGGCTTGCAATGGGACCTCGGCGAAGAAAACGACTACGGAACGACGCTGCGCCGCTCCTTCGCCGCACACCTGAAGGCGCTCGATCCCTACGACCATCCGGTGACGACTCATACCCGCACGAACGCGCTCGACTCGACCTACGCCCCGCTGCTCGGCAACGGCGACTTCGACCAGACCGGGTTTCAGGTCAACGCTTCGGGGTTTGACAACGGCGCCGCTGTCGAAGAATGGCGCAACCGCTCCGCCCAGAGCGGCGTCCCGTGGATGGTGTCCATCGACGAGCCGCAAGGGATCCAAAACGACCCGAACGACACGACGCGGGGCTATCCCTTTGGCCGCACCAAGTTTCTCTGGCCCACCTATATGTCTGGGGGCGGGGGCTTCGAGTGGTACGTCCAAGAAGACGGCGGCGGCCACAGCTTTGATCAACGGATCGATGATTTTCGGGAGATGCAGGAGGCGCTGCGCTGGACCCGCTACGCGCGGGAATTCCTGGGCGAGCTGCCCTTTTGGTTGATGGAGCCGCGCCCCGCAATGGGGAGCTCGAGTGCCGGCGGGAAGACCTTTGTCCTGGCGCGGCCCGGCGACGCCTACGCCTTGTATCACCCCCAAGGGGGCTCCCTCTCCCTGGATCTCGGCGCGGACACGGGGAGCTTCGCGGTTCGCTGGTTTGATCCCAAGACCGGCGAGTGGTTCGCCGGCGGAATCGTTCAGGCCGGGGGGCAAACACCGCTCGGTATCGCACCCTTCGGTGGCGACGCCGCGGTGCTCCTCGAACGCACCGGCGGTACGCCCGCGGGCGCGGACCCCGTCGCGAGCTTCACGGCCACCCCGCTCCAGGGGCAGGCGCCGCTCGCAGTGAGTTTCGACGCGGCTAGCTCGGTCGACGACGGGATGATTACCGCGTACGACTGGAGCTTTGGGGACGGAGAGGAGGCCTCGGGCGTCACGGCGCAACACAGCTACGCCGACCCGGGGTCCTATGTCGCGACGCTCGTCGTGATCGACGACGAAGGCCGCAGCGACGCGTCCTCGCAAACCATTGTGGTTCTCGACCCCACCCCACCGGGGCCCGGGCCGGGCCCGGGCAGCGGGCACCCGGGACAGATCCTGTTCAGCGAGTTCGCCAACCGGAACCAAGCGCAGCCGCTTGAGAGCGCGCAAGTATCCGGAGAGATCTACGTCTTTCTCCCCGCGGTCCCGTCTGCGGAGATCGCCTCGGTGCACTTCTATCTCGACGATCCGGGCCGCACGGGCCCTGCGACGCAGGTCGAGCGCGTCGCGCCCTACGACATGGGGGGTGGCTCGGTTGCGCGGGCACGGAACCCGCTCGATACCGAGGGGCTCTCCTTCGGGAGCCACCGGATCGACGTGGATTGTGTCCTCGACGACGGCTCGGTCGTCTCGATCGCGGCATCCTTTACAGTGGAGGCTTCGGGTGGAACGTCATCCGACCCCGGCGGGGAGCAGGATCCGACCCCGATTCCCGAGCCTCTGTCTTCTCAAGGGGGTGGGGCGGCGCTATTGGCGCTCTTGGTGTGGGCGGGGCTGCGGAGGAGGCGATAGCGCCACGCTCCGCAGGCCAAAACGCTCAGAGACTCCGCGCCCGGTCTTCGATCTCTCGGGCGACTTGACCCAGGAACGGATCGATGAACCTGGTCCCCAAGGGCAGCGCGCAGCGGTTCTCCTCACAGCTTCCGCACCGCAACGAGACCCGTTGGGCCCCATCCGTGTAGCGCCGGAATTCGTGAAGTTTGGTCTCGCAGGCCGTGCAAGAAGCCGTGAGCGTGTTGATGTCGACCGTGGGCGCGAGGACGTCGGTCCGCCATTCCCAGTTCCAATGGACGCCTTCCAACTCGTCGTCGCGATAGAGCTTGTAGTTGGACCCTTCTTCAACCGACCGGGTCCGGCGCGACAGGGCGATCAGCCCGGTCACCCCGATCACGGTTCCCACGAGGAGGGCAAACCCGAAGAGCCAACGCGGCACCAGGATCGAGGAATTGATCCAACTCGTCGCCGCGAGGAGGTCGTCGCGCTCAAAGGGTCGGAGCACCGAGACGAGGGCGCCGCCGATCCCGAGACAGATCCAATTCATCGCCGTCGAGTGATCGGAGACTGTTCGGAGTACACCGCGATCAAACACAGTGTGATTTTACCAGGCCGGCTACCCACCCAAGTAGCTCTTTTGGCATCGGCGTGTCGGGGAACCGTGGCAGCCCGACGGCGTTGGCGAGTGGTTCTGGACGCGGTCAAAGTCTCGTTGCGCGCGCCTGCGGCGCCGCATGGCGGCCGATCGATCGCAGGGCCGCCGGAGCTCTGGTAGGGTGGGGGGTGCGGACATCGGCACCCGTTCTCTGCTTCCACATTTCCAACGTTCAATTTTGGGTGCCGATGCCCGCACCCCCGACTTCACTTCAACTGGGCCCCGGCGGCAAGACATCGCGCGCGCGCAACGCGTGTGCAACTCGGACGCACCGAGGCGGCAGCTCCTTGGCGTGCCGCCTGTGGCGCCTGAGAAAACGCCCGGCGCGCCGGGTTTGACGAGAGCATTACCGCGAGATTAAGTCGTCTCCATGACTCCGAAACCTGCCGAGCGATTTGTCGACCTCGACCTGGCTCGCGTTCCCGAGCCCATCTGAACGCGCTTCTCGGACCGCGAGCTCGGAGCGGTTGGGACGATTCGCTCGTCCCAACCGCTCTGATCCTTCGGGGGCCGATCAGTTCAGGTCGATGACCGCGACGTCGATGGTGGCCCCGGTCAGACCCTGGAGGTTGATACACAGTCGGTTGCCGTCCGTGATGAGGCGGGTCTGATCGAAGCCCGGGAGCGTGGTCGCGCCGTTGACCGTGGCCGGCCCCACCGGACCCTCGAAGGTGATGATCAGCCCGTTGAAAACAGCGGAGGAGAGCCCGACCGGGCCGTTGAATTCGATGAGCACACTGTTGCTCGAGACGTCGACACTGATGAGTCCGAAGAACGCGCTCGGAAATTCCACCGTAGACCCCACCGTCGCCGTGAAGGTCTCAAACGCCGAGGCGTCTGTCTTGTCGGGGAAGTTGAGGGTCATGGTGATGTCCTCGCCGTCGACGCCGCCCCCGCCGTCGCCGTCGCCGTTCTCTTCGTCGTCGTCGTCGCGCATGACTCCGAAGCCACCTTCCGAGGCGGTTCGGTTCGCGCCATTCGCGGCGAGGACTTCGAACTTGAACACGCGGATCCCGGCCTCCAAATACGGCTTCAGGAACTCGTCGGATACCGTGACGCTGCGCTGACCCGGCTGGAGTTGGGCCGTGAATACGGTGGGCATGAGACCCGCAGCCTCCGCTTGGTCTTCGTCCACCTCGACCACGACCTCCCAGTAGTCGACTTCTACGTCTCGCGGATCGAGAATGAGGCCTTCGTCGACCAAGTCCTCATCGTCGCACCCGCCAAGCCCCGTCCCCCTCGCGAACCGGATCTCTACGATGCCGCTGCCGTTCTCCACGAAGCTCCGCCCGTCTGTGGCGCTGATATCGGGGGCTGCGGGCAGCGCGTTGGTAAGTTCAGCATCGCCCACCAAGGTGTGGCCGTCGTTCGTGACACCGGTCAGCGGGTAGACTCCGAAGGGGAAGAGCGAGAGGAGGTCTCTCAGCGGCTGCAGCGAACAGAGCGGCTCGCCGCTTTCGAGCGAGAACTCCGTGATGCCCTGGTCGCCCAAGCTCCCCTGGGCCTGCACGTTCAAGATCGCCCCTCCGTTCGGGTCCCAGACTTCCACACTGCTCCAAGGCTCAGCGTCGAGATGCGTTTGTACTCCCGCATCTCCGTCCGTGGCGTTGATCTCGATGCCGATATTGAAGTCGTCGACTTCCACTTCCATCGCCCGGGTCTCCCGGGCGCCGGCACTCAACAGCAAGAGGGCCGCCGCGGTAGCTAGACACCCCATCCGCCAATGCTGCGATCTCTTTGTCTCGATCATCGTGGGACTCCTCTCTTGCCGTTCCTGCTGCTGGAAATGGGCGACGTCGGTCGCCCCACCCGCCTGTAGGGCGCCGACGAGCCTGCGCGGCCCCCTGCAAACGGAGAGTGCGAGGTCTTCCTCGAAGACGCGTTGATGGAACCGGCGGGGTGGAACCGGCGGGGCGTCAACCTGGAGCGTGTGCGACACGGCTCGAAGCCGCGGTGCGCTGGCGAGAGCATCGCCCCGACGAGTTGCCCCGTGTGGTGTATGGGCCTCGTCACTCTCCGGCAACTCTACTCTCATAGTGGCCGAATCACCGCATTTTTTGCGATCCGACCGTCCCCGCGGGCGGCTGCGGGCGACGCCCGCGCCATGCGATGAGGATCAGCGACGCGAGCGCGGCGGCCAGGGGCGCGCCTCGCGGCTCCGGCACAGCCGCAATGAAGTCCGCGTGCGTCTCCGAGAGAGGCCACTCCAGACTTCCAAAGGTTCGCCATGGCCCTGTGTCGCAGCCGACAAGCGGCGCCATTCCGCGCGCTTCGAGCTCGGCGTCCACCACGTCGCTAAAGATCTCGAGACGCTCCGGGACCACGCATTCGGGCATCTCGGCCTCCGCCGACGCACCGGGCGCGATGATCCACGAAATCGCGACCGCCAGCGCTGCCAGGACCGGGGGCGTATCCATACAAAGAGGATACCGATTTGCGCAACGCGGACGCAGGTGCGTGCCGACCCCTCGGCGGTGACGGCCGAAGGCGTTGACGCCCCCGTGGGAATCCGGGTCCTCCGCCACCTTCGGGGCACCGAGCGTTTCCAGTGCGGCCTCTCGTGTTGCCGACCGAATCCGCTGCGGAGGCGGTCGCGTATCAGCCAACGTGGCAGCGCGAACTCAAAAAGGAGCAAACCCATGAAATGCGCAGCAATCGCGATCGCGGCCCTCGCTCTGGGCGGCTGGGCGCTTCCGGCTGCGGCCGACGGCTTCGTGTTCCAATCCCAAGCTGCCCGAGAGCAAGAGACCGTCGAGCCGGCGAATCCCGGATCGATCCGGACGGCCTCGGTGCAGGTCAGCTTCGCGCGGAACCTGTCAATCGCTTCGGTCCGGCTCTTCGTGCGCCCGAGCGAGCGGGTTGTGGCCGTGCACTTCCACTGTCACCGGGCGGGCCAGGATGGTCCGATCGCGGCGGGGCTGATGGCGCCGGGTCGCTTCGCGTTCAACGGCAACGTCTTGCGGGGCACACTCGAAAACGTCGACGTGACGGGAGCCGACTGCGCGGACACCATCGGCGATCCCGTGGAGAACATCGCAGCCCTCTTCTTCGCGATGCGGCAGGGCTCGATCTACCTCAACGTCCACACCGTCGACAACCCGGGCGGCGAGGTGCGCGGGCAGATGCTGCCCCGAGCCGACTAGCCCCGACCGGGCGGTCCGCAGGCGGCCGGCCGTGCGCCAGCGCGTGGTCGCGCGCAGCCGTCGACGGGGCCGCGCGCCACCTCACCACATGCAGAGTCCCTCCTCGCGGTCAGGCACAGCGCGGAGCCGCAGGGCTTTGTTCAACAGGTACGGAACCCGGGAGAGCTCCGGGTCCTCCTCCGCACGGGTGATCTGGAACCGCTCGCCGCCGCGCCGGTAGGCAACTCGGATGTTTGTCTCGCCCTGTCCGGCCAGCCGGGCGACGCGTTGGCGCAGGGAGACATAGGGAAGTCTCCAACGGGGCGGCGGCTGCTCGTCGATCTCGGGCGAGCGTTTGATCGAGGAGGTGAAGGTCACGTTGTTTGGGGCCCCGAGCCAGGTGGCGCGCGAGAGCCAACGCAGCACCGGGTCGCTGCTGTCTTCGATTTCGACGAGGTCGCGTCCGTGGTCCCAGATCTGGAGAGAAGCCGGCAGGAAGAGGTGGTTCGTCCGGCCCTCCGCGGTGCGCAGGTTGCTAGACATCGCGAAAGAGAGGGTGCTCTTAAAGCCCACGTGTGGGCCGAGGCCGTTAGCGAAGAGGAGGATCGGTACGATCCAGAGCAGTCGGGGGATCCGCGTGGCAAACACCTCGCGGTCTCCGAACGCCTCCTGAGTGCGCAGGGCGAGAACCGCCAACAACCCCAAACAAGTCAGCCCGTACACGAACCAGACGCTTCGCTTCCAATCCCCAGAGACGTGTACGGACCACGAGTCACCGGCGAAGAGGAACACCCCCAGCACCGCTACAGCCGCGAGCGGGTACGCCTGCCCAAGCGCCAGCCAGATCCGCCGCGCCATCTCGAAGACTCGGCTGGTCGCTGCGACGCCCTCGGCGAGGCGCCGCACACCGCCCCAAAACGCCGGTGGGAGGAAGACGCTGAAGACCGCGAAAAGCAACGCGGAGAACGCCGGGTAGGACACACCCAGCACAAGATGGAAGCCAACGCCCAGCGCCACGCCGAACATCCGGGTGCGGCGGATGAGCAGCAGTGTGGGGATCGCCGTTTCAATGATGAGCGTTCCATAGATCGCGGGCGTCCGGGTCCAGGGTCCACCGGGGAGGAAGTCGAGACCGACGCCGAACACGGCGTGGCGGCGGAGGGTCCCGAGCTCCATCGCAGCACAACTGACGTCGGGATTAAAAAATCCGGTATTGAGTTTCTGGACGACGGCCCAGAAATAGAGAACCGCGACGACGGCTCGCAGCACCGGCGCCAGGGTCTCGTAGTAGGCGGCGGGTCGGGGTCGCCGCCGAGGGCCGCGGACCGCGAGGTCCGCGTAGACGGCGACCGCGGTCACCGCGATGAAGAAGATCAGCAGGCCGTGGTTGTTGATCGCCGGCATTTCGGCGAAGAGCGCGACGGCTAGGACCAAGCCGAGCGCCGCAAAGCGGAGCGGCTGGGTCGGTCTGAGTAGGAGCCCGCCGGCGAAGAGCAGCGCCGCGAGGCGGAGCGTCTCGATCCCTCCGGATCTCTCCAGAGGAAAGTCGGTCGAGAGGCTGAAAAGAAGTGCCGCGCCGAGCAGGACGCCGAAGGCGCCGCAAGCGAACGTGGCGTCGCGTTGCCGCTCGCTTTTGGGGGTGGCTTCGGATCCAGAACGGCGGGATCGGCGCGACCGGCGCCGCTTGGTCGACGAGGCTGCGCCCTTCCGCACCGCCGCACCATAGCCGATCGCGGGGTCGCGCTCACTTCCGCGGCGTCAAGACACACATGGGCTTTCGCAATTGCCCCGAGTGCCTCGCGGTGTCGTCGTTCACGTTGTGGTGCGGATCGGTGGTTCGCGTTCTTCATCAAGAACGTTCCTTCGCATGTACTGCGCGAGAGCAACGTCACTCGCAGCGCAACGCGGTCGCGAAATTTTTTCGTTAAGCCGCAACAGAGAAGCAACTCGCACGAAGGTCGTCGCGGCCCCGAAGTCTTCCTTCCAACCTCAGCGGCTTTGGCGACTCCATGTTCCGCTGTCGCAGCCGTTTCTTGGAGGGGGGAGGAGAGCGCCGCTCCGCCCGAGCATCGAAGTGGTGCGCCCGTTGCGCTCGATGACCGCTGTCATCTGGCCGCGACGAGCGTCACGGTCCTTTTTGTCACCGGAGTAGATGCCCGAATCGGAACAAGGCAGCTAGGTCGCGCGATACCGTCTGCGTTTTGGTCGACCTCGACCGCGATGAATCAAGCCGGTTCGAGAACGTACCGGCCCGGTGCCTCGTCGAGGACGGGGTAGCGAGAGCTGCCGAGCTCTTGGGGCGCGGAGATCTCGTCGCCGGAGCGCTCGCAAGTCCAGTCGGCCCAAAGCTCCCACCACGTCCCCGCGCGACGTTCGGCGTTACGCAGCCAGGCGTCCGGGTCGGGGCCGGGGTGGGGCCCGGCGTAGTAGTGCGCCTTTGGGTTGCCCGGCGGGTTGACCACGCTTGCGATGTGACCGGCCTGGCTCAACACAAATTGGCTTTCGCCACCGAAGAGCTGGGTCGTGCGGTAGCCGCCGCGCCACGGGGTGATGTGGTCGTTGATCCCGGCGCTGACGAAATGGTCGAGCTCGATCGTCCGAAGATCGATCGGCTTCCCCAACACCGAAAAGGCACCCCTGGCGAGCAGGTTGTCGTTGAACAGGTCGACAAAATCGCTGTGGAGGCCGGCGGGCAGGTTGGTGCTGTCGGCGTTCCAAAAGAGGACGTCGAACGCAGGCGGGTTCTTGCCCATGAGATAGTTGTTGACCCAGTAGTTCCACACGAGCTCGTTGGGTCGAAGCCACGAGAACACTTGGGCGAGGTTTTCGCCCGGAAGGATGCCGCGACGTTCCGAGATCGACTTTGCCAAGGGCCCCATGGTCGGGTGAGCGAACATCCCCATCATCGTCGGCTCTTCCCAGTCGATCTGCATCACGCTGAAGGACGTCGCCGCGACGCGGCGATCGCCCACCGTCGTTTGGTAGGCAAGCATCGCCGCGGTCGTGATGCCGCCAGCGCAAATGCCGAGGGTGAGGAGCTCGTCGCTACCGGTGATTTCGCAGACCGCGTCGATCGCCTCGAGAACCGCTTCGATGTAGGTGTCGAGCGTCCAATCGGCGTGCTCCGGGCCTGGATTGCGCCAGCTGATGGTGAAGAAGGGAATGCCGCGGCTGACCGCGTACTCCGTGAGGCTACGACCCGGCGCGAGATCCAAGAAGTAGTACTTGTTGATTTGAGGTGGCACCAGCAATGTGGGCCGCGCACGCACCGTGGGGGTGCTCGGTTGGTACTGGATCAGCTCCAGGAGGTCGGAGCGAAAGACAACGGCGCCGGGAGTGACGGCGAGATCTTTCCCCACCTCGAAGCGCGTGCGGTCGACCTGTCCAGGCATCCCCCCGTTGCGGAGCAGGTCGTCCGCCCAGTGGCGAAACCCGCGCAGGACGCTCTCCCCCCCAGTGTCGATCATCTCCTTCAGCGCCGCGGGGTTGCCATAGAGCTGATTGGTCGGCGCTGCCGCGGCCGCAAGAAGCTCGATCCCAAACTTGGCGCGCTGCACGTCGCGCCAATCGTCTGCGTCGTCATCGACCGTGCCCGCGAGCGCGTCGGCCCAGGCGAGATAGGTCTGGGCGAGACGGCGGGCGGTCGGGTTGTGCGACCAGGCGGGATCTTGAAAACGCCAGTCGCGCGGATCGGGGGCTCGCTCGCTGTCCCCGACGCCGATGCTCCAAAGCTCACGCTGGAATTCGAGGGCTTGGCGTGCGAGACGAGTGGGGTCGATCACCCGAGCCATCGACGCCAGCGTTTCGCCGGCGTCGAAGGGATCACTCAACTTGAACGGCTGATCGCGGCGAGGTCGATCAGGTTGCTTGGTCATCGGTGTTCTCCACTGGCAAGCGCTCGCCGATTGCGATGTCCCAGAAGGGTAACGTGCTTTCGGATCCCGTTGCGACGTATTCAACAGCAAGGCGCTTGGGAAAGTAGCCTCGCCGACCTCCTCGAATTCCTGTCAGCGCGGTACGCCCAAACGTTGGCCGGTTTGGTCATAGAACTCCACCTCGATGGGATCGCCGCGGCGCCCTGAGAATCCCGACGCCGCGTGCCATAGCCGGAGGCGCTCAGTCGAGATCGAAGCGGGCGAGGTTCATCACCTTGTCCCATGTGGTGATGAAAGCGGTCGCGAATTTCTCTTCCGAGTCGCTCGAGCCATAGACCTCGGAGATCGCGCGCAGTTTCGAGTTGGCGCCGAACACGAGGTTGCGTGTTCCGCTGCGCCTAGCTGTCGCGCTCTTCTGGATCGGCCGGCCACCGTTGGGGAACGCGTTTCACCTTCGCAATGTCATAGCCGAGGCTTTCTGCGTAGCTCAGCGACTGCTGATAGTCGGCCTCACTCATCCGCGGGGTTCGAGACATGATCCAGATGTGGTTGCGGTTGGGAACGCCGATGATGGTCGTCTGATACTCCGGGTCGAGATACACGATGAGGTAGGCCGCCTGGAAGGGCCACAGGAACTGCATGCGCCATTCGGCATTGGTGTCGTGGTCATGCACCCATCCCTTTGGTGTAAAGCGCTTCTCGGGTCCGTCGAAACCGCCATCGCGGAAGGTGTAGGTGGTTTCGATGACGCCGTCCGCGGTGAGCCGATAGGTTTCCACGGCATTGTGGGCACCCTCCTCGCTAAAGAACGGGAGGGTGACCGGAATGAACCCAATCACGTGCCAGTCTCCCATGAACCGCTCCAGATCCACCTTGCGATCCATGGCCTCCAGCGACGGGACTCGAGGGGTCGCG
>CAJHXS010000279.1_pt1 | contig 18672 bp, 18 predicted proteins | sample 9198591 | NCBI WGS metagenome assembly CAJHXS01 (sample SAMEA7708347, study PRJEB35096) | sediment metagenome | biome: marine neritic benthic zone biome [ENVO:01000025]; feature: sediment [ENVO:00002007]; material: shallow marine sediment [ENVO:03000034] sea grass bed [ENVO_01000059] ... | reverse complement strand
GTAAGGGCAGCCGCCGAGCCCGCCCAGGGACGCGTCGAAGATACGGATCCCCTCGTCGTAGCCCGTCATCAGGTTCACCAGCGCGCGCCCGTAGGTGTCGTGGAGGTGGAGCGCGAGCTTGTCGGCCGGGAAGATCCCCTTGGCGGCCCGCACCACGTCGCGGATCTGGTCGGGGGTGCCCACACCCAGCGAGTCGGCGATGCCCACCTCGTCGGCCCCCATATCGACGAGCTGCTCGATCACGCCCATCGCCTGAGCGGTCGAGATCCGGCCCTCGTAGGGGCAACCGCAGCAGGTCGACGCGTACATCCGCAGGATCTTCCCGTCGGTCTTGGCCTGCGCGGTGATCGGGCGGAACGCGTCGAGGGTCTCCTGGGTGCTGCGGTTCAGGTTCTTGCGGTTGTGGGTATCGCTCACCGACACCACCAGCGCGAGCACCGGGAGGTCGGCGTCGAGAAAGCGGTCGTAGCCACGTTGGTTCGCGATCAGCCCGGCGTAGGCGACCCCGGGGTCGCGGGGCGCGATCTTCGAGAGCTCGTCGGCGTCGGCGAGCTTCGGGATCCACTTGGGCGACATGAAGCTCGTGAGCTCGATCCGCGGGATCCCGGCCGCGACGAGCCGCTCGATCAGCTCGCGTTTCACCGGGGTCGCGACGTCGTCGGGTTCGTTCTGGAGCCCGTCGCGGGGCCCCACTTCGTAGATCGTGATCTCGCGCTCGACGCTCATCCCACCAACTCCACGCCCAGCGCCACAGCCTCGCCGCCGCCGATGCACAGGCACGCCACCCCCCGCTGCAACCCGCGGTCGCGGAGCGCGTAGAGCAGCGTCACCAGGATGCGAGCGCCCGAGCAGCCGATCGGGTGCCCGAGCGAGACCGCGCCGCCGTTCACGTTCACGGCCTCGGCGTCGAGCTGGTGTTCGGCCACCGCGGCCATCGTGACCCCGGCGAAGGCCTCGTTGATCTCGTAGAGGTCCCAGTCGCCCGGGGCGGTGCCGGTCTTCTCGTAGAGCTTGCGCAGCGCCGCGACCGGCGCCGTCGTGAACCATTTGGGCTCCTGGGCGACGGTGGAGTCGGCGACGATCCGCGCCAGGACCGGGTAGCCGCGCTGTGCAGCGACGTCGGCGGTCGAGAGCAGGAGCGCGGCCGCCCCGTCGTTGATCGTCGAGGCGTTCGCGGCGGTGACCGTACCGTCCTTGGCGAACGCCGCCCGCAGCCCCGCCATCTTGTCGAGCTGAATGCGCGAGGGCTCTTCGTCCTCGTCCACCAGCACGGGGTCGCCGCGTCGCTGGGGCACCTCCACCGGCACAATCTCGGCTTTGAAGCGACCACCCTGCTGCGCGGCCTGGGCGCGCTCGTAGCTCTCCCGGGCGAAGGCGTCCTGATCCTCGCGGGTGAAGCCGTACTTCTCGGCGACCAGATCTCCGCAGTTGCCCATGTGCACCTGGTCGTAGGGGTCCCACAGCCCGTCGTGTACCATCGAGTCGATCACCTGCTGGTTCCCCATCCGGTACCCGCCCCGCGCGCCCGGCATCAGGTAGGGCGCGTTGGTCATCGACTCCATCCCGCCGGCCATCACCACGTCGGCGTCGCCCACCAGGAGCTCGCGGCGGGCGAACATCACGGCCTGCAGCCCCGAGCCACACACCTTGTTGACGGTGATCGCCCCGGTGCTCACCGGGAGGCCGCCCTTGATCCCCGCCTGCCGCGCGGGCGCCTGGCCGATCCCGGCGGAGAGGACGTTGCCCATGATGATGCGCTCGACGTCACCCGGGTCGGCGCCGGCCCGCTTCACCGCCTCCGCCACCGCGGCGCCCCCCAGGTCGGAGGCCGAGAGCGACGCGAGCACCCCCTGGAAGGAACCGATCGGGGTGCGCACCCCGCTGCAGATGACGACGTCGGACTGGCTCATGAATGCTCTCCGCTCGAGTGCGAGATGATCTCGAAAACGCCTGCAGTGCCGCGGGCGTCGGGATCATAGCTCTCTGCCCTGTCGTTTCTCCCGGCGGAGCGACCCCCGGGGCCACGGGCTCTATGGGCGTCCGGGTTTGGGAAGCGGCGGTTGCGGCTCTGCATCGGACCGAATCTCACCTGGGAAGCCGCTTCCACCGTGAGCGCGCGGCCGTCGGAGAGGGGGTGTGGCACCGCCCCGATGCGGGCTCACCCCGATCGGAGCGCGCGACCCGCGCGCCCGTCGCACTCGCGTCTGAGGCGCGGCGACCCGCGCGCCGCACCCGCGTTGGAGGCGCGGCGCGCGGCGTCGACTACGAAGTCGGTGCGCCCCGCGAGTCTCGCAGCTCCTCGAGCAGCAAGTCCGCGTTGCGCACCAGGAGCGCCAGGTCGGGCACGGCCTGACCATCGATCACGACCGCGGTGAGACGGAGGCGCCCGGTCGGTGTCCCCTCCCAACGACACGCGGCGTGGCTCTCCACCTCGCCGCGGCGTAGACGCAGGGTGGCCTCACCCAGACGCGGCACGCGGACTTCGACGACCTCCCCAGGGCCGAGACGTTCCTCGACCATCTCGAGACAGAGCGCGACGCCGGGGCCGTAACGCGCTGGGGCGTCGGTGCGGTGGCACGCGGCGCTCGCGGTGGTGAGACCGATGCCGAGAAGAAGCGAAATAGTTCGGGTTCGGGAATGCGGTGCGCGCACGCCTGACCTCTCGTGACCGGGGTGGGTGCGCGGGGTTCAAGAGTAGCCACCGGCCGCCGGGGCGTCTCGCGGCGCGGCGCTGCACACGCGTTGCACACCCGAGGCGACGGGTACACTGCTCGCAATGGATGCCGCCCGGCTCAAGAAATGGCTCACCGTGCTCGGGATGCTCTACCTCGCCTTGCCACGCGACCTGATCCCGGACTATCTGGGGCGTGGCCTCGGCTTCCTCGACGACCTGATCGTGATCGCGGGTCTCGTCTACTTCTACCGCGGCTACCGGCGCAGCGCGGGCACACAGACCCAGCAGGAGCGCCCCCACCAGTCCTCCGCCCGGGAGGGTCAGCCGGGCGGCAACGCCGGCGCGTCCGCCGGCCGCGCCGCGAGCCCCTACGAGACGCTCGGGGTCGACCCCTCGGCGACCCAGGAGGAGATCCGCGCGGCCTACCGGGCGCGGATGCACGAGTACCACCCCGACAAAGTCGCCCATCTGGGCGAAGACCTGCAGGCGCTCGCCCACCGCAAAGCTACCGAGATCCAACGGGCTTTCGAGACGCTGCGCTCGCCCCGCTGAGGGAGACGATCGCCTTCTCGAAGCGCTTTGGGGCGGTCCTCGAACGCTTCGCCGTCTTCGCGGTATGGCTCAACTTCTGTAAGTCGCGGAGCGAGAAGCAGCCGACGCGACACCGGCCCAGGTGCTCGGGCTGGCGCACGGAAAGCTCTCGAGCGCCGACGTGCTGCGGGAGCGCCTCTTTCCGACCCGGATCGCACTCTCGGCGGAGACGCGGCGCGTCTATGAACGGGTAGTCCCCTCCCGGGCGCTGCCACAGTCGCCTGGGTCTCCGCGCCGCTACGCGGCCTAGGGATGCAGACGCCGCGACCGGCTCCTTCTCGCACGCCCTTTGTTGCCCGTGACCAACAATCTTCGAGACACAACGTTAGTGGTAACCGAGGGCCTTCAGACGTTTCGCGCCCTTCGCCCAGGCGGGGTCCACTTTCACCCGCAGCGCCAGATGCACCTGGGTGCCCGTGAGCGCCTCGATCCCGCGGCGCGCCTGGACGCCGATCGCCTTGATCACCGCGCCGCCGGCGCCCACCGCGATGCGTTTCTGCGACTCGCGCTCGACGAGGAGATTCGCGCGGATCCGCACCAGCGCCGGGTCCCGCTCGTCGTAGTCCTGGATCGACACCGCCACCGCGTAAGGGAGCTCCTGGTCGAGGTGCTCGAAGGCCGCCTCCCGCACCAGCTCCGCCGCGAGAAAGCGCATCGGGCGGTCGGTGAGCTCACCCTCGGAGAAATAGGCGGGGCCCTCTGGCAAGAGCGCCGCCACCGCGCCGACCAGGGCGTCGACACCCTCCCCGCTCCGGGCCGAGACCCGCGGGGCGCCGGCGAGCGCGGCGGCAAACGCCGGGGGCCACGGGGTGTCTGCGGCGCGCGGGTGGTCGCTCTTGGTGCCGACGAGAAACACCGGCTTCCCGGCGAGCCGCTCGATCCATTCCCCGTGCACCTCCGCTGGCCCTTTGGTGAGGTCGACCAGCAGCAGTGCGACGTCGCAGTCCGCCGCGGCCTCCTCGGCGGCCTCGCGCATCAACAGGTCGAGGGGCCGGCTGCCGCGGTGGATGCCCGGGGTGTCGGTCCACAGAATCTGGACGTCTTCGCGGGTGGTGATCCCCAGGATGCGACTCCGCGTGGTCTGCGCCTTGCGGGTCACCGCCGCGATCTTCTCCCCGAGGATGCGGTTCAGAAGCGTCGACTTTCCGGCGTTGGGCAGCCCCAGGAGCGCGACAACTCCCGCGCGATGGGCGCTCACTCGACGACGTCCAGCACGTCCCGCAGGGCGATCTCGGCGGCGCTGCGCTCGGCGGCGCGTTTGGTGCGCCCGCAGCCCCGGGCGTAGCGCCGACCGGCCACCCGGAGTTCGACGGTGAAGCGATCCTCGGCGTTCTCGGCTCCGCTGTCGTGGAGCGTGGCGTAGCTCGGGGTGGCGTGGAGGGTCGCGTGCGCCCACTCCTGGAACCGCGTCTTCGGGTCGGCGGGCGGCGGCTCCGCCGCGGCGAGCGCCTCGGCGAAGAGCCGCTCGACCAGGCCCCGCGCGGGGTCCAGCCCCCCGTCCAAGTAGAGGGCGCCGATCACCGCCTCGAGGGCACAGGCGAGGATCGAGTCCTTGTCGGCTCCGCCCGCGGTGACCTCGGTTCGACCGAGGAGGAGATGGGCGCCGAGCTGGGCGCTGCGCGCCCGGGCGGCGAGGGCCCGGGTGTTCACGAGCGAGGCCCGCACCCGGGTGAGGAGCCCCTCCTCCCAGCCGGGGTGCGCGGCGAAGAGCAGCTCGGCGACCACCAGGTCGAGCACGGCGTCGCCGAGAAACTCCAGCCGCTCGTTGCCCCGCCCATCGCCTTGCTCGTGGGCGTACGAAGGATGGGTGAGCGCGAGCTCGAGCAGCGAGGCGTCGGCGAAACGGTGGCCGAGCGCCGCCTCGAGGGCATCGCGTCCGCCGTTCACGCGGGCTCCGCGCAGATCCAGCCGCCGCCCAACACCTCGTCGCCGTCGTAGAAGACCGCGGCCTGTCCCGGCGTCACCGCGGCGACCGGGGTCTCGAAGCGCACGGGGAGCACGCCGTCGGCCCCGGGGCTACCCACCCGCGCCCCGACGCCTTCGTGCCGATAGCGAACCTGGACGCGACAGCGGCGCTCCGCGGGGGGCGTCCCCGCCACCCAGTGGGCATCGCGCACCCACGCGTCGCGGCGCTCGATCGCGGCGCGCGCGGCGATCTCGATGCGGTTGCGCGCGGCGTCGATCGACTTCACGTAGCGCCGCTCCCCGGCAGCCACCCCGACCCCACGGCGCTGGCCCACGGTGAAGTGGTGGATCCCCGCGTGCTCGCCGACCACCGCCCCCGACTCGTCGACGATCTCCCCAGGCCCGGGGAGCGCGTCGGGGCGAAGCGTCTCGACGACATCGGCGTAGCGGTCGTCAGGGACGAAGCAAATCTCCTGGCTCTCCGCCTTGTCCGCGGTCGCCAGGCCGAGGTCGCGGGCCCGGGCGCGCACGGCGTCCTTGTGCATCGCCCCCACCGGAAACGCGATACGCGCGAGCTGCGCCTGGTCGAGGTCGAAGAGAAAGTAGGACTGGTCCTTGGCCGGATCGGCACCGCGGCGCAGCCGGTAGCGACCCCCGGCGTCGCGGTCGATCTGGGCGTAGTGCCCGGTCGCCACCCGCTCCGCCCCCAGCGCCTCGGCGCGGGCGAGCAGGTGGTGGAACTTGAGCCGCTGGTTGCAGGCCACACAGGGAATCGGGGTCTCGCCCCGCAGGTAGGCGTCCGCGAAGGGTTCCATCACCTCGCGGCGAAACACATCGGTGTAGTTCGCTACGTAGAACTTGACGCCGAGCCGCTCGGCCACCCGGCGGGCGTCGTCGGCGTCGTCCAGCGAGCAGCAGCGCGACGCCGAGCCCGAGAGGTGCATCGTGATGCCGATCACCTCGTAGCCCTGCTCGACCAGGAGCGCCGCCGCTACCGACGAGTCGACACCCCCGGACATGGCCACCACAATGCGTTCGCTCACGTCGTGCTCCCGGTCGTACGGAGGCGCGGGTCGGACATCGCCACCACGATGCGTTCGCTCACGTCGTGCTCCCGGCCGGTCGGGTCCGCGCGACCCACTCGGGCAGCCCGGCGAGCACCCGGTCGATCTGGGCGGCGTCGTTGCCCTCGCCCACGCTGAAGCGCAGCGAGGCGCGGGCCTCCTCGGGGCTGCGTCCCATCGCGGTGAGCACCGACGACGGGTCGATCGAGCCCGAGGCGCAGGCCGCCCCCGCCGACACGGCGATCCCCTCGAGGTCGAGGATCTCGAGCAACACGTCTCCCTGCGCCCCACGGAACTCGACGTTCAGCGTGTTGGGGAGCACGTGGTCGACGTGTCCGTTGCGCCGCACCGCCGGCACCTTCTCCTCGATCCCCATCCAGAGCCGGTCGCGCAGCGCGGCGTAGCGCTCGCCCCGCGCGTCGAGTTCGGCGTGGGCGGCCGCCGCGGCGGCGCCAAAGCCGGCGATCCCCGCCACGTTGTGGGTGCCCCCGCGCAGCCGCCGCTCCTGGGGGCCACCGCGCACAAAGGCCTCGGGGAGCGCCTCGTGCCGCACCGCCAGGAGCCCCACCCCTTTGGGACCACCGAACTTGTGCGCCGAGCTCGACAGGAAGTCGACCGGCACGCGGTCGACCCGCACCGGGATCTTGCCCACGGCCTGGGTCGCGTCGACGTGGAGCAGCGCGCCGCGGGCGTGGGCGCACTCGGCGAGCGCGGCGACGTCCTGCAACACCCCGGTCTCGTTGTTCGCCCAGATCACGCTCACCAGCGTGGTGTCCTCGCGGAGCGCGTCGCGCACCGCCTCGAGATCGACCCGGCCGTTGTCGTCCACCCCGAGCCGGGTCACCTCAGCGCCCTCCGCCTCGAGCCGTCGCAGCGGCTCCTCGACCGAGGGGTGCTCGACCGTCGTCGACACGATGTGGCGGCCGCGGCCCCGCAGCGCCGCCGCCAGACCCGCCAACGCGAGGTTGTTGGCCTCGGTCGCACCCCCGGTGAAGATCAGCTCGCGGGGCTCAGCGCCGAGCAGTGCGGCGATCTGCTCCCGTGCGCTCTCGACGACACGCCGGGCCTCGCTCCCCTCCTGGTGGGTGCTGCTCGGGTTGCCCGGCACATCCCGCAGCACCCGGGTCATCGCCTCGAGGGCGTCGGGGTGGAGCGGTGTGGTGGCGTTGTGGTCGAGGTAGACCCGCATCGGCCCGCCGAGGGTGGCAGAGCCGGGCCCCGGGCTCAATTGCCGCGGCATCCCGGCCGATCGCGGCACGACCTCCGCGGGGATCCGGACCGGCGGTCTATTCGCCGGCCACGCGCCGTTCGCCGGCCTGGCCGGCCATGCGCCCCTCGCCCGCCTCGCCGGCGAGCTCGGCCAGCGTGCGCGTGCCGAGGGCGTCCACCACCGAGCTCTGGAGTGTTTCGAGCACGCCCTGGAGCCCCGCGTCGCGGGCGGGCGGCTCGAATTGGCGGGCGCCGCGCAGCGCGAGGAGCACGTCGGTCACGAAGATCGACTCGGCCGCTCGCCCGAGCTGGTATACGCCGACCTCCGGGTCGCCCCGGGGCGAGAGGATGCCGGCGCGGAGGAGGCTCCCGATGACGTCGCGGACGCTGCGGATCGGCACGTCGAGGGCGCGCGCCAGCACCTCCGCCCGCACCCCGCCCGCGTCGGTGCCGAACTCCCGCGCCACCCAGACGGCAACCGCCATCCCGATCGCCTCGCGGTCGCCCGGGTCGGGTTCTTCGCCCTGTCTCGCCAACCGGAAGGTGTCGAGGTTCTGGTGGACGAAGCAGAACTCGACGCCCAACAACACGATCACCCAGCAGGCGTAGAGGAAGACGATAAAGATCGAGAGCGCCGCGAGGCTGCCGTAGAGCGCGTGGGCCCGGGCGGCGCCGATGCTGAAATCGACGTAGAGCTTGCGCGCCACGACAAAGAGCAGCGTGGCGAGGACGGCGCCGAGGAGCGCCGAGCCGAGCTTCACCTTGGTGTTCGGCACGAACCAGTAGAGAAAGCCGAAGCCCAGGAACATGATGAAAGAGGGCGCGAGCTGGACGCTCAGCCGAAAGAGCTCGCTCCAACCGGGCTGGGCGAGCAGCCGCTGCACCCAGGGCACGCTCTGCACCGCGGTACCCGAGGCCACCCCGATCGAGAGCAGCAGCGGCGCCACGACCAGGATCGCCAGGTAATCGGGGAAGCGCCGCGACCACGAGCGCGTCCGCTCCAGCCCCCAGATCTTGTTGAAGGCATGCTCGACGCTCGAGAGCCCGAGCACGGTGCTGATAAAGAGGATGCCGGCACCGAGCCCACCGAGGGCGCGGAAGTCGACCGCCGCCAACATGCCCTCGAGGGTCTGGCGGGCCTTCGGGTTATCGACCGTGAGATTCGTCACGACGAAGTCGATGAGGCGATCGGTGTCGCCGAACGACCCCATCAGCGCCGCGGCGATCGCGAGGATCGGAACGAGGGAGAGCAGCGAGAAGTAGGTGAGCGCGCTCGCTCGCAGCCCGACCTGGTCGCCCCGCAGCCCCTGCACCATCAGGACGAAGAGCTGGAGCAGGCGGCGACCCAGCGCCCACGCCCCGCTCTTCGGGGCGTCGCGGTCCTGCCAGATGTCGTGGTCGCAGTAGCGCTGCACTCGGGTCGCGAGGCTCCGCAGGTCGCCGACGCCGACCGGCCCGGGCGCCAGCCGCGGGGCGCGCGCCGGCGGCGCGTCGTCGGCGGGCGATCGCGGGGTGTCGCTCATCGTGTCTCCTCGGCGCACTGGGCCCGCGTCCAGCCGCGCACCCCCGCGGCCGTGTGGGGGCCGACCCCGCGCGCCCGCACGATCTCTCCGGGCGCGCAGAACGGCCTCTCGGTTCGCGCCGCGACGATCGCGTCGGCGCGGACGGGTCCGATCCCAGGGAGCGCCGTCAGGTCGCGGGCACTGGCGCGGTTGAGGTCCAGCGCCACCCCGTAGAGCAGCCCGACGGCGCCGTGGAGGGCGCGGCCCCCGACCCCGTCGCAGCGCACCACCGCGACCCCGCCGTCGTCGGCGTGGAGCCGCGGCGCGGCGCAGACGGGGGTCGTCTCGCCGCCGCGCAGCACCCCCGCCACGCCGATCCCGAGCAGAGCGAACGCCACCCCCCACGCGACGCCCTCAGATCTCACGCCTCGGGGCTCGGCAGCGCGGCGCCGTCTTCGACGAAGGCCGCGTGGAGCGCCCGCACCGCGAGCTCGGTGTACTTCTCTTCGACCACCACCGAGATCTTGATTTCGCTGGTGGAGATCATCTGGATGTTGATGCCCTCGCCGCCGAGCACTTCGAACATCTTCGACGCGACCCCGGCGTGATCTTTCATCCCGAGCCCCACGATCGAGACCTTCGCGATCCCGTCGTCACCCTCGACCCCGCCGGCGCCGATCGTCGAGGCGGTCGCCCGCGCCAGCTCGAGCCCCCGGGTGTAATCGTTCTTCGGCACGGTGAAGGTGAAGTCGGTGCTGCCGTCGCGGGCGAGGTTCTGCACGATCATGTCGACCACGATCCCGGCGTCGGAGAGCGGGGAGAGCAGCGCCGAAGCCACCCCGGGCTCGTCGCGCAGCGCGTGGACGCGGATTTTGGCCTCGTCGCGGTTGTAGGTCACGCCCGACACGACCAGGCGTTCCATCACATCGTCTTCGCGGGTCACCCAGGTGCCCTCCTCGTCCTCGAAGCTCGACCGCACGTGGAGCGGCAACCCGTAGTGCATGGCGAACTTGACCGCGCGGATCTGCAGCACCTTGGCGCCGGCGCTCGCCATCTCGATCATCTCCTCGAAGGAGATGCGGTCGAGCTTGCGCGCGCTCTCGGTGATCCGCGGGTCGGTGGTGTAGACGCCGGTAACATCGGTGAGGATCTCGCAGACGTCGGCGCCGAGGGCGGCGGCGATCGCCACCGCCGAGGTGTCGGAGCCGCCCCGGCCGAGGGTCGTGATGTCCCCCTCGTCGTCGATCCCCTGAAAGCCCGCGATCACCGTCACGACGCCGCGCTCGAGCTCGCGGTGGATGCGCTCGGCGTCGACGTCGAGGATCCGCGCGCGGTTGTGGGCGTCGTCGGTGCGCATACCGATCTGCGCGCCGGTGAACGAGCGCGCGGGCCGGCCCAGGCCCTGGATGGCCATCGCCAACAGGGCGATCGATTTCTGCTCGCCGGTGGCGAGGAGCACGTCGTATTCGCGGGGCGGCGGCGGGGCACCGCCGAGCTCGCTGGCCAGGGCCACCAGGGCGTCGGTCTCGCCGGCCATCGCCGAGACGACGACCGCCACCTGGTTCCCCGCCTTCGCGGTGTCCGCCACGCGTTCGGCCACGGCCCGGATGCGCTCGGCGCTCCCGACGCTCGTGCCCCCGTATTTCTGGACGATCAGCGCCATGGCCGAACCTTAGGGAGCCCCGCCCGCCGACGCGAGACGCGCCGCCCATTCACGGCACCACGCCTCCGCCCGCGGCCCCCGGGCCCGCGCAACGAGCTCGCGGGACGTCGCGTCGCCGCCGGGGTTCCGCTCGATCTGGACCTCGAGATGGTCGGCGGGGAGCGCCGGCGCGAAACGGTCGGCCCACTCGACGGCCACGATCACACCGGGCACGAGCAGGTCGAGGAACCCCGCCGCCTCGAGCTCCGCCTCGCTCTCCACCCGGTAACAATCGACGTGGGCCACCCGCAGCGCTCCGTCCCGGGCGGGGTACTCGCTGGCGACCACGAAGGTGGGGCTCGCGACGAGCCCCGGGTCGGCACCGGCGCCTTCGGCGAGCCCGCGGACGAACTCGGTTTTGCCGGCGCCCAGGGGCCCGATCAGCCCCACCACCGCTCCTTCCGCCGCGGCCTGCCGCAACACGCCGCCCAGGGCGGCGGCTGCGGCGCGGGTGTCCTCGGGGCTACGGGAAGGGCAACGCAAGGCTCGGCTCCGGCGCGCCGCTGCGGCGCAGCGCCTCGATCGCCGCCGGCAGCTCGGCCGCGAGCTCGCTGGCGATCACCGCCGCCGGCCCGACCCGCGCGGCGAGACGGTCGCCCGCCGCGCCGTGGAGCCAGACAGCGAGGGTCGCGGCGTCCGCCGGGGCCACGCCCTGCGCCAGCAGCCCGGCGCAGAGGCCCGCGAGCACGTCTCCCGTCCCGCCGCTCCCGAGCACCGGCCCGCCGGTGGGGTTGAGCGCCACCGGCCCCTCCCCCGCCGCGATCACGGTGCCGGCGCCCTTCAGGACGACGACGCTCCCCGACTCGTCGGCGAGCCGCCGCGCGGCGGCGACGCGATCGCGGTTGATCTCCGCGGTGTCGCACCGGAGGAGCCGCGCGGCCTCGCCGGGATGCGGCGTCAAGAGCGTCGGCGCGCCGCGCCCGCGCAGCGGGCCCAGCGAACGCGCGAAGGGAAAGAGACCGTCGGCGTCGAGGACGAGGGGACGGTCGATCTCCTCGACCGCGCGCACCACCAGGTCTCCGGTCGCGTCCTCGCGGCCGATCCCGGGCCCGAGACACACGACGTCGCGCTCGTCGGCCAGGGCGCGAAGCTCCGCGAGGGCCTCCAGGCGCAGACCGCCCGCGTCCGTCTCGGGGAGCCCGGCGGTCATCGCCTCGGTGCACTTCACCTCGAGGATGGCGTGCACCGAATGGGGACAGGCCACCGTGGCGAGCCCCGCGCCCCCGCGCAGCGCCCCCGCCGCAGCGAGTGCCGCGGCTCCGGTCTTGCCGGGCGAGCCCGCGGCCACCAGCACGTGGCCGAAGCGCCCCTTGTGTCCGTCGCGGGGCCGAGCCGGCAGCACGGCGCGCGCCGCGCCGGCGCGCCACAGCGTCGCGTCGGGGGACACCCCCGGCGCTGCGTCGAGAATTCCCACCCGCGCGACGCTCACCTCACCCGCATAGCTGCGCCCGGGCTCGAGGGCGAGAGCCAGCTTGGGGAGCGAGATCGTGAGGGTGCGGTTGGCCCGAAGCGCCGCGCCCAGGATCTGTCCGGTGTCGGTGTCGAGCCCAGAGGGCAGATCCACGGCGACGACGGAGGCACCGCTGCGTTGCGCCGCCTCGAGGGCCTTGGCGAACTCGCCCTCGACGGGGCGCCGCAGCCCCGTCCCGAAGAGCGCGTCGACCACGACGGCCGCGCGGATCTCCCCGGGCGCGCCCTGGAGCACCCCGCGTCCCAGCGCGCGGTAGCGCTTGAGGTTGCGCGCCGTCTCGGGGCTCGGGGTCGCGTCGCCCATCACCAGCGCGACGTCGACTTCGCGGCCGCTCTGGGCCAGGTGTCGCGCCGCGACGAGCCCGTCTCCACCGTTGTTGCCGGGCCCGCAGAGCACCGCGATACGACCCTCGGTCTCCCGCGCCACGAGCGCGGCGAGCTCGCGGCCGGCGCTTTCCATCAGGACGTCCCCGGGCACGCCGAGCTGGGCGATCGTCGCCTCGTCGAGGGCGCGCATCGTCGCCGCGCCGACCACGGGCCAGTGCGTCTGCCCCGGCGCGGCTGCTGCGGGACTCACGTTGCGTCTCCTTCGACGACGACCTGCGCCATACAGGCACTCTGGTCGTGGGTGAGGCTGAGGGCGACCCGCGCCACCCCGGCCTCGTCGGCAATCGTCTCGGCGGCGCCGTGGAAGCGCACGCGCGGGGGGCGCCCCGACTCGCGGGTCACCTCGATCTCGCGCCACCCCACCCCCGGGATCGCGCGGCCCGCGGCCGCTGCGAGAGCGCGGCGCGCAGCGCACTTGGCCGCGAAGCGAACGGCCAGGCTCTGCGCCTCGCCCTTCCGGCGCGCCGCTGCGTAGGCCTGTTCGTCGGCGGTAAAAACGCGTCGCCGCAAGCGCGTATCGAAGCGCGCGAGGGTCGCGCGAAAGCGTGGCACCTCGAGCAGCTCGACCCCGACGCCGAGGATCACGGCGTCTGGAGGGCGGCGCGGAACTCCCGGACGGCGCGCTCCATGCCGACCAGCTGGGCCGCCGAGACGAGCCGGCGCCCCGCGACCACGCCCTGCAGCGCCGGCACCGCCCGCAGCAGCCTCTGGGCCGAGCGCGCGTCGAGGAGCCCGGCGGCACCGATCGGGATGCGGAGCTTCGCGGCAATGCGGGCCGCGTCGCTCAGCTCGGCGAACCCCCGCGCCCACTCCGGTTCCGGGCCTTCGATGATCGCCGCGGTGCCGATCTCCACCGCCGCGGCGCCGGCGCCGTGGAGTGCCTTCATCGCGTCGAGATCCGGCGGCACCCGCACACAGGCGGGGATCACGGCCTCGGTGAGCGCGCGCAGCGCCGGCACGACCCGTTCGCGGATCGCGGTGGGCGCGAGCGGTGGTGCGCCCATCGACCCCGGCGCCATCTCCTCCGCGAGCACGACCCGGTCGGGCCGCACCTCGAGGGCGAGCTTCAGCAGCGAGGGCGTCGGGGCAATACAGAGCTCGAAGCAATGGGCGATCCGCCGCAGGTCGTAGAGGTCGGCCTCGTGTACCGGCATCAGCGCTTCGGTCGCCGTCACCCGCACCGCGTCGGCCCCGCCGAGCTCGGCGGCCACCGCCAGGTGGGTCAGCCGCGGCTCCTCGCCGCCCGTGGCGTCGCGCAGCAACGCCGCCGCGTCGAGAGTGGCCGTGAAGGTTCGCACTATCCCTCCACGGGCAGGGCCCGGCGGATCGCGTCGGCGATCGTCTCGGCGTGGTCCGACACCGCCGTCTCGTCCTCGCCCTCGACCATCACTCGGACCAGTGGCTCGGTGCCGCTGTAGCGCAACACGACGCGGCCCCGCCCGTTGAGCTCCTTCTCGACCTCGCGCACCGCGCGCTGGACGTTGTCGAGCTTTTCGAGCGGCCGGCGCTCGGCCACCCGCACGTTCACCAACACCTGGGGAAAGCGCACGAAGTCGCGGGCCAGGTGAGAGAGGTGGCGCCCGCTGCGCTGCATCACCGCCATGATCTGGAGCGCGGTGAGCAGCCCGTCCCCGGTGGTGTTGTGGTCGAGAAACACCAGGTGCCCCGACTGCTCGCCGCCGAGGTTGTAGCCCCCGGCGCGCATCTCCTCGACGACGTACCGGTCGCCCACGGCGGTGCGCACCAGGCGGAGGCCGAGCTCCTCGAGGGCCTTCTCGAGCCCGAGGTTGCTCATGATGGTCGCCACCACCGCACCGCCGCGCAGCGCGTCGCGCTGCACCAGGTCTTTGGCGGCGAGGGCCAACACCACGTCGCCGTCGAGAAGCTCGCCGCGCTCGTCGACCATCTGACAGCGATCGGCGTCGCCGTCGAGGGAGATCCCGACGTCGGCGCGCAGCTCGCGCACCTTGCGGGCGATCGTGGCGGGGTGGACCGCGCCGACCCCGTCGTTGATGTTGCGGCCGTTGGGGCTCACCCCAACCGCAAACACCTCGGCGCCGAGCTCTTCGAGGATCGTGGGCCCCACCCGGTAGGCGGCGCCGTTGGCGCAGTCGAGCACCACCCGGAGCCCTTCGAGGGTGAGGTCTTCGGGAAAGGTCTTCTTCAGAAAGACGTTGTAGCGCCCGAGGGCGTCGTCGATACGCTTGGCACGGCCGATCTCCTCGGAGGGAGCGTGGATCGAGTCGAGCTCCCCCGAGAACACCAGCTCCTCGATGCGCTGCTCGAATTCGTCGGGGAGCTTGTAGCCGTCGTGGGCGAAGAACTTGATGCCGTTGTCGTGGTAGGGGTTGTGGCTCGCCGAGATCATCACGCCGGCGTCGCAGCGCATATCCACGGTGAGAAAGGCCATCCCCGGCGTCGGGATCGGCCCGACCTGCAGGACGTCGACCCCCATCGAGCAGATCCCGGCGGTCAGCGCGTGCTCGAACATGTAGCCCGAGAGCCGGGTGTCCTTGCCGATCAGGATACGGTGGCGTTCGCCCCCGCGGCGCCGGAACAGATGGGCCGCCGCCTGGCCGAGCTGGAGCACCCGGTCCGCGGTCATCGGGGGGACATTCGCGCGGCCGCGCACGCCGTCGGTTCCGAACAGCCGTTCCGCCATCGCTGGCTCGTGCTCCCTCAGCTCGGGTCGGGATCCGTCTCGTCGCCCTCGATGGGAACGGCGTCCACAGTGACGCTCAGTTCGATCGGGCCGGAATCCAACACCCATACGTGGTCGACCGTCGTGCTGACCCCGACCTCGCGGGAGAGGTCGGCGTCGAGGCCGCTCACATCGACCGTTTCGGTCACCACCTCGGTGAGCCGTAGCACCTCGGAGCGGGCCCCTTCGATTTGTACCACGGAGGGTTCCACCACGATGCTGCTGATCTGATAGCCGTTCGCCGGGTCGCCGGCGACTGCGGGCTGCACCCGCACGCGGCGCTGCGCCCGGGGCTCGAAGCGCGCTTCGATGTTGGAGGGAGAATGACTCAAGATTGTCGATCCGCGAGGCAATTTGCGCTCGAGCCCGACCAGATCGACGCGAAAAGCGGCAGGGCCACTCTGGGCGCCCTCACCGGGCAGCACATATTCGAAGGTTTTGGTCTCGATGTTGTCGAGGGCGGCGCGGCTGCCGCGCACCCGGATGTTCACGACGTCGGCGCTGAGCTCGGTGGCGACGAGCTCTTCCGAGAGGCCTTCGAGCACCACCGGGATCTGGAAGCTCTTCTCGATGTCGGTCTGGCCCTGGGCGATGAACCAGATGAAGGCGGCGATCACCAGCGAGAGCAGCTTGTAGCGGAGGTTCGAGAGAAACCTCACGACTTGGCCGCCTGGCCCGCGCCGGGCAAGGCGGAATCCACCGCACCCTCCGGCTCGGCGCCGTCGCCCTTGGCGGCTTCGAGGTGCGCGCCCGCCGGGAGCGCCATGATGTCGCGCAGCGACTCGCGCAACCGCGGGCCGTCGAGGTCGCGGAGCAGCTCGCCCGAGTAGACCACCGAGAGGGTCGCCGTCTCCTCCGACACGACGATCACCACCGCGTCGGTCTCTTCGGTGATGCCCACGGCGGCCCGGTGCCGGGTGCCGAGCCCGTCGGGCAGGTCGGCCCGCAGCGTGAGGGGGAGGATGCAGCCCGCCTGTGACACCCGGCCGTCCTGGATCACGACGGCGCCGTCGTGGAGCGGCGAGTAGGGGAGAAAGAGCGCCACCAGGAGCTCGTGGCTCACCTCGGCGTCGAGAGCCACGCCGGCCTCGATCAGATCTCCGAGCTGGGTCTCGCGTTCGAGCACGATCAGCGCCCCGACGCGCTTCTGGCCGAGCACCTGGGTGGCGCGCACTACCTCTTCGAGGATCTGTGACTCCTCGCCGTGGGTCACGCTGCGGAACACCCCGCGCCCGACCCGCGCCAGCGCCCGCCGGATGTCCTGCTGGAAGAGGATGATGACGATGATCACCGCCGAGGCGAGGAAGGTGTCGATGATCCAGTCGGTCGCTCGCAGCTCGAGGCGCTCGGAGAGGAGCCCGGTGGAGATCAGGATCAGCAGCCCCACCAGGATCTGCACCGCGCGTGTCCCGCGGATCAGGATCAGCAGCCAGTAGATCGCGAACGCCACCAGCGCGATGTCGAAGAGGTCCGGCAGCCCGAAGTTCTCGGAGAGCTGGGCGTAGATCCCCTGCAGCCACTCCCAGAGGAATTCGATCACGCCGCGCGCCTCCCCGTCGCGTCGCGCAACGCTCGGCCCACGGCCGCGGCGCGCACGCCGGCGGCGACGTCGTGGACCCGGATGCCGTCGGCCCCCGCGAACACGGCCACCGCACACGCGGCGGTGGTGGCGAGGTCGCGCTCGGTGGTGGGGTCGCCGGTGAGGGTACCGAGGAAGCCCTTGCGGGAGGGCCCGACCAACACCGGCCGGCCGAGCTCGCGGCGCAGCCACCCGGGATGGGCGAGGAGCGCCAGGTTGTCCTCGAGGCGTTTCCCGAAGCCGATCCCGGGGTCGATGACGATGCGCGCGCGCTCCACGCCTTTCTCTTCGGCACGAAGCGCACTTAGCTCGAGTTCTGCCGCGATTTCTGCGAGCGCGTCGTCGAAGTGCGGGGCGTCCTGCATCGTTGCCGGCTCGCCGCGCAGGTGCCCCAGGACGAGCGTCGCGCCGCTGCGGGCGGCCGCCTCGAGCAGGGTCGCGTCGACGCCCCCCGAGATGTCGTTCACCACCCGCGCCCCCGCCGCGAGCGCTGCCTCGGCAACCGCGCCCTTGCGGGTGTCGATCGACAGCGGCGTCGCGCAGCGTTTCGCAAGGGCCTCGATCACCGGGATGGTGCGCGCGCGCTCCTCCGCCTCGGAGATGGATTGTGAACCTGGCCGGGTGGATTCGCCCCCGATATCGATGACGTCGGCGCCGGCCGCCTCGAGCGCCAGCCCCGCGTCGACGGCGGCGTCGAGGTCGAGGGGTCCGCCTGCGGCCGGGACGAAGCGGCCGCCGTCGGAGAACGAGTCGGGAGTGGTGTTGAGCACACCGACGATCGTCACCCGCTCGGGGGAGAAGATCTCGGCGACGCGGCGCTCCACCACCGGAGGCCCCCCTCTAGCTCGGCATCGGCTCCGGGTCCGGGAGCTTCTTCCCCCCGAAGTCGATCGGTTTCGGGTCGGAGGGGGTCCCGGAGTCGGTGACCTCGGGCTCGTCGGTGTCGGGGCTCGGCAGCGGGGGCAGGGTCTCGCCGTCCATCAGCGTCTGGAGGTCGGCGGTGTCGAGGGTCTCGCGCTCGAGGAGCGACTCGGCGACCCGGTCGAGCAGGTCGCGGTGCTCGTCGAGGAGCGACTTTGACTCGTCGTAGAGGGCTTGGAGCGCCTTGCTCACCTCTTCGTCGATCTCCTCGGCCTTCTTGTCGCTGTAGGTCTTCGACTGCACGAAGTCGCGGCCGAGGAACACGTCGTGGTCGTCGTCCTCGTAGGAGACGGGGCCGAGGCGGTCGCTCATCCCGTAGCGACACACCATCTGCCGCGCGAGCCGGGTGGCCTGCTGCAGGTCGTTCGACGCACCGGTGGAGAGATGGTCGAAGACCAGCTCCTCGGCGGCGCGCCCGCCCATGGCGTGCTTGATCATCGCCAGGATCTGCTTGCGGGTCAGGTTGTAGCGGTCCTCGGGGGGCAGCGTCTGGGTCACCCCCAGCGCCGTCCCGCGCGGGATGATCGTCACCTTGTGCACCGGGTCGGAGTGCTCGGTGAGCATCGCCACCAACGCGTGGCCGGCCTCGTGGTACGCGGTGATGCGTTTGTCCTCGTCGGTCATCACCATGCTGCGGCGCTCGGCGCCGAGCAGCACCTTGTCCTTGGCGCGCTCGAAGTCGGTCATCCCCACCCGCAGCGCGTCGCGGCGGGCGGCGAGCAGCGCCGCCTCGTTCACCAGGTTCTGCAGGTCGGCGCCGACGAAGCCCGGGGTGCCCTTGGCGACGATCTCGAGGTTCACGTCGTCGCTCAACGGGCTGCGGCGGGTGTGCACCTTGAGGATCTCGTAACGCCCGCGGTAGTCGGGGCGCGGCACCACCACCCGGCGGTCGAAGCGGCCGGGCCGCAGCAGCGCCGGGTCGAGCACGTCCGGCCGGTTGGTGGCGGCGATCAGGATCACGCCCTCG
>CAJHXS010000039.1_pt1 | contig 18921 bp, 17 predicted proteins | sample 9198591 | NCBI WGS metagenome assembly CAJHXS01 (sample SAMEA7708347, study PRJEB35096) | sediment metagenome | biome: marine neritic benthic zone biome [ENVO:01000025]; feature: sediment [ENVO:00002007]; material: shallow marine sediment [ENVO:03000034] sea grass bed [ENVO_01000059] ... | reverse complement strand
TACCGGGCGGCGGCTCGTCGGCGGACACACCGTGTCCGCGAGTGTGCGGCCTCCTCGGAGGCGTGGGCCCGGCGGTACCGGGTCGCCGCGTCCCAACGCTTGCCGACGAGCATCATCCCCACCGGCAGTCCCTCGACCTGTCCGCAGGGCACTGAGATCGCGGGATGGCCGGTGGCGTCGAAGGGCGCGGTGTTGGGGATCATCTCGAAACCACGCGCCACCACCTCTTCCCGGGGAGCTCCGGGGTCCGGGATCTTCGTGGCGGTGAGCGGGAGGGTCGGCATCAGCAGCGCGTCGAAGCGCCCGAGGGCCTCGTCGTAGGCGGCGCGAAGCCGCAGGCTCTGATTCTGGGCGCGCCCGTAGAGTGTCCCGCCGTAGCTCTCGTGGATCCACTCGCCGGCGAGCATCGAGACCTTGAGGGTCTCGGAGAGCTTGTCCGCCTGGCCGCGCCACGCCCCGTGGGCCTTGATCAGCGAGGGGACGTAGAGCCCCTTCCAGTTGGTGCCGAAGCCGTTGCCCTTCATCATCAGCTCGGTGAGCCCTTCGAGGGCGAGCCCCGACCAGATCACCCCGCCGAGCCGGTGCATCGGGATCGACACGCGCTCGACCGCGGCCCCGAGCTTCTCGAAGCAGGGCAGCGCGGCTTCGACACAGGTGTCGACCTCGCGCATGCCACCGGGGTGGCCGAAGCCCTCCTCGACGAGGCCAATCCGCATGCCTTCGATCGACTGGCCGAGGGCCTCGGTGTAGCGCGCGGTGCGGGTCTCGATCTGCCGCGGGTCGAGGCCGTCGCTGCCGGCGATCACCTCGAGGAGCAGCGCGTTGTCGGCGACCCCCTCGGTCATCGGGCCCGCGTGGTCGATCGTCACCTCGATCGGCATGATCCCCGTGTAGGGGACGAGCCCGTGGGTGGGCTTCATTCCGACGATTCCGCAATACGCGGCCGGGATGCGGATCGACCCGCCCTGGTCGCCGCCGATCGCCATGTCGACTTCGCGGGCCGCCACCAGCGCGCCACTCCCCGACGAGCTTCCGCCCGCCGAGTAGCCACGCTTGCGCGGGTTGTGCACCGGGCCGGTGGCGTTGGTGTGGCTCCCGCCCGAGAGACAGAAGTACTCGCAGTGCGCCTTGCCGACGATCTCGCCGCCGGCGTCGAGGATCCGGGTCACGATCGTCGCATCGACCTCGGGGACATAGCCCTCGAGGGTCGACGCGCCGTTCATCATCGGCACCCCGGCGAGACACACGTTGTCCTTCACCGCGAGGCGTTTGCCGCACAGCGGGCCGCTCTCGACGCCGCGCACACTCGTCTTCACGTACCACGCGTTGTAGGGGTTCTCGTCGGCGGGGGGGCGCACGCCGGGGGTGCGCGGGTAGCGCACCTCTGGCAGTGCGTCGTCCAGGGCGTCGAGGGTGTCGAAGCCGGCGAGGGTCGGCTCGAGCAGCTCCCGAAAGGAGCGGAGGTCGTCCTCGGAGAGGGTCAGGTGCAGACGCGCCGCGGTCTCGCGGAGCTGGTCGAGGGTCGGGCGAACGACGGCCATCGGGTCCTCCGAAGCACCGCGCCGCGCACCCGGCGAGCGCGGCTCGGGGCGGCGACGCGGAATTGGCGGGTGGATGGGGCGAAGCGTAGCATCGAGGCATGGCCTCCAAGCGTCACCGCGAGCCCCCGTCAGAGATCGCGCGCCGGGTCCAGGCCCTCGAGCAGGTGCTCGTCGAGAAGGGCCTCGTCGACTCGGCCGCGATCGACCGCATCGTCGACACCTACGAGCACCAGGTCGGTCCGCGCAACGGCGCCCGCGTGGTCGCCCGCGCGTGGAGCGACCCGGCCTACCGCGAGCGGCTGCTCGAGAACGGGAGCGCGGCGATCGCGGAGTTCGGCATCCAGGGCATGCAGGGCGAGAACATGATCGTGCTGGAGAACACCGCCCAGGTGCACAACGTCGTCGTGTGCACGCTCTGCTCGTGTTACCCCTGGCCGGTGCTCGGGCTACCGCCCACCTGGTACAAGTCGCCGCCCTACCGGGCGCGGATCGTGCGCGAGCCCCGCGCCGTGTTGCGCGAGTTCGGGGTCGAGCTCGACGGCGACGTCGAGGTGCGGATCTGGGACAGCAACGCCGAGCTCCGCTACATGGTGCTGCCGCGGCGCCCCGCGCACACCGACGGTCTCGACGAGGATGCGCTGGCCGAGCTGGTCACCCGCGATTCGATGATCGGTGTCGCGCTGCTCGAGGCTCCGGGCGCGTCGTGAACGGCATCCACGACCTCGGCGGCATGCACGGCTTTGGCCCCGTCGAGCGAGAGGAGGGCGAGCCGCTCTTCCACGCCGAGTGGGAGCGCCGCGTGTTTGGGATGCTCACGTCCACGGCGATCGGCATCGGGTTCAGCATCGACGAGTTCCGCTCGCACATCGAGAACATGGGTGCCGCCCACTACCTCGAGACGAGCTACTACGAGCACTGGCTCCACGCGATCGAGGTGCTGACCGTGCTGCGCGGCGGGGTCAGCGCCGACGAGCTCGCCGCCGGCCACGTGGCCGAGCCCGGCGCCGGGCCGGCGCCCCTCCAGCCCGAGGGCGTGCCCAAGGTGCTGGCGCACCGTCTCGCCGGGCGGGTCGATCTCGACGGGCCCGCCCCCTTCGCGGTCGGAGACCGCGTGCGGGCGCGCAACCTCCACCCCGAAGACCACACGCGGCTGCCGCGCTACGTGCGGGGGCACGTGGGGCGCATCGACCGCGTCCACGGGGGCTTCGTCTTTCCCGACACGGTGGCCCGGCGGGCCGGGGACAAGCCGCAGTTCTGCTACAGCGTTCGCTTCGACGCCGACGAGCTCTGGGGCCCCGATGCGGGCGGGCGGGGGGCGGTCTACGTCGACCTCTTCGACGACTATCTCGAGCCGGCCGACCCGGACCACAAGGAGTAGAGATGGAGATTCGCGACAAGGTGATCGTGGTGACGGGAGGGGCCAGCGGGATCGGCGCGGCGATGTGCCGCCGCTTTGCCGCCCAAGGGGCGAAAGGCGTGGTGGTCGCCGACCGCGACGCCGCCGGCGCCGACGCGGTGGCGAAAGAGATCGGCGGGCTCGGCGTGGCGTGCGACGTCAGCCGCAACGAGGAGATCGAGGCGCTCGTCGCGAGTAGCGAATCCGAGTACGGCCCGATCGACATCTTCGTCTCGAACGCCGGCGTCGCGACCGGGGGAACCCCCCTCGACACGCCCCTCGAGGTCTGGCAATCCCAGTGGGACATCAACCTGATGGCCCACGTCTACGCGGTGCGCGCGGTGCTCCCCGGGATGCTCGAGCGGGGCAGCGGCTATCTGGTCCACACCGCCTCGATGGCGGGCATCCTCACGACCCACAACAACGCCGTCTACGCCGTCACCAAGCACGCGGTGGTGGGGCTCGCCGAGTGGCTCTCGGTTACCTATCACGACCGCGGGATCCGCACCTCGTGTCTGTGCCCGCTGGGGGTGCGCACCCCGATGCTCGGCGACACCGACACGCCCTGGGCCAAGCTCGCGGCGGGTCCGATCCGGGAGCCCGAGGAAGTCGCCGAACAGGTGCAGAACGCGATCGAGGCGGAGGAGTTTCTGATCCTCACCGACCCGATCGCGCAGAAGTGGATGGACGGCAAGGCCGACAACCTCGAGCGCTGGCTCAAGGGGATGCGCAAGCTCCAGGTCCAGCTCGAGGGTTCTTCGGCGCCGATCCAGGACGGCTAGCGTCGAAGGGCCGTTCGGGAACCCCGGCGCGGAGCAACGCTCTAGAGCGTGGCGGCGGGCTCCCCTTCGTCGTCGTCGGCCATCCACCAGAAGTTCGGCGCGGTGAGCAGGTACTCGAAGCTCGTCGCGTCGGTCGCCTCGCCAAAGAGAAAGCCCTGCATGCGGCTGCAGCCGAAGGAGGCCAGCAGCTGCATCTGCTCCACGCTCTCCACCCCCTCGCCGATCGTCGCGAGGTTCAACGCGCGCGCGAGCTGCACCACGGTCTGGGTAATGGTCGCGTCGGCCGGGTCGGTGGTGAGGGCGCGGATAAAGCTCTGGTCGATCTTGAGCACGTCGACCGGGAGCTGCTTCAGGTACGCCAGCGCCGAGTAGCCGGTTCCGAAGTCGTCGATCGAGATGCGGACGCCGAGCCGTTTCAGCGCCGAGAACTGGGCGAGGGTGCGTCGCGTGTCGTGGAGCAGGCTGCGCTCGGTGAGCTCGAGCTCGAGCGACTCGGGGCGCAGCCCGGTGTCTTCGAGCACCTCGTTCACCCGCGTCACGAAGTCGTCGGGCTGGAACTGCTGGGGCGAGATGTTGACCGCGATGCGGAAGCCGTTGTGCCCCATCTCCTGCCACGCCGCCGCCTGCTCACAGGCGGTGCGGATCACCCACTCGCCGATCGGGATGATGAGGTTGCTGTCCTCGGCGATGCGCAGGAACTCGGCCGGGAGTACCAGCCCGAGCTCGGGGTGCCGCCATCGGATCAGCGCTTCGGCCCCGACGACCCGGCCCCGCACGACGTCCACCACCGGCTGGTAGTGGAGCGCGAGCTCGCCGCCGTCGAGGGCATCGCGCAAGCGGTACTCGAGGCTCGTGCGGTCCGACGCCTCCTCGTACATGTCCTCGGCGTAGACCGCCCAGCGGTCGCGCCCGGCGCTCTTCGCGTGGTACATCGCCGAGTCGGAGGCCTTGAGCAGGGCCTCGGCGTCGGTGCCGTGTTGGGGAAAGGTCGCGATGCCGATGCTCGCGCTCACCACGCGGTCGCCGGTGCGCAGCCGGACCGGTTTGCGGATCAGGTCGAGGAGCTTCTCGGCGATCTGCTCGGCGTCGGACGGGCTCGACAGATGGGTCACGAGCACCGCGAACTCGTCGCCGCCGAGGCGCGCGCCGGTGTCGCTCTTGCGCAGACAGCTCCCGATGCGCTGCGCCGTCGAGCGCAGCAGCGCGTCGCCGGCCACGTGGCCCATGGTGTCGTTCACCAGCTTGAAGTGGTCGAGGTCGATGAAGAGCACCGCCAGGGTGTGGCGGTTGCGGCGCGCCGACGACACCGCCTGGTCGAGACGGTCGGCGAAGAGCGAGCGGTTGGCGAGCCCGGTGAGCTGGTCGTAGGTGGCGAGCTGTCGGGCGCGCTCGCGGGCGATGTTGAGCTCGACGAAGATGCGCTGGTTGCGGATCGCGTGGAGCAGGCTCCAGACGACGAAGCCCTGGGAGAGCGCGCAGCGCACCAGATAGCCGCGGGCACCGGCCTCGAGCACCCGGCTCGCGAGACCGGCGTGATCGGTCGCGGCCAGGACCACCACCGGGACCAGGGGGTGCCGTACCCGGGTCTGGCTCAGCCCGGTGAGTGCCTCGGTACTGCCGTCGCCCACGTCGAGCACCAACACGTCGGTCTGGCTGCGCTCGAGCCGCTCGAAGGCCTGGGGCAGGGTCGCGACGTGGTCGACCTCGAAGCGCGGCCGGTCGCACTCGAGTAGCGCCCGCAACAGCGACACGTCCTCTTCGCCCCCCCCGACGAAGAGGGCGCGGACCACTTCTTTCTCAGCGCCCCCGTGAGGTAGGGGTCCGGTACCCGGCGTCGACATCGACCCTCCGCGTCTCTTCTATCGGCAACACGCGGCGGGGCTTTATCGGTCCGATCGCTTCCCCGGGGGCGATTTCTGTCCGTCGGTCGGCTAGTTGGCGAGTAAGTTGCGCGCCACGACCTTGAGCTCGAGGACGGGTTTCACCCCTTCGAAGATGGGCAGCACCAGGGCGTCGACGGTGTAGCGGCTGATCGCGTACTCCTCCGCGTAGCCCCAGCCCCCGTGGAGCTGCTGGCCCTCTTGGGTGATCTCGACGGCGATGTCGCAGGCCAGAAGCTTGGCCTGGGCCGCGAGGGGGGCCGCGTCGGCGCGCCCCGCGTCCATCGCCTCCGCCGCCGCGTAGGTGAGTGCCCGCGCCCCGGCGAGACGCGCCGCCATCCGCCCGAGCTTGTACTGGGTGAGCGGGTACTCGACGGTGGCTTTGCCGAACTGCACGCGGTCGAGGACATACTCGGCGCTTTTCTCGAGGGCGGCCTGCGCGAGCCCGGTGGCGCGCCCGCCGGTCTGGAGCCGCCCCATCGCGAAGCCCGCCATCTGGAGGTAGAAGCCGCGGCCCTCTCCGTCGGCCTCGCCCACCAGGTGGTCGGCGGGCACGAAGTAGTTCTCGAGCTGCAGGGTGAAGGAGTGCATGCCGCGGTAGCCGAGGGTGGCGTCGGCCTTGCCCGACATCTTGCCGCCGCCGGGCTGGCTCTGGTCGAAGGCGTGCCCGCGGTCGCGCTCTTTCGGGACGATGAAGAGCGACAGCCCCCTGGCGCCCTTCGCCGGGTCGGGGTCGGTGCGGGCCAGAAGCGCAAGGATGTCGGCGCGACCGGCGAAGGTGCACCACGACTTGGGGCCGTTGATCACCCAGCCCTCGACGCCGTCGACGGTGGCGCGCTCGGCTCGGCACCTGAGCGACGCGACGTCGCTCCCGATGTCGGGCTCGGTCACCGAGATGCCCACCATCACCTCGCCCGAGGCGAGCGGGGGGAGCCAGGCCTTGCGCTGTGCCTCGGTGCCGCCCTGGAGGAGCGCCTTGGCGAGGATCTCGGGGCGCGTGATCAGCGAGCCGGCGCAGGCCAGGCTCACCCGCGAGAGCTCCTCGGTGGTAAGAATCATCGCCATGCTGCCCATCTCGAAGCCGCCGTAGCTCTCGGGGACCGAGAGCCCGAAGTAGCCGAGCTCGGACATCTTCTCGATGAACTCCTCGGGCACCGTCTCGTCGGCACGGTGGATGCGCTCGGCGTGGGGGGCGATCTCGCCGTCGCCAAACTCACGCACCGACTCGCGCACCTGCTCGAGGAGCTCGTCGAGGGCGAAGTCGACCCGCCCCTTGTCGTCGGCGACGCGACGGCCCAGGGTGCGGAACACCGATTCGTTCGCGACCGCGCGTTGGCTCTCGCGCAGCGCGGCCGGGAAGGCCGCGTCGAAGGCGGCCTCGCCGAGCCCCAGGTCGTCGACCGCCGGCGCCAGACGGTCGCGCAGGGCGCCCACCAGGTCGGCGGCGCCGGCCGCGGCGAGCCCGGCGAAGTGGTCGCTGCTGCGTCCCTCGGCCTCGACCCGGGTGGCGAACTCGAGCAGCTCCCGGGCGGCGCGCGCTTCGGTGGCGGCGTAGGCCACCCGCTCGACCAGCACCTGGTGGTCGTCGATGCGCTTGCCGCCGTCGGTGATGCTGCGGGCGAGGTCGAGACAGCGGTCGACCAGGGTGTCGGCGGCGTCTACCAGGCTGCGGGCCCGATCGAGGGTGGGAAGGCTCATAGGGTCTCCAGTCGTTCGGCGGCGCCGTCGGCACCGGGGGCGGCCCGGGAGGCTAGCGCTCCCCCGCGGCGGGGTGGCCGTGCTCGAGGAGCGGCAGGAGCTGCTCCACCAGGGCGGGGGCGCCCATCACCAACGCCACCTTGTCGTCGGGATAGCGCAAGGTCTCGCAGCGGCCGCCGGCCTCGGGTACCAGCACCTGGGCGGCGCAGGCGTCCCAGGGCGCGAGGTCGAGGTCGACCATCGCGTCGACGCTCCCGCGGAGCACCAGCGCGTGGCCGAAGGCGTCGGTGTAGCCGCGCAGCACCCGGGCCTTCTCGGAGAGGGCGCGCAGCGCGGCGCCCTCTCTGGCGCGCTCGAAGCAGTAGGGGTCGCCCCGGGAGACCACCGCGCGATCGAGGTTGGTACAGGCCGAGGCGCTGACCCGCCGCGCCCCCGCCCAGCAGCCGCCGCCCCTCCAGCCCGCGTAGCGCTCGTCGAGCGCCGGCAGGTCGATCAGCCCGAGCACCGGCCGGCCCGCCTCGCACAGCGCGATCAGGGTGCCGAAGAGCGGGATGCCCCGGGTGAAGGAGAGCGTTCCGTCGATCGGGTCGATGACCCAGAGGAGCTCGGCCTCGCGCTCGCCGCCGTACTCTTCGCCGTACACCGCCGAGCCCGGGAGCGCAGCGCGGAGGGTCTCGGCCAGCACGCGCTCGGCGGCGCGGTCGGCGACCGTCACGGGAGAGCCGTCGGCCTTGGTCGCGATGTCGTCGGCCGCGAGCCGCCGGAAACGCGGCAAGGTCTCGGCGCGCGCGCGATCCGCCGCGCGCGCCGCCGCGTCGGCGAGGGCGGCGAGGTCGAGCGCCATGGCGCGCGGAGCCTACCACCGGCTCCTGTGCTACGCCGAGCGCGTGCCCGCGACCCGCTCTCTCGCCGAAGCGCTGGGCTATGCGCCGGACGACCGCGTGGTCGTCGTGCACGTCGACGACCTCGGCCTGTGCGCCGACGCCAACGACGGCGGCTTCGAGGTGATCCGCGACGGCCTCGGCACCAGCGGTTCGTTGATGGTGCCGTGCCCGGCGTTTCCCGAAGCGGCGCGTCGCGCCCGCGACGAGCCCGGCCTCGACCTGGGTCTCCATCTCACGCTGAATTGTGAATTCGACGACGGGCGTTGGGGGCCCACGGCTCCGGTCGACCGCGTGCCGACCCTGGTGGACGACGACGGGGCCCTGCTGCGCAGCTCCCTCGAGACCGCGCAGCGCGCCGACCCGGCCGAGGTGGAGCGCGAGCTGCGCGCGCAGATCGAGACCGCGCTGGAACTCGGGATCGATGTCACCCATCTCGACGCCCACATGGGGACGGCGCTCTTCCCGCCTTTTCTGCACCTCTACACCGGGCTCGCCGCCGAGTACCGCATCCCCGCCTTCGCCGTGCGACCGCGGGTCGAGCGGTTGCGCGAGCGCGGGCTCGAGGCCGCCCTCGAGGTGTTCCGCGACGCGTGCAGCCAGCTCGAGGCAGCGGGGCTTCCGGTACTCGACGACTTCGACACCAACTCGCTGGGCTTTGGCCCGGGTGGCGGTGTCGCCCACACCGAGGCCCGGCTGGCCACCCTCCTGCCGGGGGTGACCTATTGGGTGATCCACCCGGCGACGGCGGGGCCCGGGCTCGAGGGGGTAGTCGGCGGTTCGGCCCACGCCCGGGCCTTCGAGCACGAGTTCTACGGGCCTGGGGGCGGCGCCGAGGCCCTCTTCGACGGCGCCGGTCTGCGCTTCGCGAGTATGCGGGAGGTGCGCGAGGTCGCGCGGGAGGGGTGGCGCGCGGTTTCCGGGTCCCGTGCGGGCGGCAGCGCGTGACCCCGACCCAGCCGCGGCGCGAACGCATCCCGGGGGTTCCCGCCCTCTACGCAGAGGTGGTCGGAGAGGGGCCGCTGCTGCTCCTCGTCCACGGTTTCGGCGGAAGTGGGCGCAACTGGCGGCCCCAAGCCCGCGCCCTCGCGGGACGGGCGCGCACCGCGATCTTCGACGTGCGCGGCCACGCGCGAAGCGACGCACCCGACAACGCCGCCGCCTACCGCCCCGAGTGCTTTCTGGGCGACTTCGAGCGGGTGCTGGGCTGGGCCGGTGCCGCGGGGCCCGCCGTGGTGGGCGGGCTGTCGATGGGCGCGGGTCTCGCGCTGCGCTTCGCGCTGGCGCACCCGGAGCGGGTGCGCGGGCTGGTTCTGGCGGCCTTTCCGCCGGCCCTCGCCGCGCACCGCGGCGCGGGTTGGGCCCGGCGATTCGCCGACGCCATCGAACGCGACGGCCTCGAGGCGGCGGGGGCGGTGTACGCTTGGGGGCCGGAGAGTGGCTTCGACCCCAAGGCGGCCGAACTGGTGAAGGCGGGCTTTCTCGAACACCCCGGGCACGCGATCGCCCATACCCTGCGCGAGCTGCTGGCCACCCAGCCCGGCGTCGAGACGCTCGCCCCGGCGCTGGCCGACTGTGCGCTCCCCGCGCTGGTGGTGGTCGGCGACCGCGACCGGCTCTCCCTCGGGCCCAGCGAGGCGCTCGCCCAGGCGCTCCCGGGCGCCGAGCTCCTCGTCGTTCCGGACGCGGGTCACGTCGTGAACCTCGAGCGCCGCGAGCTGGTGAGCGAGGCGATCGCGGGCTTTCTGGATCGCCTCCCGGCGGCCGAGACGACGTGAGCGGCGGCCGCACCTACTTCGACGACCTCGCCGTGGGCTACCGCAGCGAGGTGGGGCAGTGGAAGCTGAGCCGCGACGAGGTGGTGGGCTTCGCCCGGCAGTGGGACCCCCAGCCCTTCCACGTCGACGAGAGCGCGGCGGAGCAGTCGCTCTACGGCGGGCTCACCGCGTCGTCGCTCCACCTCTTCGCGATCTGCACCCGGCTCTTCTTCGACCACGGCGACCGCATCGCGGTGCTCGCGATGCTCGGCAAGGACGAGGTGCGCTTTCCCAACCCCGCCCGCGTCGGCGACCGTCTCACCTACACGACAGAGTGTATCGAGGCGCGGCCCTCGGCGAGCCGACCCGACCGCGGGGTGATCCGTCTGCGCGACGAGGTGCACAACCAGGAGGACGTCCTCGTGATGACCCAAGAGGTCAGCCTGCTGGTGGCCCGACGACGGGAGTCTCCCCGATGAGCATGCCCAAGGCGGCGGCCCTGCTGCGCGACTACGTGGCCATCCCCTCGGTGAACCCGATGGGACGCGAGGACATCCCTGACGCGATCGCCGGCGAGCGGCGCTACGCCGAGCACGTCGCCGAGCAGCTCCGCGCAATGGGGCTCGACGCCGTCGTCGTCGGGACGGGGAGCCGCGCGAGCGTGGTCGCCGAGGCGCAGCGAGCGGGGGCTCGTGAGACGGTGTTGGTCGCCTCCCACCTCGACACGGTGCCCATCGACGGGATGGAGATCGAGCCCTTCGACCCCGCGGTGCGCGACGGGCGGCTCTACGGTCGGGGCTCTTGCGACACCAAGGGCGGCCTGGCGGCGCTGGTCGCGGCGCTCGGCCCGCTGCTGGAGGAGGGGCGGCTGCGGCGCAACGTGATCGTCGTGGGGGAGGCGGATGAGGAGTTCGGGAGCGCGGGGGTGGAGGACGTACTGGCGCACCTCGGCGGACGCCGCCCCGACTGGGTTCTCGCCACCGAGCCCACCGATCTGCGCGTGGTGAACTGTCACAAAGGAGTCGCGGTCGCGAAGCTCCACGCCGCCGGCCGCGCCTGTCACAGCTCCGACCCGAGCGCCGGCCGCAACGCGATCGTCGCGATGGCCCGGGCCGCGATCGCCCTCGACCGCTACGCCCGTGAGGAGCTGGCCGAGCGGGTCGACCCGCTGCTCGGCCCCGGCACCCTGTCGATCGGCCTGGCCGGGGGTGGCCACGCGGTCAACATCGTGCCCGACCGCGCGTGGCTGGTCGCCGATCGCCGCTTGCTCCCCGGCGAGACCCCGGAGTCGGCGCGGGCGGCGATCGAGACCGCTCTCGCCCGCGGCGGGATCGAGGAAGTCCGCGTCGAGTCGTGCAAGGGCTATAAGCCCGCCCTCGGCGCCGAGACCAACGGCGCGGCGACCGCGGCGTGTCTGGAGGCGCTGGGTCCCGGTGCCCCCCCGGCGACGGGGGTGGCGTTTGGCACCGACGCCGGTCTCTTCGACGAGGTCGGGATCCCCGGGGTGGTGATGGGCCCGGGCTCGATCCGCGAGGCGCATACCTCCCGCGAGTCGGTGCCGATTGACGAGGTCGAGGCGATGAGCACTTTCTTCACCCGGCTGCTGGGGGACTGAGCCGGGGCCAGCCATCTGGTGCGCCCCGTCCGACACCGGGTGTCCGGGGGGTGCTGCGCCGGGGCCGCCGCGACGCGTCAACCCCTCGACATTCCACGAGCTTCTCTCTGGCACGGCGCTCGCAGTCCGTCGCGTCGGAGAGGAGACCCGATGCTCTGCACCCTGCCCAACGCACTCAGTACCCTGCGGATCGCGGCGGCCCCGACCCTCGTGGCCCTGGCATGGCTCGGCGCCGCGGAGGCCTTTCTCGCCGTCCTGTGGTGCGCGCTCGCGAGCGACGCCGCCGACGGCTTTCTGGCCCGTCGGCTCGGCCAGTCGAGCGAGGTCGGCGCGCGGCTCGACAGCTGGGGCGACTGGCTGCTCTACGCCGCGCTGCCCCTCGGCGTCGTGTGGCTCTGGCCCGAGCTCGCCCGTCGCGAGCTGCTCTGGATCGCGACCGGCGTCACGGTCTGGATCGTACCGACGGCGGTCGGCTGGCTGAAGTTCGGCCGCCTCACGAGCTACCACACCTATCTCGCGAAGCTCACCGGCGTCTTGATGGCGGTAGGAGCGGTGGCGCTGCTCCATTGGGGCCACTCCGCGATCTTTCACCTGGCGATCTGTGTGCTCGTCCTCGAGGGCGTCGAAGAGCTCTTGATCACCGCCGAGCTCCCCGTTTGGCACCGCGACGTCCCGAGCCTGCGCAGCGCCATGCGGATCGCCCGGCGAGCGAGAGCGGAATGCTAGGGTGACCCCGATGCGCCACGCCGCCGCGCTCGTCGCCCTCTGCGCGCTGGTCGCCGCCCTCGGCTGCGGCGGCCCCGACGACCCGGAGGCGCGGCTGCGCGCGCGGCTCGAAGCGATCGAGGCCGCGGTCGAGGCCCGGGAGGTCGGCGACGTCAAGGACGCGATCGCCGAGGACTTCCGCGACGCCGGCGGCCGCGACAAACGCGAGCTCACCCGCTACGTGGCGGGCATGCTGCTGCGTCACCAGACCATCCACGTCGTCAGCCGGGTGCGCGAGCTCGCGGTCGGCGGCGACGGCACGGGCCGGGTCGAGGTGATCGCCGCGCTGGCCTCGGGGCCGATCGCGAGCGCCGCCGACCTCACCCAACTCCGGGGCGACATCTATCGTTTCGAGTTCGAGTTCGTCGACCGCGACGAGACCTGGCTGTTGCAGCACGCGCAGTGGCGCCCTGCCCAGCCCGCCGATCTCTTTCCGTGAGCGACGTCGATCGGGAGCGCGCCTACTGGCGGGGTCTGGCCCGCGATCGCCCCGAGCGCGTGCCCACCCCCGGGCCGGGCCAGGAGAGTGTGTGGGATTATCCGCGGCCGCCGCGGGTCGAGACGAGCGCCACCCGCGTGCGGCTCTGGTTCGCCGGGGTGAAGGTCGCCGACACCCGCACCGCCCTGCGGGTACTCGAGACCGCCGGGCCGCCCACCTACTACCTGCCTCGTCGCGACCTCTTGGCGGGCTGTCTGCGCGCGTCCCGCGACGGGGCCCCGACGCTTTGCGAGTGGAAGGGCCTCGCCGAGTACGCAGACGTCGTGGTCGGCCCGCGTCGCTTCCCGGAGACGGCCTGGTTCTACCCCGAGCCCGACCCGGCCTACGCCGTCCTGCGCGATCACGTGGCGTTCTTTGTCGGACGCGGGGGGCGGGCCACCGTCGACGGGGAGCCCGTACGCCCGCAGCCGGGGCCCTTCTACGGCGGCTGGATCACCGACGCGGTTCTCGGCCCCTTCAAGGGCGAGCCCGGGACCGAGCGCTGGTGAGCTAGGCCCCCGCCAGCGCGCGGAGCCGCGCGAAGGGATAGATCCCCGAGTCGTGTCCATCGCTCCAGGAGATCTGGAGGGCGTAGCGGCCGACCCTCCGGATCTCGAGGGGGTGGACGTCTCCCGGGACGGAAGCTGGGTCGAGCCGCGCCTCCCCGGACCACTCGTCCACACACGCGGCGCAAGCGCAGGCCAGACGCAGAGCCCGGACCTCGTACTCGGTGTCGACCCCGTCGGCCCAGCGGATGCCGAGGCGCTCTGGCCCCCGCTGTTCGATCGCCGTGGGAAGGGTGGTGTCGTCCATCGGCCTGACCCCGGGTTTAGCTAAGATTCCGACGCGATGGACGCCAGTGCGATCGCCATTCTCGGCGGAACGGGAGATCAGGGCCTCGGATTGGCCCTGCGCTTCTGTAAAGCCGGTCGACACGTCGTGATCGGGTCGCGCAAGGCGGACCGCGCGGTCCGCGCCGCCGACGAGGTGCTGAAAGCGGTGCCTGGGGCGAACGTCGAGGGCTTCGAGAACAGCGAGGCCACCACCCGGGCGCGGATCGTGATCCTCTCGGTGCCCTTCGAGCACACCGCCAGCACGGTGGGGGGCATCGTCGACGTGCTGCGGCCCGGCCAGGTGCTGGTCTCGATGGGGGTGCCGCTGGCGACGGCGATCGGCGGCCGGGCCACCCAGACCGTAGACGTCTGGCAGGGCTCCTGCGCGGAGCTGGTGGCGTCGCTGGCGCCCGAGGGTGTCGAGGTCGTCTCGGCCTTCCAGAACGTCTCCGCCCACCGTCTTTCGGAGCTCACCGAGCCCGTCGAATGCGACGTGATCGTCTCCGGCTCGAAGGAGGCGCGGGGCGCGGTGATGGAGCTCTGTCCGCTGGTGGCGGGGCTCCGCGCTGTGGACGGCGGGGCACTCTCCAACGCCCGGATCGTCGAGGGGATGACCGCCCTCATGATCGGCATCAACGCCCGCTACAAGGTGCCGAAGGGCACCGGGGTGCGGATCACGGGACTTCCCAAGGACTGAGTATTACCCGGCCTCTCGCCGCGGTTCCCCGCGGGGCAAAGACTCTTCCCCGCGGAATCGAGCTCTTAGATTCCTCGTCCAAGCGCGTCCCAACGGCGCTCCATTGCGCCCGTTTTACCCCCCGGAATCGGCCCGCCACAAGATCGCCGTGTTTCGCCACAAATACGACACCTTGTGTGTGTGGCCCCGCACGACCGCAATATTTTGTATTTTCTTGTTGACGGGTATACGCCATCGGAGTATCTCCACTCCACGGGGATGTGAATGGCCTTCCAGTGGCTTGGGGGGGTTCGTAACTAGGCGGTCACTGGAAGGTTGAGCTTGGGATGGGAAGGAGGACCCGCCTGAGCTCAGGGGCCCCGGGCGACGACCCGGGGCCCCACTCGTCTCTGGCCTACGCGACGCCGGGCGTCGACCCGGGCGGGCGCGGGCGAAAAGGACTCGGACTCTGCCGTAGGAACTCTGGTCTACTTTTGGATGGGACACACAGCGATGAGCGAGCTCTACGCGAAGGCATCGATCAACGGAACCTGGACACCGCGGCCTCGCTCCTCGAGCAGCAAGACCCGGGCCACTGGTCTGGCCCTCGAGCGCTACTTCACGACGCAGGGGGAGGACCCCTTCGACAGCGTCGCCTGGGAGCGCCGCAACGCCCGGATCTCCAACGAGCACGGCGAAACGATCTTCGAGCAGAACGACGTGGAGATGCCGGCCGAGTGGTCGCAGCTCGCCACCAACGTCGTCGTCTCGAAGTACTTCCGCGGCCACCTCGGCACCCCGGGGCGCGAGCACAGCGTCCGCCAGCTGATCGGGCGGGTCGTCGGCAAGCTCCGCGAGTGGGGCCAGCGCGGCGGCTATTTCGCGAGCGCCGCCGACGGCGAGACCTTCGCCGCCGAGCTCTCCCACATCCTGGTCACCCAGAAGGCCGCCTTCAACAGCCCGGTCTGGTTCAACCTGGGGGTGGCCGACACCCCGCAGCAGGCCAGCGCCTGCTTCATCAACTCGGTCGACGACACCATGAGCTCGATCATGGAGCTCGCCAAGACCGAGGCGACGCTGTTCAAGGGCGGGTCCGGGGCCGGCTCGAACTTGTCCTGCATCCGCTCGTCGCGCGAGAAGCTCTCGGGCGGCGGCATGGCGTCGGGGCCGGTGTCGTTCATGAAGGGCTTCGACGCCTTCGCCGGCGTGATCAAGTCGGGGGGCAAGACCCGACGCGCCGCCAAGATGGTGATCCTCAACGCCGATCACCCGGACATCCGCGAGTTCGTCCGCAGCAAAGTCGACGAGGAAGAGAAGGCCTGGGCGCTGATCGACAAGGGCTACGACGGCGGCTTCAACGTGCCGGGGGGCGCCTACGACTCGGTGTTCTTCCAGAACGCCAACCACTCGGTGCGGGTCACCGACGGCTTCATGCGCGCCTACGCCGACGGCCGCGAGTGGCAGACCCGCGAGGTGATGAGCGGAGAGCCGGTCGAGACGCTCCGCGCCGAAGAGCTGCTGCGCGAGATGGCCGACGCCGCCCACCACTGTGGCGACCCGGGGATCCAGTACGACACCACGATCAACCAGTGGAATCCCTGCAAGACGTCCGGGCGGATCAACGCGAGCAACCCGTGCTCCGAGTACATGTTCCTCGACGACACGGCCTGCAACCTCGCGAGCCTCAACCTGATGCGCTTCCTCGACGAGGACGGGGGCTTCGAGGTCGAGGCCTTCCGACGCGCCGTGCACGTGCTGTTCCTCGCCCAGGAGATCGTGATCGATCACGCCGACTACCCGACGGCGAAGATCGCGCACAACAGCCACCTCTACCGTCCCATCGGTCTGGGCTACGCCAACCTCGGCGCGCTGCTGATGGCACAGGGTCTCGCCTACGACAGCGACGAGGGGCGCAACCTCTCGGCGAGCGTCACGGCGCTGATGTGTGGGCAGGCCTATCTCACGAGTGCCGAGATCGCCGAGCCGATGGGGCCCTTCCCGCGCTACCGGATGAACAAGAAGTCCTTCCTCGAAGTGATCGGCATGCACAAGGCCAGCGCCGACGCGATCGCGCCGGGCGGCGTGCCCGAATCGCTCCTCGTCGCGGCCCGCGAGGCGTGGGCCGCGGCCCTGGCGAAGGGTCGGCGCTCGGGCTTCAAGAACGCCCAGGCGACGGTGCTCGCGCCCACCGGGACGATCGCGTTCATGATGGACTGCGACACCACCGGCGTCGAGCCCGACATCGCGCTGGTGAAGTACAAGAAGCTGGTGGGCGGCGGCCTGCTCAAGATCGTGAACTCGACGGTTCCGATGGCGCTGGGCAAGCTCGGCTACGACGAGGAGACGATCGCTGCGATCGTCCAGTACATCGACGACGAGGAGACCATCGAGGGTGCGCCCGGGTTGCGGGAACAGGACCTCTCGGTCTTCGACTGCGCCTTCCGCCCCGCGAAGGGCGAGCGCTCGATCCACTGGATGGGGCACCTGCGGATGATGGGGGCGGTGCAGCCCTTCCTCTCGGGGGCGATCAGCAAGACCGTCAACATGCCCGAAGACTCGAGCGTGGACGACATCATGACCGCCTATACCGAGGGCTGGCGGCTGGGTCTCAAGGCGCTCGCGGTGTACCGCGACGGGTGCAAACGATCGCAGCCGCTCAACACCGCGGCCGATAGCGAGAACACCGAGTCGACCGAGGCGCGGCCGCGTCGGGTGAAGCTCCCCGACGAGCGGCAGGCGTGGACCCACAAGTTCTCGATCGCGGGGCACGAGGGCTACCTCACCGTCGGTCTCTACGACGACGGATCGCCGGGCGAGATCTTTCTCAAGATGGCCAAAGAGGGAAGCACGGTCTCGGGGCTGATGGATACGATCGCGACGATGACCTCGATCGCGCTCCAGTACGGAGTGCCGCTCCGCGCTCTGGTGGACAAGTTCAGCCACACGCGTTTCGAGCCCTCCGGGTTTACCAACAACTCGGAGATCCCCTTTGCGAAGTCGGTGACGGACTACGTCTTCCGCTACCTGGGGAGCCGCTATGCCGAGATGCCCCAGGACGTCGAGGCGGCGGGCGACGTGATCGGCCTCGAGCCCGTCGCCGGGGTGGAGGCGGAGACGCCCGCCGCGTCGGTGCCCCGCGCCGCGGTGGCCGGGGGCTCGGACGGCAGCGGCGCCGCGACGCGCTACGCCATCGTCAACCAGGCCGACGCGCCGTCCTGCGTCGACTGCGGCGCGATCATGATCCGCAACGGCGCCTGCTACAAATGCGTCGACTGCGGGTCGACCAGCGGCTGCAGCTGACACGAGGGGGCGCCCGCGAGCGAGATGCCCCCGCCGGATCGCTCGTCGCGCTTCGTCGACACCCTCCTGCCGGCCTTCGAGCAGGCGGCCGCGATCGCGGCTGCGCTCCAAGGCCGCGTCGCGAACACGCCGAAGCCGAGTGAGCAGAACGAGGTCAAGGCCGCACTCACCATCGCCGACACCGCGGCGCAAGAGGCGCTTCTCGTCCCCCTTATCGATGCGTTCACAGACTGTCGGATCGAGGCGGAAGAGGACACGCCGAGCGTCGGTCGCTTCCGCGAAACCGACCCGCGTCAACGCATCGTCATCGACCCCATCGACGGCACCTTCCGGTTCTATCTGGGCCGGGCCGGCCCCTACGCGATGATGGCGGGATGGGCTCACGACGCGGTCTACCGCGCCGCGTTGGTGGCGCTCCCGACCGAGCGGGTGTTGCTCGCGGCGACCCGGGGCGGGGGGACGCGCGCGGCACCGCTACCGATTCCGGAGGGCGCCCTCACGACGCGTCCGGTCGTGGTCGACGCGGGCGACGCCGCGGCGGACGGCGTCCTGGTCTCGGACACGACGCCGCCCGCGTTGCAGGAGGCGCTCCGCGCCGCGGGCTTCGCTCCGCGGCTCGCCGCCGGGGGCGCGATCTCGGTGGCCCCTTTGCTCCCGGGGGTCGCCGCGGGGTTGCGCTTCGCCAGCGACGGGAGCGGTCTCGGCATCAGCATCCGCGGCCGCGTGGGAGCGCTGGTGGCGCGCGAGGCGGGGGCGCACCTGGAAACTGTCGAGGGCGCCCCCTTCCCCGAGTCGATCGACGCACCCGCGTCCTCGCTGCTCGTGGCCCGTAGCCCTGCGCTCGCTGCGGCGTTGCGCGAGGCGATCACGCGGGGCTAGCTGATTCGTAAGCCGCGGGGAACGCAGCGTCGGCGGTGTGCGTTGTCTAGCTCGGTGGACTTCGCGAAGGCTTCGCCTTCGCTGCGCGCGCCGGCCGTGGGTCGGCGCTTGCGGGGTGCTTTGGTCGAACGGTGAAGCCGCGGGGAACGCGGCTTCGACGGTGTGCCTTGTCTAGCTCGGTGGACTTCGCGAAGGCTTCGCCTTCGCTGCGCGCGCCGGCCTTGGGCCGGCGCTTGCGGGGTGCTTTGGGCGAACGGTGAAGGCGCGGGGAACACGGCTTCGACGATGTGCGTTGTCTAGCTTGGTGGACTTCGCAAAGGCTTCGCCTTCGCTGCGCGCGCCGGCCTTGGGCCGGCGCTTGCGGGTTGTTTTGGGCGAACGGTGAAGGCGCGGGGAACGCGGCTTCGGCGGTGTGCGTTGTCTAGCTTGGTGGACTTCGC
>CAJHXS010000397.1_pt1 | contig 19115 bp, 17 predicted proteins | sample 9198591 | NCBI WGS metagenome assembly CAJHXS01 (sample SAMEA7708347, study PRJEB35096) | sediment metagenome | biome: marine neritic benthic zone biome [ENVO:01000025]; feature: sediment [ENVO:00002007]; material: shallow marine sediment [ENVO:03000034] sea grass bed [ENVO_01000059] ... | reverse complement strand
GGCGGGGAGGAAGGTCACCGAGTAGAACCACGCGGCGGCGACGCCCGTCGCGGTGATCATCCCGAGGTCGCGGTAGGCCATCATCACGCTGAAGCGAAAGCACAGAAACCCGATGATCGTGGTGAGGCTGGTGAGGAGCACCGGTTGCCAGTTGACCCGTAAGCTGTCGATCAGGGCCTCGGTCTTGCTCTGCCCCTGACGCATGTCGCGGGTGAGGGTGACGAGGATGTGAATCCCGTCGGCGATCGCGATCGTGAGGATGATGGTGGGCGCCGTCGATGCGGGGGGGCTGATTGGGATGCCGAGCCAGCCCGCCATCCCGACCGCCGTGGTGACCGAGAGCGCGGTGACGCTGAGCACCGCGATCGTACCGGTGACCGAGCGCAGGAAGATCAGCATCGCGACGACGAGCGCGGCGTACATCCACGGCACGAGGGTGCGGATGTCGCGGGCCATCGATTCCCCAAACGCGTCGCTCAGCAGGACGTTACCGGTGAGGGCGACGTCGATCGCGGCACCCCGCTCCCGGAGCGCGCTCACGATCTCCCGGGCGCGAGCCACCGACTCGACCCCCGCGAGGGCGCTGCCATCGGGCACCTGGATCGTCACATTCACCGCGGTGGCGCGTGCGTCGGGGGAGACGAGCTTACGCGCCAAGAGTGGTTCGTGAAGCGCCACGTCGCGGAGACGAGCGAGCTCCGCCGCGTCCAGCCCGGTTGCGCTCGGGACGAGGTCCTCCACGGTGAGGTCGTCCTCCTCGGCCCAGCTGTGCTGGAAATTGGTGAGCGAGTCGACGCGGATCGAGTGGGGAATCTGCCAGGATTGTTCCGTCAGCCACAGGATCTCCTGGAGGACCGCTGCGTCGAAGATGTCCCCCTCCTGCGGCGCCACCACGAAGAGGATGTTGTCCATCTTCGTATAGGTGTTCTGGAGGCGGTCAAAGGCCTGGAGGTTCGGGTTCTCGGGGCTGAAGTAGTAGCGGTAGTCCGCGATGAACTGGAGGTGACGCACCCCAGAGGTCGCGAGCCCCGCCACGACCAGCGAGGCCACCAGCACGGCCCAACGCCAACGCACGAGACGCTGGGCGTAGGCCACCACGAGCCGGTCGCGACGGCCGTAGTCATGCATCGGAAGCGCTCCGACGTCGGTCGAGTCGCATCAGCAGGGTCGGGAGCAGGAGGAAGTCCGCTACGAGCGCGCACGCGATGGTGATCGCCACGAGCAGGCCGAAGTCCGCGTTCATCTTAAAGGTCGAGAGCGAGAGCACGGTGAACCCCGCGATGAGGATCAAGAACGTGATCCAGAGCGCGCTCCCGACGGTGGACAGCGAATACCGGACGGCGTCTTCGGACGAGGCGTTCCGTTCGCGCCGGGCGCGGAGATACTTGCTCAGGAAGTGCACCGTCGCGTCGACGATGATTCCCAGGCTCGACGCCACCACGGTCCCCACCGACATCCCCACGACGCCGGAGAGGAGGGCCCACACCCCGAATGCGAGCACGGTGGGCACGATGTTCGGCACGAGGCTGAGCAATCCGAGACGCAGGCTCTGGAGCGACAGCATGAGGATCAGGGCGATCAGGCCAAACGCGACCGCCGTGCCCCCGAGCATGCTGACCACGTTGCGGTAGGCCAGGTTGGAGAACATCGTAGTGAGACCCGATCCACGGGTGTGCATCGGCGCCGGGGTGTGATCCCGCAGCCAGTCCTCCGCCCTCGCGGTGAAGGCGAGCATCTCGCGTGTCGAGATCTCGTAGAGGGTGGCCGTCACCTTGGTCGACGACTTGGAGATGTCGATCTGGTTGTTGAGGTCGAGGCCGTAGGGCAGCGACATCTCGTAGAGCAACAGGTACTGGGCCGCGAGTTCGCGGCTCTCCGGGAGCCGGTAGTACGTCTCGTCGTCGCCGTGAAGGTTCTTGTTCAGCCGTTTCATCGTGTCGGACAAGGTGCTGACGTGGCTCACCTCGGGCTGCTCCCGCAGCCAGGCGGCGAACTGGTGGAGCCGCTCGAGGTAGCCGGGTTCGCTCACGCCCTGGTCTTCGCCGGCGCTCACCGAAAAGTGCACCATGTAGATCCCGGTGAGGTTCGCCGACGTGAAGTCGGTGTCCTGGCGGAACTCCATCGCCGGGTCGAAGTAGCGCACGAACATGTCGTTGATCTCGATCCGCGGGATCAGCGCGACCGACACCACCAGCGCGGCGATACACGAGGCCAACACGCCCCGGCGATGCGCGATGAGCCATTCGGCGAAGCGCTCCATGCTCGGGCCGCCTCGGTCGCGCCGCGGCTTGACCGGGTGGGGGAGCAGGGAGGTCAAGGCCGGGAGGAGGGTGACGGAGTAGACCCAGGCCGAGGCCACGCCCAGCGCCGTCATGTTCCCGAGGTCGTGGAACGACGGAATGTCGCTCGAGTTGAGACTCATGAAGCCGATGATCGTCGTGAGGCTGCACAGAAATACGGGCTGCCAATTGAGTCGGAGGCTCTCGACCAGGGCCTCCTGATGACCCAACCCGCGCTCCTGTTCCTTCGTCATCGTGACGAGGATGTGCACGCCGTTCGCGATCGCGATGGTCAAGATGATGGTCGGCGCGTTCGCGGAGATCGCCGTGATCGGGATGCCGAGCCAGCCGGACAGACCCATCCCGGTTGCGGTCGCGAGCACGGTCACCAGGAGGGTCACCACGGTCGCCGAGAGCGAGTGGAGGAAGAGCACCATCGCGATCACGAGGGCCAGGCCCATCAGTGGCACCAGACGGGCGATGTCGCCCTGCGCACTCGACTCGAAGGCGTTGGACAACGCGACCGTGCCGGTGAGTGCGATCCGGAGATCGGGGTGGCGCTCGCGGAGCTCGGCGACCATCGCCAGCGCGGCGGCGGTCGCCTCGATCTCGCCGCCGGTGTCCGGGAGCTGGATCGTGACGTTCACCCCGGTGGCCGCGGCGTCGGGGGCGACGAGCTTGCCGCGCAACAGCGGCTCGGCGAGGGCGATCTCGCGGATGCGGGTCAGGTCGTCGGGCCCGAGGCCCTCGGTGTCCTCCACGAGGTCCTCGACCACGAGGTCGTCCTCGTCCGCCCAGGTGTGTTGAAAGTTCGTGACCGAGTCGACCCGGATCGAGTACGGAAGCTGCCAGCCCTGCTCCGTCAGCCAGAGCACCGCCTCGAGCGACTCGGGCTGGAACACGTCGCCCTCGGAGGGCGCCACCACGAAGAGCAGGTTGTCGTTCCTCGTGTAGGTGTTCTCGAGGTCGATGAACGCGGCGAGCTGCGGGTTGTCGGGGCCGAAGTGATACTTGTAGTTGGCGATGAACTGGGTGTACCGGCCGCCCGAGATCGCGGCCGCCGCGACCATCGCGACCCCCAGGAGGACGAGCCAACGCCACCGGATCACCCAGCGCGCGTAGGCCACCACCAGCTCGTCGCGACGTGCCTGGCTAACCACGGGTTGCGCCTCCGCGCCAGTCGAGCCGCATCGGCAAGGTCGGCGGTAGAAAAAAGTTCGTCACCAGCCCACAGACGATGGCGATCGCAACGGGGAGGCCCCCCTCGGCGCTCACCCCGAGGGTCGAGAGCGAGAGCACCGCGAATGCCGCGCTCAGGATCAAAAAGGGGATCCAGTGCGCGTTCCCGACGTGCACGGTGGAGTCGACCATGACGCCCGGGCTCGGCTCCACCGCCCGCTCGCGGCGCGCCCGGTCAGCCATCGTGACGCTCCGACACGGTGGCCACCGCCGCGTCGAGCTCGCGGCGCGCGGCGGCGCCGAGGTGTGGGGTGAGCACAGCGAGGTGTTGCAGGAAGCCCCGCTCCTGGTCCTCCCAGGTCATCTGCTCGACACCCTCGCGCTCCTGGAGGTGGTCGCTCCAGTAGCGGATCACGACCCAGAGGTTGGTCGCGAGCACCTCGAGGTCGGGGCCCGGGTCGCGGAAGAGCTTCTCGTCGCGCATCTGCTCCAGGAGCTCGCGCAGCCGGGCGTAGTGGGCGTCGGGGACGTCCTCGAGCGCGTCGGCGAACTGGAGCCGATCCCGCATGACGAATCGGTACGCCCAGAGGTCCTGAATGACACCGTGGATCAGCGAGACGTAGTTCTCGAGCACCGAACCCGGCACGCGGGCGGCCTCGAGACGGGTGGCGAGGCGGTCGCGGAAGCGCTCCAGCAGCCCCAGGAGCAGGTCTTCCTTGGTGTGGAAGTGGTACCAGACGTTTCCCGTCGCGATTCCGGCGGCCTCGGCGATCCGCGCGACCGACGTGTTGGCGAAGCCCAGCCCGTTGAACAGGGCGAGGCTCACGTCGAGGATACGGTCGCGGGTCTTGGGCCGGCTGCTCGGCGCCGGGAGCGGTTCCATTCCGTTTAGGTTACGGAACCTAGATTAGGGCACCAGACCTAGTCTAGGCTGACTGGCCTAATTCACTTCCCCTTGGGGAAGGCACACATGAGCCGTGTCTCCACACTGCGCCGACCGAGGGCGTCGTCGGGGGCGGTCATGTCGTCGAAGGACGTATGCGGGCAGGGCAGGCCGGCTTCCGACCGCGTCTCGAGCTGTTTGAAGACCATGATCTCGTCGGTCTGCATCCGCGGGAAGAAGTAGAAGCGATGCCCGTCGCGTTGTACCGGCATCAACGAGACGTTGGCGCCGCCGTCCCCGGTGTAGAGGTACTCGCGGAGGTCCCCGTCCTCGAGGGACGAGGCGTCGATCAGCGTCAGCGGGTTCTGCTGGACCTCGCGGTCGAAGGGCTGCCAGGTGTTGTACCAGACGAAGTCCCACGCGTCGGGGTCGAGGTCTGCGCCCTGCTCCTCGAGCACCATCTTGGAGAACGCCCGGGCGTTCTTGGGGGTGTAGTCGCAGTGCACGAAGCGCGCGTAGGCGTTGTTGAAATCGAGGGGATTCTCGGTGCGCACCACGTGGCTCATCATGAACACGTGGCTCGCGCCCGTGAGCTTCGCCACGAGGCTCTCGACCCCCGGGTAGTAGCGTCTCGCGATCGCGTCGTGGTCGCTGAAGTCGCGCAGCTCGGGGTCGTGCCGGGCCAGAACGAATCCCGTGGTGTCGAGGCCCAGCGAGCCCTCGCTCGCGAGCGGCCGCGCGTCGAGGACCTCGACGAAGTGCACCGCCGTCGCGGCGCGCCGGGTCTCGCGGTTGCCAATCTCGGGGATCTCCCCGGCCTCGGCGAACTTCGGATCCATGTAACGGACTTTGGCTTCGACGGTCGTCGTCGATTCCATGGAGAGCCCCCCTTGTTGCAGTAAGGGCCGGGAGGGGCGCACCCCACCCGGTCCCCTCTGAATCTGGCGGTCGCAGCCTAGTACTTGCCGTCGAAGGCCTCCGGCCACGCGACCTTCTCGGAAATCCCGCTCGGGTTGATCGGCACCGAGCCGGGCTTGCGCTCGAAGGGCGACTTCAGCCCGAGCTCGCGGCCGTACTCGCGCATCGCCGGGATCACCTCGGTGCCGAGAAGCTCGACACAGCGCTGGCGATCGGCGCGGGGCACGGGCCCGTCGATCCAGAACGAGAAGATCCCGGGGCGCAGCACCTCCATCACCTTCTTCACCCGCGGAATCACGTAGTCGGGGGTGCCGGCGATCATCTGGAGGTCTTCCTGGGCGTCCGGGAAGCGCCCGTAGATCTTGGAGCGCACCTCGTTGATGTCCTCGTGCTCGGTCCAGTCACCCGCCATCGACCGGCCCGGCAGGTTCGGGTTGGCGAACTGGCGCGCGAGACGCGCCGTCGCTTCCTTCGAGTTGTAGCCGGGCGGGAACATCCACTCGGGACGCGCAAAGTGGGCGAAGTGGCCGCCGTAGAGAAAGCGTTTGCCCATCTCCTCGGCGTGCTCCTGGGTGTCGCCCACGAAGATCGGCTGTAGGTAGCCGAAGTTCTCGGAGCCGGCCTGATAGCCTTCCTTCGCCGCCTCTTCGGCATAGATATTCCAAAGTTCAGCCGTCGGTTCAGGATAGGTGGCCAACGCCACGTAGGGGTAGCGTTTTTGCGCGCACCAACGGGCCGTGTCCGGGCTCACCAACCCGGGGATCCACATCTGCGGATGGGGCTCCTGGTAGGGCTTGGCCCAGGGGTTCACGTGGCGGTAGTGGTAGTGCTTGCCCTCCCAGCGGAAGGGGCCCGACTCGGTCCAGCACTTCAGGATGAGGTCGTGTCCCTCCTCGAAGAGCTCGCGGTTGAAGGCCGGGTTGGCTCCGTTGGCGAGCTGCTCGCAGCCCGCGCCTCGCACCCAACCGGGGATCAGCCGGCCCTCGGAGAACAGGTCGATCATCGCGAGCTCTTCGGCGAGACGCAGCGGGCTGTGCACCGTGGGGATCGGGTTGCCGAGCAGCGCGATCTTGAAGCGGTTGGTGGCCTTGGCCAGGATCGCCGCCTCGACGTTCATCACCGAGCCCAGACAGAAAGGCGTGCCGTGGTGCTCGTTCAGCATCACGCCGTCGAACTCGGGCAGGTTCTCCTCTGACCACACCTTCTCGTCGATGTACATGTTGAGGAGATCGGCGCCGGTCTGGCGGTCGAAGAAGTCGTTGGGCGTGTTGTAGAAGCTCCGCTTGCGGATGATCTCGTCTTCGAGCACCCGGCTCTTCTCGGGGTCTTCTTCGTGGTAGGCCCGCTCGGTGAACCACATCATATGCATGGGATCCGTCCTCCTCGCTCAGCTGGCGCTGAGAAATTCCTGTAGCTCGGACACGAACTCGTCGCGTTTCTCGATCTCCGGTCGGTGGCCGCTCTGGGAGAAGCGCACCAGGCGCGAGCGCGAGAGCGCGTGTTTGTAGGCCTCGCCGATGCTCGGCGGCGCGATCAGATCGCGGTCGCCCCAGAGCAGCAAGGTGTCGACGTCGCCCGCTGCCTCGAGCAGGTGGGGCAGGCTCGGGTTGAACATGTAGGGCTTCCACGCGAGCCGGGCCGCCTCGGCGCGCGCCTCGTCGAAGGCGGCGAACTGCTCCTCGGTGATCTCGGCTCCGTAGAGCTTGACGAACTCCTCGGTGCTCGCCGGGTTGACGACCGAGTGCCGCAGATAGGCGTCTGCGGTCAACATGTACATGTCGAGGATCTCTTCGTGGTCGGGCGGCTTGATGCCCATCGCGCCGACCAACACGAGCTTCGAGAAGAGCGAGGGGTCGTTCGCGGCCATCTCGGCGGCGATCCAGCCGCCAAAGGAGAAGCCGATCACCGCGGCGGGCGCGAGCGACTGCTCGCGGAGGTACATGCCGTAGAAACAGGCGAGATCGCGCACCCCCGTGAGCCACTCGGCGCGGTCGGTGCGTCCGAACCCGGGGTGTTGCGGGACGAGCAGGGTGTGGCTCTGCGCCATCGTCTCCTGCCAGCTGCAGGTTCCGGGGCAGCCGAGCTCCTCGTGCAGGATCACGAGCGGCGGGCCGCTCCCCGTCTGTTGCACCACCAGGTGGGTGTCGCCCACTCGCACCCGCTCGTCGCTCCACTGCAGTTCGGCCATGGCGTTCTATCTTCTCATGTTGCGTCGGCTCGGGGGAGAGGGTACCGAGCGGTAGGAAGGGTCGCGCAAAGGGTGAAACGCCGCAATTCCGGAAGCCTGGTGTACTCGAGCGATCGCGGCTCGATGTGTCGTCTCTGCGGCCATCCGCAGAAGGCCTGCGTCTGTCGCAAGAACCCCCGCGGCGAGCGAGCGGCTGCCAGCGGCGGGGGCGACGGGGTGGTGCGGGTGCGACGCGAATCGAAGGGTCGCCGCGGCAAGACCGTCACGACCGCCACCGGGGTGCCGCTCGCGGGCGACGCCCTGACCGACCTGGCCGGGGAGCTCAAGCGCCGTTGTGGCAGCGGCGGTGCGGTGAAGGACGGTGTCATCGAGATTCAGGGAGACCACCGCGACACCGTCGTCGGCGAGCTCGAGCGTCGCGGATACACGGTGAAGCGGGCCGGCGGCTAGCCGCAAGCGGAGAGGGCACTTTGGCGATCACGCTCTACCACTGTCACGAAGCGCGCTCGATGCGCTCGCTCTGGCTTCTCCACGAACTGGGTCTCGATTTCGAGCTCGTGGTCATGCCCTTCGACACCCGGGCGCTCCGGACCCCCGAGTACCTGGCCATCCACCCCCTCGGTCGCGTGCCCTGTCTGATCGACGGCGAGACAAAGCTGTTCGAGTCCGGGGCGATCGCCCAGTATCTCTGCGAGACCTACGACTCTGCGGGTCTTGGGCGGGCGGCGGGCCATCCTGAGCGCGCTGAGTGGCTCCAGTGGCTGCACTACGCCGAGACGATGGCGGTGCACGGCGCGAGCCTGGTCCAGCAGTTCATCGTGATCCAGGACGAGTCGCAACGATCTCCCCTGGTCCAGAAGCTCGAGTCCAAACGGCTCGAGAAATCGATCGAGGTCGTCGACGAAACCCTCCGGGATCGCGAGTATCTTCTCGCTACGGGATTCTCCGCGGTCGACGTCGGGGTCGGGTACAGCCTGCACCTCGGGCGGGCCTGGACCGCCCTCGACGCGTTTCCGCGGGTCGACGCCTACTACCAACGGCTGAGCGCCCGCCCGGCGTTTCGAGCCTCGCTACCGGATCGCGGGGGCGGCTCCCCGCTGGAGGACCGCACATGAAGCTCGGGATGAATCTGCGCAACTGGGGCGAGCAGGCCCACCGCAAGGCGATGATCGCCTGCGCCCAGGCCGCCGACGCGTCGGGGCTCCACTCGATCTGGATCAACGACCACGTGGGCTTCCCGCCCAAACGCGAGGACGGCGAGCTCAATATTCCCGACGAGGCCTCTGTGATCCTCGATCCGTTGACCGCGCTGGGCTTTCTCGCCGGTTGCACCGAACGGGTGAAGCTGGGGACCGCGGTGTTGCTGCTCCCCTATCGACCGAAGCTCCTGAACGCCAAGGCGATCGCGAGTGTGCAGATGCTGTGTGAGGGGCGTCTGCTGTTGGGCGTCGGGGTGGGCTGGATGGCCGAGGAGTTCCAGGCGCTGGGCGTCGACCGCTCTCGGCGCGGCGCGCTCATGGACGAAGGGATCGACTTCCTCCACCACTGCTTCGAGAACGACGTGATCGAGTCGAACGGCCAGGTACTCCGCTTCGCCCCCCGCCCGGAGCGGCCGCCCTTCCTCATCGGCGGATCTGCGGCCGTCGCGATTCCCCGCGCCGCCGAGCGGGGCGACGGCTGGATGCCGGTGGGGGTCGACCCTGCAGACCTCAAGGGCCAGGTGCAAGACCTCGAGCAGCGCGCCGGCGCCACCGGCCGGGGCCCCATGGAGGTCGTGGCGATGAAGACCCTCCCGATCGAGACCCCCGACGAAGCCGTGGCCCTCGCACAGGCCTACCGGGACGCGGGAGCCACCGAGCTCGTGCATACCCAAGCGGTGTCGGGCCCCGACGAATACCGGCGGGTCGTCGAATTCCTCGACACCCGGGTGGCACCCGCCGTCGCGTAGCGGCTCGTCTCAGCGCGTGAGCGCCTCGATGGGGCGTCCTTCGAAGCCGAGGAGGACCCCCAAACATCCCGCGGCGCGCGGTCCATTAGCCTGCGGAAGAGCTCCCCTGCGCCGCCGGGCTACTGGTAATGCGGCAGCACCTCTTTGCCGATGCGCTCGACCATCCGCTTCACCTCTTCGAGGGGGAGCAGGCCCTGGTCGCCCTGCCAGATCAGCCACTCGGGCTGGGCCGCCTCGACGACCTCGTCGACACCGCGTCGGATGTCGTCGGGGGTGCCGCAGAGCGCCCACTTGCCGCGGCGCAGCCGATCGACGGTGCATTCGGAGACCGGGAGGGGCTGGTCTTTGTACTTGTCGTCGTCTTCGGGGAAGCGGAAGGCGTCGGTGAAGCCGAAGTGATGGAAGAAGTTCTGGAAGCCGGCGCCGGCCATCCCGCCCTCGGCGAGCTTGAGGGCGTGCTCCTCGCTGTCGCCGGGGTACATCCCCCGGAAGCAGCCCAGCGACTCGCCGAGCTCGAGCGTGCGGCCCACCGTGGCGCCCTCTTCGACGTAGGCCTCGGCGTAGAAGCGCACGCGGTCGGGGTTCGACTCGAGTAGCGTTGGGATGATCCCCTCGCGGGCGCACCAGCGCACCGTCGACTCGCTCATCGAGAAGGCCTGGAAGAGGGTGGGGTGCGGCTTCTGGTAGGGCTTGGGCACGATGTCGATCGCCTGCACCAGCCCCTCGTCGTCGACCTCGCCCGGCGAGCCGTACTCGCGTGTCCACTCGTGAGCCAGCCACGGGGTCCCGGTCTGGGGCGAGGGGTACTCGTAGTACTTGCCCTGGAAGCGGAAGGGCTCGTCTTTCCACGCGAGCTTCAGGATCTGGAAGACCTCTTCGAAGGCCTCGCGGTTGTTCTTGTCGACCTCGCTCTGGTCGCTCACCGTGGCGCCGATGTGGATCTTCTGGGCCATTTGGTTGAGCCAGCGCGACTGGTAGCCGCGGGCCATGCCGACGAAGGTGCGTCCCTTGGTGAGCTGGTCGAGCCAGCCGATCTCCACGGCCAACCGCAGCGGATTCCAGCCCGGTAGCACGTAGCCGATCGGGCCGACTTTGATCTTCTCGGTGTGGTGGATCACGTGCTGGGTGAGGAGGGGGAGGCTCCCCATCTCCATCCCCTCGGTGTGGAGGTGATGCTCCGGGAAGCCCACCGCCTCGAAGCCCAGGTCTTCCGCCATCTGAGAGATCTCGACGACCTCGGCGAACATCTTCTGCCAGTACTCGCTGTGGTGGCCGATGGGCCGCATCGCCTTGCGGTTCTCCATCGTGGTCGGGAGCGAAGGCAGGAAGAAATACATGAATTTCATCGGGGTCTCCTCCGTGATCGGGCGTCTCGCGCCGCGGACAGTGTAGCTCCGGTGAGGTCCGAACCGGCACCAGAGGGAGCGCGGTGCCGGACGGTGCCGCTAGATCTGCGGCTGCCGGACGTCGCGCAACATCTTGCGCAGTTCCATACAGTGCATCTCCTCGGCGGCGATCATTTGCCGCGCGAACTCCTCGAGGTAGACGCTCGCCCCCGTCACCACCTCGAGCAGGTCGCCGTAGAGCTGGATCGAGCGGAGCTCGTGGTTCAGGCTCTCGTAGAGGATCGACTCGGTGGCGTGCTCGAACGACTCGTCGACGGACGCGATCGAGAGACTCGGATGGCCTCCGAGCCCGGTGAGCAGCTCTCCCACCTGTTGCGCGTGTTGGAGAGACTCCGCCGCCTGCGCACGCATGAAGTCCACGATCGGGATTCGATTCGGCCCGCTCACCATCAGGGCGTAGTGCGTGTAGCGGACTACGCCGGCGAGCTCGTACTCCATGATCGTTTTGAGCAGTCCGCTCGTCTTGTCGACATCGAGTTCGTCCATAACGGGCAGCATAACGCTCCGCTCCCTGCGTCCTAGGTGGCTTGGGCGAGATAGCGCGCGGCGATGGCGCCGTGCAGCGCAATCCCCGTCTCCATCCCGCGCTCGTTCAAGACCATCCGGTTGGAGTGGCACGGGGCCGGCGCCCCGCTGACCTGGTCCGGGCGCACGCCGAGAAACACCATCGCCCCCGGCCAGCGCTCGAGCAGGTACGAGAAATCTTCGGCGCCCATCACCGGGGCGGGCATCTCGAGCACCTGGTCGGATCCGACGAGCTCATCGGCGACCGATCGGGTGAAGGAGGCGAAGGCGGCGTCGTTCACGGTGACCGGGTAGCCGGCGTCGATCGAGACGCGAGCCTCGAGCTCGTGGGCGGCCGCGATCTGCACCGGGATCCGGCGGAGCGCGTCGTGGGACAGCGCCCTGGAACGCGGCGAGGTCGAACGCAGCGTGCCCAGGAGCGAGGCGGTCTCGGGGATGACGTTGTTGGTGGTGCCCGCCTCGATCTTGGTGGTGGTGAGCACCACCGGGTCGAAGGCGTCGATCCGCCGGGTGACGAAGGTCTGGAGCGCGCTCACGATCTCGCAGGCCACGGGCACGGGGTCGAGGGTGTCGTGGGGCATCGAGGCGTGTCCGCCGCGACCTTTGAGCTCGACCGACCAGACGTCGGCGGAGGCGAGAATCGGACCCGGCCGCGTCGCGACCTGGCCGCAGCGCAGCCGCGGGTCGATGTGGATGGCAAAGACCGCGTCGGGCTGCGCCCCGCCGTCGAGGAGCCCCTCTTCGAGGACGTAGCGCGCGCCAAAGTGGCCCTCCTCGCCGCTCTGGAAGAACAGGTGGATGCGGCCGCGGAGAGATTCGCGCAACTCGCAGAGCATCCGCGCCCCGGCCGCCAACATCGCCGTGTGGGCGTCGTGTCCGCACGCGTGCATCCGGCCCGGGACGCTCGAACAGAAGTCGAGCCCGGTGTCTTCGGGCATCGGGAGGGCGTCCATATCCGCCCGCAGCAGCAGCGTCGGCCCGGGCGCTCCGCACTCGAGGGTCGCCACGACACTCGACGTCGTGCGGCTCTCGCGGATCTCGAGCGGTAGGCCCTCGAGGGAGCGCAGCACCCGCCGTTTCGTCTCGGGGAGCTCGAGACCGAGCTCGGGGTGGGCGTGGATCTCGCGGCGCAGGGCGACCGCCTCGGGGGTCAGACGCTGGGCCCGGTCGCGGATCTCGTCGAGGGGGATCGGCATGACTCGAATATACTCTCCGCGCTCTCTCCCAACCCCTTTCCCTCGATCGGAGCCCCCGTGAAGCTCTACGACTGTCAAGGCGCCCCCAACCCCCGTCGTGTCCGCATCTTTCTCTCGGAGAAGGCGATCGAGATTCCCTCGGTCGACGTCAGCATTCTCGAAGGCGACAACCTGAAGCCGGAGTACCTGGCGGTGAATCCGCGGGGGGTGGTGCCGACCCTCGAGCTCGAGGACGGCACCCGGCTCGACGAGGTCCCGGCGATCTGCAGCCTCCTCGAGGCGGAGCATCCCGATCCCCCGCTGCTCGGCACGACCCCGGTCGAGCGCGCCCAGGTCCTGTCCTGGGACCGCCACATGGAGCTCGACGGGATGAACGCGGTGGGGGAGTTCTTCCGCAACAGCGCCCCGCTCTTCAAAGACCGCGTGATCGTCGGCCGCTCGGGGGACGCCCAGATCCCGGCGCTCGCGGAGCGGGGCCGGCGCAGCGTGGGAATCTTCTACGAACGGCTCGAATCGCGGCTCGCCGAGTCGGAGTACGTCGCGGGCCCGCGCTACAGCCTCGCCGACATCACCGCGCTCTGCGCGGTCGACCTCGCGGCCTTCGCGGGCGTCCCGCTCCCGGAGGACAAGACGCGGACTCGGCAGTGGTACGAGACGGTCTCCGCGCGCCCCGGGGTGTGCGCCTGAGACACGCCCCGCGGCGGCGCGGACGCCTCTCGCCCCGCGCGTCGGCCCCGTTTTGGCGGGCGCCGCGCTAGAGCAGCTCGCCCGCGAGGGTGTCGAGCTCGGCGAGGATCGACGCCTCGTCCTGGCCCTGCAGCCAGAGGACGAGGTTGTCGGCGCCCGCCTTCTCGACCTCGGCGACCTCGTGGGCCTTGCGGAAACAGCCGTCGGGGGAGAACAACGTGATGTCGATCGACGCGGGGTCGCGTCCGGCGTCCTGCGCCATCTTCGTCATCGCGGCGCGCCCCTCCGCGATCTCGCCGGGATCGGTGGTGAAGGGCAGCCACCCGTCGCCCCACTCGACGACCCGTTTGTAGACCCGCGGGTTCGCGATGCTCCCGAGCAGGATCGGCGGATGCGGCTCGCGGGCGGGTCGCGGCTTGCAGACCACCGGGCCGAAATCGAAGTACTTGCCGTGGTACTCGCCCTCGCCGGTCCAGAGCGCCTTCATCGCGTGGATCGCGTCGCGGGTCTGGGTCCAGCGGTGGGCGAAGTCGCCGCCCATGACCGTGCACTCCGGCTCGTTCCACCCGGCGCCGATGCCAAAGAGAAAGCGGCCCCGCGAGTAGTGGTCGAGGGTCGCGACCTCCTTCGCGGTGAGCAGCGGGTTGCGCTCGGGGATCAGGCTCACCGCCGTGCCCACTTCGATCCGGCTCGTGACCGCAGCGGCGCGGGTGAGTGCCAACAGCGGGTCGGGCATCTTGAAGAGGTACTCGGGCGGCGGCTGGTCGGCCTGCTTGCCCGGGTACACGTCCGCCGAGCCCACCGGGATCACGGTGTGCTCGGGGGCCCAGTAGGACGCAAAGCCCAGCTCTTCGGCGCGTTTGGCGATCACCGCCGGGTCGCCGGTCTCGAGGTCGTTGAGGGGCTGAAAGACGCCGATCCCGATCGAGGCCATGGGCACTCCTCCGCTTGATGGGAGGCGTACCCTACCGAAGCCCCTGCGGCCGCGCCGGCAGGGTTCGGTGTGGAGCGCGGCCCGCGCGGAGCGCTAGAAGCGCCTCGCCTCCCGGCGCAGCCGCGCGAGGCTGTCGGCCAGCGGGTGCTGCTCGCCGCGCGGATACTCGACGATCAGACTGTCCATCCGGGCGAAGCGTTCTTCGATGCGGTCCGCGACGCGGTCGACGCCGCGCCCGTCGCGCAGCTCGCCCAGCACCGCCGCTTCGGCGAAGAGCAGGTTGGCATCCAGGGGCACGAGCTCCGGGTGCCAGCTCGCCTCGCGGTCCGAGAGAAGCGGGTGGACCCGCTCTCTCAGGTAGGGCCGGACAAAGTCCGCGAAGCGCGCGATCTGGTCTTCGTAGCGGTGTCGGCGCAGCGTCTCGAGGGTGCGCTGGATGTGCATCAGGTCGCGCTGGGTGCGCTCCATCCGCGTTTTGCGCTCGTGGAGAGCCTGCCCGGCCGTGTGGGCCTGGGCCTCCTGCACCCGTTCGCGCTTGGCGTAGAGGTCGGGATCTCGGCTCGGGACGCACGCGGTCGTGGAACACAGCAGAGCCGCGAGCACGGCTAGCGAGAGGCTTCGACGCATCGTCCTACTCCTTCTCGGCCTTCGAGGGCTGGGCTTCGAAGTACATGCGGCGCACTAGGGCGTGCACCGGGTGGTCGCGGCGCACGGCGAGCGCGTGGCCAAGGTCCTGCGCGCCTTCGAGCACCTGCTTGAAGCGGGGGAGGGCGCGGCTGCGGGCGGCGATCTGTCCTTCGACACGCGCTTCGGCGTTGTCGAGCTCGGCGATCCGCTGGCTGAGCTCGGCGATCTCGCCGGGGAGGGCCGCCGAAACCGGCGGCAACTCCTCCGGGCTCGCGTCACCGGGAGCCGCCCCGAGGGTCGCTTTGCGCTCTCCGCTGAGCTGGTCGAGACGCGCTTCGAGCCCGGCGCGTCGCGTCTTCAGCGACTCGCGCTGCTCGAGAAGCTCGTCGAGCCCGCGCTCGAGCTCGGGGAGACTCTCGCGGTTGGCAAAGCCGAGGTACATCAGCGCCAGATCGTCCGAGAGCGCCATCCGGAAGGCGTTGAGCTCGTCGGCGGCGTCGCGTCGTTGGCGGATCCAGTCCTCGACGGCGCGCGAACGCTCGACCCGTTCAGCGATCGGCTGGGCCACGCTCAGGTACGCGTCTTCTCGTCCCTGGCTCTCGAGACCCAGGGCCAACGAGCCCCAGAGCCCGGCGTCGAAGGGGAAGGTCGACAACGCGTCGCGGTAGCGCCCGGTGGCGTGGGCGACCTGGGTCGTCGTGGGGTTGCCCGCGGCGGTGTGCAGGACGGCGTCGCCGATCCCGCGGGTCGCCCAGAAGCGCGCGAAGTAGGCGCTGTCCGGCACGCCCTCGTGAATCCCGCCGGATGCGAAGCGTTCGAAGAACGCCACGTAGCGCGAGTAGTGCCCCACGGCGTCGCGCAGCCGCTGCTCCGCGCGGGGGCCGCCCGCGCTCCCCAGCGTCAGGTAGTACTCGGCGGCGTTGAAGCTCGCCTCCTGGACCTCCTCCCAGAGCCCGCGCATCGCCGCGAGGTAGTCGGCGCGCCCGTGGTCGCGATAGCCGTGGCGCTCCCAGTCGCCGGCGCGGTCGCGGTCGAGTTCGCCGTAGACCTCCATCGCTCGGTCGATGCTGAAGGGGATATCGATCTCGGGATCCACCCCGAGACGCTGCTTTGCCGCGTAAAGCTCGCCGACCTGGCGCAGCACGCGACGGTAGACCGCCGCCTCGCCCTGCAGGGTGTCGGCCTGGGCGAGGGCGTGCTCGTACGCGCCGATCGAGAGCCGGATCGCCTCCTGGGCCCCGCGGTCGAGGCCGCCTTCGGCGATGCGCTGGCGCGCCCGCTCGTGCTGCTCCACCGCCTCGAACAGAGCGAGGGTAAACGTGAGGCTCCCGCCGTCGCTCTCGGGGCCGTCGAGACGGGTCACGATGCGGTCCAGGTAGGCCCGCGAGGACAGTGCGGGCGGCACGACGTCGGGGTGGGCGCCGACCCGACCGTCGTCGAGGAAGCGCACGATGGCGGCCAGAGAATCGAGCCCGCGCCGCAGTCCTGTCTCCTGACTGCGGCCCAGCACGAGCCGTGTCACGTTCTCGTAGAGATAGGGCAACGCGGTGACGAAGGTCGCGCGCGCGGAGCGGTCGAGGGAGAGCGTCTGATGGGTCTCGTAGATCGACTCCAGGGGCACGATCACGTGGAACCACAGGTCGAACACCTCGTCCGAGAAGGCCTCGGGGTCGCCGTAGTGGAGCGCCCGGTGCGCGAGGACGGTGTGGTACCAGAAGCGGTTCTCGTGGCGGCCCAGCCGGTCGTCCAGGTCGCGCGCGGCGCGCACCGAGCGGTCGAGGTGGGCGCTGTCGCGTTCGGCGAGAAAGAGCAGGAGCTCGGCGATCGCCCGGCGTCGCGCGCCGACCTCGCCGGCCGGGGCTCGCGTCAGCCGCTCGTCGATGAAGTCTCCGAGGCCGAGGCCCGCCTCCCGGGCGTACTCGTCGAGACGCTTCTGGAGGGCCTCCGGCTCGGCCGACACGTATACGTAGGCGTAGTCGAGATAATCGTTCCAAGTACTCGACGCGAATGCGCTTTGCGGTGCGCACACCGAGAGAGCAAAGACGCCTGCCATCCACCCGAGCGCGACGCTCCGGCCCCGTGCCGCCATGTGGGTCCCCCCGTCGCGCGCGGGCGAGTAGCCCAGAACGCGACAGCCCTGCCGGACAGATGCATCGGTCTTGCCCGGCGATTGCCGTTGACCTGCAGCTGAACGGTTCCCTGGCGTTGCCGCTTGAGGGGAAAACTTCCGTGTGGCTGGAACGCCGCGGGTGTGCGGCGGAGCGCGTTAGCGGAGCGCCGCCCGCGCGTGGGGGATCGTGAAGTCGATCGCGGGGCCCTTCGGCACGATGCCGAGCGGGTTGCGCTCGGCGCTGATCGAGTAGTAGCCCTGTTTGTAGATCTCGGGCGTCACCGTCTCGGCGATCCCGGGCTGCTGGTAGAGGTCGCGGGTGTAGCCCCAGAGGTTCGGGTAGTCGACGATGCGGCGCAGATTGCAGCGGAAGGCGCCAACGTACGCGACGTCGAAGCGCGCGAGGGTGGGAAAGAGCCGCCAGTCAGCCTCGCTGATCTCGGACCCGCACAGAAATCGCCGGGTCTCGAGACGCTCTTCGAGCATGTCCAAGGCCTCGAAGACATCGTCGAAGGCTTCTTCGTAGGCCTCCTGCGTCGATGCAAAGCCCGCGCGGTATACGCCGTTGTTGACGCCGCGGAACACCCGCTCGTTGATCGCGTCGATCTGGTCGCGGAGGGGCTCCGGGTAGAGGTCGAGGTCGTTGCCCGCGACGTCGCGGAACGCGCTCCCCAGCATACGGATGATCTCGGAAGACTCGTTGCTGACGATCGTGTCCGTGGCTTTGTCCCAGAGGATCGGGACGGTGACCCGACCGCTGTAACTCGGGGCGCCGCGGGTGTAGAGCTCGTGGAGCGACGCCGATCCGAAGAGGTGGTCGCGGTACGCATCGGACTCGGGTGCGAAGATCCAGCCCTGGTCGCTGCGCCGCGGCGTGACCCGCGACATCGAAATGGCGCCCTCGAGCTCCTTCACCACCCGATAGATCCAGGTGCGGTGGGCCCAGGGGCAGTTCTCCGCGATGTAGAGGTGATAGCGTCCAACCTCGGCCCGATAGCCGTCCACGCCGGACGGACCCGCCTGGCCGTCGGCGGTCACCCAGCTGCGAAGCGGCGAGACGGCGCGCTGGAAACGCCCGTCCGAGCGAGTGAGCGGGCCCTCGTCCGCGTGCCACACCCCGTCGACCATGATGCCCATGTGCACCTCCAGCGCGCGCCAGTCCCGGTGGAGACGGTAGCAAGCGGCGCCGCGCCCCGGCCGCTTTGCCACCGGGGGCCAGGAGCGGCACCCTCCCTCCACCAGCAAAGGAGCGCGTCGTGGCCGCAAACGGAAACGGTTCGTTGATCCTCTCCGGGGTGAAGGTGCTCGACTTCACTCAGTACCTCGCCGGCGCCGGGGTGACCCGGCTGATGGCGGAGCTCGGCGCCGACATCATCAAGGTGGAGATCGCGCCGATCGGGGACGGCGGCCGCTTGTTGCCCTTTGTCCGCGAGGAGCGCAGCGGCTTCTTCGTGCAACACAACCGCGGCAAGCGCAGCCTCTGCGTCGACTGGTCGAAGCCGGAGGCGTTGGAGCTACTCCGCGAGCTCGCCAAAGACGCCGACATCATCACGGAGAACTTCGGACGCGCCGACATCCTGGGGAAGCGGGGCCTCGACTACGAATCGATCCGGGCGATCAACCCCGACATCATCTACCTCTCGGTGTCGGTGTTCGGCCGCAAGAGCCCCTGGGCCCACAAGCCGGGCTACGACTACGTCGCCCAGGCCGCGTCGGGGATGATGCACATGACCGGCGACCCCGAGCAGCCGCCGGGCATGGTGTGGAGCGCACTCGGCGACACCAACGCCGCCGTCCACGGCTTCGGCTCGCTGGGCTACGCGCTCTTCCACCGCGAGCGCACGGGCGAGGGCCAGTACATCGACCTCTCGATGACCGACTGTCTGTTCCACTTCCACGAGGCGGCCCTCGAGGTGCATCACCTCACCGACCACGCCTTCGTGCCCGAACGCTTCGGCGCCCACCACAAGCTGGTGTTTCCCGCCGGGACCTTCCGCGGGCCCCAGGGGTGGATCGTGGTGCTCGCCCTCGACCTCCAGTGGAGCAACGTGTGCGAGGCGCTCCGGCGCCCCGACCTGGTGGACGGCCCGAAGAGCGCCACCATGGCGGCGCGGGTCGAGCACCGCGACGAGCTGGTCCAGGTGATCGAGGACTGGATGGCGACCTTCGACACCGACGAGGCCGTGCTCGCCGCCCTCGAGGACGCGCGCGTGCCCGCGGCACCGGTGCTCTCGC
>CAJHXS010000070.1_pt1 | contig 19227 bp, 22 predicted proteins | sample 9198591 | NCBI WGS metagenome assembly CAJHXS01 (sample SAMEA7708347, study PRJEB35096) | sediment metagenome | biome: marine neritic benthic zone biome [ENVO:01000025]; feature: sediment [ENVO:00002007]; material: shallow marine sediment [ENVO:03000034] sea grass bed [ENVO_01000059] ... | reverse complement strand
TCGTCGACACCGCCGGGTTGCGCCGGGGTGCGCGCCGCGACCGGGTGGGCGAGCGCATCGCCGCACTCCTGGCGCTCCGCGCGGTGGAACGGGCCGAGGTCGTCCTCGTGCTCGCCGACGCGTCGGAGGGTGTCGCCGACCGCGACCTCAACATCGTTGGACGCGCGAGGGACCAGGGCCGCGCCGTAGGGCTGGTGCTCAACAAATGGGACACCGTGCGAGGGGTCGACGAATCGAAGCGCGTGAGTGCCTACGCCGAACACGGGCTGCGCTTTGCGTCGGACGTCCCGCTGCTGCGGATCTCGGCCCTCACCGGTGCACGCGTCGAGCGCGTCTACGATCTCGTGCGCAGCCTCGCCGCTGCCGGTCGGATGCGCGTTCCCACCGCAGAGCTCAACCGCTGGCTCGCGGAGGCCACCGAGGCTCACGAGCCGGCGATGGCCCAACGCGGGGCGCGGCGGCGCCCGACGCGCTTCTTCTACGCAACCCAGGTCGGCATCTGCCCGCCGTCCTTCGTGTTGTTCTGCAGCGACCCCCGCGCGGTGCGGGCCTCGTACCGCCGCTATCTCGAGAACCGGCTGCGCGAGCGCTTTGGCATGGCGGGCACGCCAGTGCGGATCGTGTTCCGCTCGCGGCGCCCCGACGCCGACTGAGACACCGCGACGGGGCGGCGAGGGGGTGCGCGGCGCGGACCGAGGGATACTATTCGCGCGCGACAGCGCCCGCGGACGCCGGGACGTCGCGCATCTCCCGAGATTTCCGAACCCTCCGGAAGGCGGGGACCGTGGCAGCGCGCCGAAGCAAACAACCGCACGACACCTTCGAAGAGCTCGAGTCGATCAGCCACGGGCTCGTCGACTGGGTACAGGAACACCTGCTGCTCCTGGCCGGCTCCGCCGTCGCAATCCTCGTGGTCGCGGCGGTGGTGGGTGGCACGCAGTCGTGGCGCCGCGCGCAAGCCGACGAAGCGTCGGCGGCGATCGCCGAGCTACGTCGAGACTTCGTCCAGGCGATGGGTGGCTCGGCCACCGACACCGAGGTCCCGGAGCCGGCCAACCCCGAGCGCGCCCGGGAGGTGCGAGAGGAGTACGCCACGCGCTTTGCCGAGTTGTCGCGCCAGTACTCGGGCACCGGGGCAGCGGCGCTCGCCGCCCTCGAGGCGGGCGGGCTCTATCTCACCCTCGAGTTCCCGGAACAGGCGCTCGATCTGTGGCGGGAAGGCGCCCGTGCCACCGACGGCGATTCCGCCCTACGGGCGATCCTGGAGTCGCGGGTGGGGCACCTCCTCGAAGACGCCGGGCGCTTCGACGAGGCCGCCCGCGCCCACGAGGTCGCGGGCGGCATCTCGTCCTACCCGATGGCCGCGCACTCGCTGGGCGACGCCGTGCGCTGCTGGCTCGCCGCCGACGAGCCCGACGAAGCGCTCCGCGTCTACCAGCAGATCGAAGACGAGTATCCCGCGGCCCAGCTCCCGGACTACGTGGTCGGCCCGGTGCAACAGCTCCGTGCGCGCCGCGGCATTTCGTCCGGCGCCGCCACCGGCGACGAGACCAGCTGACCCGGCGACAGGGCGCGGGCGCGACCGGCCGCGTGAGTGCCCCGCGTCCCGCGGGCGCCGACGGCGCGTGCAGTGTCTACCCGTCGGCGCTGGACAGGGTCTCGAGCGCCCAGGCGAGGATCGGTTGCAGCCGCTGCGGGAGCAGGCTGGCGGCCTCGTCGGGGGTCACCCAGCGGAACTCGTGGTGTTCGGGTCGGCCGAGCTCTGGGGAGACCGGTAGCGATACCTCGCCCGTGGTGCAGCGCGCCAGGTAGTAGCGCGCGACCTTGCCGCGGGAGTAGGGCGCGGTGTCGCGCCCGTCGGTGCCCCACGCGAACTCGGGGTCGACGAGACCGGTCTCCTCGCGCAGCTCTCGCAGGGCGGTGTCGAGAGGGGACTCGCCGCCCTCGACCTCACCCTTGGGAAAATCCCAGAGGCGGTAGGCGCGGAGTACCAGCAGGCGTGGCGCGCCGTCGAACCACCGCACCGGCACCACGCCCGCCGCAAACCGTCTTCGCGCTGCCATCGCGCCCTCGCTCTTCCCCGCTCCTGAGCTCCGCATCACCGCACCGGCGGGCGGGGACGCGCCCACGAGCTCCGGCGTGCGTTGACCCCTCGGGCGATTCATATCACCTTCCGCGGCGCGCGGGTGCGCGACAGTGCAGCGGGGTGGGTGTGGCGACGGCAAGGGTGCGGCGATGGCTCCGGCTCCTCGGCGGCAACCTGCTGGTGCTGCTCGGAATCCTCTGGACCACGAACCTCTGCGCGTCGGCGGTGCTCGATGTCCAGTACGTCGTCGAGCCCTACGTGCTGCCCGACGACCCGCGGGCCGAGCAGCCGAACTACGACGACCCGGAGCGCGCCCGAGCGATCTACCGCGAGATCGATCTGCTCCGCACCCGGTACATGCCGTTTCTCGTCTGGAGCCGGCTGCCGGTTTCCGGAGCGCACGTTACGGTCGACGCCGCGGGCGACCGCGTCCACCGCCCCGGCGACGCATCGCCCGTGGCGACGGTGCGCTTCTTCGGGGGGTCGACGATGTGGGGCACCGGTGTCTCCAACGACGAGACGATCCCGGCGCGAGTGCAGCAGCTCCACCCGGAGCTCGCGGTGTTCAATCACGGGGAAACCGGTTTCGTGAGCCGCCAGAGCCTCGCGCGGCTGACCAATCTAGTGAACGAAGGCGCGCCGATGGACGTCGTGGTGTTCTACGACGGCTACAACGACGTCCGGAGTCTGTGTCGATTCGACACCTCGTTGCAGGGCCACAAGCGCGAAGAACGGATCCGCGAACGCGTCCAACCGCGTCACCACGTGCTCCACAGTCTCGCCGGCTCGACGCTGCGGGTGTTGCGTTCGCTCGTCCCCGCGCGAAAACCGGAGGGCCCGCCGTCGCGTTGTCACGCCGACCCCGAGCGCCCCGCGCGGGTGATCCGCACGTTGCTCTCCAACTGGGGCCACGCCCGCGCCATCGCCGCCCGTGGGGGGGCGCGCTTCGTCGCGATCCTCCAGCCCGTGGCCGCACTCAGCGAGAGCGAAACCGACGACCTGAAGAACGACGCCACCTTCAAGGGGCGCGCCCACGAGCTCGTCTACCCCGCGCTGCGCGACGCCGTGCGCGCGGCCGATGCCGAGTGGATGATCGACCTGAGCCGCGTCTTCGATCGCCCAGGAGAGCGAATCTTCGTCGACGCCGCCCACGTCAGCCCCAACGGCAACGAGATCCTCGCCCGGGAGATCAGCGACCTCCTTCCCCCGCTGCTGTCTCGGCCCGATTCTCCTTGACAGCGAATTCGATTTCGCCTTATTTTCGCCTCTCGGATCAACCGCTGTTTGAAGGGGGAGAGAGGTGACTTCATGGTTGCGGAATTCGACGACTCCGACGTCCTGGCGGGCGTCGCGCGCTTGCGGCGTCTCTACGGCGCCGGCGCAGTGGCGGAGGCAAGACGCCAACGGGCCCGCTACGCCGCTGAGACCTGGGGGGGGCAGTGGTGGGCCGCTCTCGCGCGCGAGCTCGAGGCGAGACCCCGCAACGGATTAAGCCCACGCCTCGACGCGTCGATCCAGAGACCGGGGAGGTCTCGATGGTCGGACACGGAGGCGTGCATGGGGGGGCGTTAGCCCGCGCGATCGCCGCCTGCACCCGGGGGCGAACACTCGCCGAGGCCCGGCTCGGAAGAGAGGGTTGGGTGCGTCTGGAGGTCGAGTGCCACGACGCCGGCGGCGCCCGCTGGGTGCAGATCGAGCTCGAGTTCGCGGCGGTCGCGACGCTATCGCGACCCGGCCGGGAAGGACTGTTTCTGCACCCCTTCGCGCTCACCCTGTCCTGCAACGGAGAGCGGGCGGGCGACTGGGACGACACGCTCTCGGCCCACTGGGGCGGGCTCGTCCGGCGCGGTGCACCCGACCTTGTGGGGCAGGGCGCGGAGCGGCTGGAGATCTCCGGGACGCTCCCGCTGGTCGACCTCCGACTCCCCACGACGGGCGTCCTGGAGGTGCACGTGAAGCTGCCGTGGCGAGATCGCGACAAACGAGAGGGGTTCGAGGCGTCGAGCGAACTCGAGCACGCGGCGGTACGGGTCGCGACCTTGGGCGTCGCAGCGCGCGTCTTCGGACGACGCGGCCTCGAACGCGTGCAGATCGGGTCCTGATCTTCCCACTGCAGTCAAAGGAGGCGCCCCGTGGGCGCCCACGCGCGCGGCGACGCGAACTACTCCGCCGCCGCGTCGGCACCCGCTCTGCGCAGCAAGAACACCGAGCACGGGGCGACCAGCGCCACCTGGTGGCTCGTCGAACCGGCCCGCAGCCCGTGTGGGCCGCGCCGCGCGGGATGTGAGCTGAGCAGGATGACCTGCGCGCCGCGCTCGGCGGCGACGCCGACAATCGCCTCGCCGCGCCGGCCCCGGCGGACTTCGAGCTCGCAGTCGAGCCCGAGTTCGGTCAGACGTCCGGCGACGGCTTCGAGGACTGGCCGCGCGCGCGCTTCGAGGGAGCGGTAGAACTCTTCGAGCTCCGCGTCGGGAACGCCGCGGATCTCCTCGATCACGTGTAACAGGATCGCGGAAGGGCCCCACTGGAGCTCAGCCAGCGTCTCGATCAGGTCGTCGTAGTGTCCCGAGAGGTCCAAGGGGATCAATAGGTGGTCCATTGCTGGTCTCCCAGTGCAACCGCCGTACCGGACGTGTGGGACGGCGGGTTGGCGAGGAGATTGAGGCCTCACGCCCCAACCGCCATGCCGCGGCGTGACGACCCGACACGCAGGCCGGCCCGATCGGCCGCGCGACGGCCCGCGAGCGGGCACGCGACTTGCTGAACCTCGAGGCATGCCTTCGCTCAAAACCTGGATGACCGGCTCTCCCATCTCCATCGGTGCCGAGGCGTCTCTCTCCGAGGCTGTGGTCGTGATGAGCGATCACCACTTCCGACACCTTCCCGTCGTGAACGAAGCGGGTGAATTGGTCGGGGTGCTCGCTCTGGAAGACATCCGCGCCGCGCTCGGCAGCAGCGTCACCCACAAGACCCCCCCACCGCTCGAAGTTCGCCAGGAAGCGTTGGAGTGGAAGGTGAGCGAGGTGATGAGCGATTCGCCGGTGGTGGCGCGGGAAGGGGAGTCACTCGCCGACGCGGCAGACCGCATGGCCGACGCGCAGGTGGGCTGTCTCCCGATCGTGGACGCCCGCCGACACGTGGTCGGGATCTTCTCGGAGACGGACGCGTTGCGGGCCCTCGCGACGGCGGCGTGGTCAGACCAGTTGGCCGCCGCCGAGCCCCCGGAATCAGGAGAACCCGATGCATAGGTCCGAAACCGAAGGCCTCGTTCCCTGCGTCGTGTGCGGCGTGGAGACCGCCGCAGCCCTCGAGCGCGGCTTTTCGATCGGCGCCGACAGCGTGCTCTGCTACGAGTGCGCCCAACGGCGCGGTGGCCGTTGGGACGAGGAGCGGGCCATCTGGACGCGGGAGCCCGACGTCGTCGGTCTCGTCCCTTCGCTCGAGCCCGAACAGCGTTAGCCGCTTCCTCCCGCGCTCGCGGATCGAGAGATGAGCGCCGATTCGATCGCGATCGCCCTGCTGACGCTGGGGGGCATCTTCCTCGCCGGTCTCGCCGCCGACGTGCTCAGCCGCCGCATTCGCTTGCCGCGGGTCACGCTGCTGGTGCTCCTCGGGGTCGCGGTGGGGCCGGTCGGCGTCGGGCTCGTCCCCGAGACGAGCGTCGAGTGGTTCCCCTTTGTCGCGGACCTCGCCCTCGTCATGGTGGCATTTCTCCTCGGGGGCGAGCTCACCATGGCGGTGCTGCGTGTGCACGGGCGTGCGGTCCTCATCATCTCCCTCACGGTCGTGGTCGTGACGGCGGGGATCGTCGCCGTGGGACTCCTCGGCACGGGTTGGCCTCCGGCCACCGCGCTGCTCCTCGCGGCGATCTCAACCTCGACCGCTCCCGCCGCGGTGCGCGACGTCGTCCGCGAGGCCAACGCCGAAGGTCCCTTCACCAAGACGCTGCTCGGGGTGGTGGCGCTCGACGACGCCTGGGGCATCGCCGCGCTGAGCGTCGCCCTCGCCGCTGTCGTGAGCTTGGCGCGGCCGGAGGCGGCGCCGGTCGTCGCCCTCGAAGGGCTGGTGGACCTCGTCGGAGCGGTTCTGGTGGGCTGCGCGTTGGGGGTCCCGATGGCGCTGCTGACCGGCCGGATCCGCGCCGGCGAGCCCACCCAGGCGGAGGCCCTCGGTGGGGTGCTGCTCTGCGGGGGCCTGGCCCTGTTGCTCGACGTCTCGTTTCTGCTCGCCGCGATGGTCATGGGGACGGTGGTGGCGAACCTCGCCCAGCACCACCGTCGACCCTTCCGCGCGATCGAGGGGATCGAGTGGCCGTTTATGGTGCTGTTCTTCGTGCTCTCCGGTGTGGCGCTCGAGGTGAGGGCATTGCACACGGCGGCGCCGCTCGCGGGCGCCTACATCCTGCTGCGGACGCTGGGTCGGCTGGTCGGCGGGCGCCTCGGCGCCTGGCTGTGCGGCCGCTCCAACTCCGCCACCCGGATCGGCACGGCGCTGCTTCCCCAAGCGGGCCTGGCGATTGGGATGGCCCTCGTGGTGTCCCAACGTCTGCCCGAAATGGGGCCCGCCATCCTCGCCGCGACGGTGTCGGGCGCGGTGGTCTTCGAGCTCAGCGGGCCGATCTTCACAAGACTCGCCCTCGTCCGCGCCGGCGAAGCCCGGGGCGAGCCGCCCGTCGAGCGGGCGCGCCCCAGCGAACGGCCCGCCGTCCCCGACTCGGAAAGGGAAACCCCATGAGCCATCGAATCCCCGTCCTCGCGGCGTGCCTCCTCGGCGCGACGCTCGCGTGTGAAATCGGGCCCCAGTCGGGTCGCGGCCTGCGCCTCCCCGAAGGCGACCTCGACCGAGGCGAGGTGGCGTTTCGCGAGCTCGGGTGCGGTACCTGCCACGAGATCGCCACCCCGGGAGCCAAACGCCGTGACGGGATCGTGAGGTTGGGCGGGGAGGTGACGCGGATCGAAACCTACGGAGAGCTCGTCACCTCGATCATCCACCCCTCCCACGAGATCTCTCGACGCTATCCGCGCGACGAGGTCGCGAACGGAGACGTGTCCAAGATGACGAACTTCAACGACCGCATGACGGTCTCGCAGCTCATCGATCTGACCGCGTTCCTCCAGTCGAAGTACGAACTCCGCGACGAGTCGCTCTATGTCCCCTGAACGCGCGCCCAAACTCCAGGCGGAGCACCCGCGAGCGGGCGCCGACACGAACGTGTGTCGGACCCGCGTCTCGCGCGGTGGAGCGGTCGGATGAAGCGGCGCGACCCGCCGGTATCGACGCGTTTCGCTGCCACCCCGGCGATCCTCGCTGCCCGGCGTCGCTACGCGCGGGCCACGCGACGGTTGGTAATCGAGACCGGCGACTCTCCCGAGCGATGGAACGAGCTCTTCCGGATCATCGAAGATCTGGCGCGCTGTGGGCACCGGATCGATTGCTCTCGGCCCCCCGGCGCGCACCGCGCCTCGTCCCCGCTGCGCGGCGCGGTGGGGAAGCGCTGACAAACGGGCCGACTCCGATCCCCACACGAGATCAGACACCGCGTCGCGTTCGTCTCGCGTTGTCCTTTCGGCCGCGAAGCGCAGGTGTGCAGGATCGGGGTGTCTTTGTTCGACTCGTGGGACGCCGCCAGGACGGCCCAAAACCCGCTTAGTCGCGAGAGCGGATCACCCGATGAGACGCGCGAGAGCTGCGACCGATTCGACGAATTTCGGCTCCGCGGAGACCGTCATGCAAGGCATGGAACTCGAAGCGCTCATCGAAACCATCTGCGATCGCTATCTCGAGGAGCTCCTCGAAGCGCAACGCACCCAACGCCGACGGGCAGGGCGGGGCGACACCGCGCCCCGCGAAGCCCTGACACTCGGCGAGTTCGTCGCCGCCGAGGAGCGTCGCATGGTCGAGGGCGACCGTTCGATGGTCGAGGCCGACGCGCGAAAGCTCCTCGCAGACTCCGGCGCCGAGCTCCCCGAGCACGAGTTCGACCAGCTCTGCAGCGAAATCCAAGCCACCCTGATCCGCGGGTTCCGCATCGGGCACTGCTTCTAGCCATCCGCGCGCGGGCCGCCGGCGCGGTTTCAGCCGGTCGTCGTGCAGCCGCTGGGGCCGATTGCCACAGGCCTCGTGCCACCTCGTCGCACTAGGCCGCTCGTGGAAGCCAGGCGACGCGGACCGGCATCGCAGCGCCGGCACAGTGCTTGCTCCTCTAGAGCTCGTCGGCGCAACACCGGGGAGTGTCTCGATGAGTCATCTTGAAGAAGTCGTCGTGGCGGTGGATTCGGGGGCCGAATCCAAGGCCGCCTTGGCGCGCGCCAAGTACCTCGCCAAAGCGTTCTCGGCGCGGCTGCGGCTCGTCCACGGCGTCCACACCCCGAGTGCCGCGATGTCGCACGATCTCTCCGCACTCCCCGGGAGCTGGAGCGCCGCGCACGAATCGGCGGCCAAGGATATGGCCGAGCTCGCCGAGGCGTTGCGCGGCGAGGGCATCGAGTTGACGGCCGAAGTCAGCGACCTCGACCCGGTGCACGCCGTGCTCGCGGCGGCCGACACGCACGACGCCGACGCGATCGTGATGGGAACCCGCGGCCACACCGGCCTCAGGCACGCGATCTTGGGGAGCGTCGCAGAGGGCGTTCTGCGGCAGGCGAAATGCCCGGTCATCACGGTCCGCGAGCCGGAGGCCCAAGCGTCGGCGCCGATCCAGCGCATCCTCGCGGGCACCGACCTCAGCGCGAACTCGGAGCCCGCCGTGGCCTGGGCGTACCAGCTCGCATCCGCGCTCGACGCCTCGGTGGAGTTGATCCACGTGTTCTCGTTCCAAGCGGAGGCCTTTCCCCATACCGAGGAGTGGGAGCGGGAGGTGTCGGACAAGGAGCAGGCGCAGGCCGAGCGCGTCCGAGCACAGTGCGAGGCGTACCGCGGCGCGCACCCGGCCGAGTTCCGCATCCTGACGGGAGACTCGCCAGCCGCATTGATCGCACGGCACGCCGCCGATCGCGAAGCGAACCTCCTGGTTCTGGGAACGCACGGCTACACCGGGCTCCGCAACGCGATTCTCGGCAGCGTCGCCGAGGAGACCCTCCACCGCGCTCCGTGCAGCGTGGCCACGATCAAGGCCGGCGGCTGAGCCCCGTTTCTGGCAGACGCGGCCCGATTCCAAACGGGCCCCAGGGCACCTCGCGGGGCTGTCGGTCCCGACCAACCTCGGTGTCCACGCGGCGCCCGGTCCTCGGGGCCAATTTTCGTTTCGTCCGATAAGATTCATTATGTCAAATTAAAAAAATCGCCGGTATGGACGGGGGTTGCGCCCGGGGCTTGGGCCGAACGCGGCGAGATCGAGGGCACGCCGCCCTACGGCCCCTGCGTGCACAGCTCCCGCGCGGGGTCCTCCGGGAGCCGCTTCAGCCGAGCCCGAGGCGGCGACGCGCGCGCCGCGACATACTCCGCCGATGTCCCAAGCCCCCGACCCGCGTGTCGCGCGCGACCTCTGTGACGCGATCGGCGAGACGCCGTTGATCCGACTGCGCGGCCCCTCCGAAGCGACGGGCTGCGAGATCCTCGGCAAGGCCGAGTTCATGAACCCGGCCGGCTCGGTCAAGGACCGCGCGGCGCTCTTCATGGTGCGCGACGCCTTTGCCCGGGGCGACCTCCGCGAGGGGGGCTGGATCGTCGAGGCCACCAGCGGCAACACGGGCATCGGGCTCGCGCAGGTGGGCAACGCCCTGGGCGCGCGTTGTCTGATCGTCATCCCGAAGACCCAGAGCCAGGAGAAGAAGGACGCCCTGCGGCTGTGCGGCGCCGAGCTCCGCGAGGTGCCCGCGGTGCCGTACCGCGACCCGGAGAACTACGTCCACGTCGCCGCCCGACTGGCCGACTCGCTGCGCGAGCGCGAAGGCGGAAACGTGTTCTACGCCAACCAGTGGGACAACCCCTCGAACCGCCGCGCCCACTTCGAGGGGACGGGCCCCGAGATCTGGCGTCAGACGGGTGGTGCGGTCGACGCCTTCACCTGCGCGATCGGCACCGGCGGCACCCTCTCGGGCGTCGGCCTCTACCTAAAGAGCCAGCGCGCAGACATCCAGATCGCCCTCTCCGACCCCTGCGGTGCCTCGCTGGTCTCGTATTTCCAGACGGGAGAGCTGCGCGGCTCGGGGAGCTCGATCATGGAGGGCATCGGCCAGGGGCGGGTCACCGGAAACGTCGACGGGGCGCCTGTGGATCGCTGCTACGAGATCCCAGACGCCGAGGCGCTTCCGGTGATCTTCGCGCTGCAGCGCGACGAGGGCCTGTGCCTCGGCGGCTCGAGCGGCATCAACGTCGCCGGTGCGATCCGTCTGGCGCGGGAGCTCGGGCCCGGCCACACCGTCGTGACGGTCCTCTGTGACTCGGGCACGCGCTACCAGTCGAAGCTCTTCAACCCCGAGTTCCTGCGCGCCAAGGGGCTGCCGACGCCGAGCTGGCTCGACCCCGCATCCGACGCTCCCGCTCGCTGAGCGGCGGGTCTAGCCGGCGGGCGAGGTCAGGAGCTCTGCCTCGCTCGCGCCGGAGCGGTAGCGCGCCAGAAGCGCGTCGGGGTCGTACTCCACACCCACCGGATTCTCGGCAAACTGCGGACCGTTCATGTAGTCGTTCGCCTTCGCCACGTCGTCGAAGCAGTCGACCTGGAACTCCATGCGGTTGCCGTCGGGGTCGCCGAAGTACATCGACAGGGTGACCCCGTGGTGGACACACCAGTGGGGCTTGATGCCGGCGTCGCGCAGCCGCTCGTAGGTGTCGAGCAGCTCGGTCGCGCTCGCGTAGGTGTACGCAACGTGGTCGACCCCGACCCCCGAGGCGACCCCGGGTTTTTGCTCGGCGGCGGCGCCCTCTCCGTGGGGTTTCGCGTCGCGCTGCGGATGGACGACGTCGAGGTTCACGAACGCGAACCGGTGGTGCTCGTCGTCGTAGGTCATGAACGCGAGCGCCGGGTTCTGGGCCTGGATCTTCGCCTCGAAGACGGTCTGGTACCAGCGGATCATCTCGTCGAAGCGCCGCGTCCGGTAGACGACATGCGCGAACTTGGACGGTGTGGCCATGGTGCCCTCCCCGTTTAGAGCCTAGACCGGAAGCCGGCCACCCGCTCCGCTCCGGCGGCGCGGCGCGGCCGCGTCGAGGCCACCCGGGTGGGGCTGTCAGCGCGAGGCGAGCGAGGACGAGCAGGTCTTGCCCTGCGGCTTGAAGAGCAGCTCCTCGTTCGGGCCGTACAGACACGCCCCTTCGGCCGAGGGCCCCTGGGGCCGGTAGTAGGGGGGCGATCCGCGCCAGTAGTACCGGGCGTAGCGCTCCGAGGCGAGCTTGCTCTGGAGCCGGTGCACCTTGCGCTCGAGGGAGGCCTCGTAATAGGTGCGCCCCGGGTAGTAGCCGTAGTACTGGGGCGAGTAGTAGTAGGTCGGGGTCGGCTCGATGTACGTGTACCGGGAGTATCCGTAGTAGGGCTGATAGCTCCGGCCCCACGACCAAGTCCACGGGTAGCGGCGGTAGCCGTAGCCGTACCCGTAGGCACCGCGGAAACGATAGGGCCGGTAATAGCGATGGGAGCGATGGGACCTGTGGCTCCGCGAGGAGTAGGCCCGCCGCTTGGTCCCCGGCTCCGGCGACGACCGCGAGCGGTAATGGCGGTAGTGGGAGCCTCCTCCGCCGCCCCCGCGGCCGTAGCTTCCGCCGCCGCCGCCGCTGTAGCCAAAGCTGGCGCCCCCTCCTCCGCCGCCCTTCTTGCCGCCGGCGTGGGCAGGGGTCGGGGCACCGGCCAGAGCGAGGCCCAGCAGCGCAGTCACCGCGAGGAGCACGACATACGGGGGGCGAATCGTCATGGATCGAGTGTAGCGAGCGGCCCCCAGCGTCCCCAGAATGCGACACACCGGGGCGGACCGTCGCTGGAGGGGGATCCGGTACAAGACTCCGCGACACCGCGGGTTGCGACGACGTCTGCGCCCGGCCTGCGCAACGCGAAACCGCGCCGCCCCCCGCGGCGTACCCCTGGTCGTGCCCACGATGAGGAGAGCTCGCCCATGACCCGAATTGCCGATCGCCGGACCCTGTGGTGGGCGGTCATCGCGGTCTTGTGGGCCGGGGCGCTCGCGGTGCCGGCCCGCGGCGCCCCCGACGCCGAGCCCTGGGCCCGCTGGGAGCGCCACCGGGCCGACTCGACCGCCACGATCGACCACCGGGAGTGGGAAGCGCTTCTCGAGCGCTATCTCCGCGCGTCCGACGACGGGATCCACCGCTTCGCCTACGCGGAGGTGAGCCCGGCGGATCACGGCTCCCTCGACGCCTACCTCCGCCGGCTCTCCGCGCTCCCGATCTCCGACTACCCCCGCCCCGAGCAGATGGCCTACTGGATCAACCTCTACAACGCCCAGACGGTGGCGGTCGTCCTCGACCACTACCCGGTGGAGTCGATCCGCGACATCGACATCTCGCCGGGGTGGTTCTCGGACGGTCCGTGGGGCAAACCGGTGCTCCGGGTCGAAGGGGTGGCGCTCAGCCTCGACGACCTCGAGCACCGCATTCTCCGCCCGGGGTGGCGCGACCCCCGGATCCACTACGCGCTCAACTGCGCCTCGCTCGGGTGCCCCAATCTGGAGTTCGCCGCCTACCGCGCCGCAGACCTCGAGGCCCAGCTCGACGCGGCTGCCCGCGCGTACGTCAACCACCCCCGCGGCGTCACCCCCGACGGCGAGGGATGGCGGCTCTCGCGGATCTACGACTGGTTCGCCGGGGACTTCGGCGGTGAGGATGCGGCCGTGATGGCGCATCTGCGTCGCCACGCCGCCCCCGCGCTCGCCGAAGCCCTCGCGACGCGTGGGACGATCCGGGGCTACGCCTACGACTGGTCGCTCAACGACACCGGCGGGAAGGCTCGCTGAGCAGCGGCCCCCCCGGTCGTTCGGCGCGGGGGATCTCCCGCACCGCGTGCCCTTGTGCGAAAAGGATCGGCTGTGCTACCGGGTGCGGCGCTGAGAGCCCCTCTTCCTCCTTGTTTAGGGACTGATCTGCGCCTCGTCCCACCGCGCTGCGCCCGCCGGTGGGGGCGTCGGTCGCCGACGCGACGAGCCGCGCGGATCCGAGGAGATCGGGGGACAACGGCGTGAGAGTCCGACGGGGAGTTCGAGTGGGTAGGAGTTGGCGTCATGGCGGCGCGTAAGAAAGCGACGAGCGCCCGGGGTAAGGGCGCCAAGAAGCCCGCGGCGAAGAAGAAGACCACGGCGAAGAAAAAGACCGCGAAGGCCCCCGCGGCCAAAAAGAAGACAGCGGGGGCGCCCGCCGCCAAGAAGAAGACGGCGAAGGCGCCCGCCGCGAAGAAGTCGACCCCCGCCAAGAAGAAGACCGCGTCGAAGAAGAAGACGACCGCGACCAAGAAGAAGACCACGAGCGCCGCGTCGCGCGCCAAGCCCGCCAAGAAGAAGACCGCGGCGGCTCCGGCCGCCCGCAAAGCGACGCGGAAGAAGGCCGGGTCCGCCAAGAAGAAGAAGAAGAAGGCGGCGGCGCCCGAGCCCGCCGTCGAGGAGACCGCGCCGCTGGAGCCCGGCCGCGCCGTCATCGCCTTCAGCGGCTCGGACGTGCGAAACAAGCTCGGCGAGAAGTGGACCTGCTTCGAGTGTGGCACCGCCTTCTACGACCTCGGGCGCGACTCCAAGGTGTGCCCGAAGTGCGGCATGAACCAGGCCGACAAGCCCAAGCCGGGCGCGTCCCCGCCGAGCGCGCCACGCAGCACGCGGCGGGCGTCGCGGCCGATGGCACCGTTGCTGGAAGAGGACGACGACGCGGTGCGGTACAACGAGGAATTCGACCTGGGGATCCAGGAGAACGGCGGTGACGAAGAGGAAAGCCCCGGCACCGGCGACCAGGACCTCTTCCCCGACACCGACGCCCCCGACGAGCCCGAAGAGGCCGACGACGACTAGCTAGATCGTCAGCAGGAGTCGGAGGAAACGGGCGAGGCCCTCCCCTTCCGCAGCGCGGATTTGCTGCTCCTGTTCGATCGCCGCGACCGTCGCGTCGAGCTCTGCGCTCTTGGCCCCGAGATCGCGCACACGCTCGCTGCGGCGTCGCACCCGCTCGAACTCCCCGAGCCGTTCGCGGAGGAGCTGGTGGTCGCGCACCCGGCCCGCTCCCTCCCGCGCAGCGCCCCATTGGGCATCGGCGCGCTCGGCCTCAGCGCGGTAGGCCTCCGCGAGCTGGGTGAGCTCGGCCTCCGACACGCCGCGGTAGGGCCGGAACACCTGCTCCTCCTTCGTGAGGTTGCGGTGGTAGTTCCAGGCCCCGAGCACGGCGGCGACGGCGAGCACGCCGAGCAGTGCCGCGATGCCGAGGGTGCCGCTACCGGTGTGGCGCCGGGTCGGCGTCGTGCGGCGGGAGTGCAACAGGGGGTCCAGCGGTGTCATTCCCCGTCGTATCGGCGGCGCGGAGAGCGGGCTTGTGGGCGTTCTCGAGGGCCGCCGGCGCGACCTCGGGCGCCGTCTCGGACGGCGGGGCGCCCGCAGCCTCAAGCGCCCGGTAGAGGACCAGGCTGCGCAGCACCCGCTTCACGTATGCACGGGTCTGGGAGTAGGGGATCGACTCGATCCATACGTCGCTGTCCGGGTCGGCGCCACCCTCGATCCAGCTCCCCACGGCGTCGGCCCCGGCGTTGTAGCTGGCGATTGCGGGCGCGAGCCGCCCCTCGAAGCGGCCGGCGAGCTGGTCCAGGTAGTAGGCCCCGAGCCGCACGTTGGTGGCGGGCTCGGCGAGGTCGCGGGCGGCGAAGGGGTCGACGCCGAGCTCGCGGGCGAGACGGCTGCCCGTCGTGGGCTGGATCTGGAGCAGGCCGATCGCCCCGGTCATCGATTCGACGGTCGGGCGAAAGCCGCTCTCCTCGCGCATCACCGACCAGACCACACTCGCCTCGAGTCCCTCCGGCAGCGAGCCGCGCACCAGGTCGCCAAAGGGCCGCGGCCAGGCCACCTCCCAGAGCTCGGGAAGCTCGGGGTCGATGCCGCGGGCGAGGATCCCCGAATAGGGCACCACGATGAGCTGGAGCGCGGGGTACGAATCGCCGGCGGCGACATAGAGCTGTGCGAGCGCCAGCCGGTCGCGGATCCGCTTGGCGCGGGGGCGGAGCTCGCGCAACAACAGACGGGCGACGTCGTCCTCCCCGGCCGCGACCGCCACCCGCGCGCGCCGGAGCGCGGCGTCGCTCAACTCGGCGGGGTCGGCATCCACGCGGTTGGGAAGCGGAGCGATCTCGTCAACCTCCAGGACCTGGCGCGCCTGGAAGGCGTAGTAGGTGAGCGGGAACTCTCGGGCGATCGCCAGAAGCTCGGCCCGGGCCCGGTTGCGGTCGCCGGTCTCGAGGGAGCGCGCGGCCCAGTAGCGCGGTCGCAGCCGTTCGATCGCGTCGCCGCTCTGCTTGGCCAAGCGGGTGAAGTGAGCCCGGGCGGTCTCGTGACGTCCCTCGAGATAGGCCCGCCACGCCAAACGCCAGCGCGCGTTGCGACCGAGCTCGCCCCCGATGCGCAGGAGGGGCTCGTAGTGGGCTGCCGCGGCCGCGTGGCGGTCTCGGCCCTCGTGGAGGATCGCCGCGAGATAGCGCGACCAGTTCGCGCGCCGGGCGTTCGGGGTGCGCCCGATGGTCTCGAAGATGTCGATCGCGTCTTCGACCCGTCCGGCGCGCGCGAGGGAGCGCGCCCGCCAGTAGGTGGCCTCCTGCCCCTCGATCGCGGTGAACGCCGCCACCGCCTCGCGATAGCGGCGGGTGCGGAAGAGAGTCAGCGCGCGCCGCATCTCGGCGTGGCGCGCCTCGCGCCGCGAGAGTGGCCCGCGGACGGCCCGCTCGTAGGCCACGAGGGCCGCGCCGTTGCGGCGGGCGTCGAATAGACGGTCGCCGCGCTGCAGGGCGTCCGCGGCGCTCCGGGTGGGCATGCCCGGCTCCGCCTCGAGCACGTCGAGACGCGCCGCGGCGACGTCGGCCTCTGGCGTCTTCGGCGCAGTGATCCAGAGCTCGCGGTAGAGCGCCACCGCGGCCGCCGCCTCGTCGCTGCGCTCGTGGGACTCGGCGATCGCCAAGCGATAGCGCGCGCGCTCGGCGCCGCTACGCGCCGCGCGGAGCGCGCGCTGCCAGGCCGCCCGGGCGGCGGGCTCGTCGCCACGCGCGACTGCGGCGCGGGCGCGCGTCTCTTCGAGGGGGGCCCGCAGCCGCGCGCTCGGGCCGGCGGCAAGGCCGCGGGCCGCGGTCGAATCGGCGCGCTCGACCTCGCCCGCCGCGAGCCATGCGCGGGCAAAGGTCAGCGCCAGGAGGTCGCGCAGCTCGGGCTCTTCGCGATAGAGGACGTCGAGGCGATCTGCGGCACCGGTCGGATCGCTGACGCAGCGGTCGAGGGCCGCACGCAGGGCGGCGCCGAGTGCGAGCTCGCGTTCCGGCACGACGCCCTGCGCCGCCTCCGTCGTCGCGGCGTGGTTCATCGCCCCGGCGAGCGAGACCCACCCCACCGCGAACGCGACCGCCACCGCGCGAGCCCAGCTTTCCCGTGTCGATCGCTGCCGCACACCCCCACCTGTGCTTGTGGCCTTTGTACCTCTCGGATAGCTTTGCCGCATCTTGAAGGCCTTCCGACGCTCGCCCCGGCGCCCTTCTGCTCGCGCCGCGCGCCTTCTCATCTCGCTCTACCCCGCGCTCTTCGTCGCCGTGTTGGCGTTGGGCTGTGGCGAGGCGCCGCCGACGGGTCCCGCCGAGACATCCGAGCCCGCCCCAGAGACGACCGCCGCGCCGCCGCCCGACGCCCCGCGTCTGGCGCTGTGGCTGCCCTGCGAGGGCACGGTGCGGGTGCTCGAGCAGCCCGAGCGGGTCGATGCCCTCCTCGAGCACGCCGCCGCGCTCGGCGCCACCGACCTCTTCGTGCAGGTCTTCCGCGGCGGCCGCGCCTGGTTCGAGACCGACCTCGCCGATGCCACTCCCTTCATCGCAGCGCGCGAGGTGTCGGGGGTCGACCCCCTGGCGCTGCTCCTCACGCGGGCCGGCGAGGCCGGCCTGCGCGTCCACGCGTGGATCAACGCCCTGTCGTTGTCGACGCGGCGGAGCGGTGCGCTCTTCGACCGGCTAGGTCGAGACGCGGTGCAGGTCGACCACCGCGGCCGATCGGTGCTCGACTATCCCGACCTCGAGCTCCCCGAGCCCGACCGCCAATTCCTCCGGATGGGCACCCGCCAGGTGTGGCTCGACCCGGGCGTCCCCGAAGTGGCCACGGCGCTCGAGGAGATCGTCGCGGACCTGTTCCGCCGGTACCCGGCGCTCGGCGGGCTGCATCTGGACTACATCCGCTATCCGGACGTACTGCCCTTCAGCCCGGGGGCGCGCTTCGGGGTGGGTGTGGGCTTTGGCTACGGCGCGTCGTCCCGCGCCCGGTTCGAGGCGGAGACCGGGCTGCGAGCGCCCTTTGGCGACTCGCTGGTGAACGCCAACCGCTGGGATACGTGGCGCCGCGAGCGCGTGGGCGAGGTGGTCGAGCGCGCCGGCTCTGCGGCGCGCGGCGACCGCGGCGACGTCGAAGTGTCGGCGGCGGTCTGGGCCTACGCCAACCGCGCGTACCTCTCGCTCTTCCAGGACTGGCGGGGCTGGCTCGAGGCGGGTTGGATCGACTTTGCCGTGCCGATGGCGTACACGCTGGACGACCGGCTGCTGCGCTACATCGCCAACGAGGTCACCGGCGGGGTCGAGGGCGAACGCGTCTGGATCGGGCTCGGCGCGTGGCTCTTTGCCGAACGCCCCGCGCGGGCCCGCGCCCAGCTCGACTTCGCGCGCTCGCTCGCTCCGGCGGGGGTCTCGCTCTTCTCGTACGATGCGATCGCGGGCGCACCGGAGCTGCTCCAAGCTCTCGAAGCTCCGTGAGAGAGAGCGACCTATCTATCCTCGATCACTACGATTTCGAGCTCCCTGAGGATCTCATCGCTCAACGGCCTGCAGCCGCGCGAGAGGACGCCCGACTGCTCGCCGTCGACCGGGCTCGGGGCCGGCTCGAGCACACCGCGATGCGCGAATTCGCCGCACGTCTCGAGCCCGACGACCTGCTCGTAGTGAACGCGTCGAAGGTCGTGCCCGCGCGTCTCGTCGGGGCCAAGACGAGCGGCGGCCGAGCGGAGGCCCTGCTCCTGGGCCGGGCTCCGGGGTGCCCGGCGCGCTGGCGCGCCCTCGTGTCGTGTCGCGGTCGCTTGCGCCCCGGCCTGCGCTTCGTCTTCGGCGCGGGCCTCGAAGCGGAGCTCGCCGCGGTCGCCGAGGACGGCGAAGCGACCCTCGTCTTCCCCGGCCTCGACGTCGCGACGGGCGAGACCCCCTACGCCTACGGCGAGACCCCGATCCCCCCCTACATCCGCGGCGGCCGCGCCGAGCCCGCAGATCGCGAGCGCTATCAGACCCTGTTCGCCCGGGTGCCGGGCTCGGTGGCGGCGCCCACCGCGGGGCTTCACTTCGGGCCCGAGCTCCTCGGCGCCCTCGAGGCCCGGGGCGTGCAGCGCGCGGAAGTCGTCCTCCACGTGGGCGCGGGGACCTTTCGCCCGCTCCGCGCCGAGCAGCTCACCGCGGGGGCGCTCCACGCCGAGGTCTACACCCTGCCCGACGCCACCGCCGCCGCGATCGCGGCCACACGGAACCGCGGGGGCCGGGTCGTGGCGGTCGGCACCACCACCGCGCGGGTGCTCGAGAGCTGCGCCGCAGAGACCGGCGAGGTCGCCGCCGGCTCCGGCGAAACCACGCTCTTTTTGCGGCCGGGCTCGCGCTTCCGCGCCGTCGACGCGCTCCTCACCAACTTCCACCTGCCGCGCTCCTCCCTCCTCCTGCTGGTGGCGGCCTTCGCCGGCCGCGAGCTCGTGATGCGCGCCTACCGCGAGGCGGTGGCCGCGCGCTACCGCTTCTACTCCTACGGCGACGCGATGTGGCTGGCGTGAGCGCGCTCGTGTTTGCAGTGACGGCGCGCGACGGCGACGCCCGCGCCGGTCGGCTCGAGACGGCCCACGGCGCGGTGGCGACGCCCGCCTTCATGCCCGTCGCCACCTACGGCGCAGTGCGCGGGGTGGCCCCCGACGAGCTTCGCGCCGTGGGCGCGCAGATCGCCCTCGCCAACACCTATCACCTCCAC
>CAJHXS010000149.1_pt1 | contig 19857 bp, 20 predicted proteins | sample 9198591 | NCBI WGS metagenome assembly CAJHXS01 (sample SAMEA7708347, study PRJEB35096) | sediment metagenome | biome: marine neritic benthic zone biome [ENVO:01000025]; feature: sediment [ENVO:00002007]; material: shallow marine sediment [ENVO:03000034] sea grass bed [ENVO_01000059] ... | reverse complement strand
GAGACGGTGTTTCTCTCGTCGTCGAAGATGACCGAGGCCCACCGCGACGCGGTCTCGGTGAGCGGCGTGGTGCTGATCGAGTCGGTCGCCGACGCTCGCGCGGACCTCGGCGAGCGCGACCAGCGCCGGGCGCAGCGCGAGCTGCGCAAAGCCGGCCGGCTGTGTCACCACATCGCCCAGACGAGCGTCCCGCTGCGGCTGAAGCGCGGCATCGCCGACGCCCGCGACACGCTGCGCGGGGGCGCCGAGGCGACGGCCGAGCGGCTCGCACCGGTCTACCAACACCTAGACGCCTACCGGAAAGTCGACGACGCCACCGCGATCCAAGCGCACGTCGACGAGGCCCGCGCCGGGCTCGAGGACGGCAACGTCGAGGTGGCCGTGCTCCACCTCGAGCGGGCGACCGAGGTGATCGCGTTCTTCGAAGTCGACCTCCCGATCGACGACACCTGCCGCCTGCTCACGGTCGCCACCGACGACCTCGGCCGCGGAGACGCCCGAATGGCCGACACGCGGTTGCGCAAGATCCAGGGCAGTCTTCGGACCTTTGCCACCGTGGCGGCCCTCGAGGTCGACGAGGCGGAGTTCACCCAGATCGACGTCGCAGCGCCGGGCGACTAGCCGCCCGCTCCACCCCGCGCGCGGCCGAGGAGCCCCAGCCTACCGGATCTTTTCGCCCAGGGGCACCATGATGTGGGCGTAGGGGGTGCCCTTCCACATGACGTAGGGCCCGCCGGCGTGGGGGTCGGTCGGGAAGGCGTCGAGCATCGCGGCGTCGGGCACCACGATCATCAGATGCGGGCCCTCCTGGATCCAGGTGTGTCCGTTGTTCGGGTCGGTGGCGAAGGGGTCGCTGTTGCTCACGTAGGCGTCGCCCTGGAGCATGTAGGAGATACTCATCCGCTCGGCTTGGAACGGCTCTTTGGCGCCTACGGCTTTTATCAACGCGTTCCACACCTCGTCGTTGCACATCGGATAGGGCTGGCCGGGGAGCACGTCGGGCATGCAGGTCCAGGCGTTGGAGCCCTCGCGGAGCACGGTCGCGCCGTCGGCGATCGTGGCGTCCGCGCTGATCGAGCGCGGGGCCGCGGTCTCGGCCCGCGCGATCCGGTCTTGTGTGCTCTCTTCGCCCTCGCCCGTCACCACGGTCGCCATCCAAACCAGGGCGACGGTGGTCACCGCCGCGTACACCCGCAACCAGCTCATTGGGGTCTCCTTCTGCAGACGGGAACGCCGGCCCCGCGACACCACGCTAGCGCCTCGCACCGTCGCGCCTCTCGCTCCGCAGCTGGTGGAGGACGAGGCGGTCGGTGGGAAAGGCGAGCGGCTCGGGCAACGCGTCGAGGGCGAAGAAGTCGACGACGTCGATGTCGTCGCCCGCCTGGAGCCGCCCGCCCACCGCGTCGCCGCGGAACCAGATCCCGACCGAGTGCATGGCCGGGGCGTGGAAGTTCGAGTGGACGGTGAAGACCTCGCCCAGCTCGACCACGAGCCCGGTCTCCTCGCGGAACTCGCGGCGGGCCGCGTCGCGGACGTCCTCGTCGTACTCGACGTAGCCGCAGGGGATACACCAGGCGCCCTCGTAGACACCGCCCACCCGCCGGCCCAGCAGGACACGGGTGTCCCGCAGCACGATTACTGCGACCCCGACCACCGGGTTCTGCCAGAACACGAAGTGACACGAGGGGCACACCATCCGCTCGAGGCCGCCGATCTCGCGCGCGGAGAAGGCGGTGGCGCAGTGGGGGCAGTAGCGAAAGGTCCGCGGCATCGGAGGCGTCGTCGTCGGGGGCGCTAGAAGGCGAAGGGGCGGACGGGGTCGCTCCCGTCCCACCCTTTTGCGGCCTCCTCGACCCGTAGGAACATGTCCTTGATGATGGGGTGGTTGTCCCAGAGCTCGATGAAGTGCCCCACCGTGTCGACGGTGTCGAAGTAGACGATGCGGGCGTCGCCCACGCTGCACTCGAAAGCCGCCTCGTGGCCGAGGGCCCGGTACTGGTCGTACGCCTTCTGGTAGTCTTCGGGCATCAACCCGAAGTGGTGCACTCCGACCCGTCCCGCGTCGAGAAACTCTTTGTACACCGACGGCTCGTCGTCGTTCTGGAGGATCAGCTCGATCTGGAGGTCGCCGCTGTTGCCGAGGGCGATGCTGACGTCGGTGTCGGCGGGCTGACCGCGGTAGCGCTGGTTTGCGAGCGCCGCGTGCTCAATCAGAAAGAAGGGCCCGACCTTGAGCGTCTCGGTCCAGTAGCGGAGGGCGGCGTCGAGGTCGCGCACCACGTAGGCGAGCTGACGAACGGTGTAGAGGGGCTGGGTCACTCGGGCCTCCGGGATGGCGCGCTTCGCGCCGCTCGCTCAGCGGCGTTCGATCTCGGTGCGCGCCTCGGCGAGTGTCTTGGACACTTCATCGACCATCATGCCGCGTCCGACCCGGTGACGCACGCTGCTCCCGATCCCCGCGACCTGGTCGGTGAAGGTCCGGGTGAGGTAGAGGACGAGGGTGTCGGCGGGCTCGAGCGTAAACAGGCCGACGAACACGTGGAGGGCGTTGTACGAACGGGCCACGTAGAATTCGCGGGTCGCGATGAGCGCGTGGTCGCCGTCGCGGTGGAGGATCCGGTGCAGGAGCACCGGGGTGGGCTTGCCCTCGACCTCGCTGAGCTCCCACCAGAATTGGTGCCCGACGGCCTCGTTCGACACCACCGGAAACTCGCGGAGCGCGCGGTCCATCGACGCCGACGCCTCCCGGACGAGGCGGAGCCGAGCGGTGGCCGCGGCAAGGCTGGCCCCGGGGTTCGAGACGCCCCGGCGGCGCGCGTAGGGCGCGATCCCCTCGAAGCCGGCGCGGACATACGCGCGGACTCGCTCGGCCAGCATCCCCCGGTAGGCATCCGCCAGCTCCGCGTCGGGGGTGTCGCCCAGGGCGGCGATCTCGCCTTTCGAGAGATTCAGCGACCGGCCGGGCGCCGCTGCGCGCAGCTCGGCGACCAGGCTCTCCGGGATCGGGAGGTTCTTCAGCGCGAGCCCAGGGTCGGCCGGGTCGATGCGGTGCTCTCCCCCTCCGCCGGCGATCTCGTTGTCGTGGACGGCGTCGAAGACCGGGGCCACGGGGCGGTGGATCACCAGGGCGAGGGCGGCGCCGAGCTCGTCTTCCGCCTCGTCCTGGGCCTGGGAGATGATCTCGCCGGAGCGGACACGCGCCTCGTCGCCCTGGCGGAAGCCCAGCCGCTCGACGACCCGGCCGACGAACTCGTCCGTGACGGGGCCCTCGGAACGCGCCGGCGACGCCGAGACGGCGGCGCCGAGCACCAGGCAGATCCTCACCCACGCCCCAATTCGCGTCATCTGCCCACCGGCATCGATTTCACCGCGTCCCCGCTCGAGCCCGCGACGATACTACCCATGGCACAGCGGGATGGCGTCGTCGTCGCGATCGCGCCGGCCCGACGCGACGTCAGAGCCGCTCGTTGAACTCCACCATGTTGCCGCTCGGGTCGCGGGTGAAGGCCTGACGGCAGATCCCCGGGATCTCGTTCGTCTTCGAGCACTTGTGGCCGGCCGCCTCGAGGACGCCGCGCACGGCGTCGAGGTCGTCGACGCGGAACGCGAAGTGCTGCTCTTTGACGGGCGGGCCCGAGTCGATCCCGATGAGGTGGACCTCCTGGCCCCCCGAACGCAGCCAGGCTCCGGGGAAGCCGAAGTCGGGTCGGTCGAGCACCTCGAGCCCCAACACCTCGACGTAGAAGGCCTGCGCGGTGGGGACGTCGGAGACGTTGATCGAGACGTGGTGGATACCGTCGAGCTGCATGGGCGCCTCTCATTGCATCGCCGGCAGGGTCGCCGGCGTGTCGCGGACGGCGCCGGCGTGGCGCGCCGTCTCTGGGGTAGCGTAGCGGAGCGCGAACACGCGGCTCCAACCCGGGCGACGCGGGCGACGTCGAGACGGGACACCGAGTGGAGACGCGCGGACGGAGGCTTCCGATGGCGACCAAGCAAGAACTCCTCGAACGGGTCGACGCACTGCTGCCCACCATCCGGGTGCGCTCGGCCGAGAGCGAGGATCAGCGCCGTCCCCACGACGAGAACATCCAGGACCTGATCGACACCGGGGTCATCCAGACCCTCGTGCCCAAACGCTTCGGCGGCCACGAGCTCGACCTCGACGCGATGGCCGAGATCGTGAGCTCGGTGAGCAGCGCGTGTATGTCCACGGGGTGGATCACGGCGTTCTACATCGGGCACAACTGGATGGCGACGAAGTTCTCCGAGAAGGCCCAGCTCGAGGTCTTCGCGGAGCGGCCCTTCGGACTGATCCCGGTGCAGACCTCGCCCACGATGGAGATCAAGGAGGTGCCCGGGGGCTGGGAGATCAGCGGCCGCTCTAACTGGGGCTCGGGGGTGATGCACGCCGACTGGGTGATCGTCGCCGGAGGCATCGGCCGCGACGACGCGCGGATCTTTCTGGTGCCGATCGAGGACGTCGAGGTAGACGACGTCTGGTACATGAGCGGGATGGGGGCGACCGGGAGCAACGACATCCTGTGCGAGAAGACCTTTGTCCCGGCACACCGCAGCCTCTCGGTGCAGGAGTTCTTCATCGGTCCCGATTCGATCCACGAAAACCCGCTCTACGCGATGCCCTTCCTGCCCTTTATCTACACCGAGGCAGTGGGGGTCTTCACGGGTGGGCTGCGCGGTGCCACCGAGGCCTACGAGACGCTCATGTCCGAGAAGGTGATGAGCTGGGCGGGGCACAAGCTGTCGGAGCGCCAGGTGACCCACGTCGACCTGGGCGACGCGCGCGCCCGCTCGCAGGCGGCGGACGTGCTGTTCGAGCGGCTGGTGGCCGACATCATGACGATGGAGGAGGGGCGGAGCTATCCGCTGAAACAGCGCGTCGATCTCAAGCTGCGCGCCGGCTACGTCGCCAACATGTGCCGCGAGGGCATCAACGTCCTGATGACTAGCACCGGCACCCGAGCGTTTCGCAGCGACTCGCCGATCCAGCGCTTCTGGCGCGATCTCAACACGCTGGCTTCTCACGCCTTCGTCGACTGGCAGGTGTGTCGAGAGCAGTACGGGCGGCATTTCGTCGGGCTCGAACCGAACCACCCGCTGGTCTAGAACTCGGCGCTCGCGCTAGCGGGCGCCCCCGCGCACCACCCGGCCCGGACGCGCGCCGGTGTCCTTGCCGCGTTCCTGGACGACCTCGCCGTTGACCACGGTGGCGACGTAGCCGCGCGCGTGCTGGAGCAGACGCGGCATGCCGGCCGGCAGGTCGTAGACCATCTCCGGCGTCGAGAGGCCGAGGGCGCCGAGGTCGATCAGGTTGAGGTCCGCCTTCATCCCGGGTTCGAGGGTGCCGCGGTCGTGCATGCCGAAGAGCCGCGCGGTGTCGCGGGTCTGCTTCTTCACGACGAACTCGAGGGGCAGGTGGTAGGGGTCGCCCTCGGGACAGTCGCGCACCCAGTGGGTGAGCATGAAGGTCTGGGCGCTCGAATCGCAGATGGTGCGCATGTGCGCCCCCGAGTCGCTGCCACCCATCACCGTGGTCGGGTCGCGGAGCATGGTGTGGAGCGCGTCGCGGTTGCCGTCGGCGTAGCCGGCGACGGTGTACATCAGGAACGCCCGCCCCTCGTCTTCGAGGAGCAGGTCGTACACCACCTCGCGCGGCGGCAGGCCCCGCTCGGCGGCGATCGCCGCCACGTTGCGCGCGCCGTCGGGGAAGTAGTCGAGCGGCTGGCCCATCGGGAAGGTCCGCTCCCAGGTGGCGTCCTGCTGGTAGAGCACTGACATCCCGGCGCTGTGGGGGTTGGTCTCGGAGAGCAGCCGCGCGCGCAGTGTCGGGTCGCGCAGCGTCCGTACCCGCTCGGCGTGGGGAAGCGATTTCAGTGGGGCGTAGCTCGGTAGATACTGAAAGGGGTTCTCGCCCTGGAAGCTGAAGAGGATGGTAACGGGGCGCGCGAACACCTGGGCGGTGATCTCCGCGCCGCCGCTCCTCGCCGTCTCGCAGCGCTCGAGGATCTCCCGCCAGATCTGGGGCCGCGGGTTGGTCTGCGGCAGGAGAAAGGTGATCGGGCATCCGGCGGCCGCGACGTCACGCATCCAGCGGAACTCACTCTCGACGTTCTTGCCGGCCATGGTGTCGTTCACGACCTCCATGACGCCGTGCCCCGCCGCGGCGATGGCTTGCCCGATCCCGAGCAGCTCGTCGGGCTGGGCGAAGGTGCCGGCAATCGGCACGCCTTCCGGGGTGGCGTGCACCTTGGTGCGCGAAGTCGAGAATCCCAGCGCCCCGGCGTCCACCGCGCTGCGGACGAGGGCCGCCATCTTCGCGATGTCGTCGGCCGTGGCGGGCTCGTTGTCGGTGCCCCGCTCGCCCATCACGTAGAGCCGCAGCGGCGCGTGGGGGATCTGGGTGCCGATGTCGATCGTGCGGGGCGTGCCGTCGAGGTACTCGAGGTACTCGGGGAAGGTCTCCCACTGCCAGTCGATCCCCGCCTTGAGCGATTCGCGCGGGATGTCCTCGACGCTCTCCATCATCGCCATCAGGTAGTCGCGTTGTTCGGGGACGACGGGGGCGAAACCGACGCCGCAGTTGCCCATCACGACGGTCGTCGCGCCGTTCGACAGCGAGGGGGTGAGCACCGGGTCCCACGACACCTGGCCGTCGTAGTGGGTGTGGACGTCCACCCAGCCGGGGGTCACGAGGAGCCCGTCGGCGTCGATCGTCCGCGTCGCGGAGCCAACCCCGTCGCCCACGGCGACGACGCGCCCGCCGGCGATCCCTACGTCACCCCGGGCCGGCGCCCGGCCGGTGCCGTCCACGATTGTTCCGCCCCGGATCACTAGGTCATGCATCGCATCGCTCCTCTTCGCTGGCCTCGGTTGTATCACGCCCCGCGCCGGGGTGCCGCAGCGCGTGTGTGGCGGAAGCGTGCGAGACTCCGCCCCGCGCAGGCCCCGACACGCCCAGGAGAGACCGCTATGGACGCGCCCGCCTTTCGCTGGGGCCACGTGAACATCAATGTCGCCGATCTCGACCGCTCGATCGAGTTCTACCGCAAGCTCGGCTTCGTCGAGTTTCTCCCGGGGATTCCCTACCTCGCCCTCGACCGCAGCGGGGCCGGCGCGCTGCCCGAGGGCGCGACGACCGCGCTCGGGCTGAAGCCGGGGGCCGGCGGGCGCGCCTGCATCCTGCAGCTCGGGGAGGACGGGGGCTTCCCGAAGATCGACCTCACCGAATTCGACGTGTCGGAGGCGGCGGGCCGGGCGCCACCCCTCGGCAACGCGGATCTCGGGCTGGTGCGGCTGTGTCTGCTCTCTCCCGACCTCCGGGCGGCCTACGAGACGCTCCGGGAGCAGGGCGTCGAGTTTCTCTCGCCGCCGCAGGAGGGCGAGAGCGGCATGGTCCGCGTCGCCACCTGCCGGGACCCCGACGGGTCGCTGATCGAGCTCCTCGAGATCCGCCGCGACCGCTGGCCGTCCTGAGGCGGGCGGGCCTACTCGCGGCAGCGCAGGGCGGCCTCGGTGGCGGCGGTGAAGCCCCGCAGCGAGATGCGCTGGCGCCAGGTCGGAAGCCCGCGCGGCTCGACCGAAACGAGCAGCAGCGCGCCAGCACGCATCTCCTCGACGACCTCGCGGGCGAGCGAAAAGGCGGCCATCCCGCGCGCCTGGGCGAGACGCGTCGGGCCGCGGTCGACGCGGTAGCGGAGCGGCCCCTCCACCCCCTGGACGTAGGGTCCGATCAGCACCGGAGCCCGGCCAGCGCGGACGGTCACCTCGATGTGGGCGGGGTGCTCGTCGTAGCTCTGTTTGACGTAGCAGAGGGCGCCGTCGGGCGGCCGGATCACCATCCAGTCTCCGTGGTGGGAGACCGCGTGCTCGCGCTCCCACGAGCTCCACGTCGGCGTGGCGGCGTGCGCGGGAAGGGCGGCGGCGAGGAGGACGGCCGAGACGACGGTCGTGGTCACGCAGCGCGCGGTGGGGAGCAGGGCGGAAGACAGCGACATCAACGGGGGCTCCAGCAGCAGCAACGGGGGTTGGCTTCAAGGTCTAAACGGCGTCCCCGCACGAATCAAGCGCCGGTCGCTCGGCGCAGGAGCGCGTCGCGGCGAGATGCCGGCCCGGCGCACGCGCGCTGCCGCCCGCGTGCCGCTGGGTCGGTGGGGGGGCTCGCACGGGAGCTAGTCGTCGCACGCGACGTCGTGGCGGCGCGGGAATACCCAGCGCCAGACGATCGGCGCTTCGCGGTCCGCCTGGGCGCGGCGCGCACTCGCCGAGCTGGCAATGACGCCGCGCCACGCGTTGGCCAGGGTGTCGTCGTAGGCTTCGGAGTCCTCGGCCGTGGGCGACTCGATGCGCGCCTCGTGGGCGACGTACTCGAGGGCCAGGGCGAGCTCGTCGACCACGTCGGAGAGCTCGCACACGCAGCGGAACACCTGTTCCTCGAGCTCGGCCACTTTGGCGGCGAGCTCGCCGTCGTCGGCGGGGGTGGCCGCCGCGCGGTGGCGACCGCGGAGGGTGAGCACCACGACCAGTGCGCACGTCACCAGGGCCAGCACGACGGCGCCGAATAGCACCATGAGGTCGGTCATCCCCAAACCTTGCTCCCCAGGACCCTCGCCATCTTGTCACAACGCGCCGCCCGGATGTTCCGGCGCGCCATCGGCGCTACGGTCGGCCCGACGTCGGCGCGCGGTGCTGGAGACCCAGCCCAGTGCCGCAGCGGGGGACCGGAACACCATGTCGGACGCCATCACCGTCCTGTCGTCCCTCCCGAAGGCGGTCGTCGAGGCGGCTGGGGCGCACGGCGTCGATCCCTCCGCGCTGATGCGCGCCGCGGCCGTCGACGAATCCATCCTCGAGTCGACGCTCACGCGGGTGCCCGACGACACGATGCGACGGCTCTGGACCCGGGTCGTCGAGCTTAGCGGCGACCCCTGTTTCGGGCTCGAGGTGTCTCGCTTTCCACACACGACGAGCTTTCACTCGTTGGGGTTCGGGTGGCTGGCGAGCCCGACCCTGCTCGAGTTCCTGCGCCGCCTCGTCCGCTACGAGCGGGTGTTGATCGATACGGAGTGGGCGCGTCTCGTGCCTGGCAACGGCCGCACCGCCCTCGCGATCGAACCGGGTCTCGAGGAGCCGGTCGCGAGCTGTCGGGTCGATACCGGGTTCGGGATCATGGTGCGTTGGTGCCGCGAGCTCTCCGCCTCCGCGTGCTCGCCCGCTGCGGTCGAGTTCCGTCACCCCGACCACGGCCAGCGCGAGCGCTACGCCGCCGTCTTCGGCGACGTCGTGCGCTTCGACCAGTCCCACAACCGGCTCTGGTTCGACGAGGAGACCCTCGCGCGCTCGCTTCCCGCCTCCAATCCCGTGCTGGCGTCGGAGGTCGACCGGATCACCGAGGCCTATCTCGCGACGCTGGGCGACGGGTCGACCGCGGAGCGGGTGCGGCGTCACCTCCCCGACCTGCTGCCCGAGGGCCGCGCCGAGTTGGAGGACGTGGCGTCGCGGCTTGGCACTAGCGCGCGCACCCTGCAGCGGCGGCTCCAGGCCGAAGGGCACACGTTTCGCAGTCTTCTCGACCAGACCCGCCACGCGCTGGCCCGCGAGTTCCTCCGCGAGGGCAGCCACCCCCTCGTCGAGGTGGCATTCCGCCTGGGCTTCGCCGACCAGTCTTCGTTCTCGAAGGCGTTCAAACGCTGGACGGGGTCGAACCCGAGCGCCTACGCCGCGGGCGCACCGCCCCTGGCCCCGTAGCGGCTCTAGCGGTCCGCGATCATGCGCAGGGCGACGCGCAGATGGGAGTACTTCCACTCCCCGTCGATCTTCACGTAGTCGTCGTCATAGCGGAGCGCCATCCACTTCTCCTCGCCGTTCTCCGCCGTGGTCCAGGGCCCCTGGATGTACCAGATGCCGGTGGCGCGGTCGCCGTCGACCTCGATGATCGGGTTCGAGATGTTGTGCTGCGAGAAGCTGAAGCGGTCGCGGAACCCCTGGAAGAGCTCGCGGATTGCGTCGTGCCCCTTCGCCTGCCCGAAGTCGGCGCTCTCCCAGATGCCGTTTTCTGCGAAGACCGAGGCGATGCGGTCGGGGTTGTGGAGGTCGTCGCAGATCTCGCAGTAGCGCGCCTTGAGCTGCTTGATCGCCTCGATGTCTTCGATGCGGGTGATGCGCTGCTCGAGTTCGGCAAGGTCCATGGGGGTCTCCTTCTGGGCGGGTCTCGCGTCCGGCGGTGCCCGGCTCGAGCACAAGCTAGTCGTTTCCGAGGACGGGGTCCCCCGCCGCGGGGTGTCGCAACCGGCGGGCGGTGGGCCGAAGGGCGGGCGCGCCCCGGGGGCGAACGTGCTACCGGTGGACCTGTCCAGCGAGCACCCAAAAGGAGACGCGATCATGAGTGACCCGATCAAAGAGCTGAGCGAAACCGGTTGGATCGCCGAACACCGCAAGGCGTATCTCGAGGACGGCGAAGCGGCCCACATGTGGGACTCGACGGTGGGCGGGGGCCCCGGCCCGCTGCCGACCCTGCTGCTCTTCACGAAGGGCCGGAAGACGGGTGGCGAGAGCATCATGCCGCTGCTCTACGGCAAGGTGGACACCGGCTACGCGATCATCGCCTCGAAGGGCGGCCACCCGAAGCACCCGGGCTGGTACCACAATCTCGTCGCCCAGGGCGACGTGAAGGTGAAGGTGGCGAACGACGAGTTCCCGGCGACCGCGCGGGTGACCTCCGGCGCCGAGCGGGAGAAGGTCTGGGCGCAGATGGCCGAGATGTATCCGCCCTTCAGCGACTACCAGAAGGCCGCCGGCGCCCGCGAGATCCCGGTGGTGGTGCTCGAGCCCAAGTAGAGGCCGACGGCCTCCGCAACGCATCGGACTAGAGGCCGCTCCGGGGCCTCTGGTCCGCGCTCCGCTCCGGTCGCCGCCAGTCAGTCCTTCGGATACGACTCGAGGACCTTCACGATCTTCGTCATGGAGCGATTGATCTAAAGCGCGGAGGTCCGGGTGGCCCCGACCTCGGCGATCGTCCCGACGCCCTTGGTGTAGAAGGCGCAGATCGAGTCTGTCGCGCGGGGCCGCCGCCCAGAGGCCGACACGACGTTTCGATGAAGATCCTCCTCACCAACGACGACGGCTACGACGCCCCCGGGATCGAGCGGCTTCGCGAGGTCTGCGGCGCGTGGGGGGAGGTGACGGTGGTCGCCCCCGCCGGCGCGATGAGCGGCGTGGGCCACGCGGTCACGACGTCGCAGCCGCTCGCGCTCCGCGAGCACGACGCTGCGCACTTCTCGCTCTCGGGAACCCCCGCCGACTGTGTGCGGGTGGGGCTCCGCGAGCTCGTGCCCGATACCGACTGGGTCGTCGCGGGGATCAACGCCGGCGGCAACATGGGCGCCGACGCCTACACCTCCGGCACTCTCGCCGCGGTTCGCGAAGCGGCGCTGCTCGGTTGGCCGGCGCTCGCCCTCTCCCAGTATGTCGCCCCAGCGCGGCCGATCGATTGGGAGGGCAGCGGGCGACGCGCGCAACGGGTGCTCGAAGACGTGCTCGCGCGGCCCCGGGAGCCCGAGGTCTACTGGAACGCCAACCTGCCCCACCCGGAAGACGAGCGGCGGGTCTGCGCGGTGGTCGAGGCTCCCCTCGACCCGAGCCCAATGCTCGTCCGCTACCGCCGTGTCGACGATCACTTTCACTGGGGAGGGGATTACCACGAACGCCCCCGCGAGCCCGGAAGCGACGTCGACGTCTGCTTTTCTGGAGAGATCGCACTCACCCGCCTCCCGGTGCGGATCCCCCACCCCTAGGCCCTGACGGCTAGGCCCTGACGGAGCTCGCGGAGGCACTCGCCGGCTAGACCCGTCCCTCCGCCCAGGCATCGATCAGATGGTGCGCAATGGCGATGGGGCCCGGCACCCGGAGCTCGGGGTTGCGCTTGGCGAGCGCGGCGCGCACGTCGTCGCGGCTCACCCAGCGCACGTCGGCCATCTCGCCGGTGTCGATGGTGATCTCCCGGGTCTCGGCGACACCGTGACAGCCGATCATCAACGAGGAGGGGAAGGGCCAGGGCTGCGAGGAGTGGTAGTGGACCGCGCCGACGCGAATCCCGGCCTCTTCCATCACTTCGCGGCGCACGGCCTCCTCGATCGACTCCCCCTGGTCGACGAAGCCGGCGAGGGCCGAGTACATCCCGGTGCGCACCAACCGACCCTGGGGCTGCCCCAGCAGACAGTGCTCGCCGTCGTGGATCAGCATGATCGCTACGGGGTCGGTGCGCGGGAAGTGCTGGGCGCGGCACGCGGGGCAGCTGCGCACATGGCCACCGCGCAGGGGCTCGCTCCGGGCCCCGCACGCGCTGCAGAACTGGTGGCTCTTGTGCCAGCTGAGCTGAGAGCGCGCCTGCGCCACGACGCCGGTGTCCTCCACCGCGAGCGCCGCCGCGGCGTTGCGACAGTCTTCGAAGTGGTCGCCGTCGCCCAGCCCGAGCTTCGCGATCGGGTCGTCGAGGGCCGAGACGTCGACGGCGAAGTGGGCGACCCCGGCGTCGAGACCCAGGAGGAGCGGCGGCGCCTCGATCTCGACCCGCTTTAGGTCGGCCCCGGTAACCCAGCCGAGCCGGGGCGGCGGCCCTTCGCGGATCAGCACGTCGAGCTCGGCGAAGGGCAAAAAGCGGCTCGCTTCGTCCGCCGCGACGGCCGCCAGCCACTCGGCGTCGCGCCGCAGCGCGTCGGCGCGGTCGAGCGGGTTTCCCGCGAAGGTGTGCACCAGGGTCACGTCTCTCGTCCTCTGTCCGGGAGCTGCGGGGCGAGTGTCGCACGGGTCGGACGCTCCGCCCGCCGGCGTGGCGGAGCGCCGACGATCGCCTACACCCTCCGGCCGTGGCTCCGCGGTCGTGCGCGGGCCGCGCAGAAAGGACGATCCGGATGGCCAGCGTCTTTCTCGTGCGACACGGCAAGGCGGCCGCGAGCTTCGGGGCGCATCGCGACCCGGGGCTCGCGCCGGAGGGGCACCGCCAGGCCGACGCGACTGCGGCGAGGCTCGCCCCCTGCGGGCCGCTGCGGATCTACACCAGTCCGTTGGCCCGCGCCCGCGAGACCGCCGCGCCGCTGGCGGCGCGCTGGGGCTTCGACCCGGTGGTGGAGCCGCGGGTGGCCGAGCTTCCCACCCCAGGGTTGGCGCTGGCCGAGCGCGCCGCCTGGATTCGCGAGGTCATGCGCCAGCGCTGGTCGGCGCTCGACCCGACGCTGTGCCGATGGCGCGACGCCCTCGTCGCCTGCGTCGCGGAGCTCGAGCGCGACTGTGTCGTGTTCTCGCACTTCATCGCGATCAATGTGGTGGTCGGTCACGCACGCGGCGACGATCGCGTCGTGGTCTTCCGCCCGGACCACGCCTCGGTGACCGAGTGCGTCGTCCGGGAGGGCGGGGAGATCGAGGTGATCGCGCTCGGCGCGGAGGCCCAAACCGAGGTGCGCTGACGGGGCGTCGCTCGGGAGTCCGGTCGTCGGGCCCGCGATCAGCAGGGTGCGGCGGCGGCCTCGCGGTCGCAGTGGAGCGGGGGGAGATCGGCGATCGCCTCCATCGCGAGACGTGTGTTCAAGACCGACGCCAGATTGGCGACCAGCCGGCTCGCGTCGCCGCGGCAGCGATCGAAGGTGATCGCGAAGCCCGCGCTGTCGCAGCGCGCGACACAGCCCGCGAGCTCCTGTCGCGCCCCCGCGCCCAGGGAGACGATCAGACGCACGGTCTGGCCCGGCCGCATCCGCGCCCGGGTAGCGAGATAGGCGCCGCTCCGAGACAGGTTGGTGACCACCGCGCTGCCTTCGACGGCGTTGGTGTAGAAGAGCGCCTTGAAGCCCAGCAGCACACGCGCCTCGGAGCGCACGCTCGTGTTGTTCGAGGCGTAGACCATTCGCTGTCGCGCGGGGTGGAGGCTCGTCATGCCCCCGGGATAGAGCAAGCGCGATGCCAACCGCAGCGAAGCGATCGGCGAGGGGTTGCGACCGGGAGCTGCGGTGGGGCTGCTGGAAGCCGTGCTTCCACCCGGGCGCGTTTCAAGCCACCGGTGCGCAAGATCGGGAGCATCGCCCCGCGGCGACCGGCGATTCCCGGACCGGAAACCCGGTTGCCGGCAGGGGGTGGAAAGCGAGTTGTCAGTCGAGGCCGAAGCGGCGCATCTTCTGCCGCAGGCCCGGGCGCGAAAGGCCGAGCGCCTCCGCGGCGCGGCTGCGGTTGCCGTCGACCGCCTCGAGGGCGGCGGCGATCGCGGCCCGCTCCAGCCGTTCGACCTGCTCCCGCAGCGTGCCGCCGGTGGGATGGACGCCCGGAGGCGAGGCCGCGGGCTCGGGGGCCGCGGCCGGGGCCGGGGCCGGCGCCACCGCCTCGTCGCTCTCCGAGAACGCGATGGCGCGCTCGACCGTGTTGCGGAGCTCGCGCACATTGCCCGGAAAGGGCCGCTCCCCCAGCGAGTGGAGAAACTCCTCGCTCAGTTTGATCGGCTGCCCGAGGTCGGCACCGATCTCGTCGGCGAAGTGTGCCGCGAGCACCGGGATGTCGATGCGCCGATCGCGCAGGGGCGGCACCTCGATGGTGAGCGCGTTGAGCCGGTAGAGGAGGTCTTGACGGAACGTTCCGGCGGCGACCGCAGCGTCCAGATCGCGGTGCGTGGCCGAGACGATCCGTACGTCCAACCGGGTGGGGGTGGCGTCGCGGGCGCCCACGGCGCGCACCTCGCCGCTCTCGAGCACGCGGAGGAGCTTCACCTGGAAGGAGGGAGGGGTGTCGCCGATCTCGTCGAGAAAGAGCGTGCCGCCGTCGGCGTGGGCGAAGAGACCGGCGCGGTCGCGGTCCGCGCCGGTGAAGGCGCCGCGCACCACGCCGAAGAGCTCGCTCTCGAGGAGCTCTTCCGGCATCGCCCCGCAGTTGAGCGCGACAAAGGGCCCCTCGGACCGCGGGCTCCGGTCGTGGAGCGCCCGCGCGACGAGCTCCTTCCCGGTTCCGGTCTCGCCCTGCACCAGGACGGCGGTGCGCATCGCCGCCACCTTCTCGACCCGGGCCAGGACCTCCTCCATCGCCGCGCTCACATAGATGATCCCGCCGCGCGGGCGTGGGGAGCGCGTCGTTCGGGCGAGCACCGCGTCGACCGCGGCGCAGAGCTCGTCCGGATGACAGGGCTTGGTGAGGTAGGCGTGGACGCGCCCCTGGTTGATGGCCTCGAGGGCCGAGTCGAGGTCGGCGTAGGCGGTGAGCAGGATGCGACCGGTGTCGGCGTCGAGCTCGGCGATGCGTTCGAGGAGCTCCACCCCGGTGCCGCCGGGCATCCGCTGGTCGGAGATCACGAGGTCGTAGCGGCCGGCGTGGTAGCGTCCCCAGGCCTCGTCGACGTTGCCCGCGCCGTCGACCTCAGCGCGACCGCGGAGGATGCGCTCGAGGAGCTCCACGCCGCGGGGCTCGTCGTCGACGACCAGGATGCGCGGGACGGGGGTCATCGCGTGTCGGGCTCTGGAGACTCGTCCATCGGGTGGGCGGGGACCTCGGGGGTGTCGAGGGTCTCATCGGCCGGCGGCGAGGGCTCGCGCGCGGCGATCCGGTGCTGGGGCGGCCCCGCACGGAGCTCGTGTTGGCTGAAGAGGGTCTCCTCGAAGCCCAGACCGTGCCGCACGGCGTTGACTTCCACGATGGTCGCGTGGCCGCTGCGGTGGTTGCGCATCTCGAGGCGCTCCCAGGTCCACACACCGTCGTCCTGTTGCCAGCGGATCTCGAGGGTCTTCAGCAACACGTCGCGCCGGTCGTAGAACTCGACGCGGTGGGTTGTGTAGTGCTCGGGGTGCACCCAGCGCACCCGTTTCGAGTAGGGCGAGGCCTCGTCGACGGGAGACGAGACGACCTTCCAGAACGCGTCGTCCTCGCTCCGCCCCTCCAGGACGTGGCGTTCCTCGTCGACGTGGAGATCGCTGAGGTCTTCGTAGTAGAAGTCAGTGCCCGCGAAGGACTTGCCGCGGTCGCGTCCCCCGACCCGGCGCGTCTTGCGCAGCGCTGGCAGGTACACCCAACGCCGGTCGTCGGTGTCGAAGCGCCCGTCACTCCAGACCAGAAAGGCGGTGTCCTCGAGCTGCGTCGGGGCGTCAAACACGATGAGACGTTTGCTGCGGAGCGACCCCTCGAGGCCGCGCAGGTCGATCCAGTAGCTCCGGGTGCGGCGCACGCGTTCGCGGCCCGACTCGTGGACCAGCTTCCAGGTGGCGAGGAGGAGCTGGTCGTGACCGCGGGGCCGCTCGTCGACGCGAACCATGAGTTCGCGGCCGTCGACCGCCGGGTCGGCGCCCGCCGCCACACCGAAGAACCCCACGACCGCGGCGAGGAGGGCGCGGGACGCGAAGACGCGGGCGTGTCGACGTGTAGCGTGCATGTCGTGGCTCGTGCTCAGCAGACGCTGCCGCCGCCGGTTGATTCGACGGGGCGCAGCGCTTTTCGGGCGATCGACGCGGAGACTTGTGGTGGTGCGCGCGCGGCGTGTCACGGGTGTGCAGCACGGCTGCAAGCGGTGCGCAGGCCCGAAAGAAAACTCCCATTCCGGGTACAGCACGCTTCAACAGAGTGGGCGGACGGTCGATTGGCTGGGGGTCGGTCGGGTGAGGGTTTCAACTGTGTGCGGATTCGCAGGCATCTTGCGTTTGGGGACACGTCGGCTTCCGGAGCCGCAGGTGATCCGCAGGATGCTGGCGTCGATCGAGCACCGCGGGCCCGACGGCCGCGGGGAGCTGCTGAGCGACGACCTCCAGCTCGCGGTGGTGCGGCTCGCGATCGTCGACCCCGAAGGCGGGCACCAGCCGGTCGAGGCGCGCAAGGGATCGCTCCAGGCGGTCTTCAACGGCGAGCTCTACGACCACAGCGTGGTGCGCCAACGTCTCCTGGACGAGGGCCACGAGATCGCCGGATGTGGGGACAGCGCGCTGCTCCCCCATCTCTACGAGGAGAGCGGGACGGCCTTCGTCGAAGGGCTCCACGGGATGTTCGCGTTGGCGCTCTGGGACGCCCGCGAACGCACGCTGCTGCTGGCGCGCGACCGTCTCGGGATCAAGCCGCTCTATTGGGCGCGCACCCCCGACTTTCTGGTCTTTGGCTCCGAGATCAAGGCGATCCTGGCGTCCGGTCTGATCGAGCCACAGATCGACCGCGACGCGGTCGACGACCTCTTTTCGCTCTCCTACCCGTGTCCTCCGCGGACGATGTTCGCCGGGATCCAGGAGCTGCGGCCCGCCCACCTGATGCGCGCTGCCGCCGGGCGCAGCCCCGAACCGCCGCGGCGCTTCTGGCGCGCGCCCTTCGTGCCGCGGGGCGAGCACGCCGCGGTCGACGCCCGGGAGACGGCGGAGGCCTTCGCCGACCTGCTGCGCGCGAAGGTCGCCACGCACCTCCAGGCCGACGTCCCGGTGGCGACCTACCTCTCCGGCGGAATCGACTCCTCGGCGATCACCGCACTCGCCGCCGAGGTGCGGGGCGAGGCGCCGACCACCTTCTCGATCGGCTTTCGCAACCCGGCCCACGACGAGCGGGAGTTCGCCTCGTGTATGGCGAGTCAGCTCGGCGCGCCCAACCACGCGATCGTGTGCGGTCCCGAGACGGCGCATCATTACCCGCGCGTCCTTTGGCACATGGAGCTCCCGCTCCAATTCCCGCTGGCGTTGCCGCTCACCTTGCTCTCGCGGGCGGCGGCGGGCCGCGGCTTTCCGGCGGTGCTCACCGGGGAGGGCGCGGACGAGCTCCTGGGCGGCTACGACTGCTTTCGCGTCGACAAGATGCGCCGGTTCCTCGACCGCCCGGTGCTGCGGACGCTGCGGCCCCACTTTTACCGCAAGGTGTACGGATGGCTCGGCTCACCGGAGGGGCTGGTCGACCACCTGCTCGCGGTCCAGAGCCGCCCCGCCCGCGAAATCGAGGACGAGTTCGGCGGTCTCTACCCGCCCTGGTACGAGGTGTGGGCCACCCTCGGGCTCGAACGCGACCAGCTCCTGTCTCCGGGGGGGCACCTCGCGCGGCCGATCGACCGGGCGCCGGAGGGCTTCGACGCCCTCGTGCGCCCCGACGCCGCGTCGCTCCATCCCTTGGACGCAGGCCTCGCGCTCGAGCTCGAGAGCCGACTGCCCTCGTGGATCCTCGCCATCGCCGACCGCGCGTCGATGGCCAGCGGCGTCGAGGCGCGGGTGCCGCTCCTCGACCACGAGGTCGTCGAGTTTCTGGCGCCGCTGCCGCCCGAACTCAAGATGAAGGGCTTTCTCGAAAAGGCGCTGCTGCGCGAGGCGATGCGCGGGCGGCTGCCCGAGCGGATCCGCACCCGGCGCAAACGGCCTTTCTACACCCCGATCCAGCCCTGGTTCTTTGGCTCGAGCCCGCCCGACTACGTCGAGGAGGTGCTCTCAGAGGCGAGCCTGCGCGACGCCGGGCTCTTCGACCCGGCGGTGGTGGGCCGGATGCGCGAGCAGCTGCGCAGCGCCGGCGAAGGCCAGCTGCGCCGGATGCGTCTCGAGTGGCTCCTCGTCCTCGTGCTCGGGACCCAGCTGCTCCACCAGATCTTCGTCCGCGAACGCGGGGCGCGGCCCAGCGCGCCGGCGCCCGGTGAACTCGGCGGCGCCGACTGATGCGGCGCTCCGCGTGGCTCGAGCTGCCCACCCGGCACCCCCACGCGGTGCTCGCCGCGGCGTTCGCGGTGAGCGTCGTGCTCTTCGCCGGCATCGAGCGGCTCGAGGTCGACTCGGACATCGAGTCGATGATGGTGGAGGGCGACGTGGACCACGCGGCCTTCGAGGCCAAGAAGCGCGTCTTCGGGAGCGATGAGATCGTCTCGATCGCACTCCCCTACGAGGACGCGCTGAGCGCTGCCGCGCTCGCCGAGCAACAGCGCATCGCCGCGCGGCTCGAGGCGATGCCCGAGATCGACGACGTCGACGCCCTCGCCACCACCGACGACATCTTTGGTCACGAGGAGAGTCTCGAGGTCGAGCGTCTCGTCCCCGAGGCCGCGGAGACGCTCGGCCCCGCGGCGCTCGCGGCGATCCGCGAGCGGGTGGACCAGCGCCCGATCTGGACGGGGCTCCTCATCTCGCGCGACCGCACGACCGCGGCGCTCCAGCTCCGGCTCGCCGACCGTACAGGACGCAGCCACGAGCGCAGCGCGCTGATGGCGCGCATCGAAGCCGCGGTCGCGGCGGAGCGGGGCGGGGCGCCGGTCCACATCGCGGGCCACCCCTATATGAAGACCGAGATCGCGCGCACGATGCAGCGCGATCTGGCGCGCTTCCTTCCGGCCACGCTCTTCGCCATGACCCTGCTGGTAGCGGTGGCGCTGGGGTCGCTGCGTCTCGCCGCGCTGCTGCTCGGCAGCGCGCTCCTCACTGTCGGGTGGACCCTGGGGGCGATGGGGTGGCTGGGCCAGCCGATCACCGCGCTCTCGAATACCGCGCCCACCATCCTGTTCGCGATCGCGACGGCCTACCTGATGCACCTGCTCGCCAGCTACGGACGGGTGTTGTCCGACGGCGGGGCGCCGCGTCAGGTGGTCCGCCGCGCGCTCGCGGCGGTGCGGGGCCCGATCGTGCTCGCCGGTCTCACCACGGCCGCCGGCTTTGGCTTTGTCGCGGCGTCGAAGATCCCGCTGGTGCGCGACTTCGGGGTCGATCTGTGCGTGGGGATCGTGGCGCTTCTCGCGGTGTCGTGCTTCGTGACGCCGGCGATGCTGTGTCTGCTCCGGCCCACCCCGGTGCAGGGGCTGCTGGCCGACGGCCCCCGCCTGCGTCCTCTGCTCGGGGCGCTCTTCCACTTCGCGGCGCGCTTTGCCCGGCCGATCGTCGTGGCATCGATCGT